>Ga0164292_10005073_pt1 | contig 10758 bp, 11 predicted proteins | sample GEODES117metaG_FD_111486 | JGI IMG/M metagenome (GOLD analysis project Ga0164292, IMG submission 111486) | Eutrophic lake water microbial communities from Lake Mendota, Wisconsin, USA - GEODES117 metaG | ecosystem: Environmental > Aquatic > Freshwater > Lake | place: USA: Lake Mendota... | reverse complement strand
CGCGACGCTCGTCTTTTTCAGGACCCGACCTGGCTCAACTGTCGCCAAAGAGGTCGTTCAGTCTTTTGGCTGTGCTTGCATCGGCAGAGTGTGCCAAGGGAGTGCCTTTCGGGTATTCATCCGCGATCCGGTCCTCCCAGTAGGTTGCCGGATTGGGTGAACTGCATAGCCGCCGATAGACCTCTTCCGGCACATTCTTGTAGGCGGTGACGGTCTTGTTGTCCCAATGCAGTTCGAGTTGGCGCGCGGCGCTGTTGTAGTCGGCCTTTCTGATTCGACCGCTGTTGAAGGTCATGGTGGGCATGCTTGTCTCACTGGCGATGGGCGGGTTTCGGCTGCACGAACATCGTCACTCTAACGCGCTGGCGCGACTGACATGACCACGACGACAAGCCTGGGGCTTGCGGTCTGCGTGTCGAGATAGTATCGGGCTTGCGGTCGGATGAGCACTCGACAAGCCGTTTGGTTCAGCAGCGGCTCATCAGACAACGACCCATCCACCCATGTCGGAGACAGTGATGCAATTTGATGATGTCGTTCAGGGACGCCGCAGCATCCGCGGATATCTCAAGAAGCCGGTGCCGAGGTCGCTGATTCGGGAAGTCCTGGAGGTTGCGATGCGTGCCCCGACCTCGCTCAATACTCAGCCCTGGAATTTCTATGTTGTCACCGGCGATGTGCTCGATCGCATCCGCAAGGGCAATGTCGAGCGCAACCTGGCCGGTGTGCCTGATTCGCGCGAATTCCGCATGGGCCCGGGCTATGACGGTGTCCATCGCGAGCGCCAGATCGGTATTGCCAAGCAGTTGTTCGCTGCGATGGGTATCGAGCGCGACAACAAGGAAAAGCGCCAGGACTGGGTGCTGCGCGGCTTTCGCCAGTTCGATGCGCCGGTCTCGATCGTCGTGACCTACGACCGCTCCATCCAAGGCAGCGACATTGCACCCTTCGACTGCGGAGGCGTGGTCAATGCTCTGGTCAATACCGCCTGGTCGCGTGGGCTCGGCTGCGTCATCAACAGCCAGGGCATCATGCAGTCACCCGTCGTGCGCGCCGAAGCCGGTATCCCCGACGATCAGGTGATTCAGACCTGTGTGGCGATGGGCTGGCCGGACGATACCTTTCCGGCCAACGCGGTGGTGTCGCAGCGCAAATCGGTCGATGAAGCCGCGGTATTTGTCGGCTTCACCGACTGAGCGAAGGATGATCGAAGCAGGCCAGCGCAGTCCTGGCCTCGCTCCAGTTGCCGCGGGTCATGGTGATCTTGCCCGCAGCGAAGGCCTCGTCGACGCTTGACTTTCCGGCCAGCACCTGGCCCCAGTCCTGAGGCGAAATGCGCCAGGCGATGGTCGCCCCTTCGCCAGATGTCGGGATGGCGACGCCTCGGCGAATGTGCAGTCCGACCCGAATGTCGCCACCAAAGTCCACGCCGAATTCGCAATCGACAGCGCTTGCCGGTTCGGGATCAAGCAGGACACGCAAGACCTTGATCGAGTTTTCGGGTGCATCCGCCACCTCAGGGGCCCGAAAGCTGTGTCCCCTCAGGCGAGCGAATTCGAGCCGACCCTCCAGTTCGAGGGCACGGGTCGCGCACCAGTTTCGGACGTTGGCTGAGGTGGTGCGCTGAGAGATCGTGCGCAGCACCGCAGCCAGTTGAGCGCGTTCTTCAGGCGAGCCGCCATCGGCCCGACCGTGCGTCCCCGGCTGTGATCTGACCAACCAGCTTGCGAGTTCCAGTGCCCAGCGCACATCGTCGCCGGCGAGCGCCTCGATCGATTGCTGTCGCACCGCATCACGTCCGCCGAAGCCGGCGATCAGTCGATTGGCACGCTCCAGCGGCGGCATCGGAAAGAGCGACGACTCGACACCATCGAACCAGCCGATCAGGCCAGTCTGGATCTGGCGTACATGGTGCTCGGCCAGGCCATAGAATTGCTGCGTGAAATAAGTGCGCTTGAAGCGCTCGGGCAGTTGCACGAACTGCGTGAGCTCATCGGCCGACAGGCCTTTGTTGAGTCCGCGAACCGTCTGGTCCCACAGGAACTGGATTGCATCTCGGTAGTCGGTCACCACTGCCTTGATTTGCTCGGCCCCCGACAGCGCCGGGCCATGAGCCCCGACCAGATGCTCGGCATTCAGTGCGTTGAGGTGGTCCAGGCCGGCAAGGAGCACTCTCGGGTCGCGATATTCCTCGCCTCTGATCGCAAAAACGTTGAAGAGCGCCGGCCACACAAGATTGTTGACCGCGACACCGAGCTGCGGAAACCAGATCGTCACCGAGTCATCGGCGTCTGAGGAAGCCGGCATGAACTCGACCTGAAGGCCTGCGATCGTGGCCGAGGTGGGCGTATCAAAGACGTTTGTGGGCGCAACGAAACCGGTCGTAAACGGCGCATGCGCCGGATTACGAAAGAAGGGTCCCAGGCCCACGCTGACCACGCCGTCGGGGCCGTCAAGCGGCAACCTGATGCCAAATTGCTGCACCAGGCCTCGCTGGTACATCGGTGCGATTTCACCACCGGTGCGGCGTCGATTGGTGACGACCCTGGCGTGCGACCAGATCGGCAGCGACTCGCTGCCGGGTATGGCGGCGGTGCCGGCCACATAGTGAAAATGCGTGTAAATCACGGCGACGATCGGAGCGTCGGTTTTTTCGCGCAGACGGTTGATGGCGCACTGCATTTCCTGGATCGACTCGCCGGTGTCGATCGCGATCAGTCCTTGCGGCCCTTGTACGAAAGTCTGGTTCGACAGACCGTTGCCAACGAAGCTCCAGACCCCCTCGCGGACTTCCTCAAAACGCTCTGCAACTCGGCTTGCCTGCTCGATCGCCAGTCGGTGTGCGCGCTGGCCTTGCGGCCCGATGCCTGTCGCGGTGTCGTCCGGCGCGAAGCTTGCCGCCAGGTCATTGCGTGTCGTCATTTTCGTCATTTCCGAGGTCTCGGTGTGATTCGTTCAGACTGCGCAGACCTGGACCAGTCTCTTGCCGAGTGCGTCGCCCTTGAGCATTCCGAGCAGTGCGGTGGGTGCCTGTTCGATGCCATGGACAATGTCTTCGTGAAAGGTCATCTCGCCGGCATTAAACCAGGGCGCAGCACGCAGCTGGTAGGCCGGCAGTTTATGTACATGGTCATAGACGATGTAGCCGGTCATCACGATGCGCTTGGACACCATCAGCTGCATGCCGCGAACGCCCGGATCCTTGACTTCGTTATAGCGCGAGATCATGCCGCACAGCGGAAAGCGTGCCGCGACATTCGCATGCCGCAGCGCGGCTTCAAGCGTTGTACCACCGACATTGTCCAGATAGACATCGATGCCCTTGGGGCACAGCTCGCTCAGGGCGTCGTCCATGTCGCGGGTCTTGTAATTGAAGGCGGCGTCGTAGCCGCAATGCTTGAGCACGAAGTCGACCTTGTCGTCGCTGCCGACAGAACCGACGACGCGCGCGCCGGCGCGCTTGGCGAACTGACCGGCGAGTTGCCCGATGGTGCCTGCCGCCGACGAGATATAGACCGTGTCGCCCGGGCTGGGCTTGCCAAGCTCGATCGCACCGACCCAGGCGGTCAGCCCCGGCATGCCGAGCGCCGAAATCGCCAGGCTCGGCCTTCCCAGCGCTGCTTCGATCTTGTGCAGACCTTCGCCTCGCGCCACCACGGTACGCAGCGCCCAATCAAGAAAGCCCCAGACGAAATCACCCTCGCGAAAGCGCTCATTGCGCGATTCGATCACGCGTCCGACCACCCTAGACACCATCGGCTTGCCGAGCGCAAAGCCGGGTGCATACGACTGGCCGGCGTCCATCCGGCCACGCAGATAGGGGTCAAGCGATAACCAGACCGCCTGAACGGTGACGTCTTGCGGGCCGCACTCGGGCTCGGCGCAGGCCTCGATCTGGAAGCAGGACTCGTCTGGCCAGCCTGTGGGCCGCTTGGCAAGCAGGATGCGGGTGTTGGTCGTGGTGTACTGGTGTGAGCTCTGGTTCATATCGCGTCTCCTGGGGTCGTGATCGAAGGGTCTTGGCCGGATTTCGGTCTGCAATAAAAAAAGCCCGCATCGCTGCGGGCCTGTCGACGGTCAGGCTTCAAGGGGTCAGCACCACCTTCACGGCTTCATTGGCCTGGATCTGTGTTTCGTAGGCCAGCGAGGCGTCTTCAAGCGCAAACCGGTGGGTGATCAGCGGCTTGCGATCGATTTGTCGTGTGCTGATCAGTGCCATCGCCTGGACGAAATCGGCTGGTGTCCAGGCCCAGGATCCGACCAGCTGGATACCCTTGCGCACCAGCACATTGACGTCCAGTTCGATCTTCCGTTCGAAGACAGCCACAACGATCACTTTGCCGTTCTGGCGAACCAGTCCGATCGCCTGCTCAAGGACGGTCGTGCCCTTGAAGTGGGCTGTCGCGCCAGCGCAGTCGAACACGGTATCGATATTGCTCTCGGCAGATTCGAGCAGACTCAATTCAGCCGCGCCGTGCATGGCCTTCAGGCGGGCAACCGCATCTTCCTGCGAGGCGTTGATCGTGAAATCAGCGCCGAGTTGCTCGGCCAGTGCCAGACGTCGCGCAGAGAGATCGACAACAATCGTGCGCGCCTTGCAGCGTGCCTTGATGCATTGGAGGATCCCGAGTCCGATGATGCCGGCGCCCATGATCACCAGGACCTGATCGTCTTGCGGGTCAGCCAGATTGACTGCATGAATCGAGGTGGCGAGGGGTTCGTTGGTTGCGGCTTCTTCGAAGCTGATGTCGTCAGGAATCGGAATCATGCGGCTGGCGATCTGCGGTGTGATCCGCAGAAACTCCGCATTGCCGCCCATGCTGACCGTGGTGTAGCGCCCGCCGACCTTCACAGACGGCATCTCGCCGCGAATTTCCACGATCTCGCCGCTGAACTCATGGCCGAGGATTCGGCCTTGCTCGATCGGCAGCCCAAGCTGAAGAAACAGGCCTTCACGATAGGTGTGCAGATCAGATCCGCAAATGCCGCAGGCTTTGATCCGCATCAGCGCCTCGCCCTCATTCAATTCGGGTCGGGGGACCTCTTCGAATCGGATATCGCGTGGGCCATGAAAAACCGCAGCTTTCATGAGGGCTTGTCCTTCAGTCTGGCGCACGGGTCGACCCGTGCGCGTTGAGGGTGGGTTGCCTTACTTCTTGGGCGGGCGGTGCAGGCCGCAAAGCTTGTTGCCATCCGGGTCGCGCAGGTAGGCCAGATAGAGCTTGCCTGCAGGACCCTCGCGAAAGCCGGGAGGGTCTTCGCAGGTTGTGCCGCCATTGGCGACTCCGGCTGCATGAAAGGCAGCGCCTTGCTCGGGTGACTCCAGCAGGAATCCGAGCGTGCTGCCATTGCCGAATGTCGCGGGCTGGCCGTTGATCGGCGTGGTGATTGCGAAAGTGCCAGCGGGGCTGCGGTAGAAATAGCGATTGTTGTTGGCGACTCCGGGGCCGATGCCGATGGTGCCGAGAAGCGCGTCGTAAAACTTCCTGGAAACCTCGAGATCGTTTACGCCGACCATGACATGACTGAACATTCTTATCTCCTTTTGTTGGCCCTGCTTCGAATGCAGTGGGCTCGGGGAATGTTAACCGATGGTCGGGTGTGCACCGTCCGCTTCGCTTCGCTTGACAGGCGCGCACCTCTCCCACATCGCAACTGTGTTATCAACGGGCATCATGGCTGAAACCGACGTGAAGGAGTGAATCCATGCAGCAGGAATTCAAGGTGCAAGGCATGACTTGCGGCCACTGTGTGAAGGCAGTGACCCAGGCCGTACAGCTTCTCGACAATACCGCGGTGGTCTCGGTCGAGCTCGATTCCGGCAAGGTGGTGATCAGCTCGGGCGTGTCCCGTGAGCGGCTGGTCGAGGCGATTCGGGACGAGGGGTATGCCGTCGTGACGTGAGCCATACCAGGATTCTGGTGCCAAGCGAAAACTCTCGCGGGTTGGTTCACATGCCATTGCCGGGTGCGTCGCGAGGAAGGATGTCCCGACGCCAGGTGATCGCCAGTGCGAGTGTGAGCAGCAAGCCGCAGACCACCATGCTGATCGCAGTCTCCTGGTAGCCGATCCTGGGGATCAGCGCGCCGGCAATCAGCATACCGAGCGGCAAGGGATAAATCGCCAGCATCCTCACACCCATGATCCGGCTTCTGAAACGCTGATCCGATGTGCGCAGCAATATGACGGTGAGTGTCAGCATGCTGAGGCTTTGCATGATTCCGGCACACAGCAGCAGGCCCATCGCGACGCGCACGTCGCTCGCCATCGCAAAGCCCAGCAAAAAGATGAACCAGATCGCGCAGGCTGCCACCATCGTGCGCGCCGGGCGCAAATAGGGCCCCAGCACGCTGATCGCGATTGATCCGATCAGGGCGCCGAGTGAAAAGCTGGCGACCAACTGGCCAAGGCCCTGCTGGTCCAGATGAAAGACGTTGCGCGCGATGTAGGGCATCAGGCCAAGGGTCAGCGGATAGGCGGTGAGATTGACCAGCGCGGCGACGCTCATCGAGGCCAGCATCCGTGGTGTGCGCCAGATGTAGACGATGCCTTCCTTCAAGTCGAGCCATGGCGAGGCTTTGGGGGCGGCATTGATCCCGACGGCGCTCGCCGGGCTGGCGATCGGCTTGCCGTCGGTGAACAGCGTCAGCAGCGCGCCGGCAAGATAGATGCCGGTAATCACCATGTATGCCGGCGCCATCCCGAAAATCGCCATGAATCCTGTGCCGAGCAGCGCACCACCGATCTTGGCCGAGTCCATGGTGGTGCGCGAGATGCCCATCGCGGCCACCAGATGGGAGGGGGGTACGGTTGCCCCGACCAGAGCGCTGCGCAGGCCGATATCGGTTGGTCGGATCAGCCCGGACAGGGCAGCGATGACCAGTACCGCGATTGGGCTAAGTTGATCGGTACTTGCCAGAAAGAGAATGACCCCGGCAAAAAGTGCATAGCAAAAACGCATCGCGCAGAGCACCTTGCTCGCACCAAGCCGGTCGCCCACCACACCGATCAGCGGCGACAGCAAGGTGCCGACGAACTGCAGTGCACCGAAGATCGTGAGCAGAGTGACCGATCCGCTCTCGACCAGGACATACCAACCCAGAATCAGGGTTTCCATCTCCATTGCCGAGGCGGTGCACAGATCGGCCGGCCACTGGAAGCGGAAACTTCGGGTGCGAAAAGGCGCCAGTGCAGCGATTTCGCTCATCGCGCGTCGGATCATTCGAACGGAATCGCGGGGTGCGCGCACTCATTCGAATCGATGGCGAACGGCGGATGGCGCCGAAATGCAAAGGCAATCGACAAGTCCCTGTCTCCCTGAATTTCAGGCGATCATGCCCGTGTGCAAGCGACAGGTCTACGAATGGAGTCATTTCTGATGAGAATGCAGAGCAAAGTGGTCATCGTTATCGGAGCAGGGCAGAGTCCCGGCGAAGGTATCGGCAATGGGCGGGCATCGGTGCTGCTCTATGCCCGCGAAGGGGCTCGGGTGCTGGCGGTCGACACGAACCTCGCGTCGGCGCAGGAGACCGCAGCCGCGGTGCTTGAGGCAGGGGGGCAGTGTGTGGCCTTCCAGGGCGATGTTCGCAACGAGGCTGATATGGCGGCGGTCGTCGCGCAGGCGCAGGCGCTCTGGGGTCGCATCGATGTGCTGCACTACAACGTTGGTGTGAGTCTGTCGGGCGGCGACCGAAAGGTACAGGATCTGACCGAGGCGGCCTTCGACAATGTGAATGCGATCAACCTGCGCGGCTATGTGATGGCTGTCAAGCATGCGCTGCCGGTGATGCAGGCGCAGCGTTCGGGCGTCATCCTTGCAATTTCGTCGGTTGCGGCATGGTCGGCGACGTATCCGATGGTTGCCTATAAGACCAGCAAGGCCGGCATGATTGCCTTCACCGAACAGGTCGCTCGCCTGAACGCCGAATTCGGCATTCGTGCCAATGCGGTATTGCCTGGGCTGATGGACACCCCGATGGCGGTCGATACCCGTGCTCGAGAGCTGAACCGGCCGCGCGGCGAGATCGCGGCGATGCGCGATGCAAGGGTGCCGCTTGGTCGCAAGATGGGCTCGGGCTGGGATACCGCCTATGCCTGTCTTTTCCTGGCAAGCGACGAGGCCAGGTTCATTACCGGCATCGCCTTGCCAGTCGACGGCGGGGCAAGTCTGCGGGGCGGCGATTAGCGAACGGTCGCCAGGCAGCATGTTCCTCAGCCCGCTGCAGCGGGCGGCAGGACCCGTACACGAATCACATGCTGTACTGCCTTGATGGCTTCGACTGCCTCACCGGTGATGCTGCTTTCGGCATCGATGATGTTGATGCCCAGATCCCCACGACTCTTGTTGACCATGTCGAGAACGTTGATCCGATTTTCGGCGAGCACTGACAACACCTGCCCGAGAACGCCCGACACATTGTCGTTGAGTACGGTGATGCGGGTGGCACCGGAAGCGCGCTCGAGTCGAACCGCCGGAAAGTTCACCGAGTTCGTGACATTGCCATTCTCAAGATAGTCGATGATCTGGTTGGCGGCCATGACCGCGCAGTTTTCTTCAGACTCCTCGGTGCTGGCGCCGATGTGAGGCATCGCGATCACCTTGGGATGGTTCAGCAGCAAGGGCTCGGGGAAATCGCAGACATATCGGCCAAGCTTGCCGGCATCGAGGCTTCGCTTGATCGCGGCTGCATCAACGATGGTTTCGCGAGCGAAGTTCAGGATGACCGTAGCGGGCTTGACCAGTTTCAGCGCGTCGTCGTTGATCAGGTGGTGGGTCGCCTCAATCGCCGGTACATGCAGCGAGATGAAGTCGGCTCGCGCCAGCAGTGCCTGCAGGTTTTCCATCCGGGTCACGGCATTGGACAGCCGCCATGCCGCATCGACTGACAGGGCCGGGTCGAAACCCAGGACCTTCATGTCAAGGGCCAGTGCCACGTCGGCCACCATTGACCCGATGGCGCCAAGACCGACGATGCCCAGCGTCTTGCCCCGCAGCTCAATGCCGGCGAAACGGGCCTTTTCCTTTTCGAGGAGGGTAGACATTTCGGCGGCATCGGTGATGGCCCCGAGGCTGTTGACATACTCAATGCCCGGGAGGATGCCGCGTGCAGACAGCAGCATGCCGGCAAGCACCAGTTCTTTGACCGCGTTGGCGTTCGCGCCGGGTGTATTGAAGACCACAATGCCGGCTGCGCTGCACTGGGGAACCGGTACGTTGTTGACACCGGCCCCGGCACGCGCGATGGTCAGCAGCGTGTCGGGAAAGATGATGTCCTGGAGCTTCTCGCTGCGGATCAGGAACGCCTCCGGGTGGCCGATGTCGCTGCCCACCTCGAAGGTCTGCCGGTCAAAGCAATTCAGGCCTTTGACCGCGATCTTGTTATAGGTTCGAACTTTGTACATGGCGATGCTCAGGCCGAAGCGGGTTGTTGGACCTGTTGATAGGCCCAGGTCAGCCAGGGCATGAGGGCCTCGAGGTCGGATGCTTCGACGGTCGCCCCACACCAGATCCGCAGACCCGCAGGCGCATCCTTGTAGGCGCCGATGTCATAGGCGACGCCTTCGGTGTCAAGCAGTTTGACCATGGCGCTCACCTTGTCCGCCGGCAGCGCGACGCTCAGGCACACGCTGGTGTTGGAGCGGGTTGCCGGATCTTTCGCCAGAAAGGAGATCCAGTCATTGGCTGCGACAAAATCGGCGATCACCTTCAGATTTGCTTCGCTGCGGGCAATCGTGGCCTTGACGCCGCCGAGGCTGTCGACCCATTGCAGGGCGTCGAGATAGTCGGCGACGCACAGCATCGAGGGGGTGTTGATGGTTTCGCCCTTGAAGAGCCCTTCGGTGATCTTGCCGCCCGATTTCATGCGAAACACCTTGGGCATCGGCCAGGGCGGGCTGTAGCTTTCCAGCCTTTCGGCTGCTCGCGGACTGAGGATCAGCATGCCGTGACTCCCTTCGCCGCCAAGCACCTTCTGCCATGAGTAGGTGACGACATCGAGCTTGTCCCAGGGCATGTCCATGGCAAAGACCGCCGATGTCGCATCGCACAGCGTGAGGCCGGCACGATCGCCAGGAATCCAGTCACCGTCTGGAACCCGTACGCCTGAGGTCGTCCCGTTCCAGACGAAGACCACGTCATTGCTGAAGTCGACGCTTGAGAGATCGGGCAGATCGCCGTAGTCGGACTTGATCACGTTCACTTGCGGAAGCTTGAGCTGCTTCACGATGTCAGTGACCCATCCCGCGCTGAACGACTCCCACTCCAGCACGTCGATACCGCGCGGGCCGAGCAGCGACCACATGGCCATTTCGATCGCACCGGTGTCCGAGCCGGGTACCACCGCCACCCGATAGCCTTCCGGCAGCCCGAGCAGTCGGGCGCTTTCGGTGCAGGCAAGCGCCAGCGCCTTCTTGCCAACCGACGACCGGTGCGATCGACCGAGCGTGTCGAGCTTGAGAGCGCTGACGTCATAGCCCGGACGCTTGGCGCAGGGTCCGGAAGAAAAGTTGGGGACGGTGGGCTTGACCGTGGGTCGCATCGATGCCTCTTGTGTGGTGAATGGCGTTGTGGGAATACCAAAGCAATTCTATCGTTCGGTCGAATTCGGATTCTCGGCCACCACCCTGCCCTCGATCGGATAGGCCGGATCGTTGTAGCCCGGGGTGGAGGGATGTCCCGGAGCGACCATCGAGGCAATCAGCGCCTCATCCTCGGGCCCGAAACTGTGGTCGAGGGCACCGAGATACTCCTGCATCTGT
>Ga0164292_10005072_pt1 | contig 10759 bp, 10 predicted proteins | sample GEODES117metaG_FD_111486 | JGI IMG/M metagenome (GOLD analysis project Ga0164292, IMG submission 111486) | Eutrophic lake water microbial communities from Lake Mendota, Wisconsin, USA - GEODES117 metaG | ecosystem: Environmental > Aquatic > Freshwater > Lake | place: USA: Lake Mendota... | reverse complement strand
CCAGAACCTACACCGCACTGTGGAAGCAGGTCGGCGCAGTCTGCGACCTGTTCCAGCCGCAGGAATGCCGAAACTACTTCATCGCCGCAGGCTATGGTTTAAATTGAAGGCGACATGCTCTAGACCGCACTGTCAGAACGAAATGGCCTGAGCTGCGCGGTGGACGACCGTCAGTGTGCTCCCAGGATGTCGCGCACTTCGGCAACAAGGGCGTTGAATTCGGGTGTCAGCGTGAGTTCGGGTTTGCGCGGGCGCTCGAAGGGGACCTGCACGATGCGTGCAAGACGGCCCGGGCGGGGGGTCATCACCATGACCTCATCGGCCAAGAAGATCGCCTCAAGGATGTTGTGAGTGACAAAAAGCGTCGTTGCCTTGAATTCGGCGACGATACGCATGAGCTCGACGTTCAGGCGTTCGCGGGTGAACTCGTCAAGCGCGCCAAAGGGCTCATCCAGAAGGAGCACGTCGGCCCCGGTCATCAGGAGGCGGGCAAGGGCTACGCGTTGCTGCATGCCACCAGAAAGCTGGGAGGGGAAGGAAAAGGCGAAGTCCTTGAGCCCGACCAATTCAAGATACTCCATTGCCTTCGTGCGGTCAGCAGAGGTGGTGTTGCGCCCGATCTCGACCGGGAGAAGGACGTTTTCAGCCGCAGTTCGCCATTCGAGGAGCGTTGCCTTTTGGAACATCAGGCCAACGTCAGTACGTGGCCCCTTGATGTCACGGCCATGGACGGTTAGGTGGCCCGTCGACCTGTCAATCAATCCGGCGATGAGGCGCAGCAGGGTGGACTTGCCGCAGCCGGAGGGGCCAACGAGGCTGACAAAAGAGCTGGGGGCCACGTCGAATGTGGCTCCCTCAAGGGCGACGACGGTACCGCCACCGAAGTTTTTTCCTACGCCGCGGGCCGAGATCACCGGCGCGGTCCCGTTGCCTTTGGCGCTTTGGCCCTTATCATCTGCCATCAAGTTCACTCCCCTCTCTTTTTGTTGTCATGACGGCCCGAAGACTGCGGCAGTCTTAAGCCATGCCCGTGCGTGTGTGGCGTTTACCCCACCACGCGCTGATCTATCCGTCCGCGCCTGACAGAGCCGCGCAGTCTCACGCGTTTTTGTGTGAACAGGTGGGCGTCACAGATGCTTCGACTGACCTGCGTGATGGCCCATGCCGTCGGGGCGTACGTGTGGAGACTGAAGAACGTCAGGCGGCACTGGTGTGGCTCTTTGCATGGGTCAGGCCTTGGGCAAGCGTGCATCGGCAGTGGCGTGGAGCAGCCCCTCTCGTTGAGCCGCGCTGAGACGCAGGCTGTCGATCACCTCGACGGCATCATATTGCCCCATGTCGAAGGGATAATCGCTGCCAAGCATGACCCGCTCAGCCCCCGCCCAATCGACAAGGAACTGCAACTGATGGGGGCCATGCAGGATCGTGTCAAAGAGCAGGCGGTCGATGGAAGGGCCGGGTTCTCCCTTGAGGCGCACCTTGGCCTCGGTCCGTTCTGCCCAGCCGTGGACCCAGCGTGCTGCCTGATAGGGGGTGAAGCCGCCGCCATGACTGAGCACGATCTGCAGGCCCGGGAAACGTTCCAGCACACCACCGAATACGAGGCAGGCGGCGGCGATGGTGGTATCCAGCGGATTGCCGACTAAGTTGTTGAGATAAAATCTTTTCTGGCGGTCCATGCCTGCGATCTTGACCGGGTGCAGGAGCAGGAACGCGCCGCGCGCCTCGGCTTCGGCCCAGAACGGATCGAGTGTGGGGTCGTCAAGGTTTTTCCCCTCTACATGGCTGCCGATCATTGCGCCGAGGAGGCCCTCCTCGGTCATCGCGCGACGCAATTCTGCTGCGGCAAGGTCAGGCGCCTGCATCGGCACGGTCGCGAGCCCCATGAACCGGTCGGGCATGGCGCGGACGCGGCGCGCGATGCCGGCGTTCTGGATGCGCGCGGCGGTCAGCGCATCGTCGGCCGGCTTGTCGTAAAGCACGGTTTGCGGAACGACGGCAAGAAGTTGCCTGTCGAACCCCGCCTTGTCCATGTCGGCCAGCCGCCGCGTGACGTCCCAACCGCCGCGGGGGAAGTTGTGATAGGGCGCGCCCGAAATGACGAGCGTGCCGAATTCGCCGTCGGTTGTGTGAAGTTCAAGCCCGCAGTTGGGGACGGCGCTCTGAAGCTCTGCGAGCATGTCGGTTTCGATGATGTGGGCGTGGATGTCGAGTGTCTGGCGGGTCACGGGAAGGTCTCCTGTTTGGGGTCAGTTTTCGGCCATCAACTCGTCGATGCTGACGGGCAACTTGATTTCCGTTTTGCGGCGGGCGGATAGGTCCATCGCCATCGTCAGAATGAGGTTGCGATGCCCGTCTTGTGCGGTGGCGTGAGGCGTGGGCATGTCCATGCAAACGCGCTGGTACCAACTGACCGTTTCTTCGCGCATTGGCCCCCAAAGCTGGCCCATGTGAAGGTCGCCCGGCGGGTAACTGGTCAGGAAATCTACGTGCCGCGCAGGTGGGTGATAGCCGTCGGGCACATAGCCGCCACCTTGGGCCACATTGCTGGCCAGCACGAGATCGCGGTGGGTGTCTTCGATGTCGATGACGCCTTCGGTCCCAACGATGCCGATCTCCAATCCATAGACCGACCCGGGCCAGACTTCGGGCAAGGCCCAGCAGATATTCATCGAAAAGATCGTGCCATCTTGCATGGTGAAAAGACCAAACGTCGAATCCTTGGTGCCCCAGCGTGACAGAACCTTGTCCGTTGACCGGGCATAGACGGTGTCGAGGACCTTGCCCTCCATCAGCCAGAGCGACATATCAAGGCTGTGCGTGCCTGACACGACCATCGGGGTAAGGTTGCGCCGGTTTTGCGTGCGGCTGACGGTGGCGATGGGGACCATGCGGTTCATGAAAGCGCGGGTGACGACGGAATGCACGTCACCGATCTGGCCGGTGACAAGCTTTTCCTTGACCGTCAGGAACCGGCGGCGGAAGCGCTGGGTGTAGCCAAGCACAGCATCGACGCCTGCCTTTTCAATTGCATCCAGAATGGCCTTTGATTCGTGCGCGTCGGTCGCCAGCGGCTTTTCGATGAAAAGCGAAAAGCCCCGTTCGGCGGCGGCCATCGTCGGTGCAGCATGATTGTTTTCGTCGGTCGCGATGATGACTGCGTTGACCTCGGGCCGGTCGAGCAGTTCCAGAAAATCGGTGGTGAAATAGTCGGCCTCGCAATCGGTCTTGAGCTTTTCGCCAAGCGCCTTGTTCACGTCGCACAGGCCGATCCAACCCACGCCTGGATAGTCGCGCGCGATCATCGCGCGGATACGCCCGATTGTGCCACAGCCAATGACGGCCAAGCCGATTTCCTTTTTCACACCCATTTTTTTCTCCTACTCCTGAGGCTTCGGTATTGGGCCGCAGTCATTGCACCGTGGCAATCAATGCGGCGATTGAAATTCCCGTAAGATTTTTGTTTGCCATCACTTTTAATCGGCATACCTGAGGCCCGGATCATAGCATGAAGCGCGCGAGTTGTGCGCCATCCACCCGAATGCCGAGGCCCGGTCCTTCGGGCGGGGCGATGTGCCCTGCGCGGATCGTGAGCGGTTCTGTCACCACATCAGCGGCAAGGTAAGGTGCCGTCATTGATGTGTCCCATGCCAATTCGGGAAGGACCACCGACAGATGTGCGATCGCTGCCGAGGCAATGCCGGTCTCTGCCGTCTTGCCCGCCAGATTGACGTGCATTCCAAGCCGCTGCATGAGCCGCCCCGCCTCCATCACCGCCAGCATCCCCCCGAGTTTGATTGTCTTGAGGCTGCCGCCTGCCGCCGCTCCCATCTCATGGTGGCGGCGGATGAGGTCGATGGAATGCAAGCCTTCATCGGCCGCGATCGGGACACCGCAGACGCGGGCACACTCTGCCATAGTGGCGAGATCCTCTTCGGTCACAGGCTGTTCGACAAAATCAATGCCCGTTTCGGCCGCGCGCGAACAAAACGCGAGCGCCGCATCGCGCCCGTAACCCATGTTTGCATCTGCCGAGACACGGATGCCTGCGCCTACCGCCGCACGGACGGCGGCGCAGCGGGCGAGGTCCGTCTCTACCCCCTGAATGCCGATCTTGACCTTCAGCGCAATGATGCCTTCGTCCACCAGCCGCCGCGCCTCGGCCACCTCTTCCTCCATCGTGCCTCCGGCGATGAAGACAAGTGCGGTTGCCCGTTCCCTTTGCCGCCCACCAAGAAGGGCGTAAAGGGGCTGGCCCGTCCGCTGCCCGATCAGGTCGAGAAGCGCGATCTCTACCGCCGCCTTGGCACCGGGATTGAAATGGATGGTCTGCCCGATCAGGTCAGGCAGGGCTGCGATCTCTGTCACCTCGGACCTGTGCAGCCGTTCTACCATATGGCGGATTGCGGCGACCATGCCGGCTTGCGTTTCGCCGTTCATCATCGGCGCGGAAGCAGATTCGCCCCAGCCCACGGCGCCTGTTTCATCCTCTACCCGCACCAGAACGTTGTCGGCAGATGTGAGTGTGGACCCCGCCATCTTGACCGGCTTTTTCAACGGAACAGATACGGGGATGGCGGTAATGGAGCGGATGCGGAACATGCGTAGTCCTGTGTGTTGTCAGGTTGTCAGACGCAACAAGGCTGGCTAATTTGAACGAAGAAGGGTCCTTTGAGCGGCCCACAGGGAAGAGGCGACATGCTGATAGTCTTGAGCGGTGGAGCGGCACAGGGGCTTGCCGAGGCATTGGCCGACGATATCCGGACCGCAACTGGAGAAACCCTGACCGGCGATTTCGGCCCCGTGGGCGGCATGCGCGACCGCATCGTGGCGGGCGAGGCGGCGGATTTCGTGATCCTGTCGCGCAAGCTGGTCGAAGACCTTGCAGCGGGCGGCCAGGTCGTGCCCGGATCGATCACCGATATCGGCGATGTCGCCACCGGCGTGGCGCTGCGGGCGACCGACCCAGCCGCGGGTTGCAGCACGGCGGAAGAGTTGCGGGCTCTTCTGATCGCGTCTGACGGCATCTTCTTTCCCGATCCCTTGGCGGCGACGGCTGGTATCCATTTCACACGCGTCCTGCGCGACCTTGGCATCGCCGAGACTGTCGCAGAGCGCCTCAAGACTTTTCCGGGCGGCATTCCGGCCATGAAGGCGATGGGGGACAGCCCGCTTGCCCACCCTGTCGGCTGCACGCAGGTGACCGAGATCCTGCGTATCAGATCGGTGCAGCTTATCGGCCTGCTGCCTCCGGGGCTTGATCTTGTGACGACTTACAGCGCTGCCGTTACCACTCGTGCCGCGAACCCTGAGGCGGCGGCAAAGGTTATCGCGCTGATGGCTGCACCGGGCGCAGCAAAGACCCGCCGCGCGATTGGTTTCGCCGGATAAGGCAGGGGGCAGGGCGGCGCGTCGCATCGGTGCGCCGTCAGCCAACGGGGTTTTCGAGAACACCGAGCCCCGTGATCGCCACACGCATCACATCGCCCGGTCGCAGGTAAATTGGCGGTGTAAATCCGATCCCCACCCCCACCGGCGTGCCCGTCGCAATGATGTCGCCGGGCAAAAGCGTAATGGTCTGCGACAGTGTTTCGATCAACGTTGGAATGTCGAAGATCAGTTCGCTGACTGTTGCATGCTGGCGCAGCGCGCCATTGATTTCCGTTGTCAGTTCCAGCGCTGTCGGATCGCCCACTTCGTCGGCTGTCGCGATCCACGGCCCCATCGGACAGAAGGTGTCGCAGCCCTTGCCGATCACCCACTGGTTATGCCGCTTTTGCAGTTCGCGCGAGGTCACGTCATTTACGATGACATAGCCGAAAACATGATCCATCGCTTGCGCCTTTGACACGCCGAACGCGCGCTTTCCGATAACGACGGCAAGCTCGCCCTCATAGTCCACACTGGCGGTCGGGTCGATCGAGGCGCGCACCGTGTCGCCGGGCCCGACGACGCTGGTTGTGGCCTTGGTGAAAATGACCGGAGCCGAGGGCACCTGTTCCTTCGCGCTCGAATCAAAGCCACTTTTGTGAAACTCGGCCGCGTGGGCGTGGTAATTCTTGCCCACGCAGAAGATGTCGCGTCGCGGCTCGGGGATCGGCGCCATCAGCCGGATGTCGGCGACAGGGACGCGGGGCCCGTCCTTGGCCGCCCAGTCTGCCCGCGCCGCGTCACCTCCCGCGATCAGCGCAAGTACCGCACCCGACGCGTCGGGCCCCGTCGCGCAGATCACGACCGTGTCGCCATCCAGCCAACCGGCCACAGTCTGGCCATTCCTCGTGCCTGTGATCAGTTTCATTTTTTCGTTGCTTTGTGATTTTGTCGATGATTTATCATATCCCATATAAAACATGGGGCGTAGCTCAAGTCAAACGCCAGAATGCCCAACCTTTGGATCGGTCGAGATGGTCTTGCTGAGCGCCGCACAGTTCCCGCAGATGTCGAACCCGAGAGATACTTTCGGCCTGGGCCAGACACTGGCTGACGAGGCTTACCGCGCGATCAAGGCCGATATCGTGCGTGGTATCCGCCACCCCGGCGAGCGTTTGCGGATCGAAAAGATGCGCGCAATCTACAACATCGGACCGACGCCGCTGCGCGAGGCGCTGCAGCGGCTGAGCGCGGACAGACTGGTGGTTGTCGAGGGCAACCGGGGTTTTGCGGTGGCGACCTTCGATCCGAAGGAATTCGACGATCTCAACACGGCACGTATAGCGGTCGACAAGGCGGCGCTGCGGCTTTCGCTGCAACACGGCGGGATCGAATGGGAAAGCGGCGTGGTTGCCGCCGCCTATGTGATGGAGCGCGAGGACAAGGCGCTTACCGGCAGTTCCGGCCTGGTGCCGGATAGCTGGGAGCAGGCGAACGCCGCGTTTCATGCGTCACTTGTCGCCGCCTGCGGGTCGAACTGGCTTTTGTGGACCCGGTCGCACCTGCATGACCTGTGTGAACGCTATCGCCGGGCGGCGGTGTCGCTAGGGGCGGGCGACAGGGCGTTATATGTCGAACACAGTCAACTGGCGATGTCCGCGCTGGCGCGCGATGCCGATCTGGTCTGCGAGCTAACAGAGCGGCACTACAGCCGCACGGCGCAAGTCTTTCAGCAGATGATAAGCCAATGACCCGGGACGGCCGATAAAGCCGCGCAAGAGGACGCCACGATGATGCAAGGCGGGATGAACGATGACGCGATACCCGGCCTGCCCGCCGATGACAGCCCGCTGTGGAAACGCGTGCTGAAACACCTGGCGATCTTCGCGTCGCTTCTTGCGGTTTGGGAATTCGTGACGGCCTTCGGTTACGCAGATCCATTGCTGTTTCCCCGACCCTCGGAGATTTTCGGTTCATTCGTGCCGCTTTATGTGACCCGAGCGATTGTCTGGGAACACCTTTGGGTGACCATGGCGACGGTGCTGGCCGGCTTTGTGGTCGGCACGCTGCTTGGCATCACTCTGGCCGTGCTGGCCGGTCTAAGCGAAACGATCCACCGCTACATGAAGCCTTATGTCATCGTCCTCGAGGCGACACCCCGCATCGCCATCGGGCCGCTGATGTTGGCGTGGCTTGGCTTTGGGTTTGGGGCGAAGCTGGCGATCGTGACGCTTGTCTGCTTTTTCGCGCCTTTCATCAACACGCTGACTGCGATCCTGTCGGCCAACCCAGCGCAGGTCGAACTCATGCGTTCGCTGGGCGCGTCCAAATGGCAGACGCTGACCAAGACCATCGTTCCCGACGCCATGCCGATGATCATGGCAGGTGTCCGGATGGCGATGGCCTCGGCGCTTGGTGGAGCGCTGGTTGCGGAATTCATATCGTCGAACAAGGGGATGGGTGTGCTTCTCGACAACCTTACCGCGATGCTGAACATGTCGGGAGCCTTCGCAACGCTGCTTTCGCTGACCGTGATCGGATACGTCCTCTATGCGCTGATGGAGGGGGTCGAGGGACGCATCATCTTCTGGCAGAACGAAGCTGGCCTGCGCCGCGCATCAGCCCGACGCAAGCGGCGCTGGATGGCACTGAAATGAGCGGCGCTACCCCAGAGTCCGAGCGGCGGCTAAACCTTGTCATGCGACTGACTGATCCGGTCTTTCTGCGCCGCAAATTCACCCATTTGGCAGTCTTTTCGACCTTCATCGGGGTCTGGGAGTGGGCCGGGCGCACGGGGCGGCTGAACGACCTCATTATGCCGGCACCCAGCGCCATCGCCGAGGCGCTGTGGAGGCTTTATGTCGTAACCGGTGAGATATACTGGCATTTCTTTGTCACCTTCTTCGAAGCGGTCATGGGCTTCCTGATCGGAGGGGCCATCGGGATGGGGCTGGCGATTGCCGCAGCACTCAGCCTGGCCTTCCGCCGCTATATCGCGCCCTATGCGGTGGCGCTAAACGTGACACCGGGAATTGCGGTTACGCCGATCTTCATCGCATGGTTTGGTTTCGGCTGGTCATCCAAGATCGCCCTTGCGGCGCTGATCGTGTTCTTTCCGATCTTCGTGAACACACTGGCGGGACTGTTGCGCACCGACCGTGACACTGCCGAGCTTTTTCGGTCGCTTGGCGCAAGCAAGGCGCAGACCTTCTTCAAGCTGATGGTCCCCAATGCAGCCCCGATGATCTTTGCCGGTCTCAAGATCGCGATGACGAGCGCACTTGTCGGCGCCATCGTCGCCGAATTCGCCTCGGCGACCGAAGGGATCGGTATCTTGATGCAGCGCTATTCCCACCAGCTGGACATCGCGGCCTCGATCGCTGTGCTGCTCAGCATGTCGCTGATGGGACTTTTGCTTTTCACTGCGATGGAAATGGCCGACCGCCACGTCGTGTTCTGGAAACATCAAGGCCGGCTTGAAGCGGTGTCGCGGAACCGTCGCCGCCGCTGGTTCGGCCTGGCGATGACAAGACTGGCCCCCGCATAAGGAGGCGTGTGGGCATTACGGCTGCGTCCGCCAGTCCTGCGGATATAAAAACTGGGAGGAGAAAAGATGGGATACTCAACGTTAATCAGCAAGCGATTGGGTGCGGTCATGGTAGCCGGACTTGGACTTGGCGCCAGCAGCGCAACAGCGCAGGACGTGCTAAACGTGCTGATCGCCAACGAGCGGTCCAACACATTCTACGGCATGTTCATCGCCGAGGAGCTTGGCTATTGGGAAGATGTGGGCATCAAGGTGAACTGGTTGTCCTCTGCGACCACGATACCCTATGTCGCATTCCTGTCGAACGGGCAGGCTGACCTTGTCATGTTCGACGCGCCCCAGACGCTGCAGGCGGTCGATGCCGAGCAGGATTTCAAGATCATCTACGAAGACATGCAATTCGCCCCCGAGGCGATGTATGTGGCTGCTGACAGTGAGATCACCGAAATCGCCCAGCTTAAAGACAAGACGATCGGTCTGGTCAGCGACCGCGACCGCATCATCGCCATGGTCGCGCTGGAAAGTGCCGGACTGACCATCGACGATGTCGACACGGTGGTCCTTGGAGAAGGCGGCCCGACGCTTGCCAACGCCTTTATCCGTGGCACCGTGGCCGCCGTCGCGGGTGGCGCGACCGAGCTTGCGACGATCCAGGGGGCCGGCGTCAACATCCGCAACATCACGCCGCCGGAAGTGGCCGAGAACCCGGCAAACTCCTTCGCGATCCGCACTGACCGGATCGAAGAACTGCGTGATCCGGTCGAGCGTTTCCTGCTAGCCTGGTCCAAGGGGATGGAGGCGGGTCGCATGGACCTCCAGATGAGCGGAGCAATCATGTCCGAAGCGGTGCCCGAGCAGTGGGTCACCATGGAGGCAGGCCGCCAGCATCTGGAACTTGCCGCAATGAAGCTGCATGAGCCGCTGTCGGACAAGCGTGGCGCGCTGCATCCCGAGATGTGGGCCCGTGTACAGCCCGTACTGGTTACCGTGGGCGAAATCAGCAAAACCCATGATCCCGCTCTCTTTGTGGATGACAGCTTCGTAGAGGCCGCCAATCAGTTCGACCTGGAGGCGATTAAGGCCGACGTGGCCGAGTGGATCGCCGCCAACCAAGAGCGCTATAACGCGATGGCGCAGTAAGCCTTTGCACATACCATTGAGCGCCCCTTGTCTGGGGCGCCCATTTCCAGTTCAGATGTTGCGCAGAAGTGCTGTCAGATGAATGCGAACCAGTCTCCGTTACCCCAGCCCCGCTTGTCGATCTGAACCGCGCCGGGTTTGCCGGAGGCTCCAACTCCTGAGTAGGATGGAGCATCATGAGCAAGACAACGAACAAGTTTTCCCCCGAAGTGCGCGAACGCGCGGTGCGGCTGGTGTTGGACAGTGAGGCGGCCCGCGCCATTGGTTCAAGCGGGTCGCCGAACGGCCAACATGGATCGCGCTGGCAGGCGGTCCTGTCGATCTCCTCGAAGATCGGCTGCGCGCCACAGACCCTGAATGACTGGGTCAACAAGGCCGAGGTCGACAGCGGCAAGCGGGCCGGTGTCTCCAGCGAGATGGGTGAGAAGATGAAGGCGCTTGAACGCGAGAACCGCGAGCTGCGCCGGGCGATCGGCGGTCGCTTCTCGACCTGGCAGAGGACAAGGTGCTTCACGGCGTCGAAGCCAACCGCGCCGAGTTGCAGCGCCTTCTTCACCGCGGCATGCAGATCGTCGAGGCCGAAGCTCTCCAGCAGGCGCAGCACCTGCACGTATTCGCGCCGTCCGGCCTTGATCATTCGCGCCTCCATCAGGCGGCGCAGAGTGGCGAACTCGGGCGGCAGATTCCATTCGGCCAAAGGTG
>Ga0164292_10005071_pt1 | contig 10760 bp, 8 predicted proteins | sample GEODES117metaG_FD_111486 | JGI IMG/M metagenome (GOLD analysis project Ga0164292, IMG submission 111486) | Eutrophic lake water microbial communities from Lake Mendota, Wisconsin, USA - GEODES117 metaG | ecosystem: Environmental > Aquatic > Freshwater > Lake | place: USA: Lake Mendota, Wisconsin... | reverse complement strand
TTCATCTGGCCTTAAGGTTAAGTAGTCCATGAGGCCCAGTTGCTCGCAAGAAACGCACCGGCCAGAAGTGACGCATCCCACTCCTCACCCCAAACTGCGGTGCGTTTCTTGCGGGTAACTGGGCTTTTTCGTGGACCGATCGGTACCCCGCCGTGGCATCGTGCGGCGTGGATTGAGTTGATGGGGTCCGGGCGGAAAGGGCCGAACCGGGGGCTGGCGCGAAGCCCGGCTGAGGTGAGTGGACCACGTGGACTTGAGGTTTCCGGGGAAAAAAACGGCAGCACAGCAGGCGGCATTTTCCGAGCGTTTTCCCGACCACTATCAGCTGGCAACTAAGAACCGGGCAACCACCTCAGGACTACACTGACGGTTCTTCGCGTTTAGGCGGGCCGTTTCTTAGCCGCTTGGTGGGGCTGGACCCGGGCGGGAACACCTTGTGTCTGCCAATTCCTGGGTTTTCCCCAATTTCTGGGGCCCTTGCCATCAGGGTTGAAACCTTGACCGGTCGCGTGAGGTCGGCTCGCCTGTCCGGCATAACCGTTAAGGTTGCCAGAAACCGGGCGGGATGGCTGGTTTGGCGGATTTCCGCGAGACTAGCAGAGTTTAGGGCGGTTTATCATAGTAGAGACCCCATATTCGGCGGGAACGAATCCCATTGTCCGCCGAGAGTCGTTTTTCTGTTTGCTCGGCAGCTATTCAGATTGCCCCACGAATGAGGTCGCAACCTCCCCTTTTGCGGCTGCATCCAGCAGCACTGGCTTCCGCTCCGTTTCCGAATCACGCCTTTTTTTCGCTCGCCTCGCGAGACCGCTCAGCATGGACATCGGACAGCTCCTGATTCGCCGCGACCTTGCCACTCAGGCACAAATTAACCAAGCCCAAGAAAAGGGGTTGGACCTGCTTGATTGGCTGATGCAAAACACGGATATCGATCGCCCGGCCGCGATTAAGGCCTTGGCGGATGAGATGGGGATGGGCTACATCGACCTCCGTGAAGAGAAAGTCGACCTCGGTTTGCTCGGGAGCTTTCCGCAAAAAATCATCTACCGAGAAGCGCTGTTTCCGGTTAGCCGGCAGAATGGCTCGATCACGGTGGCGACCAGCGACCCGTATAACTTTTATCCGCTGGACGAAATCAGCGCCGCGACCGGTTTGGCTGTGGTCCCGGTACTGGCTGACCGGATCGAGATCGCCCGCCTGATCAAAACTCACCTCGGCGTCGGCGGCGAGACGATCGAAGGGCTGATCGAGCTCAAGGCCGAAGAAGGGGTTGAACTGCTCGAGGCGATTGAAACGGACGGTTCGGAATTGAGCGAGATGGCGCAGGAAGCAAGCGTCGTCCGCCTGGTTAATGAGATCTTGCTCGAAGCGATTGAGACCCGGACCAGCGACGTGCACATCGAGTCCCAAGGAAGCGGCCTGGTGATTCGCTACCGGATCGACGGCTTGCTGCATGCCCAGCCTGTCCCGCCGGAAATCAATCACTTCCAGGCAGCGATCATCAGCCGTCTGAAAATCATGGCCCGGTTGAACATCGCCGAGAAGCGACTTCCCCAAGACGGTCGAATCAAGCTGAAGGTTAAGGGTCGCGAGATCGATGTTCGCTTGTCCGTGATTCCCATGATTCACGGTGAGGGATTGGTCATGCGTATTCTCGACAAAGGGGCGATGAAGTTCGACCTCCGCAGTCTCGGGATGGAAGAGCCGACGTACGTGACCTTTCGTCAACTGATTGACTTGCCGCACGGAATTATCTTGGTGACTGGTCCCACGGGCTCCGGCAAGACCACGACTTTGTACAGTGCGTTGATTGAAATCAACGCGCCAGACACGAAGATCATCACCACTGAAGATCCCGTCGAGTACCAGCTGGAGGGAATCAACCAGATTCAGGTGCATCCGAAGATCGGCTTAACCTTCGGGGCCTCACTGCGCAGTATTTTGCGACATGATCCGGACGTGGTGCTGGTCGGCGAAATTCGCGACTTGGAAACGGCCGAGAATGCGATTCAGGCCTCGCTCACCGGGCACTTGGTATTCAGCACCTTGCACACCAATGATGCGTCCAGCGCGTTCAACCGGATGACGGATATGGGAGTCGAACCGTTCCTCGTCAGCAGCACGGTTGAGGGGATTATGGCCCAGCGACTGGTGCGACGGCTTTGTCCACACTGCAAGGTTTCGTACCAACCGGGGAAGGAGGACCTTCCGGACGATTTCCCGCTGGATAAACTGGGTGGCCAACCACTGTACAGGTCGGCCGGTTGTCGCAAGTGCCGGGAAGTCGGCTACTCGGGTCGGCTCGGCATTTACGAGTTGCTCGTTGCTTCAGAGCGGATTCGCGAATTGGCTCATGATCGGGTCAGCAGTTGGGAGATCAAGAAAGCGGCCTGCGCGGAGGGGATGAGCACGCTCCGGGATGACGGCTGGATGAAGGTCATCGCCGGCAAGACCAGCGTGGACGAAGTTGTGCGGATTACGAAATCGGATCGTGGCGTCACAAGGAAGTAGCCGGAAATAAAGTAGCCGGAACTGGAAGGAAATCACCGAAAGCCCACTCGCCATGCCGAATTTTACCTACACTGCCCGCTCCCTCGATGGCCAACGCGTCACCGGTTCGCTGTCGGCGAACACGGAACGCGAAGTGATCAGCATGCTGGGCCAAAAGTCGCTGTTCCCGATCAAGGTGGAACAGGAACGGGTCCAGCAGAAGTTGCAGTTCAGCGGCCGCGTCAGCGAGCAAAAGATCGCGACGTTCTACAGCCAGCTGGCGTCGCTTTTGAAGAACGGGGTGCCGCTGCTGCGTTCGCTGGCAATCCTGCGGGAGCAGGCGAGCGTTCCGGCGTTGCAAAAAGCGCTGGATGACATCGTCAGCCGGATTGAGGATGGCACGCCGATCGGCGACGCTTTCGGCCGCCATCCCAAGATCTTCTCCGACATGGCGATCAACATGTCCAAGGCGGGTACCGAAGGCGGTTTCCTTGAGGAGGCGCTGGAGCGGGTTGCCTTGTTCACTGAACAACAGGCCGAGCTGAAGTCGCGGACGGTTGGCGCATTGATCTATCCAGCCGTGTTAGGGACGGTGGGCACGCTGGTGGTCGGGGTCCTGGTTGTTTACTTCGTACCCAAGTTTGCCGTCCTGTTCGATCAATTGCGACAGAAGGGCGAATTGCCGGCGGTTACCGACATGCTGCTCAATTTAAGCACTTGGATCAACAGCTACGGACTGTTCATCGCGATCGCAGCAGTGATTCTGTTCCTGGTGTTTCGGGTACAGCTCCAGACACCGGCTGCCAAGAGGTTCCTTGACCGCGCCAAAATCAAGCTTCCCCTGTTCGGCCCCATCTTCCGGAATCTGGCGGTCAGCCGCTTTTGCCGGGTCTTGGGGACGCTGCTGAAAAACGGGGTTCCCATTCTCAAAGCTCTCGATATCAGCCGTGAGGCCGCAGGCAACAGCGTGTTGTCGGGAGCCATCGCCAGTGCCACCGAGAACATCACTTCGGGAGCTCAATTGTCGGTACCGCTCGCCAAAAGCGGGCATTTTCCTAAAAATGTGACTGAAATGATTGCCGTGGCCGAGGAGTCGAACACGCTGGATTCGGTGCTGGTGAACATTGCTGAGGGTTTGGAAAAGGAAACCACGCGGCGATTGGACTTGATGGTCAAACTGCTCGAGCCTTTAATGCTGATGATTATGGCGGTGGTGGTGTTAATCGTCGTGATTGCTCTGCTCATGCCCATCATGAAAATGGGTTCAGTATTTCAGGGGTAAGGCGTCATTCTCGGGAAGGTCGAGGGAGCAACTCCCTCAATTGGCCCGCTTTTTGCTGTAGAAACGACGTTTTGCCCTGATTTTCAGCGAAACATCTCCCGGCTTTGCCGGGTTTATTATTTCAACGCTTGGATTCAGCGGGAATTCAGGCCGATCGTCCAGAATGAGATATCTTTCAAGGAAATACGGAAATGGTTCAGAATCGCCCCTTCGCCCAGGTAGAACTTGCGACAGCTGAGGAGCAGGTGGCTGCTGCTTCACCAGCTCAAACGCTTGCCACCGGGAAGACTCGGGCTTTGCGGCGACGTCGCGGTTTTACCCTGATGGAATTGTTGTTGGTGATGGCGATCCTGGTGATCATGGCCTCGATGGTGACCTTCGCCTTCATGAATTTCCAGACCAACGCCAACCGCGACGCGGCCCTCAGTCAGATTTCCACGCTCGCGACCGCCAGCCGGATGTACAAGATGAACGTCGGCGTGTTCCCGAACACCTTGAATGACTTGATCACCATGCCGACCGGGATGACCCAGAATCAATGGCGTGGACCTTACCTCGATGCCCAAACGTTGCCGCTTGATCCTTGGCAACAACCATATGTCATGGGTGCCAACAACGGCGAACGGGTCATCATCAGCTCGAACGGCCCGGACCGTCAGGCAGGCACGCCTGACGACATTACCAACAACCGCTAGGTTCTCACCTTATCCATGAAATGCCGGCCAGCGTTGACAAATCGACCCGCGCGAGCGGCCCGCTCCGGCGTTACCCTGCTGGAGATCATCCTGGTGATGGCAATCGTCGCATTTTTTGCGACTCTTGCCTTGCCGGGATTTGATCGCATATTCGCCGCCCAGCGGATCGACAAGTCGGCAGAAATCGTCCGGGCTGAAATGGGCCGAGCTCGAGTGCAAGCGATTCGCACCGGGAAAGTGTTTGCTTTCGTCTACAACGAGGGACGAAGTGAACTGGCCGTTCGTCAGTTCGACCAGCTGGTTCAAGCGGGGTCAATCGAGCACTTTCAGCGGCCCGGCGGTGGACCGGGGCAATCGCCCGCCGCGGATGTACGGGATGGCAACATGGATTATTCGAACGAGCGACTCCCGCGGGGTGTTCGCTTCGTCGCCGGGCAAGCGATTGCCGATATCCGCAGCCAATTCGAGTCAGATGCAGCCGGAGGCGGAGCCGGCAAGCTGAAACCGATTTTGTTCTATCCAGATGGTTCCAGTCAGGATGCCCAGATTGTTTTGGCCAACGAGCGCGGCGACGCCGTTCGCGTTGTATTACGTGGCCTGACCGGATCGGCTCGTGTCGTGAGGCTGGCCGAATGAACAGCTGCTCACGCCCCAAAAATAACCGCGCCTCCAGCCGAAACTCCCGCACTCGAGCTGGTTTGTCATTGCTCGAAGTCCTGCTGGCGATTGCCATCCTCGGCGGTGCGATGGTTGTGATCACGCAATTACTGAGCCTCGGGTATCGTTCGGCGATCGAAGCCAGACTCCGCACGGATGCCGCTTTGCTGTGCGACACCAAGATGGCGGAATTGGCGGCTGGCGTGCTGCCACTATCGGGAACCTCGGGCGAGGCCATCGAAGAAAATCCGAATTGGAATTATTCGGTCAGCGTCGAGAACGCTTCGCAAGTTGGTTTGCTGGCGGTCACAGTCACGGTGGCTCAAAACAATGCCGGAAATCAGTCACCGATGTCGTTGTCAATTGTGCGACTGATGCCCGACCCGGAATATGATCCGGCCGCCACGGAGGCCAGCGAATGACCGCGCAACTCGTTTTGCACATGCCCGTGGTATCCACGAGGCGAGGCCAACCCCAAACAGCTCGACAGGCAGGGTACACGCTGCTGGAGTTGATTCTCGCCATGGGGCTGGCGGTTTTGGTCATGATTTCCATTGGCATGGCGATCAATATCTATTTGCAAATGTTGACCCAGCAGCAGGGTTATATCGAACAGCAACAAATCGCGCGGAATGTGCTGGCGATGGTGGCCAATGACCTTCGTGCTGCCTTGCAATACAAAGCCGCGGATGTCTCTGGTTTGGAAAATCTCTCCGCATCCCAATCCCTGATCCAAGGTCTGCTCGGAAGCCTCGGTGAAGACGCCGCTTCGGCCTTAGGGGATGCGGCCGGGGGTGGACTTCCTACTGGTGGTGGCACTCCCAGTGGCGGCGGGGCGCCTGCGGGAGGCGGAGCGTCAACTGGAGGCGGCACACCGACAGGTGGGGGGACGCCTACCGGCGGTGGTACGCCGACAGGTGGCGGCCAAGGTGGCAGTACCGGAGGCAGCTCAGGTGGGGCGACAGAAGCGGGCTCCGAGAGCAGCGAGGAAGACACCGCTGCCTACCGGCCGCTGTTTATCGGGACCCAAAATCAGGTGACAGTTGACGTCAGCCGCTTGCCCCGGATCGACCAGTACAACGCCTTTATGTTGGGGATTGTCGAGCCGCAATCGGCCCGGCCGGCTGATCTCAAGAGTGTCTCCTATTTTCTGAGCGATTCGCCGCCGACCGACGTCTCAGCCGAGTTTGACCCGCAAGTGTCCCAGCTGGGTGGACTGTATCGCCGCCAGATTGATCGGGCCGTAGCCAGCTATCGGGGTGAGTATGAAGCTCCAGCGGTTCCCGACGAGTATTGCAAGTTGGTGTCGCCTGAAGTCGTTGCGCTCGAGTTTCGCTACTTTGACGGCACTGACTGGACTTCCGAATGGGATTCGGACGAGATGGCCTACTTTCCCACGGCGATCGAAATCATCCTGACAGTTGACGCCTCGCGGATGCAACTTCGTGGCAGGAATGCAGTTCAGCCGGTTGACCTGAAGAACCAGCTGAATGGTCTGCAGCAGTACCGGAAAGTCGTCCACTTGCCGGCGGCCGAAGTGCCCGAGGAGGAGGAAGAATGAGCCTGCATCTTCGCTCCCGGCCTCGTTCCCGCCGTGGCTCCTTGCTGGTGGTTGTCTTGGTGACGATCGTCATGCTGGCCTTGGCGGCCTATACCTTCACCGCCCTGATGACGACGGAGGACGAGGCCGCGCGGCTGATCGCGCGGCAAGTTCAATCCAAATATCTGGTTGATTCGGGCGTCGATTATTGCCGCTTGTTTCTGGCGACCGACCAGGCCACGCTTCGGGAAAAGGGTGGGGTCTGGGACAACGCGACTTCGTTCCAATCGGTGCCGGTTGGTGTCGACCCGAACAATCCCAATTACGTTGGGCGGTTCTCGATCATTTCATCCAGTTTGGACGACGAGGGAAACCCGGAAGGGTACCGTTTTGGGCTGACCGACGAATCCGCGAAGCTCAACCTGAACACCTTGACATTTGCCGACAACTGGGTGCCAGGGGGTGGACGGCAACTGCTGATGGGATTGCCGGACATGACCGAGGAAATTGCAGATGCGATTCTGGACTACATCGACGGTGATACCGAGGCTCGGGAATATGGCGTCGAGACCAGTTATTACGAAGGACTGTCTCCCCCTTACTCAGCCAAAGACGGACCGCTGGACAGTATCGACGAATTACTGAATGTTCGCGACGTCACGCCGCAGATGATGTTTGGACTCGACTCCAATCGGAATGGGCTGGTCGACCCGGAAGAGATGGTGGGTGAAAACGTTGGGTCCGTTGCGCCTGACATGCTGCTGGGCTGGGCCAACTACCTGACGCTGCACAGCAAAGAGTCAAACCTGAATGCCGAAAAGCTGGAGCGGGTCAACCTCAACAACCCGGACCTCGAACAACTGTATACCGACCTGCGTTCCGCCTTCAGCGACGAGTGGTGCAAGTTCATCGTTTTATATCGCCAGAACGGTCCCTACAGTTTGCAGGAAGGTGATGCCGACCCGGTGGCAGCTTCGGTCCCGATTGAACTCGATTTTGAAACGGAAGGCGGCACTACTTTCACGCAGATTCTCGACTTGGTTGATGCCTACACAACGGCTCCCAATCCGGACGACGCCGACACGCCCTTGATTCTGAGATCTCCCATCCGAATGGAGAATCTGGGCTTTACCCTGCCGGTGTTGATGAAGAGCGCAACGACGTTTGAGGGTGAAGTGATCCCGGGGCGATTGAACGTCATGCAGGCACCGCGACGTTTGCTGAGTGCCATTCCCGGGATGACCGAAGAGATTTTGGATCAAATCATTCAGAAGCGGGAGTTCGAATTGGACGACCCGGACGGCGCCGATTTGAACCGCCAATTTGAGACCTGGCTGCTGGCGGAATTGCTGGTCGATCTCAATACCATGAAAGTCATGCTGCCGTTTCTTTGCACCGGTGGTGACGTTTATATGGCCGAGGTCGTAGGGTATTTCGATGATGGTGTCGGCACAAGCCGTGCAGAGGTCGTCGTTGACACTACCGTCCCGATCCCGCGCATATTATTTTGGAGAGATAAGAGCCATTTGCAGAGCGGCTACTCACTCGACTTACTTGGCACCTCTTTGAAGAACTGAAATGGCCAATCGAATCGTTTTGGAAATTGATGACCGGCAATGTCGCCTCGCGCGAATTGCAGCAGATGGCAAACGCGTGCAGCTCTCCAAGCCGGTGGAGCTGACGTTCGACGCTGACGACGATTTGTCCACGCGGGCGAAGAAACTCAAAGACGCACTGCAACGCGGTGGGTTGGGCCGGGGCGACTGTGACGTCGTACTTTCCCGCCGGGCAATCGAGCTCCGCGAACTTGCCTTACCGCCGGCCCCCGACGACGAACTCCCGGAACTGGTTCGCTTTACCTCCCGCAATGAGTTCGCCTCGGTCAATGACAACTGGGTGATCGACTTCGTACCGCTGACCGATGCGCCCGAGCAGTCGCGAGTTGTACTGGCGGGCGCGTTGCCCCCGGTGCCAGGTCAGGAAGTGCGGCAATTGTGTGAGCAGGCGGGGCTAAAACTTCATCGCCTTTTACTGCGGCCGTTTTGCACTGCGCAAGCGCTGATTCCGGCCAATGCCCCAAAGCCTGTGCTGCTTGTGCACGACCTGGGTGAAGAAGTTGAATTGACCCTGGCTCACGGGCGAAAAATTTATCTGACCCGGACCGTCAAACTTTCGGAACATGATCCCGCGCAACAACTCGCGGCCTTGGTTCGAGAGATTCAGCGCAGCCATATGCTGGCCACCAAGAGCGTGGTCGGGCGAACTATCGGCGAGACGCTGATTGCCACGGTTCCTGCCAAACGGGAACCTTTGAGCAAGCTTCTGGCCAATATCGATATCGGTCCTGTGCAACTGATTGACGTCTGTCAGGTCATCGCCGAACAAGGCGGGACGCTGGATGCGACAGATGCAGAACGCTTTGTCGCGCATTACGGCGCCGGACTGGGATTGATTCAGCGCGGTTGGCCGGGACTCGATTTCGCCGCTCCCCGGCGGAAGGTCGAGAAAAAGACGGACTATCGCCGAGTTGCCCTCTGGTCGGGATTGGCCGCCACGCTCCTGTTCGGGGCAATCGGTACCGCGTGGTATCTGTTGTCACTGCAGGGCAATCGAATTGCCCTGCTGGAGCAGGAGTTTACCCAATTAAAGAAGGCCAACGACGATCTTGGCGTCGACCAAATCGTGGGTGAGGTGGAACTGATCGATAACTGGGAAAAGAGCAACGTGAATTGGCTGGAGGAGCTCCGTGAAGTCAGCCAGCGGCTGTTGTCGGCTGACGAGGCAATGGTCGGCTATCTTAAAGCCGAACTGGGGCGAACCGGCCCCGAGATCGTGCTCAAGGGCAAGCTCAACGAACGGGAGACCAACACCTTGCTGAAAAGCAATCTGGCGGAACGTCCCTATCAGGTCGAGCAGCGGAAGAACGTGATGACCACGGACTCGAAAGACTATCCCTTTGAGTTCGAATACGCCTTGCTGATGGACCGCAGCGGAGTAGACGTCGCCCAGCGAATCGGCCAGCGGATTCGTGAATTGGCCGCCGGTCCTGCGACGAGTCCCGGTCCCGGACAGTCGCCGGAACCAGCGGCAACGCAGGCTCCACAGGGAGATTCATCCAAGCCGGAACCGCCCCCTCCCGCCGAGGCAGCGCCGGCGACACCCAACGCCGGGCCAGACAAGTCAGCGCAGTAACTCGCTGGCTTGCCCTTCCTCCCGACATGGTCTTGCAAAACAATTTTCCGCCGAACGATTTGAGAATTTTCGATGTTCCAAAACATGAGCAAACGCGAACGCATTCTCGCCCTGGTCGTCGCAGCGACGTTGCCGCTGATGTTGATCTTTTGGGGTGTGACCACGTTCAGCAAGAGCTACTTTGCCAATCAAGCCAAGATTCGCGGCTTGCAGGACCAGATCGAAACCGAAACGATGCGACAGATCAAAGCGGAAGAAGCCCAGCAGCGGCGAAGATTCTACCGCGAGCGGAGCTTGCCGACCGATCTGAACACGGCCCGGATTCAGTATGATGCCTGGCTGGCCAATTTGATTGAGAAGCGCGCGGGCATGGTGGCGACTTCAATCGACGCCGGCGGCACGAACAACAACAAGGTTCGCTACATGAAAGCGAACAAGCCGATTGACATCTTTAATGAAGTCGGGATCAAGGTACGCTGCTCCGGCACAATTGGCCAATTGATGACTTTGCTGTCAGAGTTTTACAAGCTCGACCTGATGCATCGCGTCTCGGGGCTGACGATTTCACCGATTGCCCGTTCCGGCTCCGGAGCAGGAAGTGAGGTCCTGACTGGGCAACTCAAAATCGAGTTTGACATTTCTGTCGTCTCACTCGTGGATGCCGATGAAGAAGAGGATTTCGTCGACAAGCTCGAGCGGAATTCGCTCAGTTTCGAGGAGTTCACCAAGCCGATCCTCGCACGAAACATGTTCGGCCCGGCAAACAACACTCCAACGGTCAGCTCGTCGAGCCGTTCGTTTGAAACTGGCGAGCCGATCGACCTGACCCTGACGGCCGATGATGCTGACGAGAGTGACCTGCTCAAGATTGAGCTCTTGGACTCGAAAGTGCCCGGCGCGGAAC
>Ga0164292_10005070_pt1 | contig 10761 bp, 9 predicted proteins | sample GEODES117metaG_FD_111486 | JGI IMG/M metagenome (GOLD analysis project Ga0164292, IMG submission 111486) | Eutrophic lake water microbial communities from Lake Mendota, Wisconsin, USA - GEODES117 metaG | ecosystem: Environmental > Aquatic > Freshwater > Lake | place: USA: Lake Mendota, Wisconsin... | reverse complement strand
TCAGGTTACCCTTACGCCGTGAGTTTTTCTGCTTCCGCTGACCTTAAAGAGATTCGTAATTCTATAAATCAAGAATTGCTTAACTTCGCAGCGGCTGAGAATAAATACTTAAATGAAATTGCCTCTGAATTAGCTCCTGTGGCATCCGCGATGGAGCGCTTTCTTTTGGATAGCGGAAAGCGGCTTCGCCCGCTCTTTGCATATATTGGATTTCTCGGAACCGGTTCAAAACCTAGCGTTGAAATTTTGCGCGCATGTGCATCCCTTGAATTAATCCATGTCTGCGCACTTATGCACGATGATGTAATGGATGCATCTGACACTAGACGTGGTGCGCCAGCAATCCATAAAGCTTTTGAAGCGCTACACAAGGATCAGAAATTAAGTGGATCTAGCGAACAATTTGGAATTTCAGCAGCAATCTTGCTCGGTGATTTAGCACTTGTCTGGTCGGCAAAAATGTTGCACAAATCTGGAATTGATGGCGAAACTCTAATCAGATCTCTTCCAATGTATGACGAGATGCGCGTTGAATTAATGGCTGGGCAATATTTAGATGTTTACGAACAAGCGCTAGCTTCCGAATCTGTCGAACGCTCTCTTAAAGTCGCTCGTTATAAATCTGGAAAATACACGATTGAACGCCCATTGCATTTTGGCGCAGCTCTTGGAAATGGAAAACCCGATTTATTTGATACTTATTCAAATTACGGACTTCCACTTGGCGAAGCCTTCCAGCTTCGAGACGACATTCTGGGAATATTTGGTGATCCAAAAGAAACCGGCAAGCCCGCGGGCGATGACTTACGTGAAGGTAAGCGAACTGTTTTACTCGCAAAAGTTATGGAGTTGGCCGATTCAAGTCAGAAGGCCGAAATAAGTTCGGCTCTAGGCAATCAGAATCTGGATTTAGCCCAGGTAAATAAGGCGCGCGATATCTTTATTGCGACTGGAGCCCTTTCGGAAGTCGAAGAACTAATCTCAACGCTAACTTCCAACGCGCAATCTGCGCTCGAACATGGTGAAATTGACCCACTGGCATTAAATGCATTGACGCAGCTACTGACCATTGTGACCCAACGAAAAATTTAAGAATCGGATATTAAATGACGGCTCGTGTAAAAGGACCGACAGACCATGTTGTAATTGTTGGTGCAGGCTTAGGTGGCCTTAGCGCTGCACTTCGTTTGGCTGGTGCTGGTCGAAAAGTTACAGTCATCGAACGCGAAGGCGTTCCGGGTGGTCGAAATGGTTTACTGAATAAAGATGGTTATTCATTCGATACCGGCCCCACTGTTTTAACAATGCCTGATCTAATTCAAGATGCACTCTCCTGTGTTGGTGAGAAACTTGAAGATTGGATGGAACTGCTTCCACTAAAACCGCTCTATCGCGCTTTTTATCACGATGGTTCAACTTTAGATGTTCATGCTGAAACTGGCCGGATGCAGGAAGAAATTCGTAACGTAATTGGCCCAGATGAGGCAGCTGGATATGGCAGATACGTGGATTTTGTTACCAAGCTTTATAAATATGAGATGAATGATTTCATCGATCGCAACATTGATTCACCTTTTAATCTCTTGACACCAAACCTTGCAAGATTAATTGCTTTGGGTGGCTTTAGAAGACTTGCGCCAAAAGTTAATGACTTCTTGAAAGATCCTAGAACTCAGAAGGTTTACTCATTCCAAGCTATGTATGCCGGCGTTAGCCCGCAACAAGCCTTGGCAATATATGCAGTGATTGCATATATGGATTCAGTAAATGGTGTTTTTTTCCCAAAGGGTGGAATGCATGCATTACCGCGCGCACTTGCCGGTGCTGCCGCGAAACATGGCGTTGAATTCAAATACAACCAGACAGTTACATCTATCGAACATTCAGGTGGTCGCGCCCGCGCTGTCATCACAGCAGATGGCGACCGAATTGAATGTGATGCGGTGATTTTGAATCCAGATCTACCAGTTGCTTGGCGCGAGTTATTGGGACGCACCCCTCCTTCGGTTAAACGACTTAACTACTCCCCTTCTTGCGTGACACTTCTGATTGGCTCGAATAAGAGTTACGACAGATTGGCACATCACAATATTCACTTCGGAAAGTCTTGGGATGGCGTGTTCGACGAGCTCATTAAGAAGAAGACCTTGATGACCGACCCAAGTTTGTTGGTAACTGTTCCAACGCATGACGATAAAGATTTAGCACCGGCCGGAAAGAACTCCTATTACGTTCTATTCCCAACTCCAAACTTGTCTGCAGATATTGATTGGAAAGTTATGGGCAACAAATATCGCGATCAGATGCTTCGCACCATGGAAGAGCGCGGCTACGATGGCTTTGCAGATTCAATTGAAGTTGAACATATGACAACTCCCCTAGATTGGCAGAATCAGGGAATGGAACAAGGTGCACCTTTTGCCAGCGCCCATACTTTCTTCCAAACTGGACCATTTAGGCCGCGCAACATTGCTAAAGGTTTTGAGAACGTTGTCTTTGCCGGTTCTGGTACACAACCAGGTGTCGGAGTGCCAATGGTTTTGATTTCTGGCCGCCTTGCTGCAGAGAGAATTGTTGGACCAGTTAAGTAGATGAATGAGTTAGACGCCGCAGGAATTAGTGACCCGCAACTTCGGGCATCTTTTACTGAATGCAAGCGTCTTAACTCGTTACATGGGAAAACTTATTATCTAGCCACACTTTTACTGCCGCCTGCGAAGCGTCCCTTTGTTCATGCACTTTACGGCTTTGCGCGATATGCCGATGAAATTGTTGACGATTTAAATTCAACACTTACCGATGAAGAGAAAGCTGTTGAGCTCTCAACTTGGGGAAATCAGGTATTGGCAGATATCGAAAACGGAGTAAGCCACGACCACATCGGGCGGGCACTAGTTGAAACAGTTAATCGATTTAATATTCCAATTGCACATTTTCAGGCCTTCATGAGATCGATGACTATGGATTTAACGGTCAGCGAATACCAAAGTTTTGATGACCTAATGGAATATGTCTATGGATCAGCTTCAGTAATCGGACTTCAGATGGTTCCGATCCTTGGAGTTACATCACTCGATGCCTATGTTGCCGCCGAAAAACTTGGAACCGCATTTCAATTGGCAAACTTCATCCGAGACGTAAGTGAAGATCTTGACCGGGGCAGAATTTATCTACCAATTGATGAACTCACATCCCATGGCGTAACCCATGAAATGTTGGAGGCCAGAGTTCTGACCCCGCAGATTAAAGCCGCCTTACAGGAACAAATCGCTCGAGTTCGAAGACTTCAGAAAGAGGCCGCACCTGGCATAAAAATGCTGGCACCAGAATCCCAAGCTTGCATCGAAGCTGCTTCAGAACTTTATTGCGGCATTGTTGATGAAGTTGAAAAAATTGACTATCAAATCTTTGACCGACGTGCGAAAACATCGACCTGGCGCCGAATCAAAGTAGCGCTTCCAGCGTTTCTGAGAGCGCGTGCCGCTAGATAGTTTGCTAACGTTTGCAATAACGGGAGCCGAGAAATTCGCTGAGAGGATCTGAGATTCAGATCGACCGTAGGACCAGTTCGGTAATGCGAATTGGAAAGGGGTTAATCGATGAATTTAATGGTTACAGTTTTTACAGCTTGGGGATATGAACTCTCTCTCCTAGAACTTCTTGCATTTATAACTTCGTTAATCGGCGTTTCACTTGGAGTATTTGGCCCGAGAATCACTTGGCCATTTTGGAGCATAAGTTCTCTGCTTTATGCCGCACTCTTCTTTCAGTGGAACTACTACGCGAGTGGTTTCCTCCAATTTATTTTTATTGCGGGTGCAATCGCCGGGTGGTTCGGCTGGGGTCCAAAGGGAGCACAACCAAAGCGACTTACTAAACGTGACGCCGCTATTTGGGGCGCCGCCTACTTGATTGCCTGGTTTTCACTATACCCACTTCTTAAGAAAATCGGTGCGGCTGCTTCCTTAACCGATGCCTTTGGATTTGTTGGAAGTTGCATTGCGCAATTGCTCATGGTGCTTCAGCGCTATGAAAGTTGGGTGATTTGGGTAATTGTGGATCTGGTTTACACCTACCAATACTGGCGCGGTGGACAATACTTAACTGCGATTCTTTACTTCATCTTCACTCTAATCGCAGTGGCTGGCTGGAAGCGATGGCTCCGTGAATCAGCAACTTCAAGAGCTTAAAGAGTTATTGCCAAAGCTCACCGCAAGATGCGGTGAGTGCATAGTGATAACTATTGATGGCCCAGCTGGTTCGGGCAAAACAACTCTAGCCAAAGAACTCTCATCAGCTCTGGATTCTTGCTACACGATTCATATGGATGATTTATATGAGGGCTGGGATTCAACGCTGAATCTAAAGTTAACCGCCAAGTTGAAAACAATTTTGTCCAGCGTAATGAATGAGAATCGAATTAGTTTTCTCCCATTTGACTGGGTAGAAAGTAGATTTGGATCTGAAATCGATTTACCAGCTCCTAAGAATCTAATTCTTGAAGGTGTTGGTTCGGGTCAAAGTGCCCTAAGGGATTTCATCTCACTAGCGTTATGGATAGAAGTCACACCAGACCTTGGTTTGGAACGGGTTATTAAGCGGGATGGTCCGGCAGTTGCCCAATTTATGCCGGCATTTATGGCGGCGCAAGACTTACATTTTGCGAAAGAAGCCACCAAGAAGAGCGCGGATTACCGCTTAAGTGGGCAGGGCACTGTCTAAGATTTAACTGTGTCCGACTTAACCGGCGAATTAATTGATAATCGCTATCTGCTCAAGCGTGTAGTGGCAGCAGGTGGCATGGCCACAATTTATTATGCACTTGATCTTCGCCTGGATCGACCAGTTGCAGTAAAAATCATGCACCCGCACTTAGCTAATGATGAAGATTTCGTTGGCAGATTTATTCGCGAAGCTAAAGCTGCTGCGGCACTGGCTCATCCAAATATTGTTGCAATCCAAGATCAAGGCTGGAATGAAGGTGGCGTTCCTGCAGTCTTTATTGTTATGGAATACATAGAAGGATTCACGCTACGAGATGTAATAAATGAACAAGGCGCTCTTGGGGTAAATGAAAGTTTAAGGTATTTCACGCCGGTGCTCTCAGCAATGTCTGCTGCGCATAAGAGCGGCATTTTGCATCGAGATATAAAGCCTGAGAATATTTTGATATCGAAAGATGGCCGTGTAAAGGTCGCAGATTTTGGTCTTGCTAAAGGTGCACAACTTGGATCAACGCTTACCGTTGAATCAAGTGTAATTCTGGGAAGTGTTTCATATCTATCACCAGAACAAGTTCAACGCGGTCTCTCCGATATGCGCAGTGATGTTTACTCATTAGGAATTGTTCTCTTTGAGATGTTGACTGGTAAGAAGCCATTTGATGGTGAGAGCCCAATCCAAATCGCATATATGCATGTCAACGAAAATGTCGCGGCGCCATCAGCGCTTAATTCAAGCATCCCTCCTGAACTCGATGAAATTGTCTTGAAAGCAACTGCAAATAATCCAGATAAGAGATTTAAAGATGCTGGGGAATTGCATGAACAGGTTCTGGCATTACTAACTAAATTGGATCCAAAGCGCAGGCAGATGAGCCTTGAACTAGATATTCCAATCCCTAAAGGCAAGTCGCCCAAGGGGAAGCGAGAAAAACGTGGCAAGTTCGATATTATAAAAAATATTACAACTCAGTTGGATCTAAAGAGGGGCAATGAAATGCGAGAGACCTCCGGTGCTACTAAACGCAAACGCAAAGTTTCGGCGCGTGTAAAGCGCAATCGAGCCATCGCACTCGGCATTGTTCTGCTCATCATTGGAACTAGCTGGTATCGAATCTCTGGTCCAGGAAACAAAATAGTTGTTCCATCTCTTGCTGGAATGACACAAGCCCAAGCCGCTAAAGCTGTTGCCGAGCTTGGCTTGAAGGTTGAAATTACTCAAGAAGTTTTCAGCGAAGATGTTCCGAAAGGCAAAGTATTAACGTCGGATCCTGCTGGCGGCGGCCGAGTAGAGGTTGCAGGAACTGTAAATCTAATTATTTCAAAAGGTAAAGATCGAATTAAAGTTCCAGATCTAGTTGGTTTAACGGTTGAAGAGGCAACAGCAGCGCTTAAGAAAAACAATCTGAAAATTGGTCGTGTAAGTGAAAAGTTTAGCGATACCTTCGAAGCCGGTTTGTTGATCGATGGAATTCCTTCCAGTGGTTCGCCAGTGCGAAAAGACAGCTCTGTTGATTTGATTATTAGTAAGGGTCAAGAACAAGTTGAATTAACAAATTTTGAAGGAAAGACAAGTGATCAAGCTCAAAGTGAATTAACTAAAGCTGGATTGATTGTTGATAGTAAATACGAATACAGCGACACAATCGCACCCGGAACGGTCATTTCCCAAACCCCTAGTGATGTTTCTACGGTTGGGATAGGCGAGAAGATTACTCTCGTAATTTCTAAGGGTCCTTCGAAAATATTCATTCCTAATGTCTATTCCCTATCAAAACTGGCGGCAACAAAGATTCTAGAAGACCTGGGTTTTGTAGTTGAATTCAAATACATCGCAAAGAAGAAAACTGTTACGAATATGACGCCAAAATATGGAACTGCCGCCACTCCTGGTTCAACGGTGACCATCACCTTAGGGTAAAAAAATAGTCACCATGAGTTAGGGTTTGCCAATGGCCAGCCCAAGAAAACTCCCCCGACTGGGCGCTCACACTCCAACTTCCGGAGGTATGGCTAAGCGATCAATCGCATATGCACAAGAAGTTAGCGCAGAAGCGATTCAAGTATTTGCTTCCAATCCCCGAGGTTGGGCGATGCCAGATGCTAACGTCGAAGCCGATAAATTGTTTCGAGATAAGGCGCTCGAACTTGATATTGAAACTTATGTTCATGCACCATTTCTAATTAACTTGGGTTCACCGACAGTTGCAACCTACGAAAACTCTGTTGCATCGACGGCTTACTCACTTCGAAGAGCGCAAGAAATTGGCTCAAAGGGTGTCGTTGTTCATACTGGATCTGCCGTTGACGCTGATTATGTTGATAAAGCTTGGAAGCAAATCAAAAAAGGCATGATGCCAGTTTTGAATAAATTAAAAGATGAAGATCCTTGGCTCCTTCTAGAACCGACTGCCGGACAAGGACAATCATTAGTTAAAAAGCTAGATGATTTACTTCATTATTTTGAAGCTCTGGAATGGCACCCGAAAGTTGGTGTTTGCCTAGATACTTGCCACGTATTTGCCGCTGGACATGACATCGCTAAAAAAGGTGGAATGACTGAAACTCTTGATTTACTTGTTAAATTAGTTGGAATTGACCGCATCAAATTAATTCATACAAATGATTCGATGGATGTCTGCGGTGCCCTTAAAGATCGCCATCAGAATCTTGGGGATGGAGAGATTGGTTTAAAAGCCTTCGAAGAATTATTAGCCCACCCAGTTGCTCAGAACGCTCCCCTAATTCTGGAAACACCAGGCATGGAAGAGAAGCACGGTGAAGAGATTGCACTTTTATCGAAAATGAGAGCCAAGATTAAGTGAAAGAGAGCAAAGTATTTTCTTCAATAGCCCTGATGGCAGTTGCTGCGATTTGGGGCAGTGCTTTTCTTTCGATGAAGGGCACCCTGGAACGACTAGATGTAAATTCTTTTCTTACTTGGCGATTTACAATTGCCACTCTCTTGTTAATTGCAATTCGTCCTTCAGTGCTAAAGAAAATTAATCTAGCTTTCTTGAAAAAGGGTGTGCTACTTGGTGTGTTTTTAAGCAGTGGATATATCTTTCAATCCTTTGGGCTAACACTAACAACGGTATCTAATACTGGTTTTATAACTGGCTTATACGTGGTGTTGACTCCAATAATTGCTGCAGCAATCTTGCGGAAGAATATAACTTTGGTCGAATGGTTCGCAGTGTCGGTCGCCACTGTCGGCCTGGCCTTACTTTCCTTCAATGGAGTCAAATTCGGAATTGGTGAACTCTTAGTTCTAGTAAGTGCGTTTTTCTTCGCTTTTCATATTATTGGTCTTGGCGAATGGTCAAAGGGGCTCGATACGTATGCACTAACAGTTCTTCAACTTGGAACCTGTGCAGTGGTTACATTTTTCGCTAGTTTCAAAAGTGGCTTCAAGGCGCCACCTGATTCTGGCGTTTGGTGGTCAGTTGTTTACACTGCAATATTTGCAACAGCACTTGCCTTTATCGTCCAAACTTGGGCCCAGTCTTTCATCGCACCTTCTACAGTTGGGGTTATCTTGGCCGCCGAAGTCGTATTTGCTGCAGCTTTCGGAATTTGGTTACTCAATGAGCCAGTAACACTTCGAATTGCACTTGGCGGCTTGCTAGTTCTGGCTTCAATGTATTTAATTATTCTGCTTGACCATAGGAAAGAGAGCGCGAAAACTTGAGCCAACTATCTGACTTTAGATCTGACACCGTAACTAAACCATCCCCTGAAATGCTTGAAGAGATGGTTTGGGCGAAAGTTGGAGATGATGTCTACGGTGATGACCCAACAGTAAATGCCTTAGAAGAACGGGTCGCCGAGATGTTTGGAAAACAAGCAGCACTATTTGCTGCTACTGGTTCGCTGACCAATCAATTAGCAATCCGTTCGCTAGTAAAGCCTGGTGAAGAGTTATTGACCGAATTAACTTCACATATAGTCCGAGCCGAACTTGGTGCTGGTGCCGCATTTAGTGGAATCACAACCCGAACTTGGGAAGGCCACCGTGGTTCATTTAAAGCTAGTGAAGTTATGCGAATTTCTTCACCCGATGCTGGACCATATTTAGTTTCGACAAAAGCTATTGCAATTGAAAACACTCATAATTTTGGTGGCGGCTTTGTTCAATCTTTCGACGAGATAAAAGAGCTTCGCAAATTAAGTTCCGCGCTCGGTATCAATATGCATCTTGACGGGGCAAGAATTTGGAATGCTCATGTAGCAAGTGGAATCTCCCTGAAGGATTTTGGATCGCAATTCGACACTATTAGCGTCTGTTTCTCAAAAGGATTGGGAGCGCCGGTTGGCTCTGCAATTATTTCTACGGCAGAGCGAATAGCTGAGGCGCGCATTTGGCGAAAACGATACGGCGGTGGCATGCGTCAAATTGGATTTCTAGCTGCTGCAGCAAATTACGCTCTAGATAACAATATTTCCAGACTCAAGCTTGATCACGAGAAGGCTAAGCGCATAGCAACAGTATGCGCCGCTATATCCCCCGACTTGATTGATCCATCTGGTGTAGAAACAAATATTGTGGCACTTGATTTATCAAAATTGAATATCTCTGCATCGCAGTTAAATACTCAATTAGCTGAATCCGGAATTCTTGCCGGCGCACTTGGGCCTAAATTTCTTCGGATTGTGACTCATTTAGATATTACAGAAACTGATATGGATAAGATCCTTGATATTCTTCCAAAATTACTTAAGCGCGCCCTCATGGCGTAATAGCCAATCTTTGATTTCTAAACCATAACCATAATTTCCTAAAGCGCCACCGCTCTTCACGACTCTATGGCACGGAATTATCGGTGCGATTAAGTTTCTAGCACAAGCTGTTCCAGCAGCGCGCACTGCATTGGGCGAACCTGCTCTACTAGCTAAATCTGAATATGACCAAGTTTTTCCTACTGGAATCTTCCGCATAACTTTCCAGACTTCTTGCGAAAATTCTGCTCCAGGTTGTCTAACCTTTATCCCACCAAGTGCTGATAAATCACCATCGAAATAATCTTTAATTAGATCTGTAATTATTGGTATGTTCTTTACGCTTTTAACTTCGCGTTTTTGATCAGAACTATCCATCCGGGCAAATAAGTCTTTGAAATTTCTAAATCCTGCAGCTAGCAAGATATGTTCATGGCTTACAAGAAACAACTCTCCGACCGGAGTCTTCTGAGTAGCTTGAAATAGCATTCCACAAGGCTAATACGAATCGAAATAAAATCTAGTGGTCGCGCAACATTTCTGCCACAAGGAAGGCAAGCTCGAGAGACTGCGTATGGTTTAGGCGTGGGTCACAAGCGCTTTCATATCGCGTTGCCAAATCAGATTCCAGAATTTGCTCGCCGCCGCCAACGCATTCAGTAACGTCATCTCCGGTCAATTCAATATGTATACCTCCTGGATGTGTGCCAAGAGCTTTGTGCACTTCAAAGAAACCACGAACTTCATCCATAACATCATCAAATCTGCGAGTCTTATAGCCACTTGGTGCTTCGTAAGTATTTCCGTGCATTGGATCGCAGACCCAGAGAACTTTTGCCCCAGAATCAGTTACGGCCTTAACAAGGGTTGGTAATTTTTCACGAATCAGAGATGCGCCCATGCGAGTGATAAAGGTTAGGCGACCAGGTTCGTTATTGGGATTTAACTTTTGAATCATTGCAAGGGCATCTTCAACCGTGCTCTTAGGTCCAAGCTTGATGCCGATTGGGTTTTGAATCTTGGATGCAAAATCCATATGTGCGCCATCTAATTGTCTGGTGCGCTCACCAATCCAGACGAAGTGCGCAGAAACGTCGTAAGGTAAATCTGTTCTGGAATCGATTCTGGTTAGTGCTTTCTCGTATTCTAAAATCAAAGCTTCGTGCGATGAATAGAAATCAACAGTCTTGAAAGCATCTGGATCAACACCGGCTGATGCCATGAAATCTAGCGAACGACCAATTTCACTTGCCATCTGCTCATAACGAGCACCAAATCGTGGATCCTTTGCAAAGCCTTTATTCCATTCATGAACTCGACG
>Ga0164292_10005069_pt1 | contig 10761 bp, 12 predicted proteins | sample GEODES117metaG_FD_111486 | JGI IMG/M metagenome (GOLD analysis project Ga0164292, IMG submission 111486) | Eutrophic lake water microbial communities from Lake Mendota, Wisconsin, USA - GEODES117 metaG | ecosystem: Environmental > Aquatic > Freshwater > Lake | place: USA: Lake Mendota... | reverse complement strand
TTCCAGGCGATCCCCTACCATAAGGGTTCTAGACTTATCAAAACTCTTGGCCATCTTCACACTGTATTCAAAAAAACGCACATCAGGCTTTGCATGACCACAAGTTTCAGAAACGGCGACAAAACTTAAATAGGGCGAGATAGCCGAATTTTTAATCCGTCTCTCCTGCACATACTCAATACCATTAGTGACAATACCAATCTCAGCTAACTCACTTAGTTGCTGACATATTTCTACGGCATGATCAATCAGCACCACTGTTTCAGGTAGAGTATCCAGATAAGTAAGGCTGGCCTTGGCCGGATCAATTTCGACTTGATGCTGATGAAAAGTTTTTCTAAAGCGCTCAACTTTTAAATGCTCTTTGGTCGTTTTCGCCTCTTCAAAAAGTTTCCATAGGGCCTGGTTTTCGACTTGATAGGTTTTAAAAAGTGCTTCTTGCTGCTCACGAATCCCAAGCTGCTCTAATGTGCGAAAGAAAGAGAGTTTCTCAGAGGCCCTAAAATCCAGCAGCGTATCGTCGAGATCAAATAAGAAGAGTTGGTATTTCATGCGCCCAGTTTTAGTTTTTGCTTAACGAGAAGTAAATAGAACATACCAAAAACGCTGGCAACGATCAGCATAGTTGTCTGTACGCCATAATGATCAAGCGCCCATCCAACACCAGGCCCAAAGATTGCGAAGACACCTCGAAACATAAAACTTTGAATCGAGTTGGCAGTGGCACGAAATTCATTAGGAACATGGTGGTTAAATTCTTCCCGCATAATGACTTGAATAAAGCCTCGTCCCAAATAGATTCCTAAAAAGAAACTGACCGCCAAAGTTCCTGAGAGAAGCCCCATTCCTAAATAAGCGTCGACAGGAAAGGCACAGCCAATAAGTGTGAGTGTTTTAATACTGGCAAAATGTCTGAGGCGCGCAATGCTTTTACTAGATAGTGCCGCCATGAGATTACCGGCCGCCCAGAGATAACCGAAATAGGTCACCGGCACACCTTGCGTTTCCCAATGTTTCTGGAGCATCCAGACGGCAAAGAACGTGGCGAGTCCCCACACTAATAGATTTATAAAACTGCGGCGGATCTCTAATGAATGAGTAAAGACATGCTTAAACACTCTCCCAAAATTTTCTCGATGAGTTCCCGTCATTTTTTGACGAACTCCTTCCGTCAGCGTGAGCGCAATTATAAGCGGAAACCAAGCGAGCACCGCCTGCACTTGGAATGGGAGTGAGAGTGCATATCCGGCCAGCACTCCACCTAAGACTGCACCGCCTGCCTCAGAGAGGAGTTGCGCAAACTGCATATTACCTAAGGCACGAGTTTTATCTTCGCGCTGACTCTCATGGGCAAGTGAATCATAGAGTAAGGCAACATCGGCGCCTGAAATTAAACTAAACGCTAAGGCAGCCCCTAATTCAAAGGCGATGACCCCCCAAAAACTCTCGGCAAAGGCGAGCCATGTAAAGGCGAGCGCATAAGCAATGCCACCAAAGACAAGAGTGTTTTTGCGGCCATAAAGATCACAGAAATATCCTGTCGGAACTTCAAAGAGTGCCACGGCACAGGCAAAGACGGCTTGCACGACGAAGACATCTTGCATGCTAAAGCCCTTACCTTGAAAGTAAGGAACCCAAACTGGCAGTGAGACGAAAAACATGGTGAAGAAGCTGAAGAAATAAAGACGAGGGATGTTCTTTTGCATGCCCTAGTTTAGGACAGGATTATTTTAAGCGCAAACGAATCGGGCCTTTGATTTTTTGAGGATTGATCACTTCACCTTTCTGGGTGATTTCAATTTTACCCGAGGCCACCAATTCACGAGCCGCCTCGCGTACCTTTTCCATCAGCTCTTTATTTTGCTTTTGTTCCATAGGTAGGACCTCACTAGGACAAATGGTTTTGCCCGGTGCGCGCTCAAGCAATAACTCGATAATTTTAGATTGATAGTCCATCAGACTAAGGGCGCTTGATCCAGCACTTCCCATCACTTTGGGTGCAGTAACCTGCGATGACATCATTGCGCCAACAAATTTGGGTTGAGCCGTGGATGGAATAGGATGAGGTTTGAAAGATTTGCGAACATCTCGGTGAGCCATCGATGAGACTGACAGAGTCTTGCGCGAACTTTTCGAATTCGCTGCGAGTAAGACCTTCGAGTGCGAAGCGCTGAGCTATTTCAGCTTTGAGCTGCAAAATCTCAGCGACATCATGTTCATTTATTTCTGATTGGTTTTCGAGAGCGTTTTTTCGCGCAAGCGCATCGATCTTACGGGCCTTAAGCTCTTCACTCTGAGAGAAGTTTTTGGAAAGTGAGAGGGTAACTGCGCAGTCTTGGTATTCTGGATCATAAAACATAACCTCAACGGTAAAGGGAATTCGCGGGATATCCGGGAACTCTTTTTGTAAATCTTCCTGGGCCCGAGTCGCGGCGAGATCACAGCTAGCGGTTTGATTTTTATCGCTTACGCTGGCAATGCGACGATAAAAAATCTTATCGCCCTGGACGACCTTCAAGGCCTCATCTCCACTGCGTACTCCTTCCACCCATTGCGGGCGAACTATCTTGCTCTCGTGAGCACAGGCGGAAATAAGAGTGAGCGCCATCAGCCATTTCATGGACTTCTTATCGGTGAAATAGCGCAAAACCTGAGCTTTTTAGTTAATGGCTTAAGTGCTGATATTGCTTATGGTTTAGTCAGCGGACTGAGCTCGACAACGACTCGATCTCGCTCGGGTGTATTACGGATGAACTGATACTTAAAGCCCCTCACCTGCCATTGTCCGTTTAGGTATTTAAGCCCCAGTCTTAAGGCCAAACCCCAATTAACCGGGCGGCCACCGTACTTCACTGCGAGGTTGCCGAGAGACCAGGCCACAAATCTTTTTTGCATCTCAACGGCCTGTGGGAAATGAGTGTGGTGGCCAATCACTGCAATTAAATTTTCAGGCAGAGCATGTACAGCATTGATTGTTTCAACTTTGGGTGTTTCATGAAACTCATGGCCTTGATGCACAAAGAGTAAATGTTGGCCCTGATCAAGTTTGAGATCCTGAAAGGTCGCCGCCGCTGTCGGATTTTTTCCCATCCAAGCGGTGATAGCATGCAGCTGCAGATCGTCTTTGAGATAGATGGTGGGATTCTCTTTGGTGCCGAAAGCGGTGATATCAAGTTGATTGAGCATTGCTAAATTTTTTTGCAAATCATGATGGGCGACATCATCGATGTGATTGTTAGCAAGTCCCGCAATCAGATGGTGATCGAGAAAGGCCTCACGCACGCTCTCAAGCACGCGCCAATGCCGAGTCGTTTGATTCCATAAGACAGGTCGGGATTTGTTTTCGACTAGTCCCTCAAGATTAAAAACAACGCTCTGACAGCCACGAAAAAAAAGGCTGACTTGAGGATGAATGGCTAAATCCTTATCTCCTAATCCCATCAAATCACCGAGGAAGCCTAGCTCTAAATCATAGCTCTCACGATAGTCGCTGGTGGCCCAAGTTTTAGGGTCAGGATTGAGCTTTTTCCCCTGCCAATACCACCAAGGCCACGAGAGCGCATATAACAGGGGAAGAGGCTTTGCTGGAATAGACAATGACTTACCTTTTTACAAAAAAACCCACGATTTATGACTCATATGGTACCGCTTATCGGCCATGAATCCGCTTATCTATGCAGTTCCATTCTACCTCAGTTTGATGCTCATCGAGTATCTAGTCGCACGTCATGCTGGGAAAAGTGTTTATACCTGGAAGGGAACGGTCGGAAATCTACTCTGCGGAATCGGTCATGTTTTCGTGGAAAGCCTGACCAAGCTCCCCGTCATTTTGCTCTACATTTTGACTGCTGGCTTTGCTTTAGAAATTCAGCATAACGGTTGGACAAAATGGTTTATGCTTTTTGTGCTGATTGATTTTGTCTTTTATTTCTCTCATCTGCTCAGCCACAAAGTGGGTTGGATGTGGGCGATTCACGGGGTTCATCATCAAAGCGAAGACTACAATTTTTCCGTGGGTCTGCGACAAGCATGGCTCCATAAACTTACCGCTTTCTGGACTCCTCTGCCTTTTGCATTGCTGGGCTTTGCGCTGGAAGACTATATTTTAGTGCTGATTATTCATTCGAGTTTACAGATCTGGACTCACACCAAGCTATTTCCCAAACGCATCACGTGGCTCGAATGGATTATTGTCACTCCATCACATCACCGTGTTCATCATGGCAAAAATGCTCAGTATATTGATAAGAACTTCGCAGGGCTCATTAGCATTTGGGATTATATCTTTGGAACTTACGAGCCTGAAAATGAACCGGTACGCTATGGCATTCGTGGAATCAAAGAGCGCGTTAATCCGTTCAGTTCAAACTTTATTATGTTCGCACCAAAACTCTGGCAACCATTGCCAAAGGTAAAACCAGTTCGCACCATGAGAAGTTGGGGTGGCACACTCTTGGCGGTCGTGTTGTGTTTGAGTTATTTCTTGATTGAATACAAGCTTGAACTTAAAATAAAACTAAGTTTAGTTTTTATTCTTCTTGGCGTGATAGCCGGAGTTGGTTGGCGCGAAGATCATCCTGAGGCCGAAGCACAGACGCATCACACTTGATATTAAGGTTTGCATGCGTTTTCTCGCCCTCATCTTTCTCTTTAGTTGTAGCCACAAACCAAATCTCGCAGGAACCGTCACACTCATCAAGCAGTGGCATGCTTCACCCTCCACACAAACAACAGATGTCACCGCCAGTCGCGATTTACCCCAATATAAAAACCAAAAAGAAATTTACGATTATTTGGTCAGTGAAATTGAGAGCAAAGGTGCCATCACATTATTAGTGGAGGGTTGCCAAGCCGAACTTACCGTTGAAAAAGGTTTCGTGGCAGTGAATGGCTGGAGTTACGATTTGCTGAAAGGTTATAGTTCTCGTCGTGACTATGCTGACATCATCACATCCATCCCTCTCAAGCTTCGGGCCAAGTATCCAAAACAAGTGAAGGCCATTTGTGCTGATGATATGAAATTGATTGCAGCTAATCAGCGTGCTCTGAGCGATGCCAAAGGCAATCTTGGTTTTTACATTCGCCTCACAGAGGCTAAGCCTGGCTCTGTGATGTTTAAGCGCTATCATCAAGCTCTTGTAGAAGCACACAACATCAAAACAGCTGATCCAATAAACTCCGCACTTCAACAAGGTCGTCTGGAACTGGCCAAATTTCGCAAATATCTCAGCGAAAGAAATACTCTCTTTTTGAAAATGTTGGTGAAGTACCGCGCAGAGAATCCGATTCTCGTTGTAGGCGGTCTTCATACGGAAGAGCTAATGGAAGAGCTCACCTTGGCCCAAATTGAAACGATCCTTATTACACCTGATGATTACCCTGAAGAGAGCGAACGTGTTTTATTGGACTTAGAAACTGCTCTTCAGAAATCACCGAGTTCATCAGACAACTAATCCTATATGTTACTTAGAAATCACCTTGAAAACACTGCTTCTTTAAGTGATTTTCCTAAACTGTTGTATAATAGGCCATGACCTAAAGAACCAATCTAGGAAGGAGGGTTTATGGCACACAAAATCTTGGTACTCTTAACACTTTTTGCATTCACGGCCTGCGCCTCTTTGTCAGATCGCGATCCAGCATCAGATGCTGAAGCACAAACTGAGCAGCGTGACTATCAAAGAGAAATGAACGGTCTATTCAACCAGTAGAAATTCATTTAGCCTATGAGGGATTTCTTACAAGGAGTCCCTCATGTTCTGGCCCGTTTTCTTCACACTTTTTTCACTTCCTGCACTTGCTGATGTCGATGCGTTGAAACTCGTGCCTGGCGGAAAAATAAAATCCAAAACAAGTTTTGAAATTAAAGTCACCACTGCACAAAACACTGAAGTAGAACTTGGCATTGACCAAGACGGTGATCTTGAAGAAGCCTCAGGATTATCAGCTGAAAAAGGTGACGTCTTTGAACCTGGTGAAAAGCGATTGCCACTGAAAGATGTTGTGGCGGCCCTCAAGAAAGCCGGAAAAACGCTTCAGGGCGAATGGATCTTTGAACAAAGCGACGATGGTGATTGGCTTTATGATTTGGAAGGGATCGAGAATAAAAAGAACGTCGATTATATTGTGAATGCGGAGAATGGAAAATTACTGCGCACCGAAGTCGACGAATAACTATTTATTGAGTTCGCTGGTAACCCAGCCTAAGACTTTCGATGTGAGTGGTTGGATATAAGAAATATTGGTCAGCTGGCCACTTGTCGCGATCTCACGGCCCGTGTGTACACCAATAAGACGTAGGCCCTCTTTTTGGCGCTGAAACACCGGTCCACCTGAATCTCCCAAGACTCCCAACTCATCTCGAGCACGTAGGTAATCGCCAAACTCCCCTTCGTAGAACGAAAGAATCCAAGTACGAATATTTTCTCCAGCTCGTCCGCCAAAGCCAATTCGCTCAAATGGAAGATCAGTCACAAGAGTACCGATCTGAGTCGGATTAAATTCGTTTTGGATGGCTTCTTTTAAAAATAACAAACCCACATCAACACTTCCGCCCGGTAGATTACCACGGTAACCGGGGTGCATAGAGCCACGGGTTACTTCGATAAATTTAACATCTTGTTTGCGCAAGCTGCGCTCAGTGGTCACGCGCGCTTTAAGAAAACCATCTACACAATGAGCAGCAGTTAGGACAACAGTGGGTGAAATAAGAATTCCAGAGCAAGTCGTTGTGCCGCCGGCCTTTTCAATCGCAATTCCCACAGTGTGAGAAAATTCGCGCCAATCAACTTTTTGTGCTTCTGCGGTAGTCATAAATAGAAAAACCCCGCAGAAGGCAAGTAAACATGCCTTCATACGGGGTTAAGTATAAAACTACTCTATGCGAACGTCCATGTCGGCAGCTTTGAACAACGATTCTAGTGCCTTAGAGTTAACCCCTTGAGGGAAACGCACCGGGACAAGAACGCGATTGCGCGAAATCTCAATATCTTTGAGATAGATCGCATGCTTAATCGCCTCACGACGAATGACTTTTGTGACTGCTTTTTTTACATCTTCTGCTTCAAGCGAAGCTCCACCAAATGCGCGTGGCGGGAAAATCAGGCGCAATTGCGACGCTGTCGGAGTTGAAGGTGTTGGCGGTTGACCTCGAGAAATTTTTGCGACGACTGAAGCATCCATGTAAGGATTGCCGTAATTGCCGTTGTAATCTTGAATCGGATCAGTGGGTAACCAAATAAAATCAGGATGAGTCTCATCAAGATTTCCCGCCTGGCGAGAATTTTCTTGGTGCTCCCAAATACCATCGCCAATCATGCGACCTACTGAAGTAACCGTCGTGCCGTTGGCCGACATCACAAGTTCTTGGTCAAAGTTCAAACGGAACGCCAAGTAACGGCCCTCGTAGTCTTCGCCAAAATATTCTACATCTTCAGTGTCTTTCACTTTCTTGATATCAAATGGCTTGCTGATATGTCCTGGAGCTGTGCCGAGGTCGTTGGCCCAATAGATCTTCACACGAATGAGCGCACTCCAATAGCTACGAGAACCGTCACGTACTTGTGAAATATCTTCTTTTCTGATCGGCAAGAAGCGATGGCCAACAATGGGTTGGTTCCACACTTCATCACCGGTAAAACGGTCGACTACAACACCTGTTTTTTGTGCACCGACATAGTTGGTGAAAATTAAGAAGAAGGCACGAGGACTGACATCCCAGAACATCTTATAAGATTCAGATGGGCGATTATGATCATGCACCCACGCACCCGTCTTTTTATTCTTATCAGTCCAACCTGCATTGAGACTCGCACTTGAGAGCCAAAGCTCAGTGTATATGCCTTTTTGTTCAGCAACACTTAGAGTCTGAGTTCCGACTTTAATTGGTTTGCGAGGTTCAAGCTCTTTGATGGCTGCTGCTGCCCAACCATTACAGTGGCCCCACCACGACTCACATGATTTCTTTAACTCTCCTGTGAGATTGTCACAGCTGTGATTTTCTTTTTCCCAATCATGGGCTTCATTGCCAACACGAGCGAGCACTCCATAAACTTCCATGGGTGAGCGGCCAGCACTGTCATCATTGCCATCCTTATCAAGCTTAATGGCAGTTCCCTTACTTGAATAAGGAAAGAAGTTACCGGCCCAAGGAGTGACTTTTGGCTGAGCAATACGGTGTTGGTTATAAAGGTCTTTGAAACTGTTTTTAGTGATCTCAAATCCACCGGTGTCTTGAGCGAGTGCACTGGTAGACAAGAAGAGTGCCAATAATAAAGTTCTCATCGTGCACCTCCTACTGAAAGCGGCTGGGTGACTGAGAAGAACCTGGCATTTTCAGTATAGGAGGGCCATGGCATACCTTTACACCATCCCACTTTTACGAGGGAGCCATAATCATCTCGCTCAGTCGTGACTCCTCCATCACAGTCCACTGGTGCAAAACTGCGAGAGAAGCGATTGCGAATTTGATGAACGGCGACACCATCTAGCAAACTATTAAATTGCTCACTGGGTTTACCGGCAACAAACTTAGCGCGACTCGAAGGAAGATCAACAGGGAAAAGTGATAGCCCTGAGAAAGCTGAAAGATTCTCTTCATTCACAATACGAACAACTCGATTTTTGCTGGGAGTTTCATAAAGTGTGCTATCAACGGCATGAACGCGATAAGTGTCATCAACAAATAAGCGCATACTCAATTGATCATTCGCCTTTAATTCTCCACTACCCATCGTCTTAAGTCGTTTATCGGTCACTTCAATAATGGCACAGCGACGAGTGGCGTTTTCAGCAAGAGCTTGTGGGAAAACATCTTTAGGTTTTAGACTGCCAAAAAGCCCTCGTTGAATAAACTGGCGACAAGGATTTTCGGCAATCACCGAAACTTCAAAAGCGCGCGGCTGACTCAAATAAACATCAGTGGTGTCAGATGTTTTATTTTGGATGCCGCTGACCTTTGGGAAAACATAGACTTCAAATTTTCCTGGTCTCACGCGATTAAGATCACTCAAACTGACTGAGAGATCCGGTACTGGTGATGCAGGCACTCGCCCATCATCGGCCAAGGCCTTCAACGTCTTCTCGTGCATTCTTTGAGTGGCCGCATTTTTTTGCGGATTCCAGCCGGTGACCGGTTGGTGAGCACAGCTCGAAACAATTATGAATAAAGGTAAAATAAAACGCATTAGCGCCTCCTAGCGACACTGATAGCATCTCCGGCGCTAGGATTTTGTGCAAGGCTTGGGCAAATAACACCGGTTAAATTATGGTTAAATTAGAAGCCGACGAAAAACCCAGCGTTTTGCTCGGCTAATAGTCGCAAGAATTGATAGGGCTTACCGGTTTTGTCATGAAGAACTTCTTGGCCTACACCAATCGTGTTGATCTGCACTTTGAGGATTTTATTAAGTTCGCGGATATGACTTAGCAAATCGTAGATATCATCTTTAATAGGTGACTGATGCAGACTGGGTTCTCCGTCAGTCAAAAGAACAATATCCGTCATCTGCATATAGTTCTTAAAAATATAGTTGAGCGTGTCACGTGTCGGAGTCGCTCCATCTGGTTTCATGGCATAGATGAAATCAAAAGCATCTAACTTCGTTTCAGTACCTAGCTCTTTCATTTGACCAAACAAAGCCCGGTATGGTGAACGTGAGCCATTAGGAAACTGGACGATTTCAACTCGATACTGTGCCGGCATGGAAGTCAAAAGCATTTTAAGTCCGGCCTTCACTTGGCCCATGCGATCTTCATCTAGCATCGAACGAGAAGTATCGACGATGAAAACAATATTGCGGCCTTTGAACTTGAACCCAACATCCATTCCCGTCATATCTTCAGTCGGTTCTTTCGATTCTACCGGTGGAGTCGCTGCAGCTTGCGTCTTGAGTGCTTCATTTTCTTGAATCGCCTGCTGAGCACTCTCGCGTAGCTCACGCAGTTCAGCTAATTCATTTTGCATTTCCTGCATTTGAGCATCTTTTGCTCTCACCACTTCTTCGATTTTTTTGAGCGGATCATTTTTTGGATTTCCTTTTGGAACAGCGACATAGAGAATGATCACCGCACCCAGGGCACCTGAGATGATATCCAAAAAGGACAAGCTAAAGGCATTAATCTCGCGACGACGAGGCATTAATTAAGCTCAATTTTGTTAATAAAATTTTCAATAACAAATTCTTTTAAATCAGAATGAAGTTTGTCGTACTTTTCTTGTAACTCATGCAAGTACCACATGATGATGACTGATAATACCAGTGCCACCAGAGTAGTATCGAAGGCCACAGCGAGTGCCGTGGTAATCGCTTCCATATCGCCTGAGTTGGCAATCGCCAGTGCCATGGAGATACCAATCACTGTGCCGATGAAGCCGAGTGATGGTATGACCCACACCAAATAACGAATCACAGATTGATCTGACTCCGCTTTGTCTTGATAGATTTCAACTTGCATCGAAACGATATCAATCAACTCACCGAGATTGTCGGCACTCCGAAACTTGGTGCAGGTTTTTTTCAGTAGATCGATAAGAATGAAGCGATCTTTTTTAGCGAGTTCAACTAATTTAAATTTAAGATTGTTAATGTCGTTGGGAAGAAAAACATTTTTCTCATTGGTAGGAATGACGTTCATACCAAAAGCGCGACGTTCACGATGTACTCCGCGAATTCTTCGACGCGTTTCAAAAAGTGCCAAGAAAAAGGCAAAATACGTTAGCGCCTGAATGTAGCCGCCACCGACGATGTCTCCACCGATGAC
>Ga0164292_10005068_pt1 | contig 10762 bp, 8 predicted proteins | sample GEODES117metaG_FD_111486 | JGI IMG/M metagenome (GOLD analysis project Ga0164292, IMG submission 111486) | Eutrophic lake water microbial communities from Lake Mendota, Wisconsin, USA - GEODES117 metaG | ecosystem: Environmental > Aquatic > Freshwater > Lake | place: USA: Lake Mendota, Wisconsin... | reverse complement strand
GTTGTGCGGAAGTCTCAGTGGGTGGAATGCAGGTCGTGCCGATGAAATGCGAGGTCAGAGATTTGTCGTGAAAACACTCGGCTCGCCACTTACAGATACGACTTGGTCCGAATCATCGCGTTTGATGCTTGCCATCGGACATTCTATCGAAAGAGGAGATCGTAACCTAGTTGCAGAGTTAGTTGCCGCTGCCCAGCCTCTTTTGGCGGATAGGAAGAATCTTTGCATTGCAGTCGAAGGAGGAGCAACAGCTCGCGCCTTCATTGATCGCTGCGGCTGGACGAGATTACAGGCCTTGCCTCAAAGCCCTGCAGGCGTTGGTGCTCTTCTTCCGCACGGAGGACCATTAATACTCGTAAAACCCGGTAGCTACCCTTGGCCTGGTAGTCTTGCAAGGTACGGAGGAAGTTGAGAGAGCTATTCAGAATCATACCTGACAATGCTCAGCAAGACAGGCAGAAAGGCCGGTCACACCCTAACGGTGCAAAGATAGCGATCCACCGACGTGGCTTAACGATTGCATCTTCGATCGGAATTCGCTGGGAGTCAAACCGCGTAGCTTGCGGAAGGTGCGATTGAAGGTACTCAAGTCGGTAAATCCGCAGTTGATCGCGATTTCGGTAATCGTTCGCTTGGGGTCCATCAGACTGCGACAAGCATGACCGACGCGAACGTCAGCCACATACTCGTTAAATGCCAAGCCGGTCCGGGCTTTGAAAAATCGGCTGAAGCCACTCGGGCTCATGTGAGCAATGTCCGCTACGGAATCGCGATCTAAAGGTTCCGCAAAGTTGACTTGAATGAATTCAATCACACGACGTAATCGCTCTAAGTCCAAATTGCCACTCAAGGGCTGAAACAGTGGACTGCACAACGTCAACGCGCTTCGGGAACGGGCGATTGCGTCAAGAATACCAAGCAAAGATAACAGCCGCTTGAAGCCCGCTTGACTACGAAGCTCTTCGATCATTTGAATAACTGTCAGCCTCGTATCGCCGACAACTTGAAGGCCCTGGCTCGCTCGCGAAAACAGTAATCGGATATCACTCGCTTCAGGAGCATTGAAAAAATCTGCTCCAAGAAAGTTATCACGAAAGTGGATCGCAATGGCCTCAACTTTACATACGTTCGGGCCACTCTCGTAATGCCAAACGTGAGGCAGGTTAGGGCCAAGGAGAATAATCTCACCTGGTTCGATAGCATGAACACTGTCCCCAATGACCCGTTGCCCGCTTCCCGAGACAACGTAACCCAATTGAAACTCAGGATGGAAATGCCAATTGCAGCCTGAGTACCCACCGCCTATTTCGATCAATCGAAACGACTCATCAACAGACTTCGGACTAACAAACGAATGGATAGATGGTGCGTAGTTGTGAGTTTTCATATGCGTCATTGTAGACGAAGGTCGACGACCGCGCAGCCTTACAAAACTGTTTTGTGAACCAACAGAATAATCTATCGCCTAGAGGACAACACCAAATGCACAGTTAACGACACGAAGTACCTAAAGAAGTTTGTCAGCAAGTGAAAGCGAGGCAGGAGGTCACAAAAATCTGCATCGAAGGCTTAGATCGCCAGGCCGTCTCAACCCTTCGCCATTAACATGGGGTTAACGGATCGCAATTGAACTTCGATGGCAGCTGGAGTTTTTCGCGGCGGAATTCTAGCGGTCACGGTGATAAACACAATTTCATTCAGAGGCTTTTGCGTGACTCTGAAGCCCATGATTACCAAATGAAACAAACGTCGAGTGTCGACGTTTATCGGAATGGTATTGATTCTGTTATTGAGGATTTGATGATGAAGACGACATTTCGAAAGCGAGCGGCTTTTACGCTCGTCGAGCTTTTGGTGGTGATAGCAATTATTGGTATTTTGGTGGGTCTGTTACTTCCAGCAGTACAAGCTGCGAGAGAAGCGGCTAGGCGTATGCAGTGTTCCAACAGCTTAAAGTAGTTGGGTTTGGCAGTTCTGAACTATGAAAGCACTTTTAAAGCACTGCCGGCGAGAAAATGTGGAACTACAACTCCAATCGTAGGTTCGATCTGGAACCGCTCAAACGGTGGTAGGTTGTCGGGTTTTGTGGCCTTGCTGCCTTTTATGGAGCAAACCGCTGTGTACAATATTGTACAGGCTGGCGATCCGACAGGGATTTATGGTTTTTCGCCCGCTAACGGCGGACCAACGGTAGCACCGGGCGGTCCAGCTGCATTTATGTTGTGGGCTCCATGGGATGTTTCTCCTTCGATGTTGAATTGTCCATCGGATGGACCCGTTTTCGGTGAACCTACCAGACGACAAACCAACAACTACGCATTTTGTATCGGTGATACCAACAACAACGCGAGGGATATTGCGGACTCGCGAGGTGTCTTTGGAAACCAGCTCTTCACGAAGCTTGGAGCAATTACCGATGGTACTAGCAACACGATTGCCTTCAGCGAAAGACTAAAAGCAAACTTTGGCATCACCAACGTTGTAGCAAATCAAATAGAAACTGTTCTGGGAACGGCTACGTCTGTACCCACCGTTCTTGCATCGCCTATTTCTTGCTATACCACAGCGACAGGACGATTTTTCAACGCGGGTCAGCTAGTGAAGGGACGATTCGGATCGCACTGGACAGACGGCCAGGCGGAGCGAATTTGTTTCAACACGATTCTGCCTCCGAACAAGCCCAGCTGCACAACCGATAACAACGCTAATGCAGACTCTGGACGCAGTGGTTTCGGTCTGCTAATTCCCGCGTCTAGCCGACACACGGGTGGTGTTAACGTTTCGATGATTGACGGTTCGGTCCACTTCACTTCCGACGCGATCGATACGGGAAATCTGGCTGCAGCGGCAGCACTTAACGGTCCAAGCCTTTACGGTGTGTGGGGTGCTTTGGGAACCAAGTCTGGAGGAGAAACAGCGAGCATTCAACAGTAGGCGAATTCGTCGCTACCGAATGTATTCAAGAGTGTAGCTCAAGCTCGCTGCACTCTGCTTTTGATAAAGGCAATATTGGCATCGCTTTGATTTTGATGGTGTCGTTTCTCGGATAAGCTTCTCTCAGAACCTGGGAACACCAAGTTATCTTTACTATTGCGGAGTTTCGAATGATTAAGACGATAGCAGCCTGTCTCATTTTTCTATTCATTTCAATTGTGATTGGATGCGGTTCCGATTCAGGTTTTCCAAAGACCTACAAAGTCTCTGGGACAGTGAAATTTGGAGGCAAGCCTGTAGATGGTGCATTGGTCACTTTCGTCCCATCCGTACAGGGCGGCAAACCAGCAGTTGGATCCACCAACGCAAATGGGGAGTTCAAGCTCTCTAGCTTCGGCTCTAGCGACGGTGCAGTACCGGGTGATTACAAGGTAACCATTTCCAAACTATCAGGCCCTCCACCCGATGCATCGCAATCACTTCAACCTGGAGTTATCACCAGTGGGAAGATGAGCAGTTCGTATGTGCCACCCTCGGCTGCCGACGCCGCAAAGGCAAACAATGCCAATAAAAACCTCCTTCCTTCGAAGTATGCGAGCGATACGAGTTCAGGTCTCAATGCGACCGTCGCCGAAAATGATAACAACAATTTTGAGTTCGATCTCTAACGATTGTTTGGAGAGCGGCAGATGAGGATCCATGCGCCATGACTCGAAACGACAGTGCGGGGCCCGCGGAATAGTCCCTCGCTTGGGTTTGTTTGGGATAAGGATAATCGCGGCTCGCCTAAAGATTGGCATCACACCTACGCTATTTGAATCTCTCTGAATTTACGTCTTACCGAAAATGAATTCACCCGAAAATCGCCCTGACTTAATCGCTTCTCAACTTGGATGGAATCCGGGATTTTTTCCCGTGCTCTTAGCTTGCATCGTAGGTGGTTTCTTGGGTGGAGCTATCGTGCTTCAAACGCACCCTTTTTTCGCCTACGAAGAATTACCGCCTCTTGATTTTGGATCGCCACCGGAACTGGTGAAACAACATCACGATGCTGAAACAGTCTATCGAACTCAGAACTACGCCACTGAATTTGCAATCATCGGTTTAGCTTTCGGGATTTGTATTGGAGCGTTTACCGGCGGCAATCGTTTTCTCTTGTGCGCGATTGGGGGTGGCTGCGTAGGTGCTCTAACCGGTATGGGTTTGGGATACGCAAGCGGTTTGTACATCACACAAAAATTGCTGGTTAATGCTGAACAGACCTTACAAGCCAGCATGGGATTGCAGACCGTAGTTTGGGGTGTTGTGTTGGCAAACATCGTCGCACTCGTGTCAGTATTGAAGGCTGGGATAGTTCGCGTTTGGATGTACTGGCTGGTCGGTTTAGCGGCAGGATTCTCCGTGGCAGTGCTTCAATTTGTTATTTCATCATTGATGTTTCCAAACGCAAACCCAATTTTTCTGGTTCCAGAGAACGCCTCTGAAAGGGCTTATTGGCTGGCAGTATTTCCTGTGACTGCCGGACTGGTCTTGGCGCTCGGACTAAACAAGCTGACACCGCAACCGTCGCGAAAAATCGCGTCAGACTTGGACACTACTCGCGTCTCGTAACCACAAAAACGTTCGGAATCTTTGTTTCATATTAGGTTGGTACAAGAGTTTATTACTGCCCCTTCGGCTAATTCTTCCGTCGCTGATTACGACTGCCGGTATTCTGTAAGCTTACATCAAACGTCCAACAGACTCGGCTACCACTGCCCTAAATCCTACCGCCGAGTTCTGCTACTTCGCTTGAACCAAAACGTCGCCAAATGAAGCGTCAATGTGATGCGCCACAAGAGCTACTCCGCCGGCGCGAAGAGCATTGCGGCTTTTCTGCGTTCGCTCCCATGACCAGGCATCTGGTTCAGGATCACGAATGTTCCAAACCCGATATTGGTACAGTGTCACCCCGTCGCCGCTTGACGAATCCGCCAAGCTTTTGCAGGAAAACCGCATTCCATAGGTTTCACCCTCCTGTACAGGATACGGCATTTCGTTTTCCCCACGGTCGTTGTCGCCTGGATAGTATTGAGCGAAAGATCGCTTTTCGCCCTCGCCACGATCCCAACGGATCCATCCGATCGCTCCAAACGGTTGATAGCCCCACTTGGGTTGCCCGGAACCGAAGTATCGAGGGCCGCCGGTAACATGTCCAGTAAAACGAAGTATAAGTCCGATCCCATTCCCTCCACTAAGAAGTGTAGTTTTTGGCATCACCCGATGGATGGTCACGTTTGTTTGGACTTCATAGTCGCGCCAGTCACGATTTCCAATTAAGAAAACTCGGTCGTAACCCACCTCTGCGGTCCGCAACCCTTGCGGACCGATCTCCCACTTCCCGTCCACCGCTTGCCCCGCATCGGTCAAGTGTTTCAACTCCGACCATCGGATTCTGAGCGGAAGGTTTTGTGTCATGCCCGCTTCGCGTATCAACTGAACTCGCTTCTCAATCCGTGCCCCATCACGAAAAGTTGCCTGAATCAATATCGTGTTGTCGCCCATCCGCAACGCGCCTATAGGAATATCCGCGTTGAAGTCGCCATCGTTTACCAATCGGCGATAGGCGCGAAAGGCGAGAGGAGTGACCGCCTTTCCGTTAATACCGTAATGCAACCCATCTAATTCCTTCCATTCTGCTATGTGACCCATCAGGTTGAAATCATTTTGGCTATCGCCGAGATGCCCCACGCGCTGCGTGCCTCCGTGCCAGATCTCAATAACGCGTGGCACGCTCGGCGTCTGCCCCCACGTGGCGTTGGAAACAGCGATGGAAACTGTGACAATCGCCGCAGCGAGGATCTTCATAACTAGTGGGTAGGCCATGCTGAGAATTGGAATTCGCGTGGAGTGTTTAGTGTATTGGTGATTCGGTCAAACGCTGAGAGATCCGCGACATCGAAATTCTTGTTTGGCCTGTTCGGTTCCCCGATGGGGAAACGCTTCGCAAGCGATGCATCGATATTGAATGGCCCGTCCGCACGCATTCAGACTTCGCTGTCGCACCGGTGGGAGATGCCAAATTGAAGTTGGTTTCGTTGGTTTGTTGCTTAACAACCTAGCAGACCTCCCCCCGCTATCTCTCACTCAACGATTTTTTGTCACGCTCAAGCCTCGAGACTTTCACCATCGCACCGGTTCCGCCCACGAAGTTCTTGTCGACGACCCAAGCATTCCGCAGCAATACGTATAGGCTGCCATCATCAGCAAAGCGGAGATCAACAGGGCGACGGATGCCAGACAAAAACTCGTGAGACTCTTTCGGATCACTTGGATCGATGTACTTCACCCAGCCATGTACGAAGTCGGCGAAGAAGTATCGACCACGATACCGTGTTGGCCATGATGTCGACTTGGAGCAAAAGTCACCACCATTGATCGAACTTTGTGGGTAGACATGAATGGGGCCGGTAATGCTTGGCTGCATGGTCGGCCCGTGATCGACAATTGGCCAACCGTAGTTAGCTCCAGCGATGCCACGGTTGACTTCTTCAAAAGCGCCGCCGACATCATTGATCAACATGTCGCCGTTTTCACTGAATGCAAAAGTGAACGGATTGCGACAGCCTTTCGCCCAGATTGCTTGATACTTGCCATCTGTTTCCTTGAGAAAGGGATTGTCGGGCGGTATGCTTCCGTCAGGGTTGAGTCGCAAGATCTTTCCCTGCAGCGCATTCATTTGTTGCGAGATTGCACCGGCCGTTTGCTCGCCAAGCCCCACGTAGAGCTTTCCGTCTGGGCCGAAATGGATCCCTCCACCCTGATGTCCCGCGGGGACATTGCCGCCAAACTTGCTTTGGTCATCCCCGCAAAACAGGATTTCTTCACTGCCTGGAATCGCAACGTCGCCGTCCGCACGAAAGCGACTGATGCGGTGATGGGTGTGCGGTTTGTCAGTGACGTACACCAAATAGACATAAGGCTCGGACGGAAAACTAGGGGCAAGCGTTACGCCGATCAGTCCCCGTTCCCAATTCATCTCGACGGGGATAGTCACAAATGGTTTTTCGAGCAGCTTCCCCTCTTTGATAACTCTTAGAGTGCCGCCCTGCTCGCATACAAAGATGCGGCCATCAGGTGCGACGTCGAAGGCGACGGCTCCGGACAAGCCTGTTGCCACGGTCGTCAGTTCAAATCCATCGGGAATCTGCACGGGGCCGGATACTCCGCTGCCCATCTTCCCATTGCCTGGACCAAGCGATTCGAGGTAAGCGATCAGATCGGTAAACTCCTGTCGACTCAGTGACGTGGCAATGCCTGTTGGCATGATGGAAATCTTCGAGACTTTGATTTCTTCGATGTCAGCCTTGTCGATTCGTATGCGGATATTGTTCGCGTTTAGTAGTGTAAGGTTCGCCTCGTCTGCCTCCTTCGCGATCCCGCTGAGAACCGCCCCGTCACGAGTGATGAGTGTCGTGGTTTCATAGCCGTAACCAATCTGCCGCGAGGGGTAGAGCAACGCATCAATCAAGTGCGGCCGATCGAACTTGCCACCAACGCTAGACAAATCCGGACCGACTTGTCCGCCGTCTTGGCCAATTCGGTGGCAGGTATCACACTTGGTCCGCTGATCCTTGAATAGCTTTGCTCCCGCTTGGGCGTCGCCATGCTGCGTCATTGCAAATCGTTCGAACGACCGCACCTCCTGATCACCTCCTTGGATCTCCTGTACCACGCTCGCATCAAACCGTTGCACTGAATGGTGATCCGTCGATTCGACGAATCCAATCGAAAAACTCTGCGGCACGGTGCTGAGGTACTTCCTCATCCCTGCTCGACCGAAACCGAATACGGTCATATTCTTTTCCATCTGGTAGAAGTGATCGGGGTGCGAGTCGTTCTCGGCGTGACTTAGCACCAACATTCGCTTCAGGTCTTTGTCTCCAAACGCGATCCATTCACAGCACGTGGCATCACTAGGTACATCACCATTCAAGTCACCTTGAAACGGTTCCGTCAAGGGTCGTTTCGTTGGGTTGTCCGCGGTCATCCACCAATCGGATTCGTCGTACTGGCCTCCTGGCGTTCCTTCATACAGCACCCAGTATTTGTGTCCTTCTGGCTTCTTCAACATCGTGAAAGTACAGGCCCTTCGGGTGAAAGTGTATTGGCCGGCCCATTTGCCGTTTTCTGCGACGGCGGAAATGACGACGCGATCGGGAAGTGACTGTTCGATCCGCGTTACGCAAGGATCGGTCCCCGAGTTGCGTGGGTGAAAATAGCTACCAGCTTCTTTGAATACTGCGTTTGGGAAGCCACGGTACTCGCCCGCGGCACCGGAACCAGACTGCGGTTGGAATGATATCCAGTCATTGCCATCACGGTCGATCATGCTGGACAGTCCGGCGCCGACTTTATCGAGGTAGTAGATTGCCGTCGGCGTCGTAATTCGAAAGCAATCAAGGTCGCCTGCAGATTCATCCTGAGCCGATTCGACTTGCACAATCGCAGTCGTATCCGGGATGGTTGTCAATTGTTCGGTGCCTGGTTGGTAGTGATGAAGCTGTTCGAAACCTGAGTCGTCGATGGCCGCGTAAACAAGTTTGCGAAAGTCATCGCGCACTGTGAGATGATCATTGGGAAACACTTGAGTCATTAACACGCCGACGAGTTGCTCTTGGGGATCGACCCAGAAATAGGTGTTGAAGATGCCGCCCCACGAAAACGTGCCGACGGAAAACTCACCCTTGCCAGCACTGCGATCGGTCACGACACCGAATCCAAATCCGAAACCATCTCCATGACCAGGAAAGGGAATTGTCATCTCGCCGATGTGGGTCTGCGTCATCAGGTCGACCGTTTCTCGCTTTAATACGCGCATGCCATCAAGTTCCCCGCCATTCAGCAGCATCTGCAGGAAGCGAACATAGTCGAGCGTGGAAGAAACCAATCCGCCTCCGCCCGAATAGAACCGACCATGTTCGGTGCAGTAGTCTCCGCTAAACCGCAAAAAACCGGACTGCACAGGAGAGTCGGTTACGGGCTGCAAATGTTTGTCTTTGTCGAGCGTATAGAGTCCAGCAAGTCGTCCCTGTTTATCTTCGGGCACATGGAAAAAGGTGTCATCCATTTTCAGAGGTCGAAAGAACCGTTCGCGAAAGAATTGATCCAGTGTCAACCCAGAAGCGACCTCAACCACGCGTCCCAACACATCTGTTGACACACTATAGTCCCACGCGGTCCCCGGTTGGAACTTGAGCGGTACGTTTGCAATGCGGGTCACGCGATCGCGGATCATTTCATCCGTAGGCTCGAACAGGTTGGGTATGCTATTACTTCGATAGATTGCATCCAGTTTCTCGGGTCCGAACCAGCCGTACGTCAAACCGGAGCGATGAATCAACAGATCGCGAATCGTCGGCTGTCGTGAGGAGGGCACAGTTTCCAATGAATCGCCCTCAATAAATGCCAAAACGCGTCGTTTCGCAAACTCGGGCAAATACTTCTCCAGCGGGGCATCGAGCGACATCACGCCATCTTCGACAAGGCTCATGACTGCAGCGCTGGTGATCGCTTTCGTCATTGATGCGATTCGAAACAAAGAATCGGCTTGCATCGGTTTCTTGGTCGCAAGTTCGGAATGCCCGACAGCATGAAGATAGCCGACGCGACCGTGTCGTGAGACGGCCGCGACAGCCCCCGCGATGCGACCCTCATCGACTTCCCGCTGCAGGGATTCAGTGATTTGCTGAAGCGATTCTTGAGACAGACCGATGTAGCCAGGTTTGCAATCGATCGATTGCGATGGATTCTGAGCGGGCGCGTTGCACACAACGGCGGCAGTTATCAGAAGCGAGATCAAAAAGGTTCGTATCATTTGCTTGGGCCTGGATTGTTGGACAACTCACGGATTCGGATGTCTTTCATCTCAATTTTCAAAGGTGGGCCCGAATGCAACTGCCATGCTAAGATACCGGAATCGCGGGCATTCAGCGCATCTTCATCGATACCGATTGACATCACTTGTCCATTGATGATGTGCATGAATAGGTTTCCTTTGGCGATAACGGTATAGTCGTTCCATCCATCGCGCCGAATGTGCTTTTCAAGCTCTTCGTTCGACCCCACCGACGCGATCTTTTCGATCACAGGTTTCTTGGGTTGATCGTGGTTGCTTCGAACGATCACCACGTCTCCACGCTGCCCCATGAACATGCGTCCGTTCTCTTCAAAGAACATGCCGGAGAACTTATCCTTGCCCTCATGCATCCGGTCTTCAAAATCCGCCTGCAATCCCTTAACGACCCACTTGCTAACCAATTCGCTTCGGTACTGCACACCCGAATTACCTCCCTGGACGCGATACGAAAATCGCAATTCGAAGTTAGAGAACTCTTTATCTTTGTAAACGAGGAATGTATTTTTCTTTGTCGTTACATCCGCCGTCGTCTGTCCAATGAGAACACCATCCTCGACTCGCCAGTACCGATCGTCACCTTCCCATCCAGCCAGAGAGTTCCCCGCAATCAAAGACACAAAACTCGATTCGTTGCCAGTTTTCGACTTTATATTTTGCGCATCCGCTTGGGAAGCAAACAGGGACAGAAGAGCAAAGCATGTGGCAAATCGGAACATCATTTTGTTTCCAAGTACATTAGAACCTTCTAGCGGCAAGTTAACAGAAATGGATTGTAGTTTCTCGAAAAAAGTATGGCCGGGCGTTTGATTGCGGAAGTTCGGCGTTTCGTGATTCCGCTATCATTCTTCATCATCAACGACTACGATACGGCTCGATGATTCCAGGGGGACATCGAGGCCATTGTCCTCCACTTTAATGCCGCCGTCCTTG
>Ga0164292_10005067_pt1 | contig 10762 bp, 9 predicted proteins | sample GEODES117metaG_FD_111486 | JGI IMG/M metagenome (GOLD analysis project Ga0164292, IMG submission 111486) | Eutrophic lake water microbial communities from Lake Mendota, Wisconsin, USA - GEODES117 metaG | ecosystem: Environmental > Aquatic > Freshwater > Lake | place: USA: Lake Mendota, Wisconsin... | reverse complement strand
CGAGCCGACGGTCGCTGCTTTGATGAAAGAGTTGCTCGACAACGGATTCGTCAAATCAGGATTCTCGATCTGGCTAGCGCCAGTGTTTGTGGTGGGGATTTTCATGGTGCGTGGGATGGCGACCTTCGCGGCGGCCTACCTGATGGCATGGGTATCGGGCAGGATGGCGGCCCAGTTACGGCAGCAAATGTTCAATCGCTTGCTGCAAGTGCCAATTGGTTTCCACGACAAACACGCAACCGGTCATGTCTTGAATACCATGATGAACGAGGTGATGCAGGTCCTAGATCTGTTTCGCAGCGTGATGGTGGTCTTGATCCGCGATAGCTTGACGGTACTGGGACTAATTGGCTATTTATTCTGGCTGAATTGGAAGCTAACGCTGATTACGATCGCACTAGTACCGCTGGTAGCATTGGCAGTCAGGCTGACCGCAAAAAGATTGAAGCGCTTGATTCGTGAGAGCCAGCAATTGAATGGCGAGCTAATGCAGACCATCGATGAAACTATCCGAGCGCGTCACGTTATCAAAGTTTTTGGAGGTCAGCATTACGAGGCAACGCGATTCGCGCGACGTGCTGATCGTTTACGTGGCTTCATATTGCGGCAGGAGAGCACGGCTGCAACCACTGAGCCGATCACGCAGCTACTCAATGCGATTTCGGTTGCCATCATCATTACGATCGCGCTGATGCAAGCAGGCGATGGACAGATGACCGTGGGTGGGTTTACGTCCTTCATTATCGCAATGTTGCTGATTCTGACCCCCATGAAGCACCTCGCCAATATCAGCGGCCCTCTACAGCGCAGTATGGCCGCTTGCGAGCGGGTGTTTGGGATGATGGATGAGCCACTCGAGCGTTCTGGCGGTGTGCCACTCCCGAAGCGCGCCAAGGGTGAATTGAGCTTCCGAAACGTCAGCTTTAGCTACCCCAATGCAGGTGATTCAGCGTTATCGGGCATCAGTCTTGATATTGCCCCTGGTGAGACTCTGGCCTTGGTGGGTATGTCGGGTGGCGGCAAGAGCACGCTGGTTAATCTAGTGCCGGAGTTTTACCCTGTATCCACCGGGCAGATTTTGCTGGACGGTACGCCGATCGCCCAAATTGACTTGGCGAGTTTGCGGGCGCAGATCGCCATGGTGAGTCAGCACGTGGTGCTGTTCGACGACACTATCGCGGCGAATATTGCTTACGGAGACCCTGATCCAGATTCGCAGAGAATTAACGACGCTATACGCGCGGCCCATCTGGAGGATGTCATTGTGGCTCTGCCAGGCGGCGTTCATACTTCTATCGGTGACAATGGTATGCGTTTGTCGGGTGGCCAACGTCAGCGAATGGCTATCGCTCGTGCCATTTACAAGGATGCGCCAATACTGATTCTTGATGAGGCGACATCCGCGCTTGATTCCGAGTCCGAGCGCGCGGTACAGCAAGCACTCGATTCACTGATGAAGGGTCGTACCACCTTGGTGATTGCACACCGGCTGTCAACCATCGAACGCGCTGATCGTATCGCGGTTTTAGAGCATGGCCGTATCGTAGAAATAGGCAGCCATAACGAGTTACTGCAAGCTGGCGGAGTCTATGCACACCTCTATCAATTGCAATTTGCGAAAGATACTTAATGGCGACTACACCCCCTGTCTCGCGCTTTCCAGTCCCTGAGCTGAAAAATCTGCCAGACGATATTCGGGAAACAATTCTTTCAGTACAAGAGAAAGCCGGCTTTGTGCCAAATGTATTTCTGACATTGGCGCACCGCCCCGCGGAGTTTCGCGCTTTCTTTGCTTACCATGATGCGCTCATGCTTAAGGAAACGGGTAACCTTACCAAAGCAGATCGCGAGATGATTGTTACTACCACCAGCGCCAAGAATGATTGCTTGTATTGTGTAGTCGCGCATGGCGCACTACTGCGTATTTATGCCAAGAATCCGTTGGTAGCTGATCAGGTAGCTATAAATCATTTGAAAGCAGATATCACGCCACGACAAAAGGCGATGCTGGATTTTGCGGTGAAGGTATGTCTGGACTCGGCTACGATTGGCGGATCTGATTATGCTTCGCTGCATGCGCACGGGTTTGATGATGAAGATATCTGGGATATAGCGACTATTACTGCTTTTTTCGGCATGTCAAACCGGATTGCGAATTCGATAGGAATACGGCCGAATGAGGAGTTTTACTTAATGGGGCGGGTTCCACGCGGCAGGTAATGATTCATAACCGTTTTGACCATCAGCGCCTAAATCCTTGAAAAGACCTAGTACTGATAAGACATTATGAAAAGTGATTTCCATACCCGAGGAATTGACTGGGATCCTAGCTCTACTATCCCAAAAATCGTATATCGAGCGGTGCCCTCGATTTCTCAGATTGCCCCAAAAATAATAAAAAACTTCGATGATCTGATTGAGTCAAATCCTGACTGGCGGCAGATAGTCTTCGACGACGTGTCCCAAGATAACTACATTCGTAGTCAGTGTACGCAACAAGTTGTTGACGCGTATTTTCAACTAAACCCAGCCTATGGGCCGGCGCGCGCTGATTTGTTTCGATACTTAATCATATACCAATACGGCGGAGTTTACCTTGATCAAAAGAGCGGTGTGGTAGCTAGGCTTAACCAATTAATCCAGCCGTATGATCAATTCCTGCTTGCCCCAACTGATCCAGCAGGGAAAATCCCCTCGCCTCACAAAAAGCTGAAAGCATTGTCTGGCGTGGAATATATGCAGTGGATTATTGCTGCCGCACCTGGCCATCCCTTTCTGGCCGCGGTGATAGATCGGGTACTTTCGAGTATCGACCATTACAGACCGCTTTATTCCGGCGTGGGTAAAAAAGGAGTATTGAATGTTACTGGTCCGATTGCTTACACAATGGCGATTGCGCCAATTCTAGAGAAGTTCTCGCATCGTAGGATTGATGCTTACAAAGAGGGTTGGCGATACACTATGCTCGATTCAGCAGTCGAGCATTATTGCCTTTCGCCAATTCACTATTCAAAGTTGAGTTCTCCTGTGGTGCTGATGCGACCAAAAATCAAGCTACTAGAAAAAATACTGCTACAGACTGAGGTTTTAGCGGCAGGATTTTTTGGTAAATTGAGTGTTCTGAATCATGAGCGCCTGCGGCGCCGCCGAAGAAACCGAGAGCAAAGTCACCGAACCATTTGAGGGATTATCTTGCCTAGGTGATTTCATTCGCTGCGACAAAGGGCCGGAAAATGTCAGCGGTGCAGTGCAAACCTGGGCGAGCAAACACGGCATCTGGATGGAATACATTTAGCCCGGCCAGCCACAACAAAACGCCTACAGTGAGCGCTTCAATCGAACCGTTCGCTATGACTGGCTGGCGCAGCAGCTGTTCGATACGATTGATGAGGTGCAGGATCAGGCGACTCGCTGGATGTGGCACTACAATCATGAGCGCCCGAACATGGCCTTGGGCGGCATCACCCCGAGCCAGCGGTTGGCTATGGCCGCTTAATGCTACTTCCTGCGTCCGTTAAAAATGGGGGGATTACCACCCGACTGGCATGTACCACGCAGGAAGACATTCTTCATTCAGTACCGATTGGGAATTACGCACCCCTAACATCATGATCCTTCACTACGGCTACTCCCCTTGGAATGAATAGTTCCTATCGAGGAGGCAACAGATCGCTACAAAAATTCCAGAGGAGGACCGGCTTCGAGGCTATGGATGGCAACATTTCTTGACAACTCCCCAATTACAACAGGCCTTCGACCGCCGAAACCGCCTGCCATTTTTGGACTTAACACATCATTCAATTGCGGCAAGCGCTATAGCGTACGTAAACGACCAAACGGTAGGTTTAGATGCGAAAATTAGATTTGTGCGTAATGCGATTTAGGCATCTGTAGATGCTCCAATCACTTATGGCACATAACTAAAAGACCGGTTTCAAGACTACTTGGTGATTTGTGTACGCTCTTGTTCTTTGACCCAATAGCCGTTCAGGTTATCTGGGTACTGAAAAATTTTCGAAGTGAACTGGCCCTGTCGACAAACAAGGCGTGTACGCTCAACGGCCACATCAAAATTTTCAGCAACTGAATCGACGACAGTCGGACCAGTCATCTCGTAAACACTGGTCAAGGTATTTTCTTGGATATTACTTACGATTTTCTTTGCCATAGACTCGAGAACGGGATTGTTTGCAGCCGAAGCCATGAAGAAGTTCGTCAATGAATTATCTGGATTGCGAAGTAGTAGTTCGGTTTGTGTAATATTGACTATCCACTCGGCTGGCCAGCAGAGTGCACCGTCAACGTCCATATAAACTCCGCCATGGCGATGTAAGACTAAAATTCTCCAGAAATCTGCTTTGGCTGCGCCAATTTGTAGTCTTGACCAGGCTTCAGTAACTTCACCTGGGTAGTATTCGCGAATAAAAGCATCGCAAGCATCATCATCGCAAAATCGATATTCGTGCGTAGCTGCTAAGAGGCGATTCCAGAGATAGTTGACATAGACAGGCAATGTGACGTGTGCGGAATAGTTCGTTTGCCAAACGATACGGGGTACCACCCTCGCTGAACTTTTTTTTACGAGCGGTGAAGCATATGCAGGTAGCGTAAATCGGGCGTTCGGAAACAATTTGAAATGAAGGAATAGCACCGTCTTGACTATATTGCCAAATAATTGAATTAGGCGACTGAAAACAAGCCGCAGTATGGTTTTTAGTCTCGGCATAAGTACTTGGTTAGCTAAGGTTCCCGCAGCGGATACTCTAGCATCTGTATCAAGCTCTCCCATAAATGTCTTCGAGTCTAACGATATCGTCTTCGCCAAGATAAGATCCCGACTGTACTTCGATCAATTCGAGTGGAATAGTACCGGGGTTCTCGAGAGAATGTGTTTCTCCGATAGGTATATAAACTGACTGATTTTCTGCCAGTAGTTGAGTCCTGTCACCGATTCTTACTTTACCGGTACCGCTCACCACGACCCAATGCTCGGCGCGGTGGTGATGATATTGCAGAGATAGTTTAGCCCCGGGCGCCACCGTGATTCGTTTAACTTGGTACTTGTCGCCTTGATCGATCGAGTCAAAGGATCCCCAAGGCCGAAATACCTCACGGTGAAAATCAGTTTCTTTGCGTTTGCTACGCTGTAGCCGCTCAACAATCTTTTTGACGTCTTGGGCGTGATCTTTGTGTCCAACCAGTACCGCGTCAGAGGTCTCGACGACAAACAAATCTTCTGTTCCAAGTAATGCAACCAGGCGATGATCGGCATGTACATAGCAACCTTGAGATGCTTCGAACATGACATCGCCCCGACCAGCATTGCCGACACCATCCTTAGCTTGCGATTCCCACACCGCCGGCCATGCGCCGACGTCGTTCCAGCCGGCATCTAGCGACACCATCGCAGCATTTGCAGTCTTTTCCATCACTGCGTAGTCCACCGACTCTGCGGGGCAGGCAGCAAACGACTCTTTATTCAAACGGATAAATTCAAGGTCATTATCAGCGCCCCGCCAGGCCTTTTCTGCGGCCTCTCGAATATCGGGTCGGTGGATGCCTAGCTCTTCCAAAAATACCGAGGCGCGGAACATGAATATGCCACTGTTCCAGCAATACTGCCCAGATGCCACATAAGCTTGTGCAGTTTCAAGATCTGGCTTTTCTACAAAGCGAGCGACACGATGAATGCCAGACGCATTGAGCAGTTCGCCGGCCATGACATAGCCGTATCCAGTCTCAGCGCGATCAGGAACAATGCCGAAGGTGACTAGAAAGCCTTCCAAAGCGGCCTCGCTAGCAAGCGCAACCGAATTAGCGAAAGCGGCCGTATTGTTGATGATGTGATCGGACGGCGTTACCAAGATTAATGGATCGTCGCCATTTGTACGGGCCTGCATGGCTGCAACCGCGATAGCTGGTGCAGTATTTCTACCGACGGGCTCGAGCATGATCGCAGCCGGGTTGACACCAATCACGCGAGCCTGCTCGGCAGCGAGGAAACGATGCTCATGATTCGCGACAATGATGGGCGCGTCTGCGCCTTCAAGCTGTCTGACGCGCTCGAGTGTGAGTTGAAATAGCGTCTGCTGCTCGGTCACACCCAGAAATTGCTTGGGTCGGGTGGAGCGCGAGAGGGGCCAAAGCCGTGAGCCGGAGCCGCCAGATAGAACGACGGGAATCATGTGTGCCATGATAGAAATAATAATCGTTAAGACGAAAAGATGTGCAAGAGCCTACCATATACGATCAAGGCGACTCAATGCCACTTCACTGAAACCGGCTAGCTTGAAACTGAGATAGACCAATGATCCGTCCGAATAGTCGGGCAAGATACTTGGGCTGGGGTAGTAGCAGTCGTGGGATGACGGTCAGCAGTGCTAGCGACAGCGTACGCCAGCGCAGTCTGTTCGCACTCGCCGTGCTATGGTGCTTTTGCTCAAAGATGAGTTTTGATTGTGCGTGGTGATAGCCACGGAAAAACTCGGCACGTAGCGGGTGCTTGCCGCGCACCGAGCCCCGTGAAAGATGGGTGAAGCGAGCCTCTGGCGCAATGATGATTTGGCGTTTGGCGCTGAATACACGCCGGCAAAGGTCTTCATCTTCATAATAGAGAAAGAAACGCTCATCAAAAAAACCGATGTCACGCATGACCGCCATGTTAAGCAGCATGGCCGCGCCACTGACGAAGCCGACGCAGCAGGCACCACTCGCAATGGGACCCGTAGAGCGCCAAGTACCGTTCGGCCACCGGTAACTGATCTCATACAAGCCTCCAGATCTCAAGAGTTGCGGCGCGATTATTGCGGCTTCAGGAAAAGCTACAGCAGCTTCTAGCAGACGATCGATGCCTTCCGTAGAGACTTGGCAGTCCGGGTTAAGCAGCAAGGCATAAGGCGTATCTACTAAATCCAGTGCACGATTATTTGCACCTCCAAAACCAAGATTATTTGCACTCTTGATCAGCTGTGAATGAGGAAGTGCTTTCAGGATTTCATCAGGTGTACCATCGCTGCTACCGTTGTCGACTAAGATAATACTATTGAATGGTGCCAGACTAGTCGCCAGCGGTTGGATGCAATGTCGGCTATTGTGGGTGACTGTAATCACCGTCACCGCGTCGGTAGGAAGGCTCACCATTGAAAAAGATTATTTAGACTGAGCGAATAAATTGAGCCATCGTATTGGTGAGAGAAGCTATGTCGCGAGCGTAAATTACGATCGTCAGCGTCAAATGACCGATATACTATGGCAACTAAGTCTAACAGACATTTGCTTCGCATGAGGCGACCTGCAAGAGAACTCCAATGCTCAAAACCATTGCATTTCATTCGAATCAATTATCACTTACTGGCACTGAGACTGCCTTGTTTGACTATGCCAAAGGGAATGAGGAAATCTTGGGAAACAAGAGCATAGTGCTATTTAACAGGGAAAACAAAAATAATCATCCGGCCGCTATTGAAAAGTTTTCAAACCGTTTTGATGTGGTCGCTTATGATAATTTTCTTGAATTAGATCAAGACCTGAAAAAATTCAGTGCTACGTTGATGTATATGATCAAGTCGGGGAAAAACGACAACTTGATTAGTCGCCAAGTACCGACCATGGTACACGCAGTTTTTCCGACGAATCCCTTGCAAGCGCACGGTGCTTCGTATGCATTTGTATCTGAGTGGCTTAGCCGTCGATGTTCAGCAAATTGTATCCCTTCCGTACCACATATAGTCGAGCTGCCAAAAATAGAGGGTAATTTACGAACTGATCTGGGTATACAAAATCATGAAAAAGTGATTGGTAGCTATGGCGGTCAGTATAATTTTGATATTGCAGATGCGCGCTCTGCGGTGAGAGAGTTGGCAGTGACGCGCGCCGAGCTTCGCTTTTTGTTCATGAATACCGAGCCATTTATCGACCATGCGAATGTCATCTTCTTGCCTGGTAATGCAGACGTAAGCTACAAAGTAAAGTTTATCAACACATGCGATGCGATGTTGCATGGGCGGAGGCTTGGTGAATCATTTGGTCTTGCCTGTGCCGAATTTTCAATACGCAATAAACCAATCATTACGTATAAGTACAACAAGCATACGCATCATCACGACGTGCTCGCAGAGCACGGTAGATATTTTTCGGATAAGAAATCGTTAATTAGCATCATCGATTCGATAGATCCTGTAAATATCAAAGGTGAAAACTGGGATTGCTACTCGGATAAGTACAACCGCGTACGCGTGATGGAATTGTTCGATCGGCACCTTATTTTCCCAGCGTTAAACAATCCAAGGCTAGACAAGCCACAATTACCTATCGATGCATCTGCGCTCAGCGCGTATTTTCAACTGAAGTGGTCAATGTTTCTGAACTCACAGCTTCATCGCTAAGGAGAAGATGCTTTGCCGGGCTCAAGTTTCTCGACCGGGCCGACCATCAGTATTGAGAGCATCAGAATAAAGAACGCTGCCTCCGAAATCAAAAATAGCGGTGCATGAAATAGTGAGTCGGCAAATAATGTTGCTATCAACCCAATTGCCAGAATTTTCTGCTCACCGGTAAAGCGCAGGGCCTGTAGGACGCCTGCCAACATGTACAAAAGATATCCAATAATTCCAACTGCGCCAAGCTGTACTCCAAAAGCAATAAACTGGTTATGCGGGTGAAAGCCTCCTGCGAAACACCACTCATCGGTATCTGCAACTCGGCAAAACTCTTTTTTGTATGACCCCGTGCCAAATCCTATTACGGGTCGCTCGGCAATAAGTTGCGCCCCTTTCTTAATGAACTCGATACGTTGTCCAACAGAAGATAAATCTTTTTTGTCCTGATTTTGAAATTCGGTTATCGCAAGATTAATTCTGGATTTGAACGTGTTAGAGAACTGAACTGTCAAGATACCGATAAGGATACAGACCAATAGCGCCCCCCCCCTTTGCTTTACGCTACCAAGAAAAAATAAAAAAACCAATGCATTCAATACCAAGGAGACATAGCCCGTGCGCCCTGCTACAAAAAAGAGAATATCGATAATGCATAGAGCTGCTAGTATCAAATAGAGCATTTTTTTGCTGGATGTACGTGCAAAGCGACCCTTCACGGCGAGTACAAGCGCAAAGAATGACATCATCAAGTTTTGGGCAATATGATCTCGAAAAACAAAATGATTATCGCTTGCCCCCCTTGCTGTGCCCCTCACAATAGACAAAGGCCACACTACGCTTATCAAGGAAAGCGCTAGCGTGATTAGCATTGCGGTGCTAAAGGCCAATAAGGCACGGTGACGCCACTCATCGTCTTTCATAAGTGTAATGGCTGGTAGCATGAACAGCAGCTTTGCATACTTATGTATTTGGAACAGAATGTCTTCAGTTTCACCAGTCGAGTGAAAGCTTCCAGCACAAATCATCAGAAATAGACCTACGGTACCGACAGCGAACCAATTACTCCGGAGTGAGACAAAACGTTCGTGGAAGCCCCCGGAGATAAGCCATGCTAGGAGGGTCAGGCCCATAAAGATATTAGTTGCTGCAGTGCTGATCGGCATGCAGAATACTGCTGCCAGTAACAAGAACTTCGCGCCACGGTCAATCGACGGATTCGGCGAAGTGAGATAGCTAGCGAACATTAAATCTCGTTTCAAACTTCACCCTCTAGACGATATGTGGTTGAAATAGTCGGAATCATAGCTGAGGGCAGTATAACGAAAGAAGCATTCTAAACCAACAAAGAAGCAGAACAGAAATCCTTCGGCACCGTATAGAAAACCTCGCCCAAAAAAATACTGACGAATAAAAATTGATACGCCAGATGCGATACCTCGAAGGACGCCGCCCTTTTTTCCAGCGCTCGCACGCTTTGCTGCACCAAGTTGTACGTACTGAGTGAGCTTTTTCAGGCAGTCGTAAACAGAAGTCCGGGAAAAATGTAAAAGCCGATTGCCGAAACAAATTTCCTTTACGTCGTGGGATGCCATTTCTGGCATTTCATGAACGATTCCGGAAAATCGCACTAATGAGGTTCGTTTGAATAGCCGCTTGACGCCACCTGTGCTTCGCATATAGGTTAATTCTCTGCCGAATGCGACTTCACACCAACGTACAGACCAGATTGCGTCACGTCCACTCGACACGGCCTCGCTGATCTCCTGCCGTAGCCTATCTCCTATAACCTCGTCTGCATCCAAAAAGAAGACGTAGTCAGTCTCTATAAGCGCGAGAAGGCGATTACGTTGATGCGCGAATCCTTGCCAGTCGGTAGAGCTGTGAACTTCGGCGCCAAGAGACCGGGCAATTTCTTTGGTTTGGTCAGTACTGCCACTATCCAGGACGATAACTTTATCGGCAAAAAGGGCACTTTTCACTGACTGTGCAATTCGTCGCTCTTCATTGAGTGTTAATATGCCTATAGTCAAGCTCGGTTGTTCGTTGGGTTTTTGCATGGAAGTTTGAGGCAAATTTACTTATTATTTGATTATCTGGTAGACGGAATGAATACCAAGAGCCTCTTGCTCAATCGAGAACTTGGCTGCAACGCGCTCACGTCCATGCTGCCCCATAGCGATTGTTCTTTCTGGGTCTGACATCAGCTCTCGCAAGGCATTTGCCAATGCATCTATATCATCCGTAGGCACTAAAAGACCTGTCTGCTCAGGTTCAACAATATGCTCAAACGCACCAGTACGGCTTGCGACGACGGCGCAAGCACTTGCCATCGCCTCTAGTGGCGTGATACCGAAGGGCTCGTAGCGTGGACAGGCCACCATGAT
>Ga0164292_10005066_pt1 | contig 10762 bp, 21 predicted proteins | sample GEODES117metaG_FD_111486 | JGI IMG/M metagenome (GOLD analysis project Ga0164292, IMG submission 111486) | Eutrophic lake water microbial communities from Lake Mendota, Wisconsin, USA - GEODES117 metaG | ecosystem: Environmental > Aquatic > Freshwater > Lake | place: USA: Lake Mendota... | reverse complement strand
TTATGAAAAGCATAGTTGACAATCGTGACATTCTAGAAAAACCATAGGGAGAAAAATGGAAAGCAAAAAAAGAAGTATGTATAAATCAATTACTTGGCCAGTAGTACACATCCTATTTGTTGGAACCTTGGTGTATTTTTTTGAAAAAATAATTACTGGGGAAGCCCATTGGGAGTATGCTGGGGCTTTTGCAATCATTTACACTACATGTGAAATGATAGGATTCTTTTTACATGAAAGAGTTTGGAATAAACTTGGCAAAAATATTAAATAATAAAACAAAAGAGTCAACTCCGTGAGCAAAGATGACAATATAGATCGGATGGTTGACGATTTAATTTTGGCGGGTGCCATTGAGGTTGACGGAATAGATCCAACGACTGGTGAATTCTTGTATAAGGTGACAGATAAGATGGAATTAGTAAATAAGGACTTATATGACGCACATCTAGGTGCAATATATGCAGACACAATGTATTTTTGGGAACGTGGCTTTCTAGAAATAGACGACATTACAAGCAAAAATCCAATAATTGCTTTATCTTCCAAATGTTTTGACTTAAAAGCCATTAGCGATTTGCCTTATGACAGGATACCCATCTTAATGAGCATCATAAAGGCTATGGATCCTAATTAAGGGATATAATAGCATGCATAAATTTATCGAAAACATTTTTTCAAAAATAGAAATTGATTATTTAAAGGATATCATTAAAGAAAAAGAAAGCCTAAAACTTTATACTCTTCGTCCAGACACTGGAAGAATTACCATGCCATTGCCACATTTAAAGTCAGAAATAATTGACAAAGTGGAAGAAATTATTAAAAATAGTTATGGTAAAAATTATAAAGTTAAAGATGTTGGATTTAATAGATACAAATTAGAGTATGGCAATCCAAAGTTAAAACCACACGTCGACGACGGAAACTGTGAAATTGTATTTGATTATCAATTTGAGACAAATAAAAAATGGGATGTTGTTGTTAACGGAAACTCTATTGGCTTAAATGATAATGATGCTGTTATTTTTGAAGGAGAAAAAGACGCTCACTGGAGAAAGCCAACGAGGTTTAGCCCAAACGAGTATGTTTCTATGATTAATTTTAACGCTGTTAGTAGCAACCACTGGAGCAATTTTACAGAAGTGGACCCCATTGGGCCAACAGAAAGAGACTCTATCCAAAAAAATGTCTTTAAAGAATGGAAAAATGAGTATCTTTCTGATTTTTATAAACCTCAACTTTAAATGAGTGATATACTGTAATCATGACAAACCTTAAAGAAGGCGATTTTGTTATGGGCTCAACATCTGAAGGAGTTGTTCATGGTGTAATAGAGCACATTATGAATGAAGGTGGGACATACGGAACTCCTGGAACAGAATACGCAATTGAATCTATGCCCCCAGAAAATCCAGCAATGGCTGTTAGAATTTATAAAGAAGAGAACGGTACGTGGAAACCAACAGCGTATAGCATTGGAATGATGTATAAAGATGCTGAAAAAGCAGATATAAATAATCACTCAATGAGTAGCAACTCAGAAAATTCAATGATGCCAACAGATACATATCAAGATAAATCCTATGACGGTTGTGGATGCGAAACATGCAAGGAACTAAATGTAAACTGTGAAAATTGTCCAGTTTGTCAAGCAAATGAAATGAAAAGTGATTGTTGTCCAGATTTAAATAAGCAAGCGCCATGTTGGGATGGATATGTACAACGTGGAATGAAGCCAGGGACAAATGGAAAAATGGTTCCTAACTGTGTTCCTGCTGCAAAAGCAGATGATCTTTGGGAAGATGATGACACTGTTGTATATGAAACAGATGATATTTCAAAAGCAGAAGGATATTCTCCTCCAGCAGGTGCAAGAGCAGCAGCACGTAAAGCAATTAAATTTAAAGAACAGGGTAAGGCAAAGGGTGCTGGCACATCAGTAGGTTGGACTCGTGCAGGACAACTAGCAAGAGGAGAAACAATCTCTCTCAGTACTGTTAAAAGAATGTATTCTTATTTTTCTCGTCATGAAGTAGATAAAAAAGGTAAAGATTGGGCCAATCAAGCCAACCCATCTAATGGCTATATTATGTGGCTAGCATGGGGTGGAGACGCAGGATTTTCTTGGTCACGAAAAATTGTTAATGCAGAAAAAGACAAAGCATTGTTTGCAGATTTTGGTAAAAAATATAATAAATCACATCGACTAAACGATATATTTAGATAGGTTTTTATGGATAACATATATCAATATGCCGCTTTGGCCTTGACAATATGGCTATTAGCCTCTATAATATATATAGGTAAAAAAACAATAATGTTGTTTCGTGAAAAAAATGCAAAGCCTTCTCAGTTTAAGTTTAGGCAAAGTACAATTCATGAATTAATACAAAATTTTTTACCGACCAACACAGACTTTATTAAGTCTCTGATTGCTAAAAAGAAAGGTACGCATCCTTCTCAGCAGTCTAGACAAAAATATAGTCAAGACAAAATAAAAGTTATTGTAGTTGGAGATATTGCATATTGGGTTCAAGACAATATATTTTATCAAACAGTAGTTTCAGAAGATGGGAATATAGAACAGGATCTTGCTGTTCCCGTTGACACTACGCAGATGCAAGAAGAAGAAATTGATAGGCTAATGCTTATCTTAGACGATTTAAGGAGTGCAGAAAAAAATGATGGTAGTAGTTCAAGCGACTAATGAGTTTGATGACTATTCCGTTTTTTTGCGTGCAATAGGAGTTATGCTTTCTTCTATGCCTGAAGATGATAACGAATTTGTTGTTTATTCTGTTGGATCTAAAGAAAGCAAAATTCATAATTTTGCTATGGAATTCTGCAATTTGTCAGAAAAAGGAATGAAGGGTCGTGGTAAAAAAATTAAAACATATAAGGCTGTAGACGATTGGATAAAAGAGTTTATGCCTAATATGAATTATTTTGCATTTTTTAGTAAGCCAAAACAACAGTTATCTTCACTGGCAAAGGCTGCACAAAGTGCAAATGTTGAACTTGGAATATTTCAATACTAAGGAGAATTATGTTAGTTAATAAATTAGAGCACGCAGAAAAAATTGTTAAAAATTTTAAAGATCTTAGATGGGTTGGTTGGGACCTTGTGTCTAGAAAAGAATCTCCAAGTGGGTATTCAAATAAATATGGTTCTTTTATTAACGGTAAGTGGGGAATAGACAAGGTTTATAAACTCACGAATAAAGGCTGGCACCTTCCTAACGAATACGGAGATAAAAATGGAAAATAATGTTGATTATACGCCATACAAAAACTTTTTTGATATTATTGGAAAAGATAAAAAAAACATAGTAATTATTGAAAATTTTATAGATTCTGAAGATTTAAAATTAATGAATATATTTTTAAATAAATATAAAGATGATGATGAATTTATGGGTGGAAAAGATCTTAGAGACAAAGTTATTAGAGAAACAGATCCAGATGTGGCAAATCTACTTAATAAGTATGAGCATAAAACATTTCAGGTAATTAAAGAAAAGATTATTGACGGGTATGGGGTACCAGTAAAAAGAGTACCATTTAACCCTCCACACTTTATCAAGTGGATTCCTGGAATGAACTCTAAAGAGCATGCTGATTGTGAAAAACCAGACGGCACTCCAGCCTGGACTGCAGATTTTTATAAATACAATATATCTGTTTTAATGTATCCTAATGACGATTATACTGGAGGAGAAATTATTTTTCCAGAATATGATTTAACATTTAAGCCAACTCCTGGATCTTTTATTCTTTTCCCTGGAAATAACAATTATAAGCATATTGTAAGCAGAGTTGATTCTGGAGTTAGATATACAATGCCATCTTGGTATTCTTTTGATATAAAAGAAAAAACAAGTGCAAAAAAAATGTATTCTTACCGTGACTCAGTGCAACTATGGGAAGGGTTGCCCGATTTTGATAAAATTGATCCAGTTGGAATTGACGTAAAAGGTAAAGATTTTGGCAACTAAAAGAAATAAATGGAAAGACGACGGTCTTTGCATAAACTACGAAACGTCTTTGTTTTTTGAACAGTACGAAGAGGGAAGCATAGAATTTAGAAGTAATATGGATCAGTTTTGTTTAAACTGTCCCGTGATAAAAACATGTTTTGCTGTTGGAGTATCTGGAAAAGAATATGGTTTGTGGGGCGGTATTTACTTAGAAGAGGGAGAGCCTTCGAAAGAGTTTAATAGCCATAAGAATAAAGAATCATGGTCTAGTCACTGGCAAGCATTAACTTTGGAAACAAAATAATGTATACAGATGCAATGCGTAAAGCCTTTAGGTCTATTAGGGCACCAAAAGATTTTAGTGTTGACTTAGTAGATAACGAACATTTTTTAGTTATTCGTGCAGATGAGAAGGCTTTTATTAGGCTAGGTCATGACGATAAAATAGAAGCAGTTCAGTACATGGTTAAAGTCAAGAAGGCACTTGAAGACAATGGCGCTGTAGTCTTGTTAACACGAAAGGCAGTAAAATAACAATGATGGATTTACGGGGCACACCTACACATGTATGCGTATGTGGATCTAAGGTTTGGAATATTAAGGCAATGTTTGAAGATGGTGCAATTGCCTTATATTTTTTAGATATGAAGTGTGCTGATTGCGGATCTTTGGCAACAGCACCTACTAAAGTTGACGGAGGAGAGTTATAAGATGGCAAGAAGGCCAGTACCGCCAATTATTGGGGGGCATGCAACTAGGGTTAAAGACGATGAAATTGAATGTGCCTATCTTATTGATCAAGAACAACTAAATGGTGCAAAAATTTATACCAATAGAGAAGAGTATATAAAGACACTGCCTAAAGGAATAAAGTTTATGGAGGCTGGAGTTGCTTGGGGATATTACTCTGAATTAGTTGCTCAACAAACCGAACCAGAACTCATACATTTGTTTGACTATTTTCGAGGGGACTTAAAATGTTGGTCTTGGAGAGAATTTGGAGAATGCTTATGCGAACCAACAAAACATGAATTATTATATACAGAGAAAGATCAAGTACCTTTTATTGAAAATAAATTTAAACAATATAAAAGTGTTAAATTGTTCCAAGGAGATGTAAGGCTAATTCTTCCAAAGTTAACAGAAATATATGATTATATATACCTAGACACACTAAATGATAGGTTATCAATTAGACCACTTTTGCATACTGCAGCAGAAAAAACAAAAGTTGGCTCTATTATAGGGCTAAACGACTACACAATCTATGATGGCATTATTGGAGATGTTCCATATTCTACATTCAATGTTGTAAACGAGTTTTTGTGGAATAATAAAAATTGGCATGTTGATGGGCTCGCACTACACTCTTTAGGGTTTTATGATATTTATATTAAGAGAAAGGGGTAAATATATTGTTTGATTTAATTAACGAGGAGTCATCTTTTACTGATTTGACTAAAAATAAATTTGATTTATCTCAATTCTTAGGCGTAAAAGAAAATAAAATATTATATAGAGCCTCATCTGAAAAAGAAATAAAAGATACAGATAAAAGTGTAGAGTACAAGAATAATGATATGTTTTTTAGATCAGACAATTTCACAACTAATCATGATGGACTCCATATCCTGTTTAGCGGATGCTCAGAAAGCGAGGGTGTTGGCGATAATATAGAAAACGCTTGGACTAACATTCTATATAATAAAATTTCAAAAGATATGAAGTGTTCTGGATTTTTTAATCTTTCAAGATCTGGTTGGGGCTGGTCAAAAATTATTACCAATGCTTTAATTTATTTTGAGACATATGGCTATCCAAATGTATATTTTATTTTATTACCAAATCATCAAAGAATGCATAAATTTTATAGAGGGGATGATGGAGGTTCATTCTGGAAACATGAACAGTTGTACCCAAAGGGATACTATCTTAGTAGAGAAAAAAATAAAGAAACCAAAAAATTTATATCAGATGAAAAAGAATATAATGAAGACTTTTTAAAATTTCTTTTAGGGTGGAAATTATTTAATAAAATATGCAAAGACAATAATGTTAAGTTAATTTTTTCAACATGGGACGAACTAGACTCTGATAATCTTGATAATTTAAATATGTTTGAAAATTTTTTAAATATGGATATCAAGAATAATTGTGGAACATATATAAATAAATGGTACGAAACTAATGAAAAAACTAAATATGATCTAAGAAAAAGAGATGGACATAATGGCATAATTATTCATAATTTTTGGGCAGATAGTTTTTATTCTTTATGGGAGGGTTTACAAAAATAATGATTAAAAGGTTGATAAAATTAATTATAGTAAAAAATCAAATTAGAAAATTAAAAAAACAACTTAAAAACCCAAAGCCATTTATCTATTAAGCCTATTATTCATGCCTTGCACAACCCAGTTCAAGGTGCTATAATTAATATACCCTGAAAGGGGTGAAAGACAATTGTCGAAAAGGAGAAACATGTCAAACATTGACACTAAACAATTAAAGGCTATGGGAGCATCCTATGGTCGTTCAGTACTTGGTGCTGGACTTGCACTATACATGTCTGGAGTAACAGATCCAAAAGATCTTTGGGCTGCATTAGTTGCTGCTATAGCACCCGTTGCATTGAGAGCAATTAATCCAGGAGATAAGGCTTTTGGCATCTTGCCAACAGTTGATGCCGTAGATACCGCTCTAAAGGCTGCTAAGGCACCTGTAAAGAAGGCTGCAGCAAAGAAAAAGAAGTAATCAATAATATAAAATTGGCCATGCAGAAATGTGTGGCCTTTTTTATTGACAAAACGCATTCAATTGGATATACTTATAATATGATAAAAAAGATTTTATTACTCAGCGTACTTCTGTCCCTTGGAATAAATCCATCTTTTGCTATTGAAAATGGTGAAAAGGAAAAAGATCCTAGTAGGGTTGTTGTCCTTTATTTTGGGCAAGAATATCCTGGATGTAGTGGATATTTATATGAGCCAAGAATTGTATTTACTGCTGCACATTGTTTGTCTGCCCCATACCCAGTAACACACGTTGGATTGCCTAATCAGAGCACTGGGTTAAATGCAACAAAGGTTAGCGTAGAAAGTTTTTTACTACCTGATAATTATAATAAGTCTGATCCATATCAAAATGATTTTAGCGTATTGATTTTATCAAAACCAATTTTAGTTAATAATAAAATCGTATTGCTTAATGAAGAAATAAAAAATAAAATACAAAACGATAAGGTTCAGGTTAAAATTGCTGGATATGGAGAACAAGATTCTTCGGGCACTGCAAGGGAGACCATTAGAGATGCACACTATCTCTACGGATCAATACTTGATATTTCTAACGAAGTTAACATAGGAAATCCTTTGCCTGGCAGCGTGTGTAGTGGAGATTCTGGGGGTCCAAACACCATTATGCACAATAATCAAGAAGTTTATTTAGGTGCTACAAGCCACGGATTTAATCAGCCAAACTGTGGACGATGGGCTGGCGGTGGCACAAAAATTTTACAGTTTGATCCCGTATATAAATTTAATAGTGTTATAGATAAGGCCATGGCAATAGTTGCTCCAGCAGTTGTTGTGCAAGAAACCAATTCAATCCCTGTTGTTAAAGATAACCCTATAATTATAAAAAATAAAACAACAGTAAAAAAGAAAGTTGCAATAAAAAAGAAATGTATTAAATTAAAAAATGGGAAATGTAAGAAAAAACTTAATTAGTCTAAAAGTTCATTTTTAAAATCAGTAAAACGTGTCCACAAAGATATTGTATATCTAGCCGTTCCTTTTGTTTCTGTAACTCCATGCAAAAAGTGCAGGTTTCCTGGAAATAAAACCATCATTCCTGGCTCAGGTACAATTTCAACATTTTGATCAGGGAAATACAATACTCCACCTTCGTAAGTATCATTTAGATATACAAGAATTGAAACGTGACCACTCCATAAAAATGGCCAATGTTTTTCTTGTTCAATTAAAAGATTCCCAACATCATAAATTTCTTCTTGAACATAATCAATAATGTCTGTGTGTGGCTCAAGATATGATCCGACTGGATGAATAAAAAAATCAAGACCTCTATCTTTGTTTAGTTTTAAACCGTACAACTCTTCTGCTTTCGACCTTAACAATGTATTATATTTATTAAAAAGTGTTGATATTGGCTTTCCTTTAATATGTATTGAGTCAACCACCCAGTGATGTGTTTTTTCTTTTTTGGTATGGAGAACGCTATCTCCAAACTTTACAAACTCTTTAACATCTTCCTCTGGCATAAAATTACGTATGACCTTGATAGTGTCTGGCCCAGTGCCAATAATTTTGCTTATGTTATCTATTTTTTTTTCAGGAACATAACTAGAACCAGTTTGATTTGTCATCTTTCTATTATACACTATGATATAATTTAAAAATGGTATTCGTTCTCCCCCCAACCCAGGGCGCTCCAGACGTGATACCGCAAGAAAAAATAAATGGGGCCAAATTATACTCTACAAGGTATGAATTTTTAAAAACACTAGAAAAAAATATAAAATATTTAGAGGTTGGTGTGCTGGCTGGAGATTTTTCGGAAGCAGTAATTAAAGAGGTCAATCCAAGAATTGCTGCACTAGTTGATCCATTTCAAACCATAGACTATAATGCCAGTGAATATGGCGGGGCAAGGTGGGAATTAGTGGGGGAACATTACAATTTTGTTCGCTCTAGGTTTAAAGGAATTGCTTCTGTAAGGATATATAGACAATACTTTGAAACATTTATAATAAGAAATCGGCACAAATTTAATTTTATTTATCTAGATGCGTGTAATGATTATTTGTCCGTTAGAAACTATCTAGAAGGGTCAGCAGAAATTATAGAAGATGGAGGAATTATAGGAATAAATGACTACAGCATTTATGAAAATAATACCGAAGCAACGAGTAAAGAAAGAACTGAAGTAGTAATGGCTGTCAATGAATTTATTCGTAATACAGATTGGTATGTGCATGCATTTGCACTTAATGATAGTTTAACTTCTGATATTTATATTAAAAAAAATAAGTTAAACTAAAAAAATAAAATATTATTTATCTTTACCTTTATACTCTCCATATTTTCCTAGAACTTGCCTTATTTTTCCATCTTTGCCAATTCGAACAATCATTCCATTTTTAATTTGAACTGAATTAAATCCATCGTGCCTTTTATAACTGCCAGATGATCTTCTTGACATTATTTAGCCAATAGATAAACTGCTGAAATACCAGCAAAAATAGCAATTAGTAAAAATAACGCTACTACGCTTTGACTTGCTTTTTTTAAGTTCACATTGTCTCCTTTTATATTATTATACACTATTCAAAATTTTTTATTTTAAAAAATACAGACATGGCAAATCTTGTATCGCTGGCAGGAAGAATGCCATGTCTATTCCACCAGTGCCCAGGAAAAGATATTAACATCCCTGCCTCTGGTTTAATTTTTAAATTATGATGTGGGAAAAACAACTCTCCGCCATTATAATCATCATTTAAATAAATTAAATTTGATATATGACCGCTCCAGTTATATTTTTGATATTTTTCTTTATCAATATCCAAGTTGTCAGAATGAACTGCAGTAACAAAGTTTTTTGTTCTTCCAGCAAGATAAGAATCAAAGTTTGTCGATGGACTTGCATATTCATCATAGTCTAACTCTATATTAAAAAGACTTTCGGACTTTTCTTTGATTTTTTTTATGTATTCTAAAACTTTAGAATCCACAATGGCTGGATTAAAATTTTTATGCTCACCCCTATCATACATAAAATTAATTTTAGTCATGATTAATTCAATGTCTTTTTCAGGCATAAAGTTTTTAACTATTTTAATTGTATCTGTACCAGAGCCATGGATCTTGGTAAAACTATCTTGTCCAGGAATAAACTGTTTTGCATAATCATCTCTAGTTAAATCATCTGAAGAATACTCTGGTGACTCAAAGTAATGCTTATCCATTTAAGTCCTCAATTTCATTGATAATTCTATCTGCTATAAGTTCATACTCAATTTCTAAGATAGAACTGTTTGGATCTATAATATGAACTTTTATCTTGCCTATTTCTTCAAAAAGAATATTTGTTATTTTTTTGTGTAGTTCTGAAGTCACTATTTAGCCTCATCATTTTTTACATCAGTTATTCTTTGAATAGAGTTAGACAACAATGACTGTCGAAGCATTTCATACTGGCCTAAAAGATTAGACTCTTTTTTCTTATTTAACAATCGTTTTTTATTTTTCCTAGATCTTTTTATCTTAATCTTATTTTTATCGTTGTTATTTTTTTTCATTTATGCTCCAAGCCATAGTGTCTTGAAAGGGTTTGATTGGCAAAAATTCCCCATCTAACTTCAATCTCTTTGTTACATTTTTCACAGATGACCGTCCTACTACTCACTATCAAATTCTTTGTTGCTGACCCAAGTACCCTCTTGATCAACTCCATATGTCATGCCAATGTAGCACACAATAAACCCTGCAAAAAAACTAAACATCATAAGTAATGCTGTCATGTTACTCCTCTTTGTATCAGTATACCAAACAAAGGGGGATAAGTCAAGATATAATGTATAAATGGAAAGAGCATTACTATACTTAATATATTCTCCAGCCCTAAAGGCGTTTAAGGTTGGCATATCTAACCTATCTAATCGTAGATATTCACAGCACAGGGTCAAAGGCTGGATGTTAATTGACTATTGGTATTTTGAGAATAGGGAAGTTGCTAGGTCTGTAGAGCAGGAGGTT
>Ga0164292_10005065_pt1 | contig 10763 bp, 25 predicted proteins | sample GEODES117metaG_FD_111486 | JGI IMG/M metagenome (GOLD analysis project Ga0164292, IMG submission 111486) | Eutrophic lake water microbial communities from Lake Mendota, Wisconsin, USA - GEODES117 metaG | ecosystem: Environmental > Aquatic > Freshwater > Lake | place: USA: Lake Mendota... | reverse complement strand
ATTTGAAATTGAAGCTCCAAGTACAAATCTTTCATTAACTCAATGTATTGGTGAAATTGTTAAACCTCTTATGTTAGATGAATGGAAATGTGAAAAATGCTCTAATAAAGGATGTGAAAAACAACAACTTATTGGAACATTTCCGAAAGTAATGTTATTTCATAAAGATTCTATTCAAGGTAGTATTGAATATCCTAGTATTCTAAGTTTAAATAAAAAAGAATATGCTTTAGTAGGTGTAACTTGTTGGAATGGTGGACATTGGTGGTCTTATGGTCGAAATCCTCCTCCAGGATCATCATGGTTTACCTTGGATGATACAAGAATTGTAGAACATGGTCCTAAACAATTTCCTATAAGTTCGAATATGAGACTCTTAATTTATTATCGCTTAGAAAATTAACAAGGAAGAATGATAGAATCTGGAACAATGCTTTTAGTAGGAATAGTTGGTGTTGTTATGTTAGGTTTATTTGTTTTTATTTCAACTCAAAGTATTGTTAGTGTATTAGTAATAGGTGTTTTAGGATATATTTTATATCAAGTTCTTTTAAAATTAGGATATTTAAAAGTTGATATGAAAGATGGTGGTCTTGATATAGGGTTCTTTGAAAAAGCTCCTGCACCTGCTCCATCTGTTCCTGTGATGTCAGCAAAAAATATTCAAAAACCTGAAGTATTTTATGTAAGTGGAAATGATTATACTTATGATGAAGCTGCTGCTGTATGTGCTGCTTATGATTCAGAATTAGCTACATATGATCAAGTTCAAACTGCTTATTCTACTGGTGCTGAATGGTGTGGATATGGATGGTCTCAAGGTGCAATGGCTTTATTTCCTACACAAGATGCTACATGGCAAGCTTTACAAATGGAAGCAAATGAAGCTCAAAGAACAGGATGCGGTCGTCCTGGAGTAAATGGTGGATATTTTGATCCATCTACTAAATTTGGAGTAAATTGTTTTGGTGTAAAACCTTCAAATACAAATATTAAATTACCTTTACCTTTACCTGGCACAGACTCAGGTGAATTTCAAAAGATGGTAAATAAATTCAAATCTATGATAAAGACGATGACAGTATCACCTTTTAATAGAGATGGATGGTCTGAATGGAATTTACAATCACATGGTGTTCCTACAGAAATTAAAAAAGGTAAATAAGTAAATGAATAATTATGCTTTGGATAGTCCTATAACACGTAAAGTTTATGTTCCTGGAGAAAATGAAGTTCCATTTGCCCCAGTAACAATACCTAAAGTTTCAGGTGAAACAGATCAAACACATCGTAAAATGAATTGGTTATTTCATAAACCTCAAACAATTTTTCCTATTTCGCCTGTTTCTGGAAGAATTAAAAAGGAAAAGTAATAACAAAGATGGTAGAACTTGCTTTATTAGTTGGATTAGGAGCAGTTGGATATTTAGTTGCTAAAAATGATGAAAAACCTGTAGAGAATTTTGTTGCTGGTGAATTACATGGTCGTCCTACCGAAGAACATATAGATCATATTGTTCATACACAAGAATCTAAAGGTCATTCAAATGAAGTTCCATTTTTTGGAGCAAATCAAACTCAATCTATGTATTCAGGAGCAACAAATCATGTTCTAGATATGCATACAGGAGCAGGTAAAGAATATTTCCAAAAATCTGAAGTAAGATCATTTTTTGATGCTAAACCTGGAACAGGCCAACCCTTTGGCAATGCGAATGAATCTGACTTCATGCAATCACGTATGGTTTCAGGACAGAATATGAAAAATGTTTTTCCTGTAGATCAAGTTCAAGTTGGTCCTGGTGTAAATGATGGTTATACAAATATTCCCAAAGGTGGATTTCAACAAGATACTATGCGTGAATATGCTCTTCCTAGAACTACAGATGAATTAAGAGTTGTAACTAAACCTAAATTAACATATGAACCTCCTATGATTAGAGGTGCTAATTCTGTAACAGTTCCTGGTATTCAAGCAGATGTAAAGAAAAATCGTCCTGATAAGTTTGCTTTATTAGGTATGGATAGAGCAAATACTGCTGTTGGTGCCCAAACAGCACCTAAATTATATGCTGAACAACCTATGAAATCACAAGCGCGTGAAACTACATCTGTAGAATATATGGGTTCAGGTAATGCTAATGCAGGTGTAATGGAATCTTATATTCGTGCATTTACAGAACCTTTCCAAGAATTTATGAAATTAACAGCCGAAGGAAGACCTAATCCTGGTGGTCTTCAAGGTTCATCAATGTCTGTTGGTGGTGATATGTATTCTGTACAAACAAAGAAAGATGAAGATGTTTTATCTGATGCTTCTCGATTTAATTCTGGTATGGTAGCTACAAGTAAGAGTGCTCAACATTTAGGTTCTTATAGATATAATGAACCTTTACAACAAGATGTAAACGTCCAACGTAATGAACCTTCTATTCTAAATGCTTTTAATCAAAATCCATATTCACAGAAACTCAGTTCTATTTAATAATGGATCTTATTAGAGAACATTTAATTTATAAAGATATTCCAATACATATATGTTTTAGTAAATTAAAACCTACAGAACAATATGAATGTATACGTCTTTTATTCGCAACACGAACAAAAGATGTATTTATATGTAAACACAATTCTATAAATTCATATATTGAAAAATTACTTGAAGATTTAAAATTCAATGAAGAAAAATGTTTAGAATTGATAAGTTAATCCATTCGTTAAAGGTTTATTATAACCAAAATTAGATCCACCAAGTTGAGGACTTTCTTCAGTAGAATCATATTCAGATTCTGAATCTAATAATCCTCCACCTTGAAGTTCAGGTTCAGGAGCAGGTTCAGGAGCAGGTTCAGGAGCAGGTTCAGGAGCAGGTTCAGGAGCAGGTTCAGGAGCAGGTTCAGGTTTGGGTTCAGGCTTGGGTTCAGGAGCACTTCCACCTGTTATAGGAAAAATATTATTAGCAGCATACATTGAAGCATAACCAATAACTGCTGCTGTTATAATAGATAGACTATAAATTAACGTGTTAGAAGTAGGCATCCTAATTTCTTATTATTTATTAAGATGTTTCATTTAATCGAAGATAACGTATCAAAAATAGAAAATAATCTTTTAGGTGCAAAACATTTTGCTCAATCTGTTTTTTCACAATGGTTTAATATAATTATATTTGTTTTAGTTATTGGATCATTTGGATATTTTTTATGGTGTAAAAAAGATAGTGAACCAAAAGAAGAATTAAAAAAAATTCCATTTGAACCAAGAACGTGGAATAATGCTGTAAAAAATGTTCCTATAATAGATTATGGACAAACTCCTCAAATTGAAGTTAGAGATGGTATACAAGGACATTCCTTTAAAGGAAGCCAGGCAACTTTTTGATGAATTAAAATCTGAAGAAGTTAAAGAAGATAATTATATACCTAAAATAAAAAGAAAACTTAAAATAACTATTCCTGCTCCAAAATAAATGAGTTCAGCAAGATATACCAATAAATTAAGAGTTAAAGCAGAATCACAAGATAAAAAAGTTCAAATAACTGATAGACAAGGTATAACAAATAAACTTATTGCTTCTGTTGGTTGTAGTCCAAATTATCAACCAATAACATATATTCCAATTTGTGGATGTTCTGGTAGAAAATTTAATACATAATAAGTAATGTTATGTATTAAGTGGGTTTTTGTTGGTGTTCTTACAGGATTTCTAATTGTTTCTGTATTTGTTCCTCCAGCACGTAAAGATATGCATTTACCTACACCTGGTGATAAAGATACTTATTTTACTGGAAAAGGATGTGTTAAATTTAGAGCAGAAGAAGTTTCATGTACAAAAGATGCAACCTCACTTAATTTAGTCGCATCTGAAAATAAATGATACTTGTAAAAATTATTCAAGTTCTTAAAGATCAAAAAAATATACCTTTTTTTTCATTTTTAATTGGTATGGGTGTAGTGGTTACATTACTACATAGACCTTATGTAACAAAAACTACTTTAGCTATGCCTTTATCTGAACTTCAAAGGCAAATAGTTAAAGTCGATGATAAATGTTATAAATATATTGCGGAAGATGTTCGATGTTAAATACTATAAGATAAATAAAGATGGATGGTGCAACTGATCTAAGTGAACTTTTAGGAAATGCTCCCGTCCAATCTCCTTCATTCGCACCTATGGTCACAGGTGGAGGCGATCCTTTTATTGCTCCTGTTGTAAACAATCATAAACCTGCTGCAACATTACAAAGTAATTCTCATATGTTTTATACAGCTAAAATGGCAGTAAAAAATTTTATGGTTTATTTAGGCTTTTTCCTTGCCACTATCCTAGTTTCTCTTTCTACTCCTCGTTCTCTAATTTTACAATATATTCCCAACACATTTAATTCATCAGGATCACCTACTTATATGGGCGCAGCTATCCTAGGTGGTGTTGCGGTATTCTTAGCGTACATAATTGGAACACTCGGAAGTGCCTTGTTTTGATTCTTCAGTTGAATAAAGAACTTTCAAAAGTCCCCAAGATTTCATACACTTTTTAAGAAACTTTTCACAATCAGCACAAGGTTTTGAATTTAGATAATCGCCTTGTCGATTAATTCGAACTACTTCTAACGTACATCCATGTAGTTGTGAAAGATCTCCTAGAAGTTTCACAACTGCACGTTCAGCATGTAAAGTGTAATCCGACCACCCACAACCACGATCACGCGTACCGATAGTATTACGAGCAGTTGCGATTACCTTACCACGCCGTCGTAGTGTCGCCCAATGTAGTTGAGTATTGTGAAAATCTTTGTGCTCCATACTCATAAGTTTGAAAACGGATAAAGAATTCGTTTTTGATTAATAGATTATGGACTCAATTTTATGGGATGAATATAGATATCTTTTAAGTGGTTCTGATTATCCTATAGTAAAAATTCATCCGAAAATTATAGTTGGAGCAGGAAATCAATTAACTCTTGAAAATGTAAGAGATTATGATATTCAATATGTTGTAAATTGTGCATTTGATGAATTTTCACCTGGATGGTTTAGAAATTTATATCCTTATAATTATGCATGTATAGAAGCTTATGATGATGATGATTCAAATATTACTGATTGGTATGAATTATTTGAATGTTTTATGAATAAATTTATGAAAGAAGATAATGGAACAATATTTGTTCATTGTCATTTAGGAATTAATCGTAGCGCTTTTCTTTCTTTGTTATATGTATGTTTGAAATTTGATTATGATATGAAATCAACAATTAAAGTTATGCTTATAAATCGTCCATGTGTATTTATGAATAAACATTATAGAAAACAAGTTGTTGAATATATAGAAAAACATAAAAGTAAATAATAATGGCAGATCTTTCAAAAAATTCATTATGGGGAGATATATCTAGTGGATCTTCAAATGTAGAAACTGATATAATTGGTCCTTCATATAGTTATTCTGATCATATTCCTACACCTGATACTTTAGGTGTTGGTTCGGATGGAACTTTTAGTCAATTAGGTAGAAATTCATCAGCAATAGTAAGATATGCAGATGAATTAATTGGTGGTGATTCATTAGGTAATCAATTTTTTGTTAATACTGGTGGAACATGTAATGCTCCTGATGGTTCAATTCAACCAAGATATAATTATGTAAATAATGTTTCATCAGGATTAATTCCTGGTATTTTAGAAGATATTGGTGGATTAAATCCTTTGTATTTATTTAACGCTCTTACATCAGATGGTACACCTTCATGTGAATGTTATACATGTCAAACTTCTGATGGATCAAAAAGTTATTTTTTAAATACTGATTTAAGTCCTGATTTTGATACATCTTTATGTACGAAAGTTGATCCTTCTGTATGTGCTGGTAAAGAATCTTTTACAAATAAATCTGATTCTAAATTACCTTTTTTTATTGCTTTGGGGTTATTAGGGATTTTAATAGTTTTAAGGAAGAACTAACTAAAATGGATTCAAATATATTTAGATTGAAAAAATCTCGTGAAACTCCTCGAACTAAATCAAATGATATAGTTTCAGGAACTCTTGATTCAATTCATAGAAATATAGTTTCTTCTTTAAATAATACTTTATCTGAAGAAGAACTTTTAAAAAAACAAAAAGAAATTGAAGATGAACTCGAAAGAATTTCATCTACATCTGAAGAAATTATTAATACTACAAAATTACAAGAAGAATTAAAATCTATAAAAAAATTATTAGATACTAAAAATCCTTTAATTGATTATTATACTCAAAATGCTGATGTATTTTTAAAATATTATGATTCATCAGAAAAACAACAAAATTTATTAATTACTCCTGCAGATCAAAATACTTTTGTTAAATTCTTAAATCCACAAAATTTTAATGCAGAACCTCAAATATCTAAAAAACAATTACTTGATGAATTTACAACAAGACTTAAATTAAATTCTTCTAATGAACCTGAACAAAAATCATTGACTACAGAACATTGTGATAGATGTAATATTGCAAGAGAAGAATTATCTGAAGAAGGTATTTTAGTTTGTCCTACATGTGGTTCAGAAGAAAATATGCTTGTTGTTAGTGATTATCCTAGTTTTAGAGATACTCCAAAAGAAAGAAATAATTACGCATATAAAAAAATTAATCACTTAAATGAAATTCTAAATCAATTCCAAGCAAAAGAATCTACTTTAATTCCTGATGATATTATGAATGAAGTTATTATGGAAGTTAAAAAACGAAGAATTATTAATATTGCAGAATTATGTGAAAAAGATATAAGAGAGATTTTAAAGAAGCTGAATAGATCTAAGTATTACGAGCATGCCGCCCACATCTTATCACGACTTAATGGGAATCCACCACCAACAATCACACCTGCCATTGAAGAAAAGATTAGAACTATGTTTCAAGAAATACAAGCGCCATTCTTATTATATTGTCCCGATGAGCGTACTAATTTTCTATCTTATTCTTATATACTCTTCAAATTTTTTGAATTATTGGAATTAGATGAATATAAAGTATATTTCCCTTTACTAAAATCAAGAGATAGATTAATTGCTCATGACCAAATATGGAAAAAAATTTGTGATTATTTGAGATGGGAATTTATTCAGAGTGTTTAATGAGTAACAGTTACTCCTGCAAAACGAGAAGTATTAAGTACACGAAAACGATCATCTAAATAATAATAGATAATATACTCTTCACGTCCTGAAGAATCACGAGTAGTGTGATTATGAATTACAGCAAGATGTTTGTCTGTAATACAGACTTTATCACCATCTAGAAGATATTGGCCATCTACTTCAATTTCAGAATATGAAAGACCTTTCTGTTTGATCTGGTTCGTCTTTGGCATCTTACTGGCTAAGAGGTTAATAAAAATTAATCCGTTTTTCGTCTTAAATATATATTATACGCTAAAAAGATTCCAAAGAAATTTTTAGAAAATACATCTAATATATTATAACCAGTATTTTTAATTGTATAACTCATAACAGCAAATACGCCATATAAAGACCATGTAAAAGCAAACCAATAAAATAACCCATTTTTATAAATATCTTCTGATGTTTGTAAAAATGTATCTTTAATATATTTAAAATTTAGAATAAATGGAATAAATCCTAATGTTGTAGATACATATGGATTTAACAAACCAATTTCACCAATAAAACCAAATAATAACATTGCAGCATTTAAGAAAACTATTTTTAATATAGAACTTTGATGATTAGATATAAAATCATTTAATCTAAATGGTTCATTTCTATTATGCTTTAAAAATGCAGATAATGTAATTAACATTAAAGGTGTAGTAATTGACCAATCTAAATAACGAAAAGATGTAATATTACGAGTTTTTTTATTAAAATAATAAATTAACCAAATATAAAATATAAATTCAATAATTTGAACAAAAAATTCAACTTTTATTAAATCTTTTAAAATTTCATCTTCTGAATTTACTTCTATATTTATAGCTAAATAATCAATTATTCCAATTAAAAATTGAATACCTAATGAAATTAAACCACTGATATATATCATCCTACATTATACTACATAAATTATTTATTTAGTTTTTAAGACCAATCAATATTAAAATATACCCATTTATAGGCATAAGGTTCTTCAATTTGATTTTCAATTGAAGTTATTTGTCGTCCATCAAGAAGTTCATATTGATATACTAATTCAACTTTAGAATCAGGAAAACATATTGTAAGTCTAGATTTAATATCATCTATATTTTCAATATATATAGAATCTACAGGTCTAGAATAATATAAAGGATGATATTTATAAGATGTTTTAGTTGAATTTTGTGCTTGTTGAATTACACAAGATCTAATACCTTCAACAAATCTATTAAGTTCTTGATCAAGAATTTGTTTATCAACAATAGATTTTAATTCTTGAAGTTCTTTTTTGGTTATAGGTTTGAGTGCCATTAATAAGAATAAAATTTATTCTAGTATTATTCGTTTTCTACAACTTTCTTGAAAGATTAATTTCTTTGGTGATTCAAGTTTATATTTACCAAACCATCTTGAAACTCCTCTTCCAAATTCTTCTATGGATGTATATGTATTATATTTTCGTGGATTTCCAAAGAAATAATGAATTTCATACATTAATTGCTTTTTTTGTTTTATTAAGTCTACCATTCTTTACTTAAAAAAAATTCAATAAAAAATCCATTTTTAATTTAACATGCTTTCTTACAAGAACATATTATACATGCACAACATGTCAATATAAGCATAGAACCTAATATAGCTGCCACATATATATCTGGTGTAATTCCTTGAGAGGATGTAGTATTTACTAATCCTCTTAAAGCTGGTGTTGTTATATTAAACTGTAGTATCATTTATGGTAATAAATTACTTATAAAATAATTCCGTTTTTTAACGACGGAATACATATTTGTGGGTTAGTAGATGTACTACGGCAAATACGGCAGAATGGACTAGAAGAACAGTTTGATGAGAACCACCAGGAGGTAGAGTGAGGACGACGCCAGGAACTAGAAGATAAAAAGTTAACGCAGTAACTAAAAGATACGCCCACATTTTTTATATTTTATCTACGAGATTTTTTTTTAAGCGTTCGATTTCTCTTTCCACCTTTTTCACTACATTTAGCAATTATTTGTCCTACTGTACAACCCATTTCAGTACAATATCTTGATTCTAAATCATCTGCACTTCCAAGTTCCATCTCGGATTCTTTTTCAAATCCATAAGTTCTAGTATAATATCTTTCTAAATTTCTTTGCGTAGAACGTCTTAATTCTTCAAACTTATCAAATTCTTTTTCACCTGGTTTTCCAGTTGTTAATATTCTTTCTCTTTCTTTATCATCTATAAGAGTTCGTCCATATTCGGATACAGCTGTTAATTTTACTTCTGTTTCATCTTTTAAATATTGTAAATTAAAGCAAAAATCCATATATTTGTACAAAACAGGGTCTTTATTATTAAAAGGAATATAAGGAAATATTTCTTTATATCCGTCATAACCTTTATATTTTTTTAAACTTTCAAAAGTTTTACAAAACATTTTTCTACCTAATCCTTTCGTAAGTTCACTACATTTGAATGTATCAACTATTATAAAGAGTTCTTTATTACCAGGATTTGAAATAGGATTAACAACAACTAATGTCATTTCTAAATTACATTTGAAATATTCGTTTAAAAATCTATCTTTATCACCAAATGTTCTTAATTCTTTTGGAAAAAAATCTGATTTAAGACTTTCATTTCCAAATAAATATACTTGTTTTGTTTCTATATCTTTACTTATTTTTTTCCCTTCTTTTAATCCATAACAAACTTTAACTAATAATCTAGATTCCCTAAATTTATTATTATCAACTAATCTATCTTCTAAATTATCTTGAATTAAGATTACAAAATCATTAGATTCTACTACTGGTGGTGGTAATGGTGGTAATGGTGGTTCCACTGCCACTGCTACTGGAGGTTGAGACTTTGTATTTCCCATTATTAATCTAACTCTAATAATTCTTCTTGAGAATATGTACCTTGAGTTCTATATATAAAAATTCCCCAAAAACAACATACAATAACTAATATAAATATTACAGCTCCTGCGATTAATGTAGCTATATCTTCATCCATTATTTAGTTTTAGGTGTTTGTCCGTAAATTATTCCTCTTTCACATCCACCAGGAGGACAATTAGGAACACAATTATCAACATTAGCATTAGTAGGTAAATGTGTTACAGGACATCCAGCACCGTGATTACCAAATCGTTCACGGATTTTTGTCCAATAATACCACATTACTAATGACGACGTACCTGCAAATAATAGAGAATGAACAAGTAAAGAAGTTTTAAATGATGATTTAGCAGGAAGTCTTAGTAATACACCAGGAACAAATGCATAAAATAATACTGCTGATAATAGAAAACTTACAACATCCATTTATATTTACATAAACTTTTTCTTTATCCGATAACGATTCTTTTTTAAAGTTTTAGATTTACCAGAATTACGCATAGTATATCTCATTCTTATAAATCAGGTTGAATATTTTTACTCGGACATGATGAACAACCTTTTCCATCAGCAACTTTTATTTTAGCGTAATTTGTTGCAATAAATAAGACAATAGCTAGTGTACCTAAACCAATCCATAACCAATCCATTTTATTTTTATAGTAAGAGTTTTCATATTAAGAACTTAACATATGTAATGGGTATACCTTTTTATTTTGCTACAT
>Ga0164292_10005064_pt1 | contig 10764 bp, 9 predicted proteins | sample GEODES117metaG_FD_111486 | JGI IMG/M metagenome (GOLD analysis project Ga0164292, IMG submission 111486) | Eutrophic lake water microbial communities from Lake Mendota, Wisconsin, USA - GEODES117 metaG | ecosystem: Environmental > Aquatic > Freshwater > Lake | place: USA: Lake Mendota, Wisconsin... | reverse complement strand
TAAAACAACATCCGAAGATGTGCCGTCTTCCTGTACTCGTAAGTACTAAAACTTACGGAAGACTAGGCAATTGAACGGGTTCCTTTCTCATCTCATCTTGATACCCGAAGGTATCAAAACTTTATAATCATATTCAATTTTCAAAGAGCAAAACTTCTTTCTGAGTAAACTCAGCTTTATAAACTACTTAATTTCGTCTGAAGTGTTTTGGGATAATACGTATCCACTACCACTTCGTCAACGGGTTTTTGATTTTTATTTCAGAAAAAATTTCTGAATAAAACCCGAGTGAAACGAACACCTCAGGTTCTTAAAGGAAACCCTGCCTTTTCCAATACTTGGACAATCTTTTTCTCAAGATCTTTTATTGTATCGGCCGACAAAGTCTTGTCAGGATCTTCGAATATTGTACGAATTGAGACAGCTTTTTGCTCTTCATTCATTGCAAAAATATCAACGATAGATTTTGATTTTATCTCACGATCCTTTAATGATCCCAGAGCAGTTATCACTGAAGCGGCTGGAAGATCCTTATTCATAACGACAGTAAAATCACTCGAAGAAGATGGAAATTTTGAGATCGGACGATATTTTGTCTTATCTTTCATTTCTTTTGATTCAATCTCGCTCACATCAATGACTGCAAGTGAAAGATGCCCTTTCATTTTAAAGTTTTTTAAGACAAGTGGATGAATTGTATTAATAGCACCCGTAAATTTACCCATGATCTGTATATTGATAAATTCATGCGGATGAGTACCGGCCCACTCATAAGGGAGGACAGGATTTGGAAACTTTTCATTCTTAGGGGAAAAAGTGTAGCTGATGTTTAAAAAATTAAGGAGCTTTTCAACGACATTTTCGAGCTCCACGAAGCGGCTTGAATCTTTTGAGTACATCCCAATAAGAATCTGGCTGCGCTCCTTTTCAAATTCGAGATAACTGCGACCAATTTCAAAAAATGAAAAAGAATCAAAATGCTTTTGATTTTGAGCTGCCATTTCAATTGCTGATGGGAGCATGGATGGACGCATTCTATCTTGTTCAACCGACAATGCGTTCACAAGGACTAAATGATCATTCAATTTCGGCCAAAGTGATTTTTGAAGAAGCTCATTTCCAACAAGTGGATAGGTCATCACCTGAAGACACTTACCTTGCATAACGAGAAAATCTTGGATTTTTCGGTGAAACTGTTTCGCTGAAGAAAGTCTAATGGGTTTTACTGGTAGCATAGGAGAAACCGGAGTGATGTTGTCATAGCCAATCATTCTTCCGATTTCTTCAATAAGATCAGCTTTTACGCTAATGTCCTTGGTCGTTCTATAACTTGGTACAGTCACGTGAAAGGTGTTATTCATTTCTTCAACTTTAAAATCCAAACGAGTAAAGATATCGATAATTTTTTCTTTAGAAATTTCCATTCCAAGACTTTTAACAATTTGGGAATGAGAAATCGCTAACGTTAACGGATGAGATAGTTTTTCCTCTTTGATGAATTTTTCAGGAGTTCCAATAACTTTCGTCCCTGGACAAAGCTCAAGAATCAGCTCAACTAGTCGTAGGAGTGTTTTATAACACTGCTGACTATCAAGAGTTTTCTCATATCTCTGAGAAGAATCCGTACGAAGTCCTAAGCGGACTGAGGTTTTTCTCACTTCGGAGGCTTCCCAATTAGCGACTTCGAGAAATAATTTTGTGGATTCCGGCGTAACTCCACTTTCACTCCCCCCCATAAGCCCAGCAAGGACTAATGGTCTTTCAGAGTCAAAAATCAGTGTATCCTGTGGAGAAATCTCTCGCTCTACTTCATCAAGAGTTTTAAATTTTAAAACTTCTTGAGCTCTTTTTATGACAACTTTCCCGCCGTGAATTTTCGAACGATCAAAAATATGATTAGGAATACCAAGTTCAACCATGACGTAATTTGAAATATCAACGATAAGGTTGATCGAACGAAGCCCCACAGACTCAAGACGATTTTTAATTATGGCGGGTGTTTCACCCATTTTAGGAATATCGAGAGATAGCCCATAGTAGGCCAAACAAGAAGAGTCCTGAAGGGCCTCAACTTTTACGGGAGAAGCATCTCTTGAGAAATGAGTTTCAATCTTCTTTTCCCAATCTGAAGTAAACCTGTTCTTAAGTGGTTTTTTGTGAGCGGCTGCAAACTCTCTCGCTAGCCCCAGGTAGCCCCACAAATCAGGTCTATGAGTCAAAGATTTATTATCAACATCTAAGATGATATCTGTTTCTACATTTAAATAACTTGTTATGGGAGTCCCTGGGACAACATCACTTTTTAATTCCATCAATCCAGATTTCCCCTCTCCAAGACCTAGTTCCGTTTCAGAACAGAGCATTCCGTCGGAAAGAATTCCGCGGATTTTTTTAGGTTCCAGAGTCATGCCATTTGGAAGAGTGGTACCAATCGGTGCATAAGGAACTTTAAGTCCCACTTTTACATTGGGAGCGCCACAAACGACTTCCTTAAGCTCGCCTTTACCAAAGTCAAAAGTGACAAGATTAAGTTTGTCTGAGTCAGGATGTGGTTTAAGGGATTTTATTTCAACACAAAGAATTGGCTTTAGTGCCTCGCCTTTAATAATGACGTCTTCAACTTCGGCCGTCGCGAGGGTGAAGAGCGACCCCAATTCTTTTGGTGACATATCTGGGATATCTACAAAATCTTTAATCCAGTTAAGAGAGATAAGCATAATTAAGTCCTAAAATGATTTAAATTGAGAGTTAAAACGAAGGTCCCCAGCGTGAAGATAGCGAATATCATCGATGCCATACTTCATCATCACGAGGCGATCGAGACCTAGACCAAAGGCAAAGCCGTTATGCTTTTCTGGATCAATACCACCGGCCTTTAAGACATTTGGATGAACCATTCCGCATGGAAGAAGCTCAACCCAACCAACGTGCTTACAGACTGAACAGCCTTTGCCGCCACAAATGAGGCACTTAATATCCAGCTCAAATCCTGGTTCAACGAAAGGAAAAAAGCCTGGACGAAGACGAACTTCCACTTCTTTTTTAAAAATCTCAGTTAAAAGAGTTTTCATAAAATAAATGAGATTACCAACAGAAACATCCTCACCCACCATCATCCCTTCAAGTTGATGGAAGACCATTTCATGGGAGGCATCAGTTCTTTCACAACGAAAAACTTTACCAGGGCCAACGAAACGAAATGGTGGTTTTCTTTCTTTCATTCCACGAATTTGAATCGTAGAAGTATGGGTTCTAAGAAGGTGTTTTTTATCTGCAAACCAAAAAGTATCCTGCATATCCCGAGCTGGGTGGGTTGCCGGAATATTGAGTGCTTCAAAATTATGATATTCATCCTCAATGTGGGGCCCATCTAGAACCTCAAATCCCATTGAAATGAAAATGTCTTCAATTTCTTGTTGAATCAAGGTTACGGGATGAAAGCCAGAGGCCTGAAGACCCTTCTCTAAAACAGAATCTGTAAGAGAAATATCAATCTTGTTTTTTGATAAGCTCTCATTGATATCATTTATTTCTAGTTGCTGCATTTTTTCAGCAAAAAGAATTTCAATATTATTTTTTAATTCATTGGCCTTAGCACCAATCGATCTTTTCTCTTCCGGTGTGGCGTCTTTAAGATTCTTCATCACTTCCGAAAGTGGTCCCTGTTTACCAAGGTACTTTGCCTTAAGGTTAAGGAGATCAGCGACCTTGTTTACTGTTTTAAGCTCATGAGTGAAGTCATTAAGCAGTGACTCTAGCACTTGCATTGTTTTCCTTTGATAAGTTTCGGGATCAAAGTTACCAACAAGGCCTTTAATTGAAAAGTGTGACGAGCATGACCAAGCGAGTTACGAAGCTAATTTTTGAAGTAAAAAAGAGCGTGCCCAAGTAAAAAATTGTCTCTTTTCCTCGTCAGCATAATCAGGATAAGTCCAAGGAAGTGTTTGAAGGTTTCCTTGGTGAAAATAGTAAGTAAGATCTGAAAAGATATTTTGTCCTATATAGGTTCGATGAGAATAGTTCTTTGTGGTCGCTAAAATAAAATTCTCAAGGGAAAGGAAACCAATATCAACATTTACCCTTCGATGTCCATCTCTAGACCAATCTTTCTCCCAATTGATCGCCAGAAGTTTAGTCGATAGCAAAAATTCTCTCGGGAATGTTTTCGTAGTAAGAAAGAAAATTCGTGCGAGCTCTCCACCCATTTCTTTTTTGTAGTAATCATTAAGTGGATTTAATTTCGGAACAAACGAGAACCCCTCACCAAATGAGGTCTCCCATGTTTTTTTGAGATCATCCGATTGAAATTCATCGACCCGATAGAGGAAACTCGCAAACAGTAGACCTTGAGAAGGAACTTCTGTATGAATCATTATTGCATCAATTTAGAAAGGTTCCCGTAGTAATCTCGAAGTTCTTGCTTTGAACACAATGCTGTACCGCGCTTACGAACGACAACTCCTGCTGCACAATTACCAACCCAAGCGGCCTCTTCTAAGCTTGCTCCTGAAATCAAGGCAGAACTTATCGCTGCGATGGCAGTATCACCTGCCCCCGAGACATCAAAGACTTCGTTCGCCGCCGTAGGAATAATTTTAAGTTGTCCATCAAGTTTGGTATCGAGCATCGCCATACCGTCTGCCCCGAGGGTAATGATAATTTTTTCTAACTGAAGTTTATCCACGAGGATTTCAGCAATCTTTTCAAGTTTTCTTTCTTTGAAATGTCCCAATGCTTCGACCATCATGTGAGATTCAAGTCGATTAGGCTTCAATAACGTCGCACCTTTATACCACATGGGAGGTGTCGACCTTGATGGATCCACCGCAACGAGTAGATTTTTGTCTTTAAAATCATTGATTATTTTCTGGCAAAGATTTTCGCTAAAAAGTCCCTTACCGTAATCTTCTATAATAACCCCAGAGTGACTATTAGAAAATTCATTAATGCGTGCCAAAACTCTTCTTGCAACCTCTTCTGTGAGAGAATCTTTTGTCTCGTAATCCACTCGACAGATCTGCTGAGTCGCTGTGGTGACTCTTTCTTTATACGTCGTATGCCGAGAGGAATCACGAATGAGTCCCCAGGTCTTTAATCCTCTTTCTTCAAGAAGATGCTCCATTAGGTTTGCTCTCGAATCATCCCCGATCACACCACAAAGAGTAGAAGGAACTTCAAGACTTTTTAAATTATCCGAGACATTGGCCGCGAGACCTAATTTATTCCATTCTTTTTGAACTTCCAGAACAGGAACAGGGGCCTCAGGTGAAATACGTTTCACTTCCCCAAATGTATATTTATCAATTCCAAGATCCCCTACAACCAAGATAGGTTTTAGAGACTGAAAATTAAAAATAATCTTTTCAAAATTTTCTGGAGTTAATTTCACAGGCCAGCCTTTTTATTAGTCCATAATTCAACGATTTCTTCCACCATTTGTGGGATTGATTTTCCAGTAGAATCAAGTTCAATTCCATCTTCCGCTTTTTTTAAAGGAGCAATTGTCCTTGTCATGTCCTCGAAATCTCTTTCTTTGATGTCGGACAGAATTCCCTCGTAATCAATTTCCGTTTGACCACGCTCTTTCAATTCCTCGAAGCGACGTGTGGCCCTTTCCTCAGCTGAAGCGGTTAAAAAAACTTTCAAAAGAGCGTTTGGAAAAATCACCGTTCCAATATCTCTTCCATCCAAGATCGCAGGACGATCTTTGACGATGTCTCTTTGCCAATTTTTTAAAAAATCTCTTACGACTTTGTGCTTCGATACCTGGGAGGCAAGTTTTGAAACATGGTGCTCACGAATAACATCAGTTAAATTGAGATTATCTAGCTGAATGAGAACTCCGGGAGCTGGAGCAAATTGAAAGCGATGCTTGTGGAAGAAATCTTCAATAAAACTATTTTCGGAATGATCTAAACTTGGTTTTGTAAAATCGATCCCCGTGTGCTGTAGCGCATAGGCAGCGGCCCTAAACATGGCACCGGTATCGATGTAGATAAGTCCTAATTTTTGCGCAATCATTTTTGCGACAGTTGACTTGCCGCTCCCAGATGGACCATCTAGGGCAATCACTTGATCTTTTTTCATAGGGATAAATATTAGAGAGTCAGAAGCATTCAGGCAATCAGAAGTCTTTTAAAAATCTGAATTCTTGGGACAATCCCAAGCGACCAAAGAACTCAGGTCTAGATATTTTAAGCATGAGGGGATTAATCATCTCAAAAAGCTCATGTTGATGAGTGCTGAGATGTGAAAAAGTAGACCATGCTGGATATGAACCCGGGGCCATGGCACTTGCATGGTCTTCCATGACGAGCGAAAAAGATAGGAGCTCCTTCATCGTTAGAAGCTTTAAATCTCCTGCGAATAAGGTAAAAACCTCTTTTTCTCTTTCGGGATCGTAGTGAGAGTAGCGACCCGTTGCACCCTTTCTTTCTTGGATTTTGAGTGTAATCGATCTTCTGTCTTTCAAAGTCAGAAAATATTCGGAGTTCACCTGTGCTAAGGCTTCACGAAGCTGTGCGAGCTCAGATTCTCGGGACGAATGTGACATTTGAATTTTGGCTAAGTGTTTTAGTGATATGGTAATAATTTCTTAGCACTTTATCTAAGTAATTATTCTTTTTCCCAACAGGAAGATTATTTTTTAGCTGGCTCTTTGTCCAGTAAGGACCCATGTTGTAGGCAACAGTTGCGTAATAGTGATTGTTATTAAAGGCCTCCAGAAGACCTTTGAGATAAAAAATCCCGACTTCGAGATTTCTTAGTTTTGATATAAGAGGTGAGTAACCAAGTCTATAAAAAGCTTCTTCATACTGATAGCGGAGATAATCCTCACCTCTATCGGATTCAAGAAAAATACCCTGCTCCTTCATTTCTGCGAGCGTCTCCATATAGGTTTGTGGCATGAGCTGCATCAATCCTCGAGCACCTTTTTTGGATTTCGATTCATGCTTAAAGTGAGACTCTGTCCACATCACTGAGAGAACCCAAAAAGGATCGAGTTGATGTTTCTCGCAGAGAACAAGAACAGGTCTAATCACCTTCTTCACTTTTACTTGAAGTTTTGGTGGAAATAATTCCACAATCCTGTCTTCCGCCTCGTCATATGAATTATTCATGAAGAACGTGATGTCCCCAATAAAGAACCCTAGGCTATCACTCTTAAAGCGGTAGCTCTTTTGTCGCTTGAAGCCGAAATGAAATGTCTCGGGATAAAGGGCGCGAAGAGCGAATGTCCCAAAAAGAATCAACGAGAAGAGCGGAATTTTGTAGTTGGAGAAGAAAGGGGCCTTGAAGGCACTCTTCTCTTCTGCCGAGACGCCTAGTGTCTCAGGGACAATAGCTTCTCCGGTCGTTTTTTCCATACTCCCTCGCTTATATCTAACCCGATCGAGAAAAGCAAATTACCTTGACCAAGCTAAGATAACTCATTGAAGATTTATGGATGCAATTTTAGCACCTTGGCAAATGCCAACAAATTTCGAGGTTTTATGAGCGAAAATAAATTACGTTTTGAGAAGTCCTTGTACTTAAAGCAACATGAAGAAAATCCAATACATTGGTATGCCTACGGCGAACAAGCCCTTAATAATGCGAAAGAACTAAATAAACTCATATTTCTGTCGATTGGCTATTCTTCCTGTCATTGGTGTCACGTCATGGCCCATGAGTCCTTTGAAGACGAAACCACGGCCAATTATCTGAATGAACATTTTATTTCGATAAAAGTCGATCGAGAAGAATACCCTGATCTCGATCATTATTATCAAGCGGCTTGTTCTCTCATGACGGGCCGAGGTGGCTGGCCTCTCACTGTGCTTCTTACACCTGAAGGCAAACCATTTTTTACTGGAACGTACTTTCCTAAAGTGGCCAAACAAGGAATGCCCTCATTTATGGATGTTTTAAAAAACATTCAAGAAGAGTGGAATAAAAATCCCTCACAAATAAATGAAAGTGCTCATAACCTTACGGAGGCCATCAATAGGCCCCATCAACTTGAGAAAAGAATAGAGTTCAAAGGCCACTTTCCTCCACCCTCGGCCATTATGAATGCGCTCAAAAATTATCAAGACGATAAAAATGGTGGTTACGGGCAAGCTCCAAAATTTCCCCATTTTCCTTTTTATGAGTGGGCATCTGAACAAATTCTTGAAGGAATGATCCCGCAGGAGCAAGGGCAACATGTGGTGGAAACAATTGAACGAATGCTCATGGGTGGAATCTATGATCACGCCAAGGGAGGAATTCATCGCTACTCAACAGATGAAAAATTCTTGATACCGCATTTTGAAAAGATGCTTTATGACCAAGCTGGTCTCCTTAAGGTTTTAGCGAAGCTTAGTCAGTTTTATCCCTCGCCTCTCGTTTATGATAGTATCCTTCAAACGATCGATTACTTAAAAACAGAAATGATTTCTGATGAACATTATTTTTTTAGTTCTCAAGACGCCGATAGCGAAGGAACTGAAGGACTTTATTTTACTTTTACAAAAGAGGAATTTGAATCAAGCTTTGAAGAGGCCCCGCCTGAGCAGAAAATAAAACTGGAGCAGTATCTCGACTGGTTTAACATCACAGAGAAAGGAAATTTTGAACATGGTCTCAATGTCCTTTCACTCAATGCAGAAAAGAAATCGCAGTTTTATTCTCAAGAAGGTTGGCAAGAAGTTCGAGAAATCAGACGAAGACTTCTTGAACATCGTAAACTCAGAATCCCCCCGGCCACAGATAGAAAAGGGTTATCAAGTTGGAACTATATGCTTCTGTCGGCCCTTTGTGATGTGGTTCAGTATTGCTCAATTGATGTGATTCAAAATCAGGCGTTCGAGCTTATTAAGGGTATGATCGAGGGGTGTATTCAACAATTCATCTCAACTGACTCGAATGGAAGGCACGTTTTACGTCACACCAACTCACTTGAAAATCAGTCCCTGTACCTTGAAGACTACGTTAATTTTTCTGACTCTCAGCTTCGACTTTATGAAATCACGGGAAATGATATCTTTAAAAATAATGCCATCGATTCAACTGACTTTATTGTTCAAAACTTCATTCGCAATGGAGAAGTTTTTGTTACCGCCCTTTCAAATCCAACACTCGGAGTGAGTAATCTTCAGGCACCACTTTATGATCAGTCTTACCGCTCATCTTGTGCAACACTCCTTCTTCAATTAACAAGATTAAGTGTCTTTAAACCAGAGTTCTCACCAACTGAGATTTTCAAGGAAAAGTATCAAGAGTTTTCTCAGTTTGTTCTTTCTAACCCACTCGGGCACGGAGAAGGGCTACGAGCGCTGACTTATCCATTAAACATTTTTAGAAAAGTTGAAGTTCCTTTTGAATGGATAGAAAAATCAGAATTTCTTGAGATGCGATCACATTTTTTCTCTCGCTTTATTCTCGATTATCACCAAAGAAAAGATGAATCGTATCAAATTTGTACCGCAAGTGCTTGCGAAGTGAGTGCTGTCGGATTTGAAAGTTTTAAAAATCTTTTTAAAATGAAGGATGAAACAAATGCTTAAGGGATTAAAAATCATCGACTTTACTCATCGTCTTCCAGGCCCCTTGGCGGGAAAGATCCTCTCTGATCTAGGAGCGGAGGTGATAAAAATCGAGGATATTAAACACAAGGATCCCTTCCTCTCAGGAATGTTTTCCGAATTTGATCGAAGTTTTGAAAATTGGTATGAGGAATTAAATAAGAATAAAAAAATTATCCGCCTCGATTTTAAATCTCCCGATATCAAAAAAGAAATTAAAGAACTCGTAAAGGATTCTTCAGGAATGATCTTGTCGCTTGGGCCAAAGCTCAAGGTCAGTTTGGGTCTCACAGACGAAGAACTCAAAGAATTCCCAATGGCGGTGGTTGAATTAGAGGCTTCATCTACCCATAACAAAGCGATGCATGACCTCAATGCCCTTGCGATTTCCGGATATCTTTCCCTTCATGTCGCTCAAGAAACAAAAGAAATCGTTCCTCCTCCTTTCATGCCAGTCGCCGGTATTGCTTTCGGTCAGCAAGTGGCAACTCAGTTACTCGCAAATATGATTGAATCCATGAGAAAAGGCATGTTTGTTAAATCAGTCAGTTATCTTCATGATACGGCCGATACTATTCTTCATCCTTTTTGGTCAAAAACTCTAAGGGATCAAAAAAAGACAAAATTTCTCCATAATGGGGCCTACCCATGTTACTCTCTCTACCGAACTTATGATCATCACTATGTCGCTGTTGCGGCCGTGGAAGATAAATTCTGGGCCGACTTAATTGAAACGTTCTCAATTAATCTCCCCCTAGAGCGCCGATTTGAGTCGTCAAATGAAGCATTTAACGCGGTATCTAATGTATTTGCCAAACTAACGGCCTCCGAGATAGAAAGAAGATCACAAAATAAAGAATTATGTTTATCAATAGTCAGAAAAGTTAACTGACCCTAAATTTGGAGTTTTTATGAAACGTGTTATTGGTTTTCATTACACCCTCACAGATAAGACTGGAACAACTTTGGATTCGTCGATTGGTGATGAGCCCCTTTACTTTCTTGAAGGTACTCAGCAAATCATTCCTGGTCTTGAGAGTGTCATTGCTCTTATGAATGTTGGGGATAAGCGTAAAATTGAAGTGAAGGCCGCTGATGCTTACGGCGATATTAATCCTGAACTCGTTGTAAAAGTTAAAAGAACTCAATTCCCACCTGATGCTGACCTACAAGTAGGAGATCAGTTTCAAGTCAATAATGATCATCATTCACCAGT
>Ga0164292_10005063_pt1 | contig 10765 bp, 9 predicted proteins | sample GEODES117metaG_FD_111486 | JGI IMG/M metagenome (GOLD analysis project Ga0164292, IMG submission 111486) | Eutrophic lake water microbial communities from Lake Mendota, Wisconsin, USA - GEODES117 metaG | ecosystem: Environmental > Aquatic > Freshwater > Lake | place: USA: Lake Mendota, Wisconsin... | reverse complement strand
TGCAAACAAGAAATGCCGACTCAAAGCGAAAGGCTAGAAATTTAAGTACAATCATCCATGAGAACGAACCTTCGTAGATATAGAACAATTTTCTCTTTTTTTCGAAAAACGGCAAAACTTTTGCAACGCGCTCTACCTCATTGTGTTTTAAAGCCGGGAATGGTTTGAGAATACCTTTCGGAAAAGCTCGTAAAATCCAAGTTACGGGCTCGTGGTCCTTCAAGCCTAAATATGAAATCGATAATCCAGTTGAAACTCCACTTTCGTAAATTGCCTGATGAATGGTGTTATGGCGTGGCATCTCAACTACAAGTCTCCAAGGAGCTATCCCTACGAAATGGATGCTCTGGGCCTGCACGTCACTTAAGTATGCGGAAATTCTTGTTCTCCTAAATTCAAATTGCTCCAAGTTACCAGTATTAGCCTTGTTGCATAAGTATCTCACTAAATTCGAGATAGGTTAGCGAGGCTTTGATCCGATTGAAAAACGATCTGTCCCTAAGTCTAATTTGATGGTAAACATCGAAAAGCCAATCATCACCCCTCGGTCGTAAGCATTAAGTATCTCTGGATTTTGATTGTGCCATAATAGATGAGTGAACAAGTCTAAGCTCAATGAATCTGACATGAAAGCCAATTCATGTTCATCAGTTGTAATCGTAGGAATCGTGAAAAACATTGAGAGTTCCATCAATAATGATTATGAGAGATTAACGAAAGCTTTTTCAAGATTCTCTAAGATTGATTTCTTCGTAGTTGAATCCGGAAGTGATGACAAATCCGTTGAGGTACTCAATAAACTTTCAAAAACACGAGAAAACTTTACATTTCTACATCTAGAATCAAGCCCGACGCTTAGTAGGACATCCAATATGGCTATGGCAAGAAATGCATATTTAAGTTATCTAAGAGAAGATTCAAATCTTTCGAAATACAAATATGTCGTAATTGCAGATTTTAATAATTTGAATAATAAGTTGAACAGAGGATCAATAGAAAGTTGTTGGACAGTTGATGCGTGGGATGTAGTAACCGCAAACCAAAGCGGACGTTATTACGACATTTGGGCGCTGAGACATCCAATTTGGTCGCCTAATGACTGCTGGGAGGCTGTCGCGTTCTACAGGAAGTATTTCAAATTTCCTGAATTGGCACTTGGATATGTCGTCCGAGCCAGGAGTATTCGAATTCCAAGAGAATCTGAATGGATAGAAGTGGAATCCGCTTTCGGGGGACTAGCAATATATAAGTCCGAAATACTTAATTCGGATGCGATTTATGACGGCAGAAGTTCGGATGGAAAAGAAATTTGTGAACATGTCCCATTCCACAATCGGTTGCGACTCAACGGGGCTCGAATTTATGTCAACCCAGCGATGATTAACGCAAGAATCACGGATCACTCTCGCAGACTTTCAATATTTTTTACAATTCTAAGGATTGGAAGATACCCACAAAAAATTATAGCGAAAAGGATCAATCGAAATTGATTCTCTCATATTTGAAGTCGATCGCAGAACACGGCATAGCAAAATCTTTTGTAATTGGAAGAAACCTGATTATTCGAAAAGTTCTGTGGAAGATTCTCGATAAGCATTTTGTAACTATCGCTGGTGTGAGAAGAGAAATGCTAGGGTCAAGGCTTTTAGCGGAATCAAATAGAAGAGTGCTGAATGGGTTTTTTCAAGGGATGAAGCTTGGAAAACTAACCTGGGGCGCCAGGGACGCAGGCCCCATGATTCTTGGGACTTATGAATATGAAGTTCAGTCGAGAATTATGAATTCCCCTAGTGGTTACAAGATTTTTATTGATATAGGCGCAGCTGATGGATTCTATGCTATCGGATGCTTGTTAAATCAGAGATTTGAAAAGGCTATTTGTTTTGAAAGTAACCCAAAAAGTCGGATAGCAATTAAAGAAAACGCAAAAGAAAACGCCGTCGAAGATAGAATCTCAATACTGGGAACTGCCGATAAAGAATTCGCAAATTTCTTGATAAATGAGTTGAGCTTTAAATCTAGCGAAATGATTTTCCTAGTTGATATTGAAGGCGGAGAATTTGAGATTCTAACCGCTAAGATATTCGATTCTCTTCTAGATTCAATGTTTATAATTGAAATTCACGAGACTGTCGAAAATTTTAATTTTAAGTTTCAAGAATTAATCAAAACCGCCTCAATTTTCTTCGATATAGAAACAATTGATTCATCAAACCGGCATCTGTTTCACAATTCAACAATGAATTCATGGGCAGATGAAGACCGTCAAGTAATTTTCTCTGAAGGAAGGCGGTACTTAATGAAATGGTTGGTACTTGTACCTAAAAAGTTTCAAGTAAAAATTAAATGAGCCACGAACTGAGGAATTGAAAGCTTTGCTTGTATCATTATGACTATGGTTATAGATCACCTTGATGGATCGATAGCTACCATTGCGGTCTATGTGCACCTAGGCCCAGATATTCCTCAATACCTTCTCCTGAATATTGAGAGACATTCAGAATTATTTCCCAATCAGAAAATTGTTTTAGTATCTAACCAAAATTGGGAAAATTTAATTCCGGAGGGTGTAGAGACGTTTTTAGTGCCTAAAAAAGATGAAAATTCCTTACTTTTCGATGAAATGTCTAAGCATCTAGACTTCAGTTTTAGGAATGGTTTTTGGCAGTTTACTTTTCAAAGACTTTTTGTCTTGGAAAGGCTGCACCGGAAGTATCCGCAGAGAAGTTTATTGCATATCGAATCAGACGTAATATTAATGCCCAATTTCCCATGGCAAAAATTTGAAAATTTGCGTCATCTTGCCTGGCTACCAGTCAATATGGAGAGTGATATAGCGGCGTTAGTTTTCTCGCCAAATATTGCACTAACCCAAATACTGGTTGAAGAACTAAAGGTTTTCGCATCCCAGAATCCATCTACTAACGACATGTTGGCATTGCGACATTTTGCGTTAAGCAATCCAAATTTGCACAAATATCTACCTTCAATCACTAAATCAACGCTAAGAGGAATTCACGCAAAACACTTACCTGAAAGTCTAAGTGAGAAATACTTCGGTGGTGTGTTTGATCCACTTGCCTTTGGGATGTGGAATTTTGGTCACGACCCTAAGAATTTCTTTGGCATTCGCCGTAGGTATTTTCTGGATGAGTCGCATTACATTGACCCTTCAAGAGTGAAACTTTCCTACATGAATGATGGGCTAATCGACTCTGATGGCATACCAATGTTTAACTTACATTTACATTCAAAAGATTTGAGTCTTTTTCGGATCAGTTGGAGAAGTTCGCTAGTAGGTGGTTTAAGTTCGGCGGCCACGTTACGCAAAAAGTTTAATTTCAACTTAAGTATTTTTCTTACCTTACTAAAGCAAAATGGTCGTAAGAAAACTTTTTGGGAGATTTTATCTAATGTCAAAGGGATTAGGCTTGCAGAAAAACATAGATTAGGCAGATGGATTAAGAAATTTGTGAAAAAAACCTTCAAGTTATGAGATAAATACTTTTTTCCACTTATTAATCCAAAGTGCTTCTATCTCATGGGGTTTTATGGATTCGTAAGCTTGATCCTGTACCGCTTGAAGTAATTCTTCAAAATCCCAATTGGATAGTTCGACGAATGGAATACCTAATTCCTTAATTGAATCGGACCATCGACTTTTTGTGACCACGGGAATAGAACCTCTGTACAAAGTCTCCCAAAATCTGTGGGTATCCGTTCCGTTACCTCGTGGACAAGCTATAAACAAAAATTCTCTTGACAAATAAGAAAGCTTTTTCGGGCTCACGTAATCTTCTTTATAGTTCAAAAAATTATGATTAATGCCGCGCCATTCTCGTAGTTGCTTCCTTTCGGTATGACTTGGGGAGAATGGACCAACTAAGATCTCATATTTTTTTATGCCTTTTTTATCCGATGAATTGAAGAGCGCAGGAATTCCGTTCCTAGCAAGTCTCAAATTTTCCAAACCAATTGGAAGTGTTTTAAAAAAGTTATTTGAAATATGAGAATTCTGCAAAAAGACTTTGTTAATTGAATCAGGAAGATCCAAGTCGAATTCATAGAAATCTCTATCAGAGTTTCCTAACACCAGTGTATTTGCCGTAATTTCATTTCCAAAGTCTTGGATTAACGTCTCAAGGTTATGACTGGTGCAGAAGATACTCTTTGCCGAAGAAATGGATTTTTGGTTCACAAGATTCTTTTTCGGGGAATAGGCTGAATAATCACATATAGATTCAAATCCATCTCCACTTAAGAATGGAAGGTTAATCCGGTTCTCGTAAATTCGCTTATTTATTCGGTGCTGAACGGAGAATATTTTTCTTCTAATAAGGGATTTATTCATATCAGGATTACTTTCTAACAGCTAGGTAGTTTGTTGCTCGAAAACATTCATCTTTCTCGGAATACTCTTTAACCAATATAGGTTTGCCTGGTGTTATTCGGAAAATATCGAAGTTATTTTCCCGGAAGAAATACCAAAAATCCTGGAAGTAGGTTCTTGTATCTATATTGCTACCGCCGAATTCAAATTGGATGATCTCAAGATTTTTCAAAGCTTTTTGTGCGCCAATCAGAATGTCAAGCTCATGACCCTCCACATCCATTTTTAGTATGTTTGGTGTGAAACCAGATTCTTGATTCCTCATCCAAGAATCTAGAGTCTTTACAGTTATTTCCTCCTCATGCTCAAAGTTAATGTCAAAATGTTCGATTCTGCGCTTTGTGAGGCTTCCTAAGCCGCTACCGCTTTTATCCGAGAATAGCTGTGCTTTCCCATTAACTCTTCCGAGCGCCATGTTTTCGCATCGCACTAACTTGTTTCCCGAAAATCTTATTCTTAATTTTGCAAAGGCTTTTTCGCTAGGCTCAAAAGCGATAATTTGTGACGCCGGAAAGCGCTTTAGCAACTCGTAGCTCCAATCTCCTATATTGGCACCGGCATCTATTGCAACAATTTGAGCAATGGATCTTTGTTCTATAAATCTTGAAATTGCCTCGGCCTCATTCTTGGTCGACCAAGCCCCAGAACCTTTGCCAAGTTGTTTCTGTATTAGATCCTCAGCTTGTTCTAGAAGTGAAAATGGCAGGAAGCTCAAAAACAGGCGAACCAATTGCTTCACTTGGGCTAAAGGGCTACTCACAAGGCAAGTCTAGTGATCGGTCTTGAAGTGGGCGTGCATCTAACCATCGACAGAAATATCTTTTTAGAATCCGCTTCCAGCTAAATCACGGGACGCGTCTGGCAGGAGGCATTACAGGTACCGATCTTCGCAGTTGGGCTTCCTAAGCCGACCACTGACTGTCTAGTGTGTTTCAAACTATTAATCCGAAAGAATATCTATGCACGTAACTGTATTTGTTAGTGGCTCAAACATTGGATAGGTGTGCGGGTTGATCGTCGGCCAAAGGGGCGTAAACGTAATGGGAACACTTACCGCTTTTGATTTACACATTTCGATTGACTTATTCCATTCGTTCGTCCAAGACGGCGAAGATACTCTATATTCGGAAACTTGGAAATTTAATATCAAGTTAAGAATAACCAAGAGTGTAAGTATTTCAGCAACCCTCTTATAGAAAAACGCATTCGAATTTAGAAAAACCGTCACTAAACTCAATATGTTGAGCAAGATTAATAGATTTAAATATCGATGGGGCGCTCCATTTGAAAAGACAGAAATAAAAAGTACTGCTAGAAATGCAAAGACTAGCAAAGCCAAATTCAATATTTGATTCTTTATTTGAGTAAAAAGTAGCAACTTCCAGCGGTTAATAAATAATAGAGCGACGAATGATATTGATATCAATACCCAAATTATTATGTATCTTGCTCCCGATTGAAGTTCGTTAGTTTTCGGGGAGTAAATGATGTAGAAGAATGACTTAAGAAAATTAAGCGCAGATTCCCTAACAAAATCTGGAAAATTCAATCGTTGCTCACGTTTTCCAATTTGATCTATCATTACAACAATTTGAATCAAGTTGGCAGCAGCGATGAAGGCTAGTAAAAATTTTCTCTCTTTGAGTCTACGGACGGCAAATAATTTAAAGGCCAAAAGCAGTCCCGCTACAGCACCAAACGGGCTTGATAGCGCCAGAGTAGAAAAAATGACGATAGATGATAGGGGGAACCTTGATTTCTCCTCTTCTGCATCGAGAAATGTTATGTAAACCAAAGCTACATAGAACAATAGTAGATAGTCATTAGCAATCACCCCAATAATTTCAGTCCCAGAAAAAGCAAGCAGAGTTGGGGCTGCGGCGATCAAAAGTCTATTGCTGAATCGAAGATTCTTGTGGCTCAGATAGCTAAATAGAAAAAGAGTAATTAGAAAATAGATTAAGATCGCTTGTAAGTTAATGACTAGTGCCCAATATTGTGGATCAAAGCGGGAAGCAAAGAACCCCGTCAACCTAGGTAAAAGTTGCAAGTAACCAGAAAAACCATCAGTCGTGCAACGTAAAATTGAAGCTTTTTTAAAACATAGAGTGAAAAGCCCGTCCTCAGCCCATAAAGTTTGCGAAAAGTAATCCGAATTCTTGCTTGCCAGTCGGAAGATGGGAATCAGCGCAAGGAAGAGACTCAAAATTAAGTTAAAAGCAAACCCTTTATTCAGGCGCTTGCTCAAAGACTCTTTCATCAGCTCACGATTTGAATATCAGGAAGCGGGTAAAGCAATTTTCCACCACCCTTGAGGAATTCCGCAGCTTTTCGTGTCATCCCATCCCGGAAATGCCAAGGTAGAACCAAAATAATGGTGGATTTCGGATCGCTGTCCAGAATTTCTTTTTCATCAACTATCGGAATATTAGTGCCCGGTGTGCGTCTACCAAACTTTCGTGGATTCACTTCTCCAATTGAATTTACAATTTCAGAACTTAGGTTAAGCCACTGCAACAGGACATTTCCCTTTGTGGAAGCACCCAGTGCTTTGATCACAAAACCAGATTTTTGGTATTGATCAATGAGCTTCCGAAGCTGGTCCCGATGTGCTTCAGCATCCATTGCGAATCTGGCTAGTCGACTGCCATCTTGGTATCCATCAGAAATTTCCTTTTCTAGTAGAAAGCCCACAAATGGATCCTGCATTATAGGTTTTTGCGACTTAATTACAGAGATCGCAATACTTCCACCATTTACAGAATTTAGCGATGCTTCTAAAATTTGGAATCCAGACGCATCAAAAATACGTTTCAAGTCATGCAGTGAAAAGTATGAAGAGTGCTCATGGCAGATCGTGTCATAACTCATGGTCTCAACCATTGTTGGAAGATAACTTTGCTCTGAATGCCAAATGCCATCATCCTCAAGAATATTGAAAATTTCTTTTGCAAATGAGATTGGATCATTCAAGTCATATAAAACAGACATACTTGTTACAAGTCTTGCCGGCTTATCTAACTCATCAAAGTACGCTTTTGAACTAAAGAATGATGAGATTTTATGTGAGTCAGATGGATAAAAATCGGAAACTATAGAAATTAATGGGTCAACACCAACTTTTGTTAGATTTTGTCCACCAAAGCCACTCAGAAAGGTGCCGTCATTAGAAGCAATATCTACAACGATTTTATTTGAAGCATTGTCGAGATATTTTCTTTCTAAAATTGAGGCCTTCTGCTGCAAATGTTCCACCATAGATTTGTTGAGATGCGATTCGTACCCGTAGGTCTCACCATAAAGCGCCTCTTGTCTGTAAGAGTGAGCAAGTTGGGCATAGGAGCATTCGTCACAGCGAACCAAAATCATTGGCTCAGACGGCACGGCTTTGCCATTCTTTTCAAAGACCCCAGTAAGGGCTACGTTCCCAAAGTCAATTATTTCTATAAATTTGTTAGCGCCACAAATTCTGCATTCATTTACGAGATCCGAGTTTGCAGCCATGGCTCTATAGTATGGCTATCCAAAGGAGGCAATTTGAAATTGATTGATACGAAGATTCGTGTCTTGGTAATCGGAGCAAATGGTCAAGATGGAAGGCTCCTTATCAATCACTTCCGCAGCCTCGAAGTTGAAATTTTAGGGGTAGTAATACGCCCCCCAAAAACGAACGTCGCGGTCTCGTTTGAAGTTTCTGACTTTTCAAATAGTGATACTGCATTCAATATTTTGAATTCATTTAAGCCCACACATATATTTCACTTAGCGGCAGTCCATGGATCTTCTTCGACTATGCAAGGAGTCGAAGCTAAGTCTGGCGATCTAATGCGTCAATGTCATGTTGGAATTGTGGAAAATTTAATTTCCTGGGGGAAATTGAACAATCAAGTTCATATTGTTGTAGGACTTTCTTCGCAAATGTATACACCGCTTAACGAGATTGAGATAATTACTGAAATTTCCCCACCTACCCCACAGAATGTTTATGGCCAAACTAAGTCAGAAGGGTTTGAATTGTTGCGCAAAGCAAGGTATGAATTCGGCCTTCATATATCTGGTGCGATCCTTTTTAATCATAGTTCGGAGTTAAGCAAACAGGAATTTCTGCTTCCACAACTGGCGGCACAGCTCGCGAGATTCCAAGCAGGAAACACAAATGAGATCTCAGTCCGCAATGCCGGTGCCCTTATATCTATTGGGGATGCAAGGGAATTTTGTTATGCGATGGCGAAGATGTCTTTAGCGGAAGTAGCTGAAGATTACGTTATCGCATACCCATCGCTCACGAGTATTGAGCAGCTGATCATTGACGCAGCAGAATCACTTGCACTAAAGAAACCGCCCGAAATCATCTCTGATTTTTCTAAAAAGCCCGATCGAGTTCTATTAGGAGATATAAATAAAGCGAAGTCAAATTTGGATTGGCAACCCACTGTGACGCCAGCAGAGTTGCTTGCCTCTATGACAAAGATAGATATGGGTTTAAATGGGAAAAAATGACACGCTACTTGTTCTACCAACACTGAATGAGCTTAAAAATTTAGAAATTCTGGTACCCCAAATAATTAAAAGTTGTCAGGATCTAGACATTTTAGTAATCGATGATGGGTCGAGTGACGGAAGTCAGGTTTACTTACAGTCACTTGCTAGTAATTTTAGTTCAGTCCAATTCATAAACCGTGGAAATAAGTTAGGAATAGGTTCTGCGCACTTGTGTGGACTTAGTTATGCGATTGAAAGATCATACAAATATGTTGTCACGATGGATGCTGATCAAACGCACAGAGTTGCAGATCTAGCCACGCTTCTTGAAACTCGGACAAGTTTCGGCTCTATGGTGATTGGAAGTCGATATCTTTCAGGTGGCGGCGTAGCCGGTTGGAGTCTCTTTAGAAATATTCTCACTCGGGCAGGTCATCTAGTAACCTTCTTATTCTTCTTTTCTTCTTTAGATATGAGTAGCGGAATGAGGCTTTATAAAACCAGCGAAATTCCACTGGAGTTGTTACAAAGAGAGGCACCAGTTAATTATGATTTTTTCTTTGTCAGTGTCTTAATTTATAAAAAATTAGGGTTAAGAATTACTCAAATTCCAATTCTCTTGGATCCGCGAGGATACGGAAGTTCAAAAATGAGTATCAGCCTTATGTCCCAAGGAATACTTCGGCTCTTCAAAATTGGGCTTCGTGCCTCCAGAATTGATACAAGAATCAATTAGATCCTGAGCAAAATGTCCGTTTTGTCCCATCCCCGCTACATCTGGGACTAGGATTCGTAGAAGGTTATAGAGGCACCGACGGGTGTCGCTGAAATACAAAACCGGTTAAGAAGGAAGTCCCAAAGTGGCATTTAAGAAGTCTGCAGCCTCTGCAGGTCCCCGAGTGTGGACCGTCGCAGAGCTCGGTGCTTTCTACACAGAGCATCGTTCAGAACTTCTCGCCCACGCAAACCGCGTCCTAAAGGATTCCGCTAAGGCTGAAGAAATCACCCAAGATGCCTTGATTAAGTTCATGCTTGCAGCACCAGAGCTTGAATCAAACAATCACGCTCTTTCTTATCTACACCGCACCATCGAAAACCTCTGCATCGACCTATTCCGCCTTGAAGGTCGTCGTCCAAACCTTGTGGTTATCGATGATGCCCAGGCTGAGGTTGAAGCCGCATGGCAGGTAGACGGCGATCACTCACAGGCAATTTCTGCTGCAGAAGACGCAGCAATTATTCGTCAAGCACTTGCACTCCTTTCTCCTGCAGAGCGCGCAGCGCTTGTTATGTGGGAGATGGAAGGCCGTTCAACTGAGGAAATCGCAGCAGAGCTTGGTATCAAGGAATCTGCAGTGCGCCACACTGTTTCTCGCGCTCGCACTTCACTTCGTCGCGTTCTTTCAGAGCTGGTTATCGACGAAGAGCGTGGCCTTACCGCTCTCGACATGCTTTCTACTACTTATAAGAAGGCGGCAGAGCTTGCTCAGAAATCTTCCAAGGTTGCACTTTCTCTCCTATTAGTTGTGACCGCTTTCCTTGGCTTTAACTCAATGACTGGCCGCGAAGGCGTGACAATCACACCTTCTGCTCCATCAGAGATCGCATCTGGCCCAGTTGCTGGATCATCCGATGCGGTGGCTCCAGTTGAAGCCGGCACCCCAACACCTTCTATTTCAATGCCAGCCAAGAAGTCCAGCACCATGGTCTCTGGCGTGGCAATCAAATCAGCCAAACTGGTATTCCCAGGGCTTGATAAAGACGGCATCCCAACAGGTTTCACTGTTGCGACCGAAAACGGCACCCCAGGCACCATGCGCGTGAACCGTAATACGCCGGTAGCCACTGAAGCCGGAACAGAGTTGACCACCCAAGCCATTACAGCGGTTGGTG
>Ga0164292_10005059_pt1 | contig 10770 bp, 8 predicted proteins | sample GEODES117metaG_FD_111486 | JGI IMG/M metagenome (GOLD analysis project Ga0164292, IMG submission 111486) | Eutrophic lake water microbial communities from Lake Mendota, Wisconsin, USA - GEODES117 metaG | ecosystem: Environmental > Aquatic > Freshwater > Lake | place: USA: Lake Mendota, Wisconsin... | reverse complement strand
TCCCTTACTGCTCCAGATGGGCAGACACAACATACCCCGCCACAAAGTTCACCGCCCCCCGCGCCAGTCCGAGCCCGCCTGCCACGCGGGATGCCCCTACCTTCCCGCCGCAGGCCTCCTACAACCCCCGCATCCCGCTTGAACTCGTCGCTGTGTATCGCTGCCATGTCCGGTCCACTTGATGCCGAGTACTGCTCTCAAAAATCCGGAACGAAACCGCGACAGGTCCAGACTGCCCAACGGGCGGCACTGGCATGGTCCAACTTGGAAGTGCTGATGCGATCAACGCCCGTTCAGCATAGCAAGTCTCTTGGGACGCGAGAGTTACAGACCGCCTTGCATCAAGGTGTTTACGCTACGTGCACCGGTCGTGACCGGACCATTGCTGCCTTCCATAGTCGGCACTGAAGCCACTGGAACAGAACGGGACCAGAACGGGAAACCTGAAACCGAATCTGAAACCGCTTCGGGTTTCTGACGCAAAATTCTCTCTAACCTATTGAAATTATTGGAGGCGGGTACCGGAATCGAACCGGTCTTCACGGATTTGCAATCCGCTGCGTAACCTCTCCGCCAACCCGCCATCCTTTGAGGTGCGACAGGATTAGAGGAACTCGCTGCGACGCGCAAGGGCGTGGAACCGATCCTGCCGCGACGTCCGGCACAGTGCGATTCGCCCACTTCGGGAAGATCGGGAACCGCCGTGCTGAGGGGGGGACCGTTTCTGCGCGACCTGTTTCGATTCTGGGATCAATTCCCCGCACGGCGGCTCTTTGCCCTGCAGACCGAAAAGGACCGTTTTGTCCGAAGGCCGAACTGGCAAGTCCGGATCTTGAATAAGGCGAAATAATGGCAGTAAAGCGCCGCATTTTGCCGTAGTTTTCTGCTGGCGTCTGCTCTCGCCAACTGTAGGGCCAGCAGAGATTCCATGACGGACGGGTCGAAACCTTGGTCCCGACCCACTTTCTTCCGCAGATCGGCGGATTTTCAGAAAAACGCCTGCAGCCCCGTCTGCGCCCGGCCAAGGATCAGGGCGTGCACATCATGCGTGCCTTCATAGGTGTTCACGGTTTCCAGGTTCACCATGTGCCGCATGATCTGGAAATCTTCGGAAATACCATTGCCGCCGTGCATGTCCCGCGCCATGCGCGCCACGTCCAGGGCCTTGCCGCAGTTATTGCGCTTCATCAGACTGATCATTTCCGGGGCTGCGCGGCCTCCATCCATCAGCCGTCCGATGCGCAGCGACCCCTGCAGGCCCAGCGTGATCTCTGTCATCATCGTGGCAAGCTTCAACTGGAAAAGCTGCGTCTGCGCCAAAGGCCTGCCGAACTGGCGCCGATCCAGCCCGTACTGCCGCGCGGCGTGCCAGCAGAATTCCGCAGCCCCCATCACGCCCCAGCTGATGCCGTAGCGCGCCCGGTTCAGACAGCCGAACGGGCCTTTCAGGCCTTCGACATTCGGCAGCAGGGCGTCTTCCCCAACCTCGACATCCTGCATCACGATCTCGCCCGTGATGCTGGCGCGCAAGGAAAGCTTGCCGCCGATCTTGGGTGCAGACAGGCCCGTCATGCCCTTTTCCAGCACGAAGCCCTTGATCTTGCCGCCATGTGCCTCGGATTTTGCCCAGATCACAAAGATATCGGCAATCGGGCTGTTGGATATCCACATCTTGGCACCCGTCAGGCGATAGCCGGTGGCCGTCTTTTTCGCCACCGTCTTCATGCCCGCCGGATCCGACCCGGCATCGGGTTCGGTCAGACCAAAACAGCCGATCAGCGTACCGGCCGCCAGCCCGGGAAGGTATTTCAGCCGCTGTTCCTCGGTGCCGTAGGCATAGATCGGATACATGACCAAGCTGGATTGAACGCTCATCATGCTGCGATAGCCGGAATCCACCCGCTCCACTTCCCGGGCGATCAGGCCGTAGGCGACATAGGATGCGCCGAGGCCGCCGTATTGTTCCGGAACTGTCGCGCCCAGCAGGCCCATCTCGCCCATTTCGGCGAAGATGCCCGGATCAGTCTTTTCCTCGCGGTAGGCGGCCACAACCCGTGGCTGCAGCTTTTCCTGCGCGAAAGCGCGGGCGGCGTCGCGCAGCATACGTTCTTCCTCGGTCAGCTGATCTTCAAGGCGGAACGGGTCCTCCCAGTCAAACCGGTCCAGATCGGGGGCGTCCTTGCGGGCAGTGACGGGCTTTTGCAGGGTCATGGCGGTTCCTTCGGCGGGCTGGGGACACAGACCCCTTATCTCAGACTCCGTCGCGGGAATACACCGAAACCGCCGCCGGGATAAAGGCGCAACCTACAAGCAACGGGCCTCGCGCCAAAGCCCGGTCTTGTCCCCGCCGGTGCGCCCTACAGACCGGGCGTCACCCAGGCCCCGTTGCGCGCCGATGACCGAACGCAGGCATCGACAAAAGCGACACCAGCCACGCCATCGGCAACGGTCGGAAAGACCACATCGGCATCCGGTGCCTGCCCCGCCTCTTTTGCGCGGATCGCCCGCGCCGCTTCGGCATAGATCGTAGCGAAACCTTCCAGATAACCTTCCGGATGGCCCGGCGGAACGCGGCTGACCCGTGCCGCAGCCGCCCCGGCCCCGGCCCCGCCGCGCGTGATCAGCCGTTTTGGCTGGCCCAGCGGTGTAAACCAAAGACAGTTCGGGTCTTCCTGCGCCCATTCCAGCCCGGCTTTCGTGCCATAGACCCGCAGGCGCAGCGCATTTTCATTGCCGGGGGCGACCTGGGAACACCACAGCATGCCCCGCGCCCCGCCCTGAAAGCGCAGCAACACATGGCCGTTGTCGTCCAACCGCCGCCCCGGAACAAAACTTTGCAGATCGGCCGCCAGACTTTCCAGGGTCAGGCCGGTGACAAAGCTGGCCAGGTTGAAGGCATGGGTGCCGATATCACCCGTGGATCCGCCAGCCCCGCTTTGCGCCGGATCGGTGCGCCAGCCGGCCTGTTTCTGCCCGGTCTGTTCCAGCGGTTCGCTCAGCCAGTCCTGCGCATATTCGACCTGTACCACGCGGATCTCGCCCAGATCGCCATGTGCCACCATCTCGCGCGCCTGCCGCACCATGGGATAGCCCGTGTAGTTATGCGTCAGCACAAAGACCGTGCCCGAGGCTTCGGCAGCTTTCGCAAGCTTCTTCGCCTCTGCCAGCGTGGCTGTCAGTGGCTTGTCACAGATCACATGGATGCCGCGCCGCAGGAACTGCATCGCAACGGGCGCATGCATGTGGTTCGGGGTCACGATCGCGACCGCCTGAATGCCATCCTTGCGGCGCGCTTCGCGGACGGCCATGTCGGAAAAGCTGGTATAGACGCGGTCCTCGGGCAGGCCAAGGTCGGCGCCCGAGGCCAGCGATTTTTCAGGGGTAGAGCTGAAGCACCCCGCCACCAGTTCGAACTGGTCGTCGATGCGGGCCGCGATGCGGTGAACGCCGCCAATAAAGGCGTCGCGCCCGCCGCCCACCATGCCAAGCCGGATGCGCGGGGCGCGGCCTTCGGATTTACCCTTGATCGCCATGTTACGCCCCCAGCCCCAGCATGCGGCGGTTTGCGGCATCATCGGCGCCGCCGCCTGCAAAATCGTCAAAGGCCTTTTCGGTCACGCGGATGATATGGGCACGGACGAAATCAGACCCTTCGCGGGCCCCGTCTTCGGGGTGTTTCAGCGCGCATTCCCATTCGACAACCGCCCAGCCGTCAAAGCCGTATTGGGTAAGTTTCGAAAAGACGCCACTGAAGTCCACCTGCCCGTCCCCCAGGGACCGGAAGCGTCCCGCCCGGTTCACCCAGCTTTGATACCCGCCATAAACGCCCTGCCTGCCTGTCGGGTTCAGCTCGGCATCCTTGACGTGGAACATCTTGATGCGGTCGTGGTAGATGTCGATATTAGCCAGGTAATCAAGGTGTTGCAGGACATAGTGCGACGGGTCATACAGCATGTTGCAGCGGGCATGGCCGCCGACGCGGTCCAGGAACATCTCGAAACTGATGCCATCGTGCAGATCTTCGCCGGGGTGGATTTCGTAGCAGACATCGACGCCCATGGCATCGGCATGGTCCAGGATCGGTCGCCAGCGCTTGGCCAGCTCGTCAAAGGCCGCCTCTACCAACCCGGCGGGGCGCTGCGGCCAGGGATAGACGTAAGGCCAGGCCAGCGCGCCCGAAAAGGTAGCATGCGCCTTCAGCCCCAGATTGCGCGATGCTGTCAGTGCCAGCTTGACCTGCTCCACCGCCCAGGCTTGCCGCGCCTTGGGGTCGCCGCGCACCGCCGGAGCGGCAAAACCATCGAAGGCCCCGTCATAGGCGGGGTGAACGGCCACCAGCTGACCCTGAAGGTGGGTCGACAGTTCAGTCAACGCGATGCCGTTGGCGGCAGCTATACCCGTGACCTCGTCGCAGTAATCCTTTGACGCTGCGGCCTTCGCCAGATCGAACAGACGCCCGTCCCAGCTGGGGATCTGCACGCCCTCATAGCCGCAGTCGGCCGCCCATGCGGTGATGCTGTCCCAGCTGTTGAACGGGGCTGCATCGCCTGCGAACTGCGCCAGAAACAGCGCTGGACCCTTGATCGTCTTCATGTCGCCTCCCAACGAAAATGATATCAGCCAAACTGGTCGGACCAAGCAGACCCTGCCGGACCACGGCTGTCAACCGCGCCTTTATCCTGCCGCCACAAGGGACGACAACAGGTCGTGGCACCGGACCGCGACCGGTGACAGACGGCGGTCGCGCAGGGTTATCAGCGAATAGGGGGCGACAAGGATCGGTTCCTGCACCGGCAGAATCACAAGATCGCTGCGCCCTGCGGTCAGCAGATGGGCCACCTCCTGGCTGACCGGCGTAACCACGACCGGGTTGCGAAGCTGGGCCAGCGCCATGAGAAGCGACGCGGTATTTGTGACATTTCTGGGCAGCGGGGCCCCAAGGTTCAGGAAGGCGTCTTCAACCGCGCGGCGAATGGGGGCGCCCGGCCCCTGCATCACCCACTCTGCCCCCACAAGGTCGGCAAGCGAAACCGCGTCCTGGGCCGCTGCGGTATGGCCGGCGCTGGCGACGATCTGAACCCGCTCGCCCCTGGCCCTTTGCATCGACAGGCCGGCGGGCGCCATACGCATCGGAACGCGCCCCAGGATCATGTCGTGACGCAACGCCAGCAGGCCGCTGATCAACTCTTCACTGTTTGCGACGTCGACATGCACTTCTGCTTCCGGGGATTGTTCCTTCAGCGCGCGGATCGCCGGGACGACATAGCCCACCGCCGCGCCGGTCACCGTCCCGATGCGCACGATACCGCCCCGCCCAAGACGCAGCCGCTCCACCTCGTCTGCGGCATCGGTCAGTTCGTCCAGGATGTTGCGCGCGCGGCGGGCAAGCCCTTCTCCGGCGTTGGTCGGCAGCATGCCTTTCGGGTGGCGCTCGAACAGCGGCACGCCCACCCGCGCTTCGGCCTCGGCCAGGGTGCGCGAAGCGGCCGGCTGGGTCATTCCCAGGGCATCAGCGGCAAGGGACACCTGCCGATGCTCAGCAATCGCCGCGATCAGGCGCAGGTGCTTGAGGTGCAGTTGCGAAACGATCATCGGATATCATACCAGTTATGATATGGATTTTATCTCAATATGAATTTGATTGGTATGGCAAGGCCGGTCTAGGGTAACGCCGGATCGGTCTGATCCTGCAATGACAAGGCGCATGATCCGTCTGCCCCGTGCAGCGAGACCCGCGTCAGGGAGGAAGATCAGGTGTTCCTGACATTCGTCAATGTCGGCGTTCTGGCGGCCTTTTCCGGGATGATCGTGGCCGCGCGCCTGAACTCTGCCACGCCCAAAGCAGGTGTTGGGTTCGAGCTGGATGTGATCGCCGCCGTGTTTATCGGCGGGGCATCGATGTCCGGCGGGGCGGGAACCATTATCGGGGCGGTGGTCGGTGCCTTCATTATGGGCGTCATGAACAACGGCATGTCCCTGATGGGGATCGGCATTGACTACCAGCAGGTCATCAAGGGGCTGGTGCTGCTGGCGGCCGTGATCTTCGACGTGTACAACAAATCCAAATCCTGAAGGCGGACCATGCATCTTTCCCAACTGATCGGCGGCGGCGTCATCTGCCGCAAAGGCGATGATGCCCGTCTTCTGCCAGGCGCGCCGTCGATACTGCATCTGGCGCAGGCCGCCATTGCGACGGGTGACAGCCTGTCCAACATCGTCGCCGGGCTGGGGCAGGGTGACAGCGTCAGCCTGCCGGACCTGCTTGCGGCGGGGTGCCTTGATTGCCCGGTGCGCCACCCCGACCCGGCGCATCTGCATGTCACGGGCACCGGCCTGACGCATCTTGGCTCTGCCGCCACGCGCGACGCGATGCACGCCGCGGCGCAGACTGTGGAAACGCTGACCGACAGCATGAAGATGTTCCGCATGGGGCTGGAGGGCGGCAAGCCCGCCCCAGGCGAGCGCGGGGTCCAGCCCGAATGGTTCTACAAGGGCACCGGCCATGCCGTCATCGGCCCCGGTCAGCCGCTGACCTCGCCCGCCTTCGCCCTGGACGGGGGGGAAGAGCCAGAGATTGCGGGCTTCTACCTGATCGGCCCGGATGGCACGCCGCACCGCGTCGGCTTTTCGCTGGCCAACGAGTTTTCCGACCATGTGACGGAACGCATCAATTACCTGTATCTTGCCCATTCCAAGCTGCGCGAGGCATCCTTTGGCCCGGAACTGCTGGTCGGCCCACTGCCGGAGAATGTTTCAGGCACCTCGCGCATTCGTCGGGGTGGTGCGGTGATCTGGGAGAAGCCGTTCCTGTCGGGCGAAGCGAACATGTCGCACAGCCTGGCGAACCTGGAATACCACCATTTCAAATACGGCATCTTCTGCCAGCCGGGTGATGTGCATGTGCATATGTTCGGCACGGCCACGCTCAGCTTTGCCGATGGCATCCGCCCTTTGCCCGGCGATGTCTTTGAAATTGAAAGCCCGGCCTTCGGGCTGCCGCTGCAAAACCCCCTCGCCGTCGCGCCGGACCATGTCCTGACGGTTCGAGCGCTTTGAAAAGGAACGCCCCATGACTTTCATCCCCGCGCCCTGGCCCCGCAAGCTGCGCTCTCAGGAATGGTTCGGTGGCACCAGCAAGGATGCGATATATCACCGCTCCTGGATGAAGAACCAGGGCCTGCCGGCCGACCTTTTCGACGGTCGCCCGGTGATCGGCATCTGCAATACCTGGTCGCAGCTAACTCCCTGCAACGCGCATCTTCGGGACCTCGCCGAAAAAGTTGCGCATGGCATCTATGAGGCGGGCGGCCTGCCCATGGAATTCCCGGTGATGTCGCCCTCGGAATCCGCCTTCCGCCCCACTGCGATGATGTTCCGCAATCTTTGCGCGATGGATGTCGAGGAATGCCTGCGCGGTCAGCCGATTGACGGCGTGGTGCTGCTGGCGGGCTGCGACAAGACCACGCCTGCCCTTATCATGGGGGCGGCCAGCGTGGATATTCCGGCGATCCTGGTGTCTGGCGGGCCAATGCTGAACGGCTATTTCCGGGGCGAACGGGTGGGGTCCGGCACGCATCTGTGGAAATTCTCCGAAGCCGTGAAGGCGGGCGCGATGACGGCAGAGGAATTCGTTGAAGCCGAAGCCTCGATGAGCCGCAGTGCCGGGGCCTGCAACACCATGGGCACCGCCAGCACCATGGCCAGCATGGCCGAGGCGCTGGGCATGGCGCTGTCGGGCAATGCCGCGATCCCGGCGGTGGACAGCCGCCGCCGCGTCATGGCGCATCTGACCGGGCGGCGTATCGTGCAAATGGTCAAGGATGATCTGAAGCCTTCCGACATTCTGACCCGGCAGGCCTTTGAAAATGCGATGCGCGTCAACGGGGCCATCGGCGGGTCCACCAATGCGGTGATCCACCTGCTGGCCATGGCGGGCCGGGTGGGCCTTGACCTGACGCTGGACGATTGGGACCGCCAAGGCAGGGACATTCCGACCATCGTCAACCTGATGCCCTCGGGTGCCTATCTGATGGAGGAGTTCTTTTACGCAGGTGGCCTGCCCGTGGTGATCAAGGCGCTGGCCGAGGGCGGCAAGCTGCATAAGGAGGCGCTGACGGTTTCGGGCGACACGATCTGGAACGAGGTGAAGGGCGTTCGCAACTGGAACGAGGATGTCATCCGCCCGGTGACCAACCCGCTGACAGCGCAGGGCGGAATTGCCGTGCTGCGCGGGAACCTTGCGCCCAATGGCGCGGTTCTGAAACCGTCGGCCGCCAGTCCGCATCTGATGCAGCACCGCGGCCGCGCCGTGGTGTTCGAGGATATCGATGATTACAAGGCGCGGATCGAGGATGAGGCGCTGGACATTGACGAGACCTGCATCATGGTGATGAAGAACTGCGGTCCGCGCGGCTATCCCGGCATGGCCGAGGTGGGCAACATGGGGCTGCCGCCCAAGGTACTGCGCAAGGGGATCACCGATATGGTCCGCATTTCAGATGCCCGGATGTCCGGCACGGCTTACGGCACCGTGGTTCTGCATGTGGCACCAGAGGCGGCGCAGGGCGGGCCGCTTGCCGTGGTGCGCACGGGCGATTTCATCGAGGTGGATGTGGCCGGTCGCCGCCTGCATCTGGATATTCCGGCGGAAGAGCTGGCAGCACGGCTTGCCGCCTGGAAAAGCCCGGTTGCGCGGCCCAATGGCGGCTATGCGCAACTGTATCACGACCATGTGCAGGGGGCCGATACCGGTGCCGATCTGGACTTCCTGATCGGGCCGCGCGGCAATGCCGTGGCACGGGAGGCGCACTGACATGACCATTCCGATGGCCCTGGTCGGTATCGGCAAGATTGCCCGTGACCAGCATATCCCAGCCATCACGGCGAACCCGGACTTCAGTCTTGTTGCAGCCGTCTCTCGTCACGGCAAGGTTGATGGCGTGCCGAATTTCACCGATTTCGATACCTTCCTTGCCGAAGGTCCGCAGGCTGCCGTAGCACTGTGCACGCCCCCCGACGTGCGCCTTGAGGTAAGCCTCAAGGCCATTGCCGCCGGGCGCGACCTGCTGATCGAAAAGCCGCCTGCCGCGACATTGGGCGAGATTGAAACCATCATCGGTGTCGCCAGGGACGCAGGCGTCGTGCTGTTCGCCACCTGGCATTCGCGCTTCGCCCCTGCGGTCGCCCGGGCACGCGCCTGGATTGCAGGCCGGACGGTTACAAGGATCACCATCACCTGGCGCGAGGATGTGCGCCGCTGGCACCCCAATCAGGCGTGGATCTGGCAGCCCGGCGGGTTTGGCGTGTTCGATCCCGGCATCAATGCGCTGTCGATCCTGACGGAAATCCTGCCTGGCCCCATTCATGTCAACAGTGCCGAGCTGGAGGTGCCGTCCAACGCCTTTACCCCCATTGCGGCGCGCCTTGTGATGACCGGACGTGGCGCGATTCCGGTCACGGCCGATTTCGACTGGCGTCAGGAAGGCCCGCAGACCTGGGACATCGAGGTGCAGGCCGGACCCGAGCGGCTGAAGCTGCGCATGGGCGGGGCCAGGCTTGCGATAGACGGGGCAGAGGTGGACGTTGACGCCGAACAGGAATATCCCGAAATTTACCGTCGCTTCGCCCGGCTTGTTGCCACACGGACCAGCGATGCCGACATAACCCCCCTTCGGATCGTCGCCGATGCCTGCCTGAAAGGGCGTCAGACCGCGACCGACCCGTTTCACGACTGAGGATGACACCATGCTGACCGGCAAACATCTGATCGCAGGCGATTGGGTTCTGGGCGAAGCCACCTTCCGCTCTTCGCCCGCCCAAGGCGAGGCGCTTGAGTATTCCGTGGGAACGCCCGCCCATGTTGACCGCGCCGTGCGCGCGGCCGAAGCGGCCTTTGCCGCTTTCGGCCAGACCAGCCGGGAAGAGCGTGCCGTTTTTCTGGAGCGCATCGCAGACGAGATCGAGGCACGCGGGCCAGAGATCACCGCCATCGGAACCGGCGAAACCGGCCTTCCCGCCGCGCGGCTGGACGGCGAGCGGGGCCGCACCACCGGCCAGCTGCGCCTGTTCGCGGCCCATATCCGCAAGGGCGATTACCTTGACCGCCGCCATGACGCCGCCCTGCCAGACCGCAAGCCGCTGCCGCGCCCTGACCTGAAACTGGTGCAGCGTCCCATCGGGCCGGTCGCCGTGTTCGGGGCATCGAACTTCCCGCTGGCGTTTTCCACGGCCGGGGGTGACACGGCATCAGCCCTTGCGGCGGGATGCCCGGTGGTCGTCAAGGGGCACTCGGCCCATCCCGGCACCGCCGAGATCGTGGCGCAGGCGATTGCAGCGGCCATCGCCGCCCTTGGCCTGCATCCGGGCATCTTCAGCCTGATCCAGGGCGGACGGCGCGAAGTGGGTGAGGCGCTGGTGCAGCATCCTTTGATCCGCGCGGTTGGCTTCACCGGCAGCCTTGCCGGGGGCCGCGCCCTGTTCGATCTGTGCGTCCGGCGTCCCGACCCCATTCCCTTCTTTGGTGAGTTGGGCAGCGTGAACCCCACCTTCCTGCTGCCCGCAGCCCTGAAGGCACGGGGCGGGCAGATTGCCGCCGGATGGGTCGGTTCGCTGACCCAAGGGGCGGGGCAGTTCTGCACCAACCCCAGCCTGGTCATTGCCATCGACGGACCCGAGATCGACGCGTTCGAGCGGGCGGCAGCGGCGGGTCTGGCCGGCGTTGCTGCCCAGACCATGCTGACCGATGGCATCGCGCAGGCCTACCGCGACGGG
>Ga0164292_10005057_pt1 | contig 10772 bp, 12 predicted proteins | sample GEODES117metaG_FD_111486 | JGI IMG/M metagenome (GOLD analysis project Ga0164292, IMG submission 111486) | Eutrophic lake water microbial communities from Lake Mendota, Wisconsin, USA - GEODES117 metaG | ecosystem: Environmental > Aquatic > Freshwater > Lake | place: USA: Lake Mendota... | reverse complement strand
GCGGGCATCACCGTCGGTTCCTGTTGGGAGCCGTCGAAATTGTCGGCAAAGTCGACGGTCTCGGCTTCGATGTCCTCCAGCAGGCTGTCGGTGGTCAGGGCCTGCAGGCGCGATTCGGTGTATCGCATGGCGGCCGGTGGATCGTTGTCCACCGAGCCGAAGTTGCCGTGCCCGTCGATCAGGGGCATGCGCATCGAGAAGTCCTGGGCCATGCGGACCAGGGCGTCGTAAACAGCGGTATCGCCATGGGGGTGGTACTTGCCCAGCACCTCGCCCACCACGCGGGCGCATTTGCGGTAGGGGCGGTCGCTGGTGAGCCCCAGCTCGTACATCGCATAGAGAATGCGGCGATGCACAGGTTTGAGTCCATCGCGCGCATCGGGCAGGGCCCGGCCCACGATCACGCTCATCGCGTACTCCAGGTAGGAGCGCGACATCTCGTTGCGCAGGTCTGTCTGGATGACCCTGGACTCAGGATTGCTGCCGGAATCCCCGGAGGAAGCAGGTCCGGTTGGATCCGCCATGCAAGACAGCCTTCATTGAGGCCAAGTCTATCCAAACCCCAGCGTTCGGCCGTCCCAGCCGGCCCGTTCGCCCGGGGCCGCGCCCGCTGACCCATGCCCCCCCGTCGCCGCCCTACCGCAGACCTGCCCCCGCGGGCCCTCGCTGACCTGCAGCAGCGTCAGGCAAGCGGCGATTTGCGGGTGCTCTGCGCCGCCGATTACCGGGTGCTGGTGGAGTCCGTGGGGCTGCCCGATGCCTATGCCCAGACCGATGTGGTGGTGGCGGCCGATGCGGCATGGACCGACCAGGGGAGCTTGCAGCTGAGCCTTGGGCCCTGCGATCCGCCGATCCGCCTGCGCGAGGTTCAGCTCGGTGGGGTGGCCGCCTTGGTCGGTGGCGGCTCTGGGGACCTGGTGTTGCCCCTGGGCGGGGGGCTGTCCGATCCCGGCCGCCGCAGCGGCGCCCAGGTCCTGACCGATTTGCTTGCAGGGCGCGAGGTGGCCCTGTCGGCCTTGGGGGAGCCGACGGCGCTGCAACCCCGGCTCGAGCTGAGCGGCAGCCTTGTTCGCCCTCAGGTGGCGGCCGGCCGGCTGCTTCTGCAGCGCGCCGTGGTCGAGAACGGCATCGTCGCGGTCAGCAGTGCTGACGGCCTGTTGCGCACCCCCCATGGCCCGTTGTTGGGTCCCCTTGGATCGGCGCTGTACACCGCTGGGGGCGCCGGCAGCATCGGCTTGACCATGCCGGCTTTGTCACTGCTGGGGCCCGGCTCACCGCTGTTGGTGGCCGGCGGGCTGGGCTGGGTGCTCGGTGCCGGTAGCGGTCATCAGCCGACCCCCCAACGACAGCCCCTGGGCCATGCCATGGGCCCCGGTGCCACCTTGGCTGTGAGTGTCGACCTGGACCAGCTCGATGCCGCCGCGCTGCGCAGCTGCTTTCTGGAGGGTCATGGTGCAGCGCTGCTGGTGCCGGTGGCGGCGCCCGTGCCGTTGCTGAACGGCACCATCGCCCTGCAGGCCGCAGCCGGCCCCCAATCCCTGCAGGTGCCCGTGCTCGATCTGGCAATCCCGCGGCGGGTCAAACCCCGCCTGGCGGATGTCACCTATGCCGAACTCAGCACCGGCATGTTGACCCTGGGCGCTGCGCGGCTGCCCTGTGCACCGGCCAACAGCCCCCGGCTCGCGGCTGCCGCAGCGGCCAGGTTGACGACGATGCTGCGGGCCGGAACCTTTCCCCTGCAGGCCCCACTGCGACCGCTCAGCGACCGTTCTGCCCTGGTGCCGCTCGATCTGTGATCCAGCCCGGGAGCTCGGTTTATGCTCCGGCCGCTCACGTGAATGTCTGCCGCTGCTGCCATGGCTGATCTGCACAACGCTGATCTGCAAGGACCAGAGCCGACGGGGCCTGCACCAGGGCCCGGCGTCAGCCATGTGGTCGAGATTCCGCCCGATCCCCAGGAGGGAGGCGAGTGGCAGCTGCTGGTTGCCAAGCTGCGGGCCTGGTGGGCCGGCGGCGAGTTGCAGTCTCTCTGGGCCAGTTCCCGCCAGCCGCTGACCCTGTTGGTCGGCGTGCTGATCATCCTGGCGGTGCTGCAGGTTGCCTCTGCCGTTCTCGACGCCGTCGGCAGCGTGCCCTTGTTGCCTGGCCTGCTTGAGCTGGTGGGACTGGTGTGGTTGCTGCGCAACGGCCTGCCGCGGTTGCTGCGCAGCAGCGATCGCCAGCAGCTCCAGGCGCTGCTGGGCCAGCGTTGGCGGGCGTTCCGGGGCACGGTCTGAGCGGCGGGCCAGGGGCGGAGGCGGGCCCGTTGATAGTTTGGCCCGAATGCTTCATGACGCGGTGACCATTCAGCTCGGCCGTACCCGAACCGTTCGCCGTGCCTACGGCATTGATGAGATCGCCCTGGTGCCAGGCGGTCGCACTGTTGATCCTGCGGTCACCGATAGCAGCTGGACCCTGGGGGGCATCACCCGCGAGATTCCGATCATCGCCAGCGCCATGGATGGCGTGGTCGATGTGGCCATGTGTGTGGAGCTGACCAGGCAGGGCGCCCTTGGGGTGCTCAATCTGGAGGGCGTTCAGTGCCGCTACGACGATCCGAACCCGGCCCTCGACCGCATCGCCGCCGTGGGTAAGGACGCGTTTGTGCCGCTGATGCAGGAGCTCTACAGCCAGCCGGTTCGCGAAGACCTCATCCGCCAGCGCATCGCTGAAATCAAGCAGGCCGGGGGCATCGCCGCCGTCAGCGCCACTCCGGTGGCGGCCCTCAGGTTCGGCAAGGCCATCGCCGAGGCCGGGGCTGACCTGTTTTTCGTGCAGGCGACCGTGGTCAGCACCGAACACGTTGGTCCCCAGGGGCAGGAGAGCCTCGACCTTGAGGCCCTGTGCCGTGACTTCGGCGTGCCGGTGATCATCGGCAACTGCGTGACCTACGACGTGGCCCTCAAGCTGATGCGCGCCGGTGCCGCCGGCGTGATGGTGGGCATCGGCCCCGGCGCCGCCTGCACCAGCCGCGGCGTACTGGGCATCGGCATCCCCCAGGCCACTGCTGTGGCCGACTGCGCCGCCGCCCGCGCCGACTATCTGGCCGAGAGCGGTCGCTATGTTCCGATCGTGGCCGATGGCGGCATCGTCAACGGTGGTGATATCTGTAAGTGCCTGGCCTGTGGAGCCGATGCGGTGATGATCGGCTCGCCGATCGCCCGCGCCGCTGAGGCGCCGGGACGCGGTTTCCACTGGGGGATGGCGACCCCGAGTCCGGTGTTGCCGCGCGGCACCCGCATCAAGGTGGGCACCACCGGCAGCCTCGAAAAGATCCTGCGCGGTCCGGCTTCCCTCGATGACGGGACCCAGAATCTGCTGGGCTGCATCAAGACCTCGATGGGGACCCTCGGGGCCCGCAACCTGGCCGAGATGCAGCAGGTCGAGGTGGTGGTGGCCCCATCCCTGCTCACCGAGGGCAAGGTGTACCAGAAGGCCCAGCAACTCGGCATGGGCAAATGACGGAACGGCCGCCCACACGAGCCCTATTCTGAAGGTGTGGGGGCTACGGCTCGCACACTCCTCACACCCCCGGCCCGGCGCGTTCGGGCCTTTTGTCTTCTGCTGTCATGCCCGTTGCCTGCAACGGGATGTTGCCCGTGTTGGTCACCGGGTCAAACGTTGCTAGATTCCCGGAACCGTGATTCCATCAAGGATGTCCAGCGCCGCCGCTGTCACCGACGCTTCCTTCGAGCAAGACGTGCTCAAGAGTGATGTGCCCGTGCTGGTTGATTTCTGGGCCCCCTGGTGCGGTCCCTGCCGCATGGTGGCTCCGATTGTCGACGAGATCGCCAAGGAGTTTGACGGCAAGATCAAGGTGTTCAAGCTGAACACCGACGAGAACCCCAACGTTGCCAGCCAGTACGGCATCCGCAGCATTCCCACCCTGATGATCTTCAAGGGGGGTCAGAAGGTGGATACCGTTGTCGGCGCTGTGCCCAAGACCACCCTGTCCAGCACTCTCTCCAAGTACCTCTGATCGGCAACGGCATCGCAACACGGCCCCGCTGTTGTGGCTGAACTGCGCAGGCCAACGATTGGCCTGATCGATTACGGCATGGGCAATCTGCATTCTGTGCAGCGTGCCTTTGCCCGGTTGGGGGCTGGGGTGCTTCCGGTCACCTCGGCTGCGGCCATGGAGTCTTGTGAGGCTCTGGTGCTGCCAGGTGTCGGCGCTTTCGATCCGGCCATGGCGCAGTTGCACCAGGCCGCCCTGGTGGAGCCCCTTCGTCAGTGGTGTGCTGGTGGTTCTCCCCTGCTCGGCATCTGTCTGGGACTGCAACTGCTGTTCGAGGGCAGCGACGAAGGCTCCAGTTCGGGTCTGGGCATCCTGGCCGGACACGTCAGGGCCCTGCCCAGGCGCCCGGGGCATCCCATCCCCCACATGGGCTGGGAGCCCCTGCTGCCTGACGAGCCCAGTCCCCTGCTGCCTGCTGCTGCTCCCGAGGCCTGGATGTATTTCGTGCACTCCTATGCGGCCCAGCCCACCGACCCCCGCTGCACGACGGCAAGGGTCAGCTTCGCCGGTGACAGCCTGACCGCCGCGGTCTGGCAGGGTCAGGTGGGAGCCTGTCAGTTCCACCCCGAGAAGTCGGGTCCTAGTGGGGAGGCGATGTTGCGCCGTTGGCTGGTTTGGCTGCAGGAGGTCGGGGCGCGATGAGTCTGCGGCTCAGCGGCGGCAGGCGTCTGCAGAGCCCGTCCGGAGACCGTGCCCGCCCCACCGCAGCCCGCGTGCGTCAGGCGGTGCTCAACATACTGGCCCTCCGCTTGGCGGGTAGCCGCTGGCTCGATCTGTGCTGCGGCAGCGGCGTCATGGCCTGTGAGGCGTTGCAGCGCGGCGCAGCCCTGGTGGTGGCCGTCGAGCAGGACCGGCGCATCGCTCAGGTGGCACACCAAAATCTCGCTGCCGTGGCTGCAGGCCTAGGTTCTACTACTGCAAGTTGGCAGCTCCATTGTCAGGAGGTGCTGGGCTGGTTGCAGCGCCCCATGACACATGTCCGCGACGAGGGTCGTGCGTTTGATCTGATCTATTGCGACCCCCCCTACCGGTCAGGTCTGTATGCCGCGATGGCTCACGCCATTGCGGCAGGGGGTTGGCTAGCCCCCGAGGGACTGCTGTTGTGGGAATGTGCCACAGCCCAAGTGCCTGATCTGCCGCAGGGTTGGCTGCTGCAGGATCAACGCCGGTACGGCACGACCACCCTGTTGGTGCTCAGCTGTCGAGCAGGCTGCCGCGGCGATACTGATTCCAGGCGGCGATGAACAGACCCAGCAGTGTCACAGGAATCAGACCGAGCACGATGCCGCAGAGCAGGGGTTCGATCATGGTCGCGCTGATGGTGGATCCAAGGCACGATTGTTTCACGCCCAGGGCTGACACTGCGAGCCCCTCTGCAATTTTGTGACCAGTCCCCCCGCCCCTGCCCTGAGCACCCTCAACCGCCGCCCGCTTGTGGCGGCGCTGGTGGTGGCCTTTGCCACAGCCTGCATCGTGGTGGTGCTGCTGGTTCTGCCCGGTGCCCGCACTGATCCGTACACCCGCACCACCCTCGAACGCAGTGGATCGGCCGAGACCGGTGGACGACTGTTCCTGCTCAATTGCGCGGGCTGCCATGGCATCGCCGGCCAGGGTCTGGTGGGCCCCAACCTGCACGGCGTCGCCCAACGCAAGAACGACCGTCAGCTGATCCAGCAGGTGGTCAGCGGCCGTACGCCGCCCATGCCCCGCTTTCAACCCGAACCCCAGGCGATGGCTGATCTGCTGGCCTACCTCCACAGCCTGGTGTGAGCGTTGAACCCCTGGCCGTGGCTGTGGTGCTCGTGGAGCCGGCGGGTCCGCTGAATGTGGGCAGTGTGGCTCGCCTGTGCGCCAACTTCAGGGGACCGCTGCTGAGCTTGGACTTGCGCCTGGTGGCGCCGCGCTGCGATCACCTGGGTCCTGAGGCCCTGCAGATGGCCGTTCATGGTCGGTCCGTTCTTGAAGCTGCGGGGCTCTATGCCGATCTGGCCGCGGCGGTGGCCGACTGCCCCGTCGTTGTGGCCACCAGTGGCCGCGGTGAGGGGGAACCGCTGCCGCCGTTGTCCCTTGAGGGTGCGCTCGGGTGGCTGGTGCGGCACAGCAGCTCCACTGGCAGCCGCCAGGGCGGCCAGCAGGTCGCCATTGTTTTTGGCCGCGAAGATCGCGGTCTGAGCGCCGATGAGCTGCTCCAGGCCGGCGCCCTGCTGCAGATCAGCACCGGTCCTGGCTATCGCTCCCTCAACCTGTCCCATGCGGTGGCGTTGGTGCTCCATCACCTGCATGGCCTGTGTGCAGGTGATCGGCCTGCCAGCAGCACAAGTCCCGCGCTTGCCCGTCGCGACGTGGTGGAGGCGATGCTGGCGGATGCCGAAGCCCTGCTGCTTGACGTTGGTTTTCTGTATCCCCACACAGCAGCGGCCCGCATGGCCCGGCTGCGGGGGGTGTTGCAGCGGGCCGGGCTGACACCCGAAGACACCGCCCTGTTGCGGGGCATGGTGCGTCAGTGCCGCTGGGCGGCTGGACGTGGCGGCCAGACCCCCTAGCGTCGGGGTCCTTGCACAGGTCCAGTGCCACCAGGCCGCTCGTCACGCCCCGCCCGACGTCCGTGGATGGCCCCGCTGCTGCTGGTGCTGCGGTTGCTGGTGATGGGGGCGGGACTGGGGGTGATCGCCGGCACGAGCCTGCGTCTGCTGGCACCGCGGCTGGCTCTGGGAGCATCGAGCCAGGCGCCCCGGTCCGAGCCGGCCCCCGGGTTCGGAGCGACAACGGCAGGTCCGTCAGCCGCCGCACAGCTGGGTCGGTTTGAGCCCCGAACCGAGCTGGTGGCGTTGTCAAAGCGCTGGCAGCAGCTGGCGGCAGTGCACAAGGACCTCACCGCTTCTGGCTTTTTGCTGGTCCTCGACGACGGCCGTTTTGCCCAGTTGCAGAGCGATCTGCCCCTGCCCGCCGCCAGTTCGATCAAGACACCGATTTTGCTGCTGGCGCTGGAGGCCCTCGATGCCGGCCAGCTCCGCTGGGGTGAACCGCTGGCGATGACCAAGGAGGTGGTCGGGGGTGGGGCCGGTTGGATGGCCAGCCGGCCTGTGGGCACCCGTTTCCCTGTCTTCGAGGCGGCCACCGAGATGATCCGCGTCAGCGACAACACCGCCACCAACCTGCTCATCAAGCGGCTTGGTGGCGAACAGGCGGTCAATCAGCGCTTTGCCGCCCAGGGCCTTGCGGCCACGGTGATCAACAATTGGCTGCCTGACCTCGAGGGCACCAACACCACCAGTGCCAGGGACCTGGCCCGGTCCATCGCCCTGGTCGACATCGGTGACAAGCTCAGCCCCCGGGGGCGTGATCTGTTTCGCGAAATCCTTGGGACGTCGCGCACCAACACCTTGATCCCCCTGGGCCTGCTGCAGGGGCTGGGCCGGGATGGGGCCGATCCCGATGCCGAACTGCGCAGCTTCGGCATCACCGCTTACAACAAGACCGGAGACATCGGCATCGCCTACGCCGACGGTGCCCTGGTGCAGTTGCCCACCGGTCAGCGTGCCGTGCTGGCTTTCATGGTCAAGGGACCCTTCAATGACCCTCGCTCCACCGATCTGATTCGGGCGATGGCGGCTGAAGTGTCCAAAACCCTCGTCGGACGTCGCTGATGGCTCGCGTTTGTGCCCCCGTGGTCACCAGGCCAGCCCGGCTGGTACCGCTGCTGATCAGTGCCATGACCCTGGCTCCGTTTGCCGTTGCCGGTGTCGGTGCTGCGGCGCTGGCACAGCCTGTGATGCTGCGGCAGCAGCGGGTTGCGCCCCTGCCCGGTGGTCTCGACGGCGTTCTGGTTGTCAATGACAACAATCCAGAGCTGATCACCGCCGCCGGGGTTCTGTTGTCGACCTTTGCCGGCCAGGGACGGGGCGTCCCCGATGCCCATCTCGATACCCCGCTGGACGGCCGCTTTGACCTGTTCAGCCATCACGTCTATGCCGGCAAGCCGGACAGCCTGGATTCGACCCTCTGGCTGGCGGTGGTGGCCCAGCCGCGGGGCAGCGCACCGGTGACCCTGCGGCTGTTGGCGGGATCGACGGCCTTGTCCCAGTCCCTTATTCCCAGCCAGCCAGGAGCACCCTTTTTGCCCTTGCCAGCCCTGCTGCCCCAGGGGCTTGAACCGGTGTATGCCGGCCCGGGCAGCCGGGTGGCCACCGAGTTGCTGGGCCGCCAGCGCTCCCCGCTGCTGCCGGCCCAGTGGACTCTGGCGCCGGGCCAGCTCAGCACCCTGGTGGTGCTGCCGTTGCCTGTTCGCGGGCTGGACCCCCTGCTCAATGGCCGCAACCTGCAGCTGCGGCTGCAGAGCAGCGGGCCTGTCGATCTGGCAACCCTGGCCGCCTTTGGCAACCTGGATCAGCCACCGCCGCCGCAGACCTGGGCAGCGCTGCTGGATGGACCCCTCAGCCCCCGGGAGCACCGGGCCAGTCCCAAGGGGGCCCCGGGCCCGATGATTTATTCGCGGGTCAGTGGCGTGCAGCTGGGAAGCATCTGGACGGCCCGGATCACCGATCCCGGCAAGCCCTATCTGGCCCTGCCCCGCAGTCCGATTGCCTGGCCGATCGCGTCCCTAGAGCGGGGCACCCTGGGCACCGGCCAGGTTCAGACCGCTGCGCTTAAGACCTTCTACCCAGGAACGGCCTGGGCGGCCCACGGCAACTACGGCGTCGAATACGACGTGACTCTGCCGCTGCGCAACACCGGCAGCACCTCAGCGGCAGTGCAGCTGGCCTTTGAGTCGCCGCTCAAGGGAGATCAGGCCCAAGGGGGGCTGCGGTTCAACACCACCCCGGCCAAAGCGGTGATGTTCAGGGGCACGGTCGAGGTCAGCGGTCTGGATGGCCCCGGCCCGCGGCCGGCTGGTCGCCAGGGCTTTCATCTGGTGCTGCGCAACGGACAGCAGGGGCCACCCCTGGGCACCATCACCCTGGCCCCAGGTGCCAGCCGCAATGTCCGGGTGCGCCTGATCTATCCAGCCGATGCCACCCCACCCCAGGTGCTGAGCCTGCTGCCCATGCCCCTGGCCGATCCGGCCGGTGTGCCTGTGAAACAATCGCCACCACCCCCTGCTTCAAGCCAGCCGTGACGCAAGCCCGCAAGCGCCGGGTCTTTCCCTTCACCGCCATCGTCGGCCAGGAGGAGATGAAGCTGGCCCTGTTGCTCAACGTGATCGATCCCCGCATCGGCGGGGTGATGATCATGGGTGACCGAGGCACCGGCAAGAGCACGACGATCCGAGCCCTGGCTGACCTGCTGCCCGAGATCGAGGTGGTGGCTGGCGATCCGTACAACAGCTCACCCAGTGATCCCGACCTGCAGAGCGCCGAGGTGCGCCAGCGGTTGGACCAGGGGGAGCCGCTGCCTGTGGAGCCCCGTCAGGTGCCGATGGTGGACCTGCCCCTGGGTGCCACCGAAGACCGCCTCTGCGGCACGATTGATATTGAAAAAGCCCTCAGTGAGGGGGTGCGGGCGTTTGAACCCGGGTTGCTGGCCAAGGCCAACCGCGGCCTGCTGTACGTCGACGAAGTCAACCTGCTCGATGACCACCTGGTCGACGTGCTGCTCGATTCGGCCGCGTCGGGTTGGAACACGGTCGAGCGCGAAGGCGTGAGTGTGCGCCATCCGGCGCGCTTCGTGTTGATCGGCTCGGGCAACCCTGAAGAGGGTGAACTGCGGCCCCAGCTGCTGGACCGCTTCGGCATGAGCGTCGAGGTGCGCACCGTCCGGGATCCCGAGCTGCGGGTGCAGGTGGTGGATCAGCGCACCGCCTTCGACAACGACCCCGACGGGTTCAACAACGCCGTTCAGCCCAACCAGGACGCGCTGCAGGCCCGCGTGGTCGAGGCCCAGCAGCGCTTGCCCCAGGTGCAGATCGATGATGATCTGCGCATTCGCATCAGCGCCATCTGCGGTGAGCTGGATGTGGATGGCCTGCGCGGTGACATCGTCACCAACCGCGCCGCCCGGGCCCTGGCTGCCTTCGAGGGTCGCACCGAGGTCACTGAGGACGATGTCGCCCGGGTGGCAGCCTGCTGCCTTCGCCACCGTCTGCGCAAGGACCCACTCGAGCAGATCGACTCGGGAGACCGTGTCGTCAAGGTGTTCTGCAAGGTGTTCGAGCGCCCCGAGGGCGGCGATCGCGGCGCCTTTGAGTTGGCGCTGGCGGCCTAGCCGGGCGTCCGGTGCGGATCCTCGGCATCGATCCTGGACTGGCCCGCGTCGGGTATGGGGTGATCGAGGTGGCCGGCAGCCGTCAGCAGCTGCTCGACTGCGGCATCATCCGAACCGATCCCGGCCGCAGTGAGGGTGATCGCATGGTTGAAATCGCCCGCGATCTGCGCCAGTTGCTGCGCATCTGGCGGCCCCAGCTGGCGGCGGTGGAAAAATTCTTCTTCTACCGCTCGAGCACCACGATTTCGGTGGTGCAGGCCCGCGGGGTCGTGATGATGACCCTGGCCCGCTTCGCGGTGCCGGTGGTGGAGTTTCCGCCGATGCAGATCAAGCTGGCCCTGGCCGGCTCGGGCCATGCCCGCAAGGACGAGGTACTCGAGGCGGTGATGCGCGAGCTGGATCTCACCGAGCCGCCCCGCCCTGACGATGCAGCCGATGCCCTGGCGGTGGCGCTGACAGGCTGGTTTCAACGGTGAACAAACGGCAGTTGCGCGCCCGTTTCAGGGCCCTGCGC
>Ga0164292_10005056_pt1 | contig 10775 bp, 8 predicted proteins | sample GEODES117metaG_FD_111486 | JGI IMG/M metagenome (GOLD analysis project Ga0164292, IMG submission 111486) | Eutrophic lake water microbial communities from Lake Mendota, Wisconsin, USA - GEODES117 metaG | ecosystem: Environmental > Aquatic > Freshwater > Lake | place: USA: Lake Mendota, Wisconsin... | reverse complement strand
CACTTTTTTTTGTGACGCCAAATTGTGCTTCTGCTGTTTAAAATTTGTCCACAAGAGCATTTATAGTCTTTGTTTTTTTCGGCGTTTTTTTGTTTCATTTTTGTCGCATTTGTTTCATTTTGGTGTTTCAGTGTCAAAACATGTCGATCCCAATCACTTGGTTTGCAGCATTTAAAGTCACAATTTTTGCATTCAAATTTTTCGGCGTTTTTTTGGCTGTTTTTTGTGTCAAAATGTCTCATATATTGAAACAAGAAAAACGCCTAAAGTTTTTTCCGAAAAAAATCGAAAAAATATGCTCACAAATTTTGCGTTATTTTTTCTGGATTTAGAGCATTATGGTCACAAGTCATTTTTTTTGTGTTTTTCCAAAGGCTCCAAAAGGTTCCAAAAAATGGACATTTATAAATGTCCAAAATCGAAAACCAAAAGTAGAATTTACTTTTTGATTGTTATTTAAAAAAAGACATATAAAATGGATAATAAATCCCAGATGATCTATGGTCTTATCCCAGAGATTTTAATTTAGAGCATATTTTGTTGCAACCTTTCAGGGAAACTTTTTTCCAAGAATTTTCTGAGAATTTTCCAAGAATTTTCTGAGAATTTTCCAAGAATTTTCCAAGAATTTTCTGAGAATTTTCCAAGAATTTTCTGAGAATTTTCCAAGAATTTTCTGAGACAAAGTTTATAATAAAACAGGTTAAAAATATCTTTACATCTTTTAATAAATGAATAAAAAGGCTACAAAAAATACCTCCATAAACGTGCTAGTTATAGTCGAATCGCCAGCAAAATGTAAGAAAATTGAAGGCTATTTAGGCCCAGGTTACAAAGTATTGGCATCATTTGGTCACTTGAGAACACTAGATGGTCTAGATGCAATTGATGTAGATAACGATTTTAAACCAACTTTCTCAATTATCCAAGAGCAAATAAAGTTAAAACAAATCGAAAAGTTGCGATCAGAAATAGCTATAGCAGATGAAGTAATTCTAGCAACAGATTCTGACAGAGAAGGAGAAGCCATTGCATGGCATATTTGCGACATGTTTGGACTTTCTACAGATAAAACAAAACGCATAGTGTTTAACGAAGTCACTGAATCTGCTCTTCAAGCAGCAGTAAGAAACCCAACTCATTTGAATATGGATCTTATTTATGCACAACAATCAAGACAAATATTAGATTTGTTAGTTGGATTCACTATAACCCCTTATTTATGGCAATGTGTTTCTAAAAACAGCAAAAATAGTCTAAGTGCAGGAAGATGTCAAACGCCAGCTTTAAAACTAGTTTACGATAATCATCTAGAAATTCAAGAAGCACCAGGTTCCCTTATTTATAATACCAGCGGATATTTCACAAACATGAATCTACTTTTTGACTTGAATAAGCAGTTTGAAACAAAAGAGGATGTATTGCATTTCCTAGAGCACTGTAAAACGGCAACATATTTTTGTTCTACAACTAGTCCTAAGAAATCTATCAGAAAGGCACCTGAACCACTTACTACATCTGCCTTACAGCAATTAGCAAGCAATGAGCTACATATATCACCAAAAGAGACAATGAAATATGCTCAGGAATTATATGAAGGTGGATATATTACTTACATGCGAACAGATAGTAAGAAATATAGTAGTGATTTTATCGAAAAAACAAAACAATACATTGATAGCATTTATGGTCCAACATTTGTTAGTCAAAATCTAGACTCATTAAGGAACAATATAAAAAAAGGAGAATCAGATGATTCACATAGCTTAGAAAAGTCGCATAGCTTAGAAAAAGATTCGCATAGCTTAACACAAGAAGCACATGAAGCAATCAGACCTGTTTCTATTAATACAATATCTGTTATAGAACCAAGCGCCAAGGCACAAAAACTATACTTGCTAATTTGGACAAGAACGCTTGAAAGCTGTATGGCATCTGCACAATATAATACAATAACTGCAAAAGTAAATCTAGATCCACCACATAAAAGTCAAGCTGAATTTAGCTACAAAACAGAACAGGTGATATTTGCAGGCTGGCAAGCTGTAGATGGTATAAAACCAACAAAGCTAGTAAAAGAATACCAATATTTTTCGGCAATGAAAAAGACAGATAAGGGTTTGTTAGTTGTTCCAAAGAAGATAGATAGTAAATACAATTTAATAAATTTAAAATCACATTATACAGAAGCTAGATTGGTTCAACTATTAGAAGAAAAAGGAATAGGAAGACCATCCACATTTGCATCACTTATTGACAAATTGTTAGAACGAGAATATGTTAAAAAGCAGAATATAGAAGGACAAAAAATTGAAGGGGAAGATTTTTTGTTAGTTATAGATCAAAAAATAATTGAAACTATTCCAATTAAAAGAGAATTTGGAAATGAAAATAATAAACTAGTAATACAACCATTAGGGATAATTGTAATTGAATTTTTGTTAAAACATTTTGATAGTTTTTTTAATTATGATTATACACGAGACATGGAAAATGCGTTAGATCTAATTGCATGCAACAATCTTGCCTGGACTAAATTATGCGACACATGTTATAAAACATTATTATCTATTACAAAGGACTTAAAGAACGAGACCAAGTTTTCACTAAAAATAGATGACCTCCATACATTAATTATTGGCAAATATGGACCAGTTATAAAGAGACAAGCTTCAAATAAGTCTAAAGATGTTACATTTATACCTGTTAAAAAGGATCTAGATATAACTAAAGCGCATTTATTAAAGTTGGAAGACATAATTGAGCCTACAACAACTACAACAACTAAAACAAATGGTCTAATAGGCAAATACAAAGGCGAAGACTTATTTATAAAGAAGGGAAAATATGGGTTATATGCACAGTGGATAAGAGATGGTAAACAAGAGTCGATGTCTTTAAAAGAGCTAGAAGGAAAGACAATAGAACAAGTTGAATATTTGGATGTGCTACGTATTTTAGAAAAGGATACCACATTGGATCCGGAAAAACCGGCAGGATTTGTTAGAGAGTTATCATCGACACTTAGCATTAGAACAGGCAAATTTGGAGACTATATTTTTTACAAGAAACCGAGAGTAAAGACGCCACAATTCTTTAAATTGAAGGACTTCAATTCAGATGCAAGAAAATGCGACAAAGAAGTGCTGCTAAATTGGATCAAACTAACATATAATGTGGAATAATTATTTCTTTACTTTTTGAGTTTTTGATTTAACACATCTCCCTGTTTTTGGGTTCAACTCCTTTCCTTCAGGACATCTTTTTTCCTTTTTGACATCTTTTTTTACATCTTTTTTTTCCTTTTTTACATCTTTTATATCTATTTTTGCATCTTTTACTGTTTCTATTTTAACACACCCTTCTGGACATATAACTGATTCAACTTTAGGCTCGATCTTAGGCTCAATTTTTTGTTTTGGTGTTTTTATTTTTCTAACTTTTTGAGTTTTGGATTTAACACATCTACCAGTTTTTGGATTTAATTCTTTTCCTTCCGGGCAAGATTTTATTTGTTTAACAGGTTCAAACTCTACTTTTACTTTAGGTTCTAATTTGATCGCAACCGTTTGTTTGGGTGTTTTTACCCTTGATACTTTCACTTTTTGAGTTTTGGATTTAACACATCTACCAGTCTTTGGATTTAATTCTTTTCCTTCCGGGCAAGATTTAGTTCTTAATGAAGCATGTGAAACTGATTCAGATGGATTAGAAACTACATTAAATTCTTGATACTTTTTTAAAACTTGTCTATTTCCAATCAATTTATCAATCTCTTTGCTAATATCTCCTATTTTATTAATATCACCACTAAACATTTTCTTATTAAGTTCATTTAATTGGGTTTGCATACTTTTAAGAGTATTTTCTATATATAAAGGATCTGTTGCCATTTTCATTTCTATGTTAATTAATTGTTGAAGAATTTTTCTAAAATTCAACAACTCTGAACGCGGAAGACTCTTTATTTTTTCAATTGTAAGACCAGATTTAAAAAATATTGAAAAATATTTATATATTTTTTCATTGATAAAAACGGAATACCCTCTTATTACATTTCTTAAGTAATCTTTTTTTTTTATAATAGGCATTTTTTGTAAAGTATCAAATATGTAATTCATTAATGTTGAACTAGGAACTTCAGGATTTTTTAAACATAACTCTGTAAAAAACATACTCCAGGCTGAGCAATACCCACCAGGTTCTACAGCTAATTTAGTAAGGTCGCTCCAACCTTCAAGATTTTGTAATCCATCTATGTAAGGACAAACGTCACTAGATTCTATAAATTTAACTTCTGGTTTCCTAAATAATTGTAATATTGCGTTTATTTTAAAAATAAATAATTTCATCCATCTTGTTATTACTGCATTTTTATTATCATTTTGATATCCAAAATTTTGTCCATGCGGTTCAAAATGTTCAATTTGATTTAAATTTTTACGATAAATTAAGACATTCGCATGTCCTTGTTTATCGGGCAATAGTAATTGAACAGGAATTATTATTATTTTAGTGTCAAGACGTTTAATACAATCTACTAATAATTTAGCTAAATTATCTAATTGATTTTCTATTTGTGTGGTCTCAACCGCATTATAATGGGTTTTTATTTCAATAGACATTCCTAATATTCGTGATTTTACATCTTTATCGTAAAGAAAACAATTACTTTTGTATTTTTTGAAAAGATATAAATAAAACATGGCTTCAACTTCGTTTGAACCAATAAAAGTTAATATTTTTTCGCTTCCTGTTTTATTTAATGATTTTAATTTAGTGTCAATTTTTTGTAATGATCGTGATGTTTTTTCAGGTTCTTTATAAGGAATAGGTAATTTAATTTTTGGTGTAGGTTCCATTATATATAATAAATAAATATAAATATAAATGAATTGAAATTGAAATATTTTATAAATTCAAATATTTCAATGTAAGAAATAAAATTAAACCCCTTGAATTTGAGACAAACTAAATGCATCCCGAATATTATATTTGCGTTCATTTTGAGGTTTCAAAAGGCAGAACTCGAGCATAAATGAAAAATCAAATGAGCCAAAATCAACAAGGACATTATTATGATAGCGAAACTTGATCTTTAATTTTCGAATTCTTTCTGCTGGAGGATTAAAATACTTATAAGGTCCCATATCATTATCGAACCATTGAGAAATTGGAGTAGAAGGCACAGGTATTTTAGCAAAAGCAGAATTAACAACTCCATTAGTTTGATTGGTATGAGTTGTAAACGTAGAAATACTATAAGGGATTGTTTCATCAATACAATTGAGACCTTCAATTTCCATGTAAATGTAAGCTGGACCCATGAAGTTGATTTTTAGAGGGGCCTGCAAAAAATATACAGTTGCTCCTGGTAAAACAGGTAAAAGCCAATATCCATTATCTCCAGTGCCAGTGACATCACCATAGTAAAATCTAGGAACAAGACTGCTAGGATCAACATAATTTTCATCATTTTTAGGATCTAAAAGAAATTCATCAGGCGGAAAAGAAAAGGCATCACATCTTGTGAATCCTAAAAAGGCAGGTAATCCAAAATCAGTAAAATTTGGCAACTCTTTATTTCTACCAGGAAGACATTTTTCTTCAAGAAACTCTTTTTTAAAGAATGTTCCAGAACTATTAGTTAGAACAAATTGATCTGCATTATTACCAAACCAAAGTTTCTGACCTACTTCATTATAAACATTTGTAAACCGTTCATAAGCAGTAAATAATGCCGCTGCATAATTGTATTGAGGATATTCTGTGCTAGTAAAGAAATTATTTAAATATACAGTAACAACTTCATTCATTTTGTTAGTTAGTTCAGTTGCCATTTGAGTGGGATTATAGAATCCTGCTTCAATAACAACTACATATTCATTTGTTATATTGTAATATAATCCGGCAAAAATAGCTTCTGTTAAAGGATCGCTGAATGCATGCTCACCTGGATTATATAATTTAATAAACTTAAATGTCATATAAATGTTGTGAGAATCTGTTGAAAATACGGAGTAATTAGCAGGAAATGACCATGAATAAAGTCTAGCAGATTGAACATTTAGATAATCTTGAGGCAATTCAATTTCAAAATAAGAAGGATTTCTATATTTGAGAACGTCTCTGTCTTCAGAATGAATAGATATGTATTTTTTTTCGAAATAATATTGATTAGAATTAGGAATAATAGGATGATTGTTATTTAAATCAAAACGGCTCATATAATATTATTATAAATTATTTTTATATGAAAATAATATTAAATTAATAAATCAATAAATTAATAAATCAATAATTAATAATCAATAAATCAATAAAGCAAATTAATAAAATTAAATTAAACAATGTATATATACACTATGCAAGCAAATTATAGTGGTAAACAGCCTAATAATACAGCATATATAAAAAACTTTGTTCCAGGAATACCTACAACATTATGGAAAACAATAAAATATAATGTTAACAGTAGTCTATCAGTAAATGCAATAACTCCGATATCTTCTTCAAATAATAATTTATATATTCCAGGAAACTTATATGTAGATGGGACTATAGTAAATCCATCAGATATATATTTAAAAGATAATATAGAAGATCTAGATGACGATATATCAGTCAAACTAGAAAGTCTAAGGCCTACACAGTTTACATTTAAATCAGATTCAAGTAAAAATATTCATTATGGATTTATAGCTCAAGAATTTGAGGAACATTTTCCTGAATTAGTTGTATCAAAGATAGATAAACATGTAGCAAATTTAAAAGCGATTAATTATTTAGAATTAGTTCCTTTGTTAGTTTATCAGATACAGAAAATGCAAAAAGAGATTGATGAATTAAAGATCCAAATAAAAACAGACAAATCTAATGCTTAACCAAAGAATAAAATAAACTAAATATTATACATAATAAATAATATACATAATATTTATAAACCAAAATGGACAAACAATTATATCAAAATTTAGACACTTTTTTATATTCATTGGTAGCTGGAGCAGGTCTAGTAGTGATTTTGACATCAGGTAAAACAGACAAAAGTGCAGTAACTGCATTTCAAGTAGCATATTCCATATTATTTTGCGTTGTATGTTACAAATCAGTGCTTGCAGGAAGTAAATTAGATTTAAGTCAATCAGGAAGTATGATAACAAAGGCAATAAATTTTATAACAATGTTTTTTCCATTTTTATCTATACTAGCAGTTATACTATGGATATTAGTATTAGTGTCTTTATATTATGATAGAATAACAGAAGGGAAAGTATCTGATTACTACACTTCATTTATGAATATAGCAAGTGTTATGTTGCTTATTCAAATTTACATGATATTTAGTGAAACAAGTGATAAGACACCTCCCTTATCTTTAAAAACTTATTCTTTATTAAGAATGTTGGCAGTTTTATCCGCTCTTTCAGTAATAACTGTAAGTATTGTGCTAAAATTTTATATAACAGATTGTTAAAAATAATAACTAGTATATTAACCTATAGTTTAATAAATTTATAAGTTAACCCATAATACATGTCAGTTTCCCAAATGCCCGCGATTTTTAGTAAAAATGTATTATTAATTTTATCAATATTTTCAGAGAAAATTTTAATATTACCATTTTTAAGCTGTTCATATATTTTGTATTGTGGAATTTTGCCTCTGATATTAATTTTTTTTATAATGTTGTCTTCAATTGTTTGCAAACGTTCTATTAGTTCCTTGTAAAGATTTACATCAAAACAGCACTTAAATTTGTTATAATATTTATCGATTGTTAGATGATTAATATTTATGGATAGATAAATTCCATTTAAAGTGAAAATAGGGGTTGAATAAATAATGCGAATAAAATAGCCATCATTCATGATATTATTTTTAATAGGATCGCAAAAATAGATGCAATCTTCATTATATTGTTCTAATGTTTTTACTATATTCATAATTATATATATTAGTAATTATGAATATGCTTTTATTACTTTTTTAAAGAGATTTAAATATTAAAAATCAAAAAAAATACAATCCGTAAAATACAGTAATAAAGAATATTCAATAATAATTATTACATCTACATGAAATTTCAAGAAACTCATTTTGAAGAATATATTCATGCTGTAAATAAAATAAACATACATCCAAAGTTAGAGAAAGTATATTCGCATTTTCCCGGATCGATTGACAAACTGGGTAATTTAATATTTTATGGTCCAAGTGGAGTCGGAAAATACAGTCAAATGTTATATTCTATAAAAAAATATAGTCATTCTGAATTAAAATATGAAAAGAAACTAAGTCTTGTATTCAATAAAGATGTGTATTTTTTCAAGATAAGTGACATACATTATGAAATAGACATGTCTTTGTTAGGTTGTAATTCGAAATTACTATGGCATGACATTTATTTGCAAATAGTAGATATTATTTCAGCAAAAACGGAGAAGTCTGGAATAATTGTGTGCAAAGATTTTCATAATATTCACAGTGAATTATTGGAAAACTTTTATAGCTATATGCAAGATAATAATGCATCGAATATAAATATAAAATTTATTTTACTGACAGAAGAATTAAGTTTTATTCCGGACAATATAATGAATTGTTGTGAAATAATTAGTGTGGCTAGACCATCAAAAGTTGCTTATTCAAAGTGTAGTAAACAAAAGTTACCCAATGATTTAAAAATAGAAACTATAACTAACATAAAAAATTTGCATGTGAATATCACCGATCTAATGTGTCCTTACAAGATCATATGTGATAAAATTATTAAAGAAATGGTAAATATAGATTCTTTAAAATTTCTGAAGTTTCGCGACTATTTATATGATATATTTATTTATAACTTGGATATAACAGATTGTATTTGGTATATACTGACCTCATTAATTAATCAAAAACACATTAAAAAAGAAGATATGTCATCTATTCTATTAAAAACATATATTTTTTTGAAATATTATAATAATAATTATAGACCAATTTATCACTTAGAGAGTTATTTGTTTTATTTAACAAGTATCATACATGGATTTAAATAAAGCTGCCTCTATTTTAGAGATAGATTTAAATGCAATAAAAGTGACTAGTCTAACGCAAGACTATATTAAAAAACAATTTCGTAAGTTGGCATTAATAAATCATCCAGATAAAAATGGGAATAGTTTAGAATCAACTAACAAATTTCAGGAAATAAATGAAGCATATGAATATTTAGCAAAGGAACTTAAAGAAATAAATAACTTATCAGACACTTCATTTGCACAAGACTCTCAACAAGACTCTAATGCCTTTGTTAGTTCAAATGAAGAACAAGATGAAAATATTGAAACAAAAAGTAGATATATATATTTATTATCTCTTTTTATTGGTAGTATTATAGATGGCCAATACAAAGAAGCTATTAAAAATGTTATTAAAGAAATAGTCACCTATGGGCTAAAGCAATGCGATAAGAATGTATATTTAGAACGAATATTTTTAGAATTAGATAAAGATAGTGCATTAGAAGTGTTTAATTTTATATGCAAATACAAGCACATATTGCATATAAATTCAGATACTTTAGAATTTGTTAGTTTATTAATAAAAAGGAAGTATGAAAATGATCGAGTATTTATATTGAATCCATCAATAACAGATTTAATGGAGAACAATATATTCAAGTTGTATGTAGATGATCAATTATATTTGGTTCCATTGTGGCACGATGAATTATATTTTGACAGTCCTACTAGCGACATTATTGTTTTATGCAATCCAGAATTGCCTGCAAATATGGTTTTAGATGAAGATAATAATTTACATGTTACTTTAGATATAGAAGGTAACAAATTGTTAGATCTAATAAAGCAAGATGCATTTGCACAAGGGTCTTCATGCTTTGTTAGTTTATTAATAGGTAATAGAGATTTTAGTATTCCTTTAAATAAGTTGCATATGAAAAAAGAACAAACATATAAATTTATTAAACAAGGAATATCTCGAGTAATAGAAGATGATATATATAATGTTAGCTGCAAAACAGATATAATAGTAAAGATCCGCATTATTTAAAATAATATAAAAATAAGTATTTTAATTTCATAGTTGATAAAAATAATGAAATTAAAGATAAAAAGAATATTAAGGAATTTTTTGTTTTTTAATTAGTTTATTTGAATAATTTATTTTCTTTTATATTTAGGCAAATAATTTAAGCATCCGTCTTCTTGCGAACAACCTTCTTCTTTGCAGCTGCAGGCTTCAAATCCTCAACAACTTCCTCATGAACAACTTGTTGAACGACAGTTTCTACAGCAACCTGTTGTGCTTGAACAAAGACATGTGCAGGTGCAGGGACTAGATCAGCCTCGTCATCACTATCAACTACCATAGTTGATACCTGTGCATCATCAGGCTCCTCAATTACCTCAACAGGAGGAAGTGTCTTTAGAAGTGCCTTGTCAGCTGCCTTGGGCTTAAGAAAGCATTGCCCCTCCATAGAAGGCTTAGGCTTCTGCACAATAGCCTGCTTCAAGTTCCAAGTGATCGAAACCTTGCCATTGACAAACCATAGGCCACCACACTGAAGCAAGCAGATAACATGGGTCTTCGGCTTCAAGAACTCAAGAGGGCTCAAGTGGCTATTTACCTTTCCATTAATGTATAGCCCATTGCCATCCTCATCATAAATCTCGGACTTCCAGATTCCGCTCCAGCAAGGAATCTTAACAGTAAGAGTAGGCGCCTTGCTTAGATCAGGCTCTTGTGATCCCTTGACCTTTGGATGT
>Ga0164292_10005055_pt1 | contig 10776 bp, 8 predicted proteins | sample GEODES117metaG_FD_111486 | JGI IMG/M metagenome (GOLD analysis project Ga0164292, IMG submission 111486) | Eutrophic lake water microbial communities from Lake Mendota, Wisconsin, USA - GEODES117 metaG | ecosystem: Environmental > Aquatic > Freshwater > Lake | place: USA: Lake Mendota, Wisconsin... | reverse complement strand
TGGGCAGGAAGGCCAGGCCGTGCCCCGCCAGCGCCATGGCCTTCAGCACCTCGGCCATGTCGGTTTCGTGGATGGCCTCCAGGCTCGCGGCGTCGCCGGCCTGGCGCAGGATCAACTCGACCATGCGCGCCATGTAGGCACCCTCGGCAAAGCCCAGCAGCGGCAGCCGCGGAACTTCCCCCGGGGCCGCGGGCCGACCGTCCGCGCCCGCGGCCGCCTGCACGGACGGCAGCGCGAACAGCGGCCGCCCTTGCGCGTCGGCGCGAGCGTAGGGCGCCAGCGTCTCCTGGCCGAGCGTGAGCATCTGGTAACGCCCGGGCGCCAGTTGCAGGGGCTGGCTCGCGTGGTGGTAAGCGATCAGCAGGTCGCAGCCGCCCTCGGTCAGGCGCATCGCGGCGTCGTGCACGTTCATCGCGGTCAGGCGCGTCTTCAAGGCACCGAAGCGCGGCCGCAGGTCCATCAGCCAGCGAGGGAAGAAGGTCAGCGCCAGCGTGTGCGGCACGGCGAAGTCGATCACGTCCTGACGCGCCGCCTGCAGGCCGCGCAGTGTCTGCCGCGCCCCCTGCACCCCGGCCAGGATCTCCAGCGCCTGGGCGTGGAAGGCCTCGCCGGCCGGCGTCAGCCGCGTCGGGTAGGACGAGCGGTCCACCAGGTCGGTGCCGGCCCAGGCCTCCAGCGCCTGGATGCGGCGCGAGAACGCCGGCTGCGTCACATGCCGCAGCTGCGCCGAGCGCGAGAAGCTGCGCGTCTCGGCCAGGCTGACGAAGTCTTCGAGCCAGCGGGTTTCCATCGGAGGTCCAGGCGGCGAACGCAGCGCCGCGGGCCGGATTGTGCACAGGCGTACAGCATCGACGCACGGGCGCAGCAGGGCCGGCGGGTGGCGCCCCTGGCCATGAACTGCAGCAGCCGGATCGCCAGCTCACGGCGGGCGCCTCGCGCGGACGGCCCCTCAACCCAGCCGGTACAAGCGCCGCGCGTTGCCCCCCAGCACGGCCGCGCGCGCCGCCGGCGCGAGCGCGGCCTCGTCCAGCAGCGCCTGCACCTCGCCCCACCAGCCGGCATAGCTGCCGGCGAGTTCGAGCACCGGCCAGTCGCTGCTCCAGACCAGGCGCTCGGCGCCGAAGCAGTCCAACAAGTGGCGAGCCCAGCGGCGCGCAGCCTCCGGCCGGGGCGCCGGCCCGGCCTCGGTGAGCAGGCCCGAGAGCTTGCAGAAAACCTCGGTCTCGCGCGCCAGCGCGGCCATGTCTGCGGCCCAGGGCTGCCAGGCGCCGGCCGCGATGTCGGGCTTGGCCCCGTGGTCGATGACGATGCGCAGCCCGGGGTGGCGGTCGACGAGGCGGCGCACGCGCGCCAGATGCACCGGCTTGACCAGGGCGTCGAAGGCCAGACCGCAGGCCGCCATCGCGTCCAGCACCGGGGCCAGCGCCGGCTGCAGGATCCAGTCCGGGTCGGGCAGATCCTGCAGCATGGGCCGCAGGCCGACGAGCCGCGGCCGCCGCGCCAGCGCCTCCACGCGCCGCGGCGCGTCCGCGGCGAGCCAGTCGATGCTGCCGACCACCCCCAGCACACTGGCGTGGGCCTGCGCCTGCGCGAGCAGGAAGTCGGTCTCCGCCTCGGTGGGCGCAGCCTGCACGAGCACGCCGCCCGCGACGCCGCGGGGGCGTGAGACGGCCTCCCAATCGGCGACCGTCACGTCGCGATGGATGGGGTGCAGGGCCGGCGTGAGCCAGCCGTAGTCGCCACGCGCCAGGCGCCAGCAGTGAAAGTGGGCGTCGACGATGCCCGCCGAAGCGTCCGGGTCCGGAAGATCGTTCATGGCTCGGTCAACGGGCGTGCAGGCGGGCATCGACGCTCAGGACGTGGGTGCCGCCTCCGGGATCAGGCCGGCCGTGCGCAGCGCACGCCAGAAGTCGGGCGGGATCGGGTGCGCCAGCAGCGCGAGGCTGTCGCGCCACTCGGCCACGCTGCGCGCGCCCAGCAGCAGCTCGTCCACCGCCGGGTGGGCGAGCGGGAACTGCAGCGCCGCGGCGCGCAACGGCACGGCATGGGCCTCGCACACGGCCTCGATGCGGGCTGTGCGCTCGACCCAGGATTGCGCCGCCGGGGCGTAGTTGAAGGTCACCGGCCCGGCACGCGTGCCGCGCGCCAGCAGGCCGGAGTTGAAGACGCCGCCGACGGCCACGCGCACGCCCCGGGCCGCACAGGCCTGCAGCATCCCGGAAGAAAGGGCCGCGTGGTCAAGCAGGGTGTAGCGGCCGGCGATCAGCACCGCGTCCAGGTCGGCGTTGCGCAGCACGTCCAGCACCGCCTGCTCGTCGTTCACGCCCAGGCCGATGGCGCCCACCAGGCCCTCGCGCCGCAGTTGCGCGAGCGCGGGCAGCGTCTCCTCGCACACCTGGCGCAGCACGCGTGCGCCATCGGCGCCGTGGGTGTGGCGGTCCATGTCGTGCACGTAGGCGATGTCCAGACGCGCGAGCCCCAGGCGCTGCAGGCTGTCCTCGACGCTGCGGCGGGTGCCGGCGGCGCTGAAATCCCAGTGCTGGACGAAGGGCAGGCCGTCGACATAGGCGTGCTGCTCGCGCGGCACCGCCTGCGCCGGGGTGAGCAGGCGCCCGACCTTGCTGGACAGCACGAAGTCCTCGCGCCCATGGCACCGGAGCGCGTCGCCGAAGCGCTGCTCCGACAGCCCGTGCCCGTAGTGCGGCGCGGTGTCGAAGCGGCGGCAGCCGTCAGCCCAGGCGGCATCGATGGTGGCGCGCGCCTGCGCCTCGTCCACGGCCTCGAACAGATTGCCCAGCGCGGCACCACCCAGGCCGAGTCGGGCCATCAGCTCGGGCCCGGGCCGCATCGCCGCAACCGGCGCCATCGCGCCGGCAGCCGTGCTCACCGCGCCAGCTCCCCGGACCCGGCTGGCATCGGTGCCTCGTCCTCGCCCCCGCTCTGCTGCAGCCGCCACATGCGGGCGTAGCGCCCGCCCAGGGCCAGCAGTTGCGCGTGCGGCCCGCGCTCGACGACGCGGCCCTGGTCGAGCACGACGATCTCGTGCGCGTCGACCACCGTGCTCAGCCGGTGCGCGATGACCAGCGCCGTCTTGCCCTGGGCCGCGCTCTTCAGCTCGGCCTGGATCGCGCGCTCGTTGGCCGAGTCCAGCGCCGAGGTCGCCTCGTCGAAGATGACGACCGGCGGGTCCTTCAGCAGCGTGCGCGCGATCGCCACGCGCTGCTTCTCGCCGCCGGAGAGCTTGAGCCCGCGCTCACCGACCATGGTGTCGTAGCCCTTGGGCGTGGCGGAGACGAAGTCATGGATGTGGGCCGCGCGCGCCGCGGCCTCGACCTGCTCGCGCGTCGCGCCAGGCCGGCCGTAGGCGATGTTGTACTCGACCGTGTCGTTGAACAGCACCGTGTCCTGCGGCACGATGCCGATGGCCGCGCGCAGGCTGGCCTGGGTGACCTGCCGGATGTCCTGCCCGTCGATCGTGATGCGGCCGCCGGTCACGTCGTAGAAGCGGAACATCAGCCGCGCCAGCGTGGACTTGCCCGCGCCCGAGGCGCCGACCACGGCCACGGTGCGCCCGGCCGGGATCTCGAAGCTCACGCCGTGCAGGATGGGCCGGTCCGGGTCGTAGGCGAAGTCCACGGCCTCGAAGCGCACCGTGCCCTGGCGCACCTGCAGCGGCGCGGCGCCGGGCGCGTCGTCCACCTCGCGGTGGCGGCCGAGCAGGCCGAACATCTTGTCCAGGTCGGTCAGCGCCTGCTTGATCTCGCGGTACATCACGCCCAGGAAGTTCAACGGGATGTAGAGCTGGATCATGAAGACGTTGATCATCACCAGGTCGCCCAGCGTCATGCGCCCGGCCACCACGCCCTCGGTGGCGCGCCACAGCATCGCCACCAGCGCCACGGCGATGACGAGCTGCTGGCCGGTGTTGAGGATGCTCAGCGTCGTCTGGCTCTTCAGCGCCGCGCGGCGCAGCTGCTCCAGGCTCTGGTCGTAGCGCCGGGCCTCGAAGTCCTCGTTGCCGAAGTACTTCACCGTCTCGTAGTTGAGCAGCGAATCGACGGCCTTGGTGTGCGCCGTCGAGTCGAGCTCGTTCATGCGGCGGCGGAACTGGGTGCGCCACTCGGTCACGGTCACGGTGAAGGCGATGTACAGCGCCAGCGCCGCCAGCGTGATCAGCGCGAAGGCGGCGTCGAACTTGATGCCCAGGAGCGCGAGTACCAGCAGCACCTCGACCAGCGTGGGCAGGATGCTGTAGAGCGAGTACGAGATCAACGACTGCACCGCGCGCGTGCCGCGCTCGATGTCGCGCGTCATGCCGCCCGTCTGGCGCTCGAGGTGGAAGCGCAGGCTCAGCGCGTGCAGGTGGCGGAAGGTCTCGAGCGCGATGCTGCGCGTCGTGCCCTCGGTGGCCTTGGCGAACACGAGCTCGCGCAGCTCGGTGAACAGCGAGGTCGACAGCCGCAGCGCACCGTAGGCGAGCAGCAGCCCCACGGGCACGACGAGCAGCGCCGCCGCCGAGCCGGGCCGGATGTTCAGGCTGTCGACCAGTTCCTTCAGCAGCAGCGGCACGCCCACGTTGGCGAACTTGGCCGCGAGCAGGAAGCCCAGCGCGATGCCCACGCGCCAGCGGTAGCGCCAGAGGTAGGGCAGCAGGCGCTTCAGCGTCGTCCAGTCGGAGCGCGGAGCGGCGGCGGCCCCGCTATCGGGCGTCGGCGGCAGGGTGCTCGCGTGCGGACGCATGGGCGCTCGGGAAAGGCCGGTCAGCGGCGGAAGAGGTCGAGGATGCCGCTGCGCTCCTCGGCGCCGGGCGGCTTGGGCACCTTGTCCTCCAGCCCGACGCTGCTGACGCCGCGGCCGCGGCTGAACTCGTCGAAGACCCAGTCGTTGCCGGCGTACACCACACCGTCGGGCTGGGGGTACTGCTGCACCGGCACGCCCTGCAGCGCCACTTTCATGAAGTCGATCCACACCGGCAGCGCCAGGCCGCCGCCGGTCTCGTTGCTGCCGAGCTTGCGCGGGTTGTCGTAGCCGATCCAGACCACGGCGACGAGGTCGGGGTGGAAGCCGCCGAACCAGGCGTCCATCGAGTCGTTGGTCGTGCCCGTCTTGCCGAACAGGTCGCTGCGCTGGAGCTGGGCCTGGGCCTTGGCCGCCGTGCCCGAGCGCGTGATCTCCTGCAGCAGCGAGTTCATCACGAAGGCGTTGCGCTCGTCGATCACGCGCAGCGACTCGTCCAGCACCGGCAGCGCGCTCTCGCGCAGCGCCCGCCCGCCATGGTCGGTCACCTTGGTCACGAGCATGGGGTCGAGCCGGTGGCCGCCGTTGGCGAAGACGGCGTAGGCGGTGGCCATCTGCAGCGGCGTGACCGACCCCGCGCCCAGCGCCATAGTCAGGTAGGGCGGATGGCGCTCGGCCTCGAAGCCGAAGCGCGTCAGCCAGTCCTGCGCGAACTGCGTGCCGGTGGACTGCAGCACGCGGATCGACACCATGTTCTTCGACCGCGCCAGCGCCGTGCGCAGCGACATCGGCCCGTCGAACTTTCCGTCGTAGTTCTTCGGCTCCCAGGGCTGGCTGCCGGTGGCCGCGGCGTCGAAGAACAGCGGCGCGTCGTTCACCACGGTCGCCGGCGCGAAACCCTTCTCCAGCGCGGCGGAGTACACGAAGGGCTTCAGGCTCGAGCCCGGCTGGCGCCAGGCCTGCGTCACCCGGTTGAACTTGTTGCGGCCGTGGTCGAAGCCGCCGACCAGGGCCTTGATGCCGCCGGTGCGCGGGTCGAGCGCGACGAACGCGCCCTCGACCTCGGGCAGCTGCGTCAGCACCCAGGCGCCCTTGGCGTCCTTCATGGCGCGCACGATGGCGCCGCGGCGGATCTGCACCTTCGGCCCCGCCTTGTCGGACAGCCCCGATGTCACCGGCTTCAGGCCTTCACCGCTGACGTTGATCGTCTCACCCGACTGCAGCATGGCCGTGACGCGGCGCGCGCTGGCCTGCAACACCACGGCGGCCTTGAGTTCCTCGTTGTCCGGGTGGTCGGCCAGTGCCTCGGCCACGCGGGTGTCGATGGCGGCGGTGTCGGCCGGCAGCTCGACGTAGGCCTCCGGGCCGCGGTAGACCTGGCGCAGCTCGTAGTCCATCAGGCCGCTGCGCAGCGCCGCGTGCGCCGTCTTCTGGGCGATCGAGTCCACGGTCAGGCGCACGTGCAGACCGCGCGAATAGGTCTCCTCGCCGTACTGCGCGAAGACCAGCTGGCGCGCCATCTCGGCCACGTACTCCGCGTGCCCGCCGGACTGGCTGCCCTTGCGATAGGCCATCTTCTGGCGCAGCGCCTCGTCGTACTCGCGCTCGGTGATGAAACCGTTGTCGAGCATGCGTTCAATGATGTAACGCTGGCGGATAACGGCGCGCCGGGGGTTGACGATGGGGTTGTAGGCCGAGGGCGCCTTGGGCAGCCCGGCCAGCATCGCGGCCTCGGCGATCGTCACCTGGGCCAGCGGCTTGCCGAAGTAGACCTCGGCCGCGGCGCCGAAGCCGTAGGCGCGCTGGCCGAGGAAGATCTGATTCATGTAGATCTCGAGGATCTGGTCCTTGCTCAGCATGGCCTCGATCTTGAAGGCCAGCAGCACCTCGTAGATCTTGCGCGTGAAGGTCTTCTCGCTGCTGAGGTAGAAGTTGCGCGCCACCTGCATCGTGATCGTCGAGGCGCCCTGGCTCTTGGCCTCGGACAGCTGCGCGAGCGCGGCACGCGCCACGCCCTTGAAATCCACCCCCCCATGGCGGTAGAAGTTGGCATCCTCGATCGCGAGCACCGCCTCCTTCATCTGGCGCGGGATCTGCGCGATCGGCACGTACACGCGCTTTTCCTCGCCGAACTCGCCCAGCACCGCGCCATCGGCCGAGAACACGCGCAGCGGCAGCTTGGGCCGGTAGTCGGTCAGGCTGTCGATCTCCGGCACGTTCGGGTAGGCCACGGCCAGCGCGATGCCCGCGACCATCACCAGGGCCAGCACGCCGGCGCACGCCAACCCGGCCAGCGCCAGCGCGGCGCGCAGGAGCAAACGGCGCCAGGTCGGCGCGTCGGTGTCGGTGTCTGCAGGCATGGGCCGCGAGCATAAGGGTTTTCTCGGGTCCGGTCCGGGCCGGGTGCGGGAGGGCCCGGCCCGGCGCGGTGCGGCTTGCCGCTAACATGGTTCGCTCACAGACAGGGAGGTTCGGACGTGGAGTTCCTGGCGCGGCTTCTCGGCCGGCGGGGTGCACCGCTGATGGGGCTGGACATCGGCGCCAGCGGCGTGCGCCTGGCTGAGCTCGGCGCGGGGCCGACCGGCGGCTGGACGCTCGAGCGCCTGGGCACCGAGCCGCTGCAGCGGGGCTGGGTCAGCGAGGGCCAGATCGAGGACTTCGACGCCGTCGTCGCGGCGGTACGCCGGGTCGTCGCCCGCAGCGGCACGCGCCAGCGGCGCGTGGCCCTGGCCTTGCCGGCGTCGGCGGTGATGACGCGACGCCTGGTCCTTCCCGCCGGCCTGCGCGAGGACGAGCTCGAGCAGCTCATACGCCTGGAGGCCGAGCAGCACATCCCCTTCCCGCTGGACGAGGTGAGCCTGGACTTCAACGTCGTCGGGCCGGTGGACGGCTCGGGCGGGCAGGTGCAGGTCTTCGTCGCCGCCGCGCGCCAGGAGCGCGTCCAGGACCGCCAGGGCGTGGCCGAGGCCGCCGGCCTGGTGCCGGCGGTGATGGACATCGATGCCCACGCGGCGCAGCGCGCGCTACGGCACTGGCTGGCCGGGCGCGCCCTCTCGGCGCCGGGCGCACTGCTGGCGTGGTTCGATCTGGAGGCCGGCAGCCTGCGCCTGAAGGTGCTGCAGGATGGCGCCACGCTGCACGAGCAGGAGCAGGCCGTGGAGCCGACCGACGCGGCCGCCGACATGGCCGACGCGCAGGCCGCGCGCCGCATCGCGCAGGCGCTGCAGCAGTTCTTCGCCAGCGCGCCGCACCACGCGGTCGACCACGTCCTTCTCAGTGGGCCGGGCGCCTCGTCGCCCGGCCTGGCCCGTCGCGTGGCCGACCTCACGGGCTTCGACGCCGTCAGGGTCGACCCCTTCGAGGGCATGGCCGCGGCGCGCGCGGCGGGCGAGCTCCTGGCGCGCGAGAGCAGCGCCTGTCTCGTGGCCTGCGGGCTGGCGATGCGTGGGGACAGCACGTGATCGCCGTCAACCTGCTGCCGCACCGCGAGGCGCGTCGGCGCCGGCTGCGCCGCGGCTTCTATGCCGGCCTGGCGGCGAGCGCCGCGGTCGGCGCGGTCATGGTCGCGGCGGTGTGGTCGCTGTTGTCGCAGCAGGTCGCCGGCCAGGTGGCGCGCAACGCCTATCTCGAGGCCGGCATCGCCCGCCTGGACGTGCAGATCCGGGACATCGCCGGCCTGCGCGCCGAGATGGCCGAGCTCGAGGCCCGCGGGCGCATCGTGCAGGGCCTGCAGAGCCGGCGCAACGCCTCGGTCAAGGTGCTCACGGCCCTGGCCGAGCAGGCGCCGGCCGGGCTGAAGCTGTCGTCGGTGAGGCAGACGGGGCTGGTGGTCGCCGTCAGCGGCCTCGCATTGAGCAGCGAGCACGTGGCGGTGCTGATGCGCGACGTCACGGCCGGCGCCTCGCCCTTCGAGCGTGCCGAGATCGTCGAGGTGCGCGCCCTGCCGGTCGGCGCGGCGGCCGCCCCGGCCCCGACGGCACCAGGCGGCCCGGAGGCCGAGCGGCGCCTGTTCGAGTTCTCCCTTCGTCTGACCTTGCGGTCGGCCGAAGACCTTCCCCCCGCGGCCACCGCGCCGCCAGGGCCGGGGCGCTGAGATGGGCCGCGGCATCGTGTGCCCCCGCGCTGCCTCGGGCAGCCCCTGGGAGGCCAGGCGGTGAGCGCCCCCGCCCGCCCCGGGATCCCGCGCCTGAGCCGGGAGGCGCTGGTCGCGCAGTTCCGCGGCCTGGACCCGCGCGACCCGGGCGTGTGGCCGCTGCTTCCGCGCCTGGCCGCCTGGGCCGCGGCGCTGCTGCTGGTGCTCGTCGCCGGCGCGCTGGCGGTGCTGTCGGACGAATTCGGGCGCCTGGAGCGCGAGCGCGCGCGCGAGCCCGCCCTGCAGAAGACCTACCGTGACAAGCTCGCGCAGGCCGTGAACCTGGCCCCGCTGCGGCAGCGCAAGCAGCTCGTGCAGCAGCAGGTGCAGGAACTGGAGCGCCAGCTGCCCCGGCGCTCGGAGATGGACGCGCTGCTCTCCGACCTGGCCGACGCGGCGCGGCGGCGCGACCTGGGGATCGAGATCTTCCGCCCGGGCGCGCTGCAGTTGCGCGAGCACCACGCCGAGCTGCCCATCACGCTGCGCCTGTCGGGCCGGTACCACGACATCGGCGCCTTCGCCGCCGACGTCGCCCGGCTGCCCCGCATCGTGGCCTTGCACGACCTGCAGCTCACCGCGCCGCCGACGACGCCGCGCGAGCCCGCGCGCAACCCGGCGGCCGGGCCGGCCCGCGGCGGCACGCCGCCCGCGGACGCACCGCCCGTGCTCTCCTTCGAGGCCACCGCGCTCACCTACCGCGCACTCGAACCCGCGGAGCTGGCCGAGCAGCAGCGCCGGCGCGAGGCCGAGAAGGCCGGCGCCCGGCGCAGCGGCGCCGCCGGAGCCAAGCCATGACCCGCACCAGCCGCAGCGGCCTCGCGCCTGCGCCAGCCCCGCCCGCGGCGCCCCCGCGTCGCGGGCTGAAGGCCGCGCTGCTGCCGCTGGCTTTGGCTGCGCTCGGCCTGCTGGGCGGCTGCGCGCCGGCAGGCGAGGACCTCGATGCCTGGACGCAGCAGCAGCGCCTGGCGCTGAAGCCCTCGCTGCCGCCGCTGGCCGAGCCGCTGCGCTTCGAGCCCCTGGCCTATGCCGCAGCGCGTCAGGACGATCCCTTCGACCCGCGCCGCGTCGCCCCGCCCGAGGCGGCGAAGCCGGCGCCGCAGGCCCCCGGCGGCGCGCGCGCGGGCAGTCCGCTGCTGACCCGCCCGCTCGAGGACATGCGCATGGTGGGCACCTTGCGCGGCAGCGCGGGCGTACGGGCCCTGGTGCGCATCGACGGCCAGGTGCATGCCGTGGCGCCCGGGGACATGCTGGGCCCGAACCGCGGGCGCATCGTCCGCATCGATGAGCAACGGATCGAACTGCGCGAGACCGTGCGCACCGCCGCGGGCCAGTGGGCGGAGCGCCCGGCGACACTGCAGATGCAGGGAGACACACCATGACCCCCCCCGTCCGCCGCCACGCACCGTCCTGGCCGACGGCGCCCCGCGCGCAGGCCGCCCGCTGCGCCTCGGCGCTGGCCCTGGCGCTGGCCGTGCTCTCCCCCGGCCCGGGCCGGGCTCAGGCGCCAGCCGCTCCGGCCGGCACCGCAGCCGAGGGCCGGATCGCGCTGCAGTCGGTGTCCGTCGGGACGGCCGGCGCCGGCACCGCGGCCCTGCGCCTGGAGCTCGACCGCCCGCTCGCCGGCCCGCCCACGGGCTTCACCCAGGCCCAGCCCCCGCGCGTGGCCATCGACCTGCCGGGGGTGCGCAACGCGCTCGGCCGCGAATGGCTGCCGCTGGAGCAGGGCCCGCTGCTCGGGGTGGTGCTCGCCGAGGCCGGTGACCGCACCCGGCTCGTGCTGACGCTGCGACAGCCCAGCGACTGGCGCGCGCTCGTCGAGGGGCGCAGCGTCACGATCCAGCTCTCCCCCGCCACCGTCGCGACCGCCCCAGCGCCGCGGGCGGCCGCCCCCCGGGCCACCGCGGGGG
>Ga0164292_10005053_pt1 | contig 10777 bp, 9 predicted proteins | sample GEODES117metaG_FD_111486 | JGI IMG/M metagenome (GOLD analysis project Ga0164292, IMG submission 111486) | Eutrophic lake water microbial communities from Lake Mendota, Wisconsin, USA - GEODES117 metaG | ecosystem: Environmental > Aquatic > Freshwater > Lake | place: USA: Lake Mendota, Wisconsin... | reverse complement strand
GTGTCCGGCGCGTTCCAGCCGGTGGCGGCGCTGAAGGGCTCGAAGGTCACATGCGCCTGGTAGGGCGCGTTGTCCTCCAGCAAGGCCTTGAGCCGCTGCACCGCCTGCGCGGCATCGACCAAGGGCGGCAGACGCAGCGAGAGCTTGAAGGCGGTGTAGGGGCGCAGCACATTGCCTGCGTCCTGCAAGGCCGGCAGGCCCTCGGCGCCGGTGACCGACAGAGTCGGCGTCCAGGTGCGATTGATAAGGGCCTGTACCGGGTCGGTGGTGGTGGGCAGGGCGAAGGCGGTGGCGCCGCCGCAGTCGTAATGGGCCCAGGGAAAGCGCTTGTAGACCTCGTCGCCCAGGATGGCGGAGGTGGCGCGCGCCTGCTCCAGACGCTGGGCCGGAACGTCACAGTGGAAGATTTCGGGCAGAAGCCGGCCGGTCTGGCTGTCTTCCAGCCGGTCGAGAACCTGCCGCATGATGCGAAAGCTCGAGGGCACGAGGCCCGAGGCGTCGCCGGAGTGGACGCCTTCGGTGAGCACCTGCACCTTGAGCGTACCGGCGGCCATGCCACGCAGCGAGGTGGTGAGCCAGAGTTGCTCGTAGTTGCCGGCGCCCGAGTCGAGGCAGATTACCAGGCCGACATCACCCAGCCGCGTTCGCAGGGCATTGATATAGGGCAGCAGGTCACGCGAGCCACTTTCCTCGCTGGTCTCGATCAGGCCGACGATGCGTGGATGCGCCACGTTCTGGGCCTTGAGCGCCTGAACCGCAGCAATGCTGGCGTAGACCGCATAGCCGTCATCGGCAGCGCCACGGCCATAGAGCTTGCCATCCTCGTACTTGGGGGTCCAGGGGCCGAGGTCGGCGCGCCAGCCGCTGAACTCCGGCTGCTTGTCGAGGTGACCGTACATCAGCACGGTTTGCGCGCTGGATGCGGCGGCGCGGGTGGCGGCGACCTCGAAGAACAGCACCGGCGTGCGCCCGGGCAGGCGCACGACCTCGAGGGTGAGCCCGTCGACCTTCTGGGCCTCGACCCAGGCAGCGGCGTTGCGCAGCACGGTGTCGATGTGGCCGTGGGCCGCCCAGTCGGGGTCAAAGCCTGGCGACTTGGCGGGGATGGCGACGTAATCAGTCAGCTGGCGCAGGATGTCGGTGTCCCACTGACGGGTCACTTGATCGAGGGCGCGGACCGGGTCCAGGCCAGAGGGGGGCAGTTCGTGGTGCAGGGGAGCGTTCATGGCGGCAAGACTTCCTGAAGTTCAATCACGCCCCCCCATGGTAAGGCCTACCTAGCCCGGTGAACCCATGGCCCTCAGACCTCCACCTGAAGCGGAATGGCCTGGCTATCCCTGAGCAGGCCGACCTGCCGGGTGAGAAGCTCCAGCACGTTGAGGCAGACCTCGTCGTCACCAACCAGCAGGCTGTGAATGGAGGTCGTGGCGACCAGGCGGCTCGACTCCGGATGCACGCCCAGGGTGATGCCGGGGTAGGTGCGGCACAGGTTGATTTCGAGCGCGATGCGGTAGGACGCTTCCAGCGCATGGGGTTCAGGCAGGCCGACGTCGCAGAAGAACTCGATTTGGTCGTTCTCGGTGTTGTGCCGCATGACCACCGTGCTGTCGTTGAGAACGAAGCCCCCGTCCGCGATGGCCTGCTCGACGGCGGCCGGGTCGGCATCGGCCAGGGCCTTTCGCACCACCCGGGGCATCAGCGCGGCGAAGCGCTGCGCGGACTCCACCTCGGCGGCGGCCAGGTGGGCCATGACATCGGGCATCGCGTCCTGCGGCTGACCCACGAGCGCCTCCAGGGGCAGGGTCGACGAGGAATGGGCGTCGCTCAGGGACATGTCGCTCTCCAGGAATCAAGTCAAGGGCAGACTGCCCATCTGACCGGCAAACGCGCCGGACCAGTCAGCTTAATTCTAAAGAGCTAACTGCTGCACCACAAGGCGCCAGATCACGCCTAAAAGACCACAGCCCAGAATCACGGGGACCACCCCCAGACGGCCCCGCAGCAACACCAGCAAAGCCAAGGCGGTGAGCGCAAGGGCCGGCCAGTCTAGGCCGAGTGGCCCGGGCGGGCCGAGGGCCGGCCCGCGGGCGACCAGCGCCAGGAAATACAGCGCCAGGCTGGCGATCGCGCCGACCACCGCGGCGGTAATTGCCGCCAGGGGCGCGGTCAAGCCGGGCCGGCCGCGCGTGGACTCGACCAGCGGCCCGCCGCCGAGAATGAATAGAAAGGACGGCAAGAAGGTGAACCAGGTAGCCACGCAGGCGCCGACCACGCCAGCCGCAGCGAGTGCATCGGGGCCCAAGAGCTGGTGGGTCCAGCCGCCGACAAACCCCACGAACGCCACCACGATGATCAGCGGGCCCGGCGTGGTCTCGCCCAGGGCCAGCCCGTCGACCATCTGGGCGGCGGTCAACCACTGGTACTGCTCGACCGCGCCCTGGTGCACATAGGGCAGCACCGCGTAGGCGCCGCCGAACGTGAGCAAGGCGGCCTTGGTGAAGAACCAGCCCATGGCGGCCAGCGCGCGCCCACCATCGCCCCAGGTCAGGAGCGCCGCGAGAGGCAGCAGCCACAAGAGCGCGCCTACGCCGACGACGCGCGCGAGGCCGAGACGGGAGAAGCGCGCGTGGGCGGGCGTGGGGGTGTGGTCGTCGATCAGGGCCGGCGCAATTGCCGACGCCGCCGAACCGGCATGCGCAGCGCCGGCACTGGAAAACTGCGCGGGGACCAGACGGCCGCCAAGCCAGCCGGCCAGGGCTGCAGCGGCGACGACCGCAGGGAAAGGCACGGCCCAGACGGCGACGGCCAAAAAGGCGGCCAGGGCAATGACCCAGCGCGCCGGCGCACGGGCGGGATGGGACAAGGTACGACTGCCCAGCCGCCAAACCGCCTGCATGACCAGGGCCGCCACCGCGGGCCGGATACCGGCGAAGAAGGCGGCCACCGCCGGCAGGTGGCCAAAGGCCAGGTAGCCCCAGCTCAGAGCGATCAGCAGCAGCAGGGCGGGCAACACGAACAACAGGCCCGCGGCGATACCGCCGGCGCTGCGGTGCATCAGCCAGCCCAAATAGGTCGCCAACTGCTGCGCCTCGGGCCCAGGCAGCAGCATGCAGTAGTGGAGCGCGTGCAGGAAGCGGCCCTCGGAAATCCAGCGTCGGCGCTCAACCAGCTCGCGGTGCATGAGGGCGATCTGCCCCGCGGGGCCGCCGAAGCTGATGAACCCGAGCTTGAGCCAGAAGGCCAGGGCCTCGCGAATCGGCACCGCGGCAGGCGCCTCGGCCATGCGGGGAGCGTCTGGCGACTGGCTCACCGAACGCCTGCGCAGGTCATGCGGCTCAGGCCCGCTCGAAGCGGAACACCGCGGTCGACGCCCGGGCATTGGGCATGAAGCGCAGCTCCCGGCCGTCCTGCATGCCGAAGGCGTCGAGGATGGCCAGCCGGTTCTTGGTCGCCAAGGCCTCGAAGTCCTTGAAGGTGCCGACCCGGATATTGGGCGTGTCGTACCACTGGTAAGGGAGGCGTCGGGTCACCGGCATGCGCCCACCCAGCACTGCCAGGCGGTTGGGCCAATGGGCGAAGTTGGGGAAGGCCACAATGCCCACACGCCCCACCCGCGCAGTTTCCACCAGCATGGTTTCGGTGTTGCGCAGGTGCTGGAGGGTGTCGATCTGCAACACGACGTCGAAACTGTCGTCGCCGAACATCGCCAGGCCCTCGTCCAGATTGAGCTGGATCACGTCGACCCCGCGCTGGAGACAGGCCAGCACGTTGGCGTCGGAAAGCTCGACCCCGTAGCCGCTGCAGCCGCGCTCCCGCTTGAGGAAATCCAGCAAGGCGCCATCGCCGCAGCCCAGGTCCAACACCCGCGAGCCGGGCGGCACCAAGCGGGCAATGGAGTGCATCAGGTGGCGGTCGCTCATGACGGAAGCTCCATCGCGATGCGCCCAAACCAGGCCCGCACCGCCGCCAGGTAGCGCGGGTCTTCCAGCAGGAACGCATCGTGGCCGTGCGGGGCGTCGATCTCGGCGTAGCTCACGTCACGCCGGTTATCCAGAAGCGCCTTGACGATTTCACGGCTGCGGGCCGGCGAAAAGCGCCAGTCGGTGGTGAAGCTCACCAGGAGAAACCGAGCCGTCGCGGCGGCCAGTGCCCGGGTCAGGCTACCGCCGTGGTGGCGCGCCGGGTCGAAGTAGTCGAGCGCGCGGGTGATGAGCAAATAGGTGTTGGCGTCGAAGTACTCGCTGAACTTGTCACCCTGGTGGCGCAGGTAGCTTTCGATCTGGAACTCGATGTCCTGGGTGGTGTAGTGGTAGGCCTCGCGTGCAGCCTCGCCGACGGCCCCGCGCAGCTCGCGGCCGAACTTCTCGTTCATCACGTCGTCGGACAGGTAAGTGATGTGACCGATCATGCGGGCGATGCGCAGGCCGCGCTTGGGGACCACCCCGTGGCGATAGAAATGGCCACCATGAAAGTCAGGGTCGGTGACGATGGCGCGGCGGGCCACCTCGTTGAAGGCAATGTTCTCCGCGTTCAGATTGGGCGCGCTGGCGATCACCGCCGCATGGCGTACCCGGGCGGGGTAGCGCAGCGTCCATGACAGGGCTTGCATGCCGCCGAGGCTACCGCCCATGACCGCCGCCAGGGTCTCGATGCCCAGCGCGTCGAGCAGCCGGGCCTGGGCGTCCACCCAATCTTCGACCGTGACCACCGGGAAGTCGGCGCCGTAGACGCGGTCGGTGTCTGGGTTGACGCTCATCGGGCCGGTCGAGCCAAAGCAGGAGCCCAGGTTGTTCACGCCGATGACGAAAAAGCGGTCGGTGTCGACCGGTTTGCCCGGGCCGATCATGGTGTCCCACCAGCCCTCGGAACCCGGTTGATCCGCGTACACCCCGGCCACATGGTGGGAAGCATTGAGCGCGTGACAGACCACGACCGCATTGCTGCGGTCGGCGTTGAGCGTGCCATAGGTTTCGTAGGCCAGCTCGTAGCCACGGATCGAAGCCCCGCTCTGCAGCGGCAGCGGCGCGTCGAAGCGCATCGATTGGGGCTGGGCAACCAGGGTCATGGAGCAACAAAAAAGCCGGCATCGCCAAATAACGATGCCGGCCGGGCCGGACTCCGTCTTTAGCAGTACTTGTTGGAAGCGCCCGCAAGCGAAAGCAAATCGGCGCTTGTCAGGGAGTATAGGGCCTGTCAGCGGGGGGCTGTTGACCCGGACGGCCCCATCCTGGGTGCTTTGGAGCGGAGGCGACCGCGCGCATACAAAAGTGCCCGCAAAAGCCTGAAAGAGTCCGAAATGGCCTCCAGGGAGCCATCGGCAGGGGTAAAAAGAGCCCCGAACGCGCTGAATCTGAGGCAAATCGACCACAGTTGACGGCCGAGCTGGCCTGCTGAAGCCCACGGGCCTTGCGCCGGCAGGAGATCTGTGTCCCATAATGCGGCTGGGGTGGTGTCCGTAAGGAAACCTCCTCATGGTTTGCGGTGAACAGGTCACTTTCGCGTTGTCAGCAAGTTTCTGGCGCTTTCGGGACTCCATCGCTGGTCTCAATGTTTCTTTAGGAGTCCCGTTTTCATGGGCAACAAACTGTACGTGGGCAACCTGCCCTATTCCGTGCGCGATAGCGACCTCGAGCAAGCTTTCTCCGCTTTTGGCCAAGTGGTTTCCGCCCGAGTGATGATGGAGCGCGACACCGGTCGCTCCAAAGGCTTTGGATTCGTCGAAATGGGCTCCCAAGACGAAGCCACCTCGGCGATTGAAGGCATGAACGGCCAAGCCCTCGGCGGCCGTAACGTGGTGGTCAATGAGGCCCGTCCGATGGAAGCCCGCCCGCGTACCGGCGGCTTCGGTGGTGGTGGCGGCGGTGGCGGCTACGGCGGCGGCGGCGGTGGTGGCGGCGGCTACGGTGGTGGTGGTGGCGGTCGTGGCGACGGCGGCGGTGGCGGCGGCGGTGGCTTCCGCAGCCCCTACGGCTCAGGCCCCCGCGGTGGCGGCGGCGGCGGTGGCCGCGGCGGCTACGGCGGCTGATCTGGCACCCGGCTTCGCGCCGGATTGACCTAGAAATGAAACGGGGCTTCGGCCCCGTTTTTCATGGGCGCAGCGCGGCCCGGGAACATTTCGCTGCCCATCCAAGAGACGGCCCGTCACCTACCGCTGCCGTCCTGCTTCTCCGACAGAGCCGCAACCGCGGCCGCATAGATTGGCGCCCACACGGATCGATCCCCGATCCCCAGCCTGCCTCACCCACAGGCGCCACTCATGTCCCTGACCCCTTTCACTTCCCCGCGGCACCCGCGCTGGGCCTGGCTTTTGGCGGCTGGCCTGCTGCTGCTGCCGGCTGCCTGGAACGGTCTACCGCTGATGTACCCGGACACACCCACCTACCTTCGCGGGGCGGAGGCGGGCCTGGTCCGACTGCTGGGGCCGGGCCGCTTGCCTACCTGGCTGGATGAGGCGCCGGCCGCATCGGCGGTACCAGGACCGACGACAGCGTCCGCAGGCCCGCAGGGCGGGGAGGGCGCGGCGCTGCCGCCAAAGTCGCCAGGGCGGGCGGCTGGTCTGAGTGCGCCGCAGGAGGGCGTGGTGCTGGCAGGCCGCTCGATCTACTACGGCGCACTGCTGGAGGCGTCCCAGCTGGCCGGGAGCCTCTGGTGGGCAGTGGCCCTCCAAGCGCTATGCCTGGCCTGGCTGATGCACCTGCTGCTGGTGACGCGCTGGGGCCTGCCGACGCCTGCCTTTCTGGCCATCGCCGGCTTGCTCGCCCTGGCCACCCCGGCCGGCCTGTTCACCGGCTTGCTGATGCCAGACATCTTCGCGGGTCTGGCGATCCTCGCGTCGGCCCTGCTCATGGCAGAGGGCAAGGCCCTGCGGACAGGCCAGCGAATCGGCGTGGCGCTGCTACTCCTGTTTGCCCTCTGCGCGCACGCCAGCCACCTCGCGACGGCCGCACTGCTGCTGGCGTTGGGAACTGGATGGGCCATCTGGAACGCCTGGACGACCCGGGCCGCGCGGTCGTCCTGGGCGGCCCCGCCGGCGTGGCGCGCTAGGGGCACACGGGGCCCCTGGGCGGGAGGGCTGGCCTGGGTGGCAGCCTGCGTGGTGGGCGCGCTGCTGGCCGAGGCCGCGTTCTCGCGCGTCGTCACCCAGGCCTTAGGCGCGCCGCCGCTGCGCCTGCCGCACCTCACCGCGCGGCTGGTCGACCAAGGCCCTGGCACCGCCTACCTCAACCAGGTATGCCCGGAGTTGGCCCCCGATGAGCGCTGGGCCGCCTGCAATTATCGAGACCGCTTTCCGCTGCCCTGGACCGATTTTCTTTTCGAGCCCGACCCGGCGCGGGGGGTCTTCGCGCCGGCAGATGCAGCCACCAAGCGCCGGCTGTCGCAGGAGCAAATCGGCCTGGCTTGGCGGGTGCTTCGGCATGACCCGGCGGGCGTGCTGGGTGACATGGCGGCGGATACCGCCAGGCAACTCACCGAGTTCCGCATCGACATCTGGGGCCTGGGCCCGCGCGAACTGGCGATGTATGAAGGCCGGGTGCCATCGGCGCTGATGGCCGCCCTGCGCGACAGCCGGGGCGCAAGGGCGCCGCAGTGGCAGGACCGCTTCTCGGCACTGGCCCTGGCGAGCACCGGCGCAGGCGCGCTTTTGCTCCTCGGGTACCTGGTTTGGCATGGTCGGCGAGGGGCGGAGGCCCGCGAGGTGGCGACCTGCCTGGTGACGCTGGTGCTGGCCGGGCTGGTCATGAACGCGGCGGTCTGCGCCGCGCTGGCTGCGCCACTGGACCGCTTTCAGGCCCGGGTGGTCTGGCTGCTGCCCCTGCTGGGCGCAGGCCTTTGTGCACGCGCAGCCCTGCTCCGCGCAGCGGCCGCACCCCCCCGAATGCCCGGCTGGCCCGCACACGCGGCCCAGGTCAGAACCCGCAAACCCCAAGGAGCACAGCCATGAACCGCGACAACCTCGCAACCGGACCGGCAGCCATCCGGCGCGCCCAATGGCGAGACTACCTGCGTATGGCGCGCCTGGACCACATGACCAAGCATGTGTTCATCCTGCCCGGGCTGGTCCTGGCCTGGATGCTGCGCGAGCCCTCGCTGGAGGGCGCACCCTGGCGCATCGCGCTGGGCATGGCCAGCGCGGTGGCAGTGGCCTCGGCCAACTACATCCTCAACGAATGGCTCGACCGTGCCTTCGACGCCTTCCACCCCGACAAGTCGAGCCGGCCGGCGGTCACTGCCCCCTTGTGGCCTCCGGCGGTCTGGACCCTCTACGCCGGGTGCTCATTGGCGGGGCTGGCAATGGCGGGGGAGGTGGGCCCCCTGTTCTTCGCCACCAGCTTGCTGTTCTGGGTGTCTGGCGTCGTCTACAACGTGCAGCCCTTGCGGGCCAAGAACCTGCCCTTTCTCGACGTGCTGTGCGAGTCCTTCAACAACCCGCTGCGGCTGATGCTCGGCTGGGCGATGCTGGAGGAATTCACCCTGGCGCCCGCGTCGCTGCTGCTGGCGTACTGGATGGGCGGGGCCTTTCTGATGGGGGCCAAGCGGCTGTCCGAGTACCGCGAGATCGCCGCTGGCCCAGGCGTGGCGGTGCTGCACCGCTACCGGGCGAGCTTTCGCGGCTACACCGAGGAGCGCCTGCTGATCTCTTGCTTCGTCTACGCGCTGATGTCCACCTTGCTGCTGGGCGTCTTCTTGGTGAAGTACCGGATCGAGTACCTGATGGCCTGCCCGCTGGTGATCGCCCTGTTCGCGCATTACCTGGCCCTGTCGCTGCGCAGCGGATCGGTGGCGCAAAAACCGGAGAAGTTGTTCCGCGAGAAGCGGCTGATGATGATCAGCGGCCTGACCATCCTGGCGCTGGTCGGCCTGAGCTTCGTGCAGTTACCGCGCCTGCAGACGCTGGCCGAGCCCCATTTCATCCAGTTGGAGCTGCGGCGATGAGCAGCACGGACAGACGGGGCAAGCGGCCGGCGGACACCTTCGACTGGGGTGCGATCAGCCTGGTGGTGTTCGACATCGATGGCACGCTTTACGACGCCCCCCGGCTGCGCCTGCGTATGGCGGCCTGGCTCCTGGCCGACGCCGTTCGCTGCCGCAGCCTTGAGGCGCTGCGCACGCTGGCGACCTTCCGTCGCATGCGTGAGGCGCTGGCGGAAGCCGGCGCACGGGCCAGCGCCGAGCCCCCGGCGGTGTCACCGATGCACGCCGTCGGCGAGGTGGGGACACCGATGGCGGCGATGGACTGCGCGGGGGTGGATTTCCTGCGCTTGCAGTACCGCTTGCCAGCGCAGCACCTCGGCTGCCGGCCAGCCGAAGTGCAGGCTCGGGTGGAAGACTGGATGGAGCGCCGCCCGCTGCGCTGGCTGGCGGCCTGCAGGCGGCCCGGCATCGCGGCGCTGTTCGACGCCCTGCGCCGCCAGGGCAAGCAGGTGGCGGTGCTGTCGGATTACCCGGCGCGGGACAAGCTGGCCGCCCTGGGCCTGCACGCTGACCCGGTGGTCTGGGCCGGCGACGCGGGGATCGGCCGGCTCAAGCCTGATCCGCGTGGCTTGCGCCAGATCCTGGCGCGCACCGGCGTGGCCGCCGACCGAACGGTGGTGGTGGGCGACCGCGCCGACCGGGATGGCGCGGTGGCGGCGCGGGTCGGCGCGCGGGCACTGCTGCTGGGAAGGCCGAAGGCGGGGCGGGCAACGGCACCGGACGATGCGCTGTGGATCCGGGGCTTTGACGACCCGGTGTTCGCGCCGCTGCTGCAAGCAGGGCCGGCGGATGGGACGGGCGGACTCCTCATGGCAAATCGGGTGAGTGGGGCCAGTGCGGCAATTGGGGTCAGTGGGCCGCACAGGCCCGGCGGCGCCCGCCAGAGCGCGGGCTGAGGGCGACGACGTGATGCGACTGCCCCGGGTGCTGCGCTACGCGTTGACGGGTGGCCTGGCGGCGGTGGTGGATATCGGCGGCTTCGCGTTGCTGGCCCTGGCGCTGCCCGGGGTGCTGCTGCCGGCGATGTTGAGCTTTCTGCTGGCCGCAGCGGTGAACTACCGGGCCAGCGCAGGCTGGGTGTTCGGCCATGACTGGCGCGATGGCAGACGCGCTGCGCGCTTCCTGGTCGCAGCCGGAGGGGGCTTGGCGGTCAATGCCGGCGCCACCGCGCTGCTGGCCGCCCTGGTGCAGACGCCGCCGCTGGCAGCCAAGGTGGCGGGCGTGGGCCTGGCCTTCGGCGTCAACTTCCTGTTGCAGGCGTATTGGGCCTTCGGGCAGCCCGCATCACGGACAGCCCGGGCTGCCCGGGTGAAGTCGCCCACCCCCACGCCGAGCCCGGCGCGGAGGCGGCCGCAACACATCAGGCGGGCAGGGAGGCCAGCGCCGCGTTGAAGGTGGCACTGGGGCGCATGACGGCGCTGACCTTGGCGCGGTCGGGGAAGTAGTAGCCCCCGATATCGGCCGGCTTGCCTTGGGCCGCATTGAGCTCACCGACGATCTTGGCTTCGTCACGCGCCAGCGACTCGGCCAGGGGCTTAAAGCGCTGGGCGAGCTCGGCATCTTCGGTCTGCGCGGCCAGGGCCTGGGCCCAGTACAGGGTCAGGTAAAACTGGCTGCCGCGGTTGTCGAGCTGGCCCGTCTTGGGCGAGGGGCCCTTGTTGTTGTCCAGGAGCTTGCCCGTGGCGGCGTCGAGCGCGGTCGCGACGAGCTTGGCCTTGGCATTGCCGGTCTTGATGCCCTCGTCCTCCAGGCTCACGGCAAGGGCGAGAAATTCACCCAGGGAGTCCCAGCGCAGGTGGTTTTC
>Ga0164292_10005051_pt1 | contig 10780 bp, 10 predicted proteins | sample GEODES117metaG_FD_111486 | JGI IMG/M metagenome (GOLD analysis project Ga0164292, IMG submission 111486) | Eutrophic lake water microbial communities from Lake Mendota, Wisconsin, USA - GEODES117 metaG | ecosystem: Environmental > Aquatic > Freshwater > Lake | place: USA: Lake Mendota... | reverse complement strand
CGTGCACGGCGGCGACATCGAGACCTCGATGATGCTGGCCCTGCATCCCGAGCGGGTGGACATGGCGCTGGCCCAAAATTTTGTCTCCTCTGCTGCCGCGCGCGCCGAGCGCTTTTCGGTGCTGGGCGACGGTCGCAGCGCCCGTCTGGCCTGGGCGGTGCAAGACCTGCATGCGGCCGGTGCGGTGGGCGATGCGGCGGCCGCCAGCGCGCAAAAGGGGCAGGCGGTGCTCGATGCCAGCGCCCAGGCGCTGGCACAGCTGCTCGTACAGGCCTGCGAACTCGATCCCTTTTGAGGGCGCCTGCCGTGACCGAGTTTTGCGTCGTCACCACCACCACCGACAGCCAAGCCCATGCCCGCGCCCTGGCCGCGCAGATCGTGCAGGACGGGCTGGGCGCTTGCGTACATCTACAGGCCATCGAGAGCCATTACATCTGGCAAGGCCAGGCCGAGCAGAGCAGCGAATGGCTGCTCACCATCAAGACCCGCAGCGCGCTCTACCCTGAGCTCGAGCGCTTTGTGCGCGCCCACCACCACTACGACACACCGCAACTGCTGTGCCTGCCGCTGCTGGCCGGCGAGCCGCACTATCTGCAGTGGCTGCGCCAGCAGACGCGTGAGCCGCAGGCCCGCGCCTAAGGCAAACGCCTAAGACAAACGCTAAGGCCAGCGCCTTCAGGTGTAGGTGATCCAGTCGGCGTACTGAGGGCCGTCGAGGTGCGGCAGCGTGTTGTAGGTCAGCAGGCTGTGGCGCTTGGGGTTGAATTCAAACTGCGTGAGCGAGGCGTTGCGTATGCGCAGGTTCAGCTCGATCCAGCTGTTGGGCGCAGCCTGCATCACCTGGGCCACGGCGCTGGCGATCGGCCCGCCACTGGAGACCATGAGCACCGGGCCCTGGTGCTGCTGGCGCACATGGTCGAGCGCCGCCTCGATGCCCTGGCACCACTGCGCGTAGCTGGGCATGCTGCGCGGCGCAATCTGGCCCGCCATCCAGGCCTGCAGCGCCTGACGCAGCAGGCGAAAGTGCTGGCGGTAGAGCTCGGGCGTATCGGGCCGGGCCAGCGGCTCGGGATGCACCGCCGCAATCAGCGCGTGGCTGTCGTACTCGTTGAGTGCGGGCAATTCCAGCGCGGGCAGCTGCTGACCCAGCCCCCGGCAAATGCCGGCATGGGTTTGGCGCTGGCGCTCCAGCGTGCCGGTGATTGCCGCCTCAAACTTCACATCGCGCTCGCGCAGGTATTGGCCCAGCCGCTCAGCCTGCCGCTGGCCCAGCGCGCTGAGCATGTCGTAGTTGTCAGCGCCAAACGAGGCCTGGCCGTGGCGCACGAGATAAAGCGTTCCCATGCGCCGATTTTCGGCCACCGCCGGGCCGGGTCAGGGTCACCGCCGTGACCGCGTGCTCACAGCAGCACCTCGCCGCTGATGCACACCACGCTCTGGCCGCCCACCCAGACTTGGCCGCTGGCGTCGCGTTGCAGATGCACCTGGCCGGCGCGGCCCAGGCAGGCGCCTTGGCTTGCCAGGTAGCGCGTGGGCATGTGGCCTTCGGCCATGAGCCACTGCGCCAGGCTGGCATTGAGGCTGCCGGTGACCGGGTCTTCGTTGACGCCGATCGGCGCGGCAAAGGCGCGCACCTCAAGGTCGGCTGCGGCGGGCTCGGCCGCTGTCGGGCTGCGGCTGGCGCGTGCCTCCCGGTTAGAGCGTGCGATCAGCCGGTCGGAGCCGGTGTGGGCCGCGTTCGAGGCGCTCGCATAGCCTGCGGCCACGCCCACCTTGGTGCCCAGCTCGCGCAGGCGGGCGTGATCGGGCTGCAGCGCCAGCACCGTCTTCGGATCGTCCAGCAGCAGGCCGTGCCACTGCGGGCCGTTGTCGAGTTTTTGCGCGGCCAGCACCTGCTGCGGTCTCAGGCCCAGCGCCTGCCTGATGCCCTCGAGCAGCTCAGGCGCGATGTCGCTGCGCTGGCAGGGCGGGGCGGCAAAAGCCAGTCGGGGCCCCTCGCGCCGAATCCGCACCAGGCCGATCGCGCACTGCTGCACCACGTCCTGGCCCAGGGGCTGGCCGCCGGCCTGCAGCCAGGCGTGGCAGCTGCCCAGGGTGGGATGGCCGGCAAAGGGCAGCTCGCCGCCGGGCGTGAAGATACGCACCCGGTAGTCGGCAGCGGGGTCCGTGGGCGGCAGCAAGAAGGTGGTTTCGGACAGATTTGTCCAGCACGCAAAGCGCTGCATCTGCGCATCGCTCAGGCCGCTTGCGTCCATCACCACGGCCAGCGCATTGCCCAGGTAGGCTTGGTCGGTGAAAACATCAATTTGGTAAAAAGTTCTCATGGGGTTCTCGCGGATTCTTGCGGGGCGCAGACCTGTCAGAATGGCCGCAGCGCTGCACGGTGCAGCTGTGGCCAGCCTGCGTGGACAGAGGCCGCGTGGGCAGGCCGTGCAGAGGGTCTCTATTGTCATTGCAGAGGTGCGTATGGTGGTGCGTTTTCTTGTGGGTTGTTTGGCCGCTTGCGCCGTGGGCGGGGCCCTGGCGCAGGCTTATCCCGTCAAGCCGGTGCGCTGGGTGGTGCCCAGCACGCCGGGCGATGGTTCGGACATCACCGGACGGCTGATTGCCGACCGGATCTCGCGCGAGCTGGGCCAGCCCGTCGTGATCGACAACCGACCGGGGGCCGGCGGTGTGCTGGGCTCGGATGTGGTGGCCAAGGCGGCCCCGGACGGCTACACCATGATTGTGGGCAACGCCGGCTCGCACGGCGTCAATGCCGGTATCTATGCCAAGCTGCCCTACGACGTGGTCAGGGACTTCGTGCCGGTGGCCATGATCTGCACCACGCCCAATGTGATGGTGGTCAGCCCGGGCCTCAAGGTTGCGAGTGTGGGCGACTTCATCGCGTATGCCAAAGCCAATCCGGGCAAGGTCAATTACGCCTCCGGTGGCGTGGGCAGTTCGGCCCATCTGTCGGCCGAGTTGTTCAAGAGCCTGGCCGGGGTGGAGATGACCCACATCCCTTACAAGGGCGCCGCCCCTGCCGTGGGTGCCGTGCTCGGGGGCGAGTCTCAGGTGATGATCGGCAACCTGCCACCGTGGTCGGCCCAGATCAAGGCCGGCAAGGTGCAAGCGCTGGCGGTGACCACAGCCAAGCGCCATCACAGTCTGCCCGATGTGCCGGCGCTGGCCGAGGCGCTGCCCGGTTTCGAGACGCTGGCCTGGTTTGGCGTGCTGGCCCCCGCAGGCACGCCCGCAGCCGTGATTGCGCGCATGAACAGTGCCATCAACCAGGCGCTCGAGCAGCCCGAGGTCAAGGCCCGGCTGGCCACGCTGTCGTGCGACCCGGCTCCAAGCACGCCGCAGGCTTTTGCCGAGCGGGTCAGTGGCGATGTGGCGCGCTGGAAGAAGCTCGCGGCCGAGAAGAACATCCGCGCTGATTGATCTTGGCGGCTGCCGGCTGACGCCGATCCGCGCCGACTCGCGTCGACCCGCGTCGATCGGCGCCGATTCAGCCCGGCGGCTGTGAGTCGATGCCCGGGGGCACGCGCTGGTAGGGGTGGGCCGCCAGCACGGTGGCATCGAGTTGCTGCGCCTGCTGCTGCGCCGCAGGCCGGTGCAGGCAGCCGTCGCGCGCTTGCAGGTCCACGCCCAGGCTCACCTGTTCGGTCAACTCGCTTTCTTCAAACTGCACCTCCAGCATCGCGCATTCGGGCGCGACCAGCCCGACCTGCAGGCTGTGCCAGGTGCACACCGGCCCGCTGGGGTTGTGCGGGGAAAACTGCACGTCAGCATCGGCCGCACGCTGGGCAATTTGCAGCATCTCCCAGGGGCCGCCGCAGTACTTCACGTCGGGCATCACCACGTCATACAGGCCCTCGTCGAACAGGGTCTGAAACGACGCCAGACCGATCTGGGTTTCGGCGGCGGCCAGCAGCACGCCCTGGGCTTTTGCAGCAGCACGCAGGCGCCGCATTGCGGGCCAGTTGGCCTGGGTTTCGGCCAACGGGCACTCGAACCAGTGCAGGCCCACGGGCTCGAGCGCGCGCAGGGTTTGCAGGGCGTGCGGTTCGTCAAAACGCCAGTGGCAGTCGACCATGATCCGGGCCTGGGGCCCGAGCGCCTCGCGCAGCGCGAGCATGCAGTCGATGCCGTGGGCGATGCGCTGGCGCCCCTCGGGCGTCGCGCACAGCGCCGGGCTCAAGCCATCAAAGGGCGCGGCCTTGAAGCCGGTGTAGCCCTGGGCCTGGGCGCGCAGGGCGGTGGCCACAAAGCCTGCCGGGGTGCGCTCGAGCGTGGCGCGGTTGATGTTGGCGTACAGGGGCAGCTGCTCGCGCCGCAGCGGCCCGAGCAGCTCGTGCGGCGCCCGGCCGGCGTGCTGGGCTTGCAGGCCGAGCACCGCCTGCAGCAAGGCGCTGATCACGCAAGAGCCCAGCAAGCCCGTGGCCGCACCTGGCACCACACGCAGCCGCTCCTGGGCTTGCTGCAAACTCAGGCCCAGCCAGGGCTCGCGCAGGTGTTCGGTCAGCGCATCAAGGACGGGCTCCCAGCCGTTGAGCGAGCCTTCGCCCCAAGCCAGGGCGCCGCTCGAATCGCGCACGCGCACAAACCACCAGTTGGTCTTGCTCGAGACGTGCAGCACGCAGCTGTCGATGTGGGTGATCGTGGGGCTGTTCATGAGGGCTTGGCTGTGTCATCGGCGGGGCGGTGCACGGGATGCACAGCCATCTTGCGCCCGAGCAACACGGTGGCCATGACCGCCAGCGCAAAGCCCAGCGTCATCGCATCGAGGCTCTCGCCGATCAGCACCACCGCAAAGAGCATGGACAAAAAAGGCTGCAGCAGCTGCACCTGGCTCACGCGCACGGTGCCGCCAAGCGACAGGCCGCGGTACCAGAAGAAAAAGCCCACCCACATCGGAAAGACGGCCAGATAGACCAGCGACACCCAGGTGCGGGTGAGCATCGGCTCGGTGGGCATGCTCAACCAGGTGCCGGGCACGGTCAGGGGCAGGGCCACCAGCAGCGACCAGCAAATGACCTGTTCGGGCGGCATCTGGCCCGACAGCCGCGCGCCCCAGGCATAGCCCATCGATGCGGCCACCATGCCCAGCAGCAGCAGCGCATCGGCCGGGTGCAGCACCCAGGCGCTCGGGGCCGAGCGCAGCAGGGCGTAGGCCATCACCAGCGCACTGCCCAGGCCGGCGCAGACCCAAAAGCCCAGCGAGGGGCGCTGGCGGTTGAGCACGGCCCCGAGCACCGCGGTCGACAGCGGCAGCACGCCCTGAATCGCGCTCGCATGGACGGCCTCCACATGGCGCAGCGCCACCGAGGTGCACAGCGGAAAGCCCAGCACCACGCCCAGCGAGATGATGAGCAGCGCCGGCCAGTGCCTGCGCTCGGGCCAGGGCGCGCGCACGGCCAGCAAGTACAGCGCCGACAGCAGCGCTGCGATCACGGCGCGGGCCAGGGCCACGAACACGCCCGACAGCTGCGGCTCCAGCGGTGTGCCCACCGCCAGCCGGGTCACCGGCAGGGTGACCGAGAAAATCACCACCGCCACCAGCCCCAGCAGCAGGCCGCGTCGCTGCGCCGCAGCCGTGCTCATCGCTGCAGCATCCAGGCACCCGTGAGCACCAGCACCGCAGCCATGCCCCGGTTGAACCATTGCAGCCGCCGCCCGGTGCCTTCGGGCCCGGCCAGCCACTGGCGCAGCAGCGTGCCGGCCAGCGCATAGCTCAGGTTGCTGCCAAAGGCGAAGGCCAGCATCACCGGCAGCACTTCGGCAAACCGCATCGCCGGGTTGTCCTGGCCCGCGATCCAGCCGCTGACGATGGCCAGCGCCAGCATCCAGGCCTTGATATTAAGAAACTGCAGCGCCATGCCCTGTACAAACCCCACCTGCAGCGCAGCGCCCGGGCCGCCGGCCTGCGGGCTGCTGCGGGCCAGCCGCCAGGCCAGCCACCACAAATAGGCCACTCCCACCGCCTTGAGGGTCCAGTTGAGCAGGGGCAGGGCCACCACCAGGGCGCCCAGACCCAGGCTGCACAAGGTCAGCAGCACCCCCCAGCCGGCCGGCACCGAGCAGACAAAGGGCAGGGCGTGGCGCAGGCCGCCGTTGGCCGCCAGCGCGGTCGACAGCGTGGTGTTGGGCCCGGGCGTAAAGCTCATGGCCGTGGCCAGGGCCAGCAAGGCCCAAAATTCGGTGGAACTCATGGGGGTGGGTGCGACGGGGAGCCCGATCATGACACAGCCGGGTCTTGAAACCCGGGCGCTCGCCCCAATCTCGGCCGGCATGACAAGCCAGACCCACTCCTTCCAGGCCGAGGTGGCCCAGCTGCTCAAGCTGGTCACCCATTCGCTTTATTCCAATCCAGATATTTTCCTGCGCGAGCTCATTTCAAATGCGTCCGACGCCTGCGACAAGCTGCGGTTTGAGTCGCTCCACGACGCCGCCTTGCTCGAAGACGCGCCGGAGCTGCAGGTCAGGCTGGACTTCGACAAGGATGCCCGCACGCTGAGCATTACCGACAACGGCATTGGCCTGGCGCGCCAGGAGGCGATCGACAACCTGGGCACGATCGCCAAGAGCGGCACCCGCGAGTTCATGAGCCGCCTGACGGGTGACCAAAAGAACGATGCGCAGCTCATCGGTCAGTTTGGCGTGGGCTTTTATTCCGGCTTCATCGTCGCCGACCGCATCACGGTCGAGAGCCGGCGTGCAGGCTTGCCGGCCGAGCAGGGCGTGCGCTGGAGCAGCCAGGGCAGCGGCGACTTCGAGGTCGAGGACATCACCCGGACCGAGCGCGGCACGCGCGTGACGCTGCACCTCAAGGAAGACGCCGGCGACTACTTGGGCGCCTGGAAGCTCAAGGGCATCATCAGCAAGTACTCCGACCACATCAGCCTGCCCATCCTCATGCCCAAGGAGGAGTGGAAAGAAGGCGAGAACGACCAGCCCGGCCAGATGGTGCGCACCGACGAGTGGGAAACGGTCAACAAGGCCAGCGCGCTGTGGAGCCGCGCCAAAAAGGACATCAGCCAAGAAGAGTACGACGAGTTCTACAAGCAGCTCAGCTACGACCAGACGGCGCCCCTGGCGCACACCCACAACCGGGTGGAAGGGGCGACCGAATACACCCAGCTGCTCTACATTCCGGCCAAGGCGCCGATGGACCTGTACAACCGGGAAAAAGCACCCGGCGTCAAGCTCTACGTCAAGCGCGTCTTCATCATGGACGAGGCCGAGGCCTTGCTGCCGGTCTACCTGCGCTTTGTCAAGGGCGTCGTCGACTCCAGCGACCTGCCGCTCAACGTCTCGCGCGAGATCTTGCAGGAAAGCCGCGCGGTCAAGGCGATCCGCGAGGGCAACACCCGCCGTGTGCTCTCGATGATCGAAGAGTTGGCCACCAACGACGCCGAGAAGTTCAAGGCGTTTTACGCCGAGTTTGGCGCGGTGCTCAAGGAAGGTCTGGGCGAGGACTTCGCCAACCGCGAGCGGCTGGCCAAGCTGCTGCGCTTTGCCTCCTCGACCACCGACACGGTCAGCGTGGCGCTGGCCGATTACAAGGCGCGCATGAAAGAAGGCCAGGAGGCCATTTACTACATCACCGCCGACACCCAGGCGGCGGCCAAGAACAGCCCGCAGCTGGAGATCTTTCGCAAAAAGGGCATCGAGGTGCTGCTCATGAGCGACCGGGTCGACGAGTGGGCGCTGTCCTTCCTCAACGAGTTTGACGGCACGCCGCTGCAGTCGGTGGCCAAGGGCGCGATCGACCTGGGCAAGCTGCAAGACGAAGAAGAAAAAAAGGCGGCCGAGCAGGCGCAAGAGCAGTTCAAGCCGGTGCTCGAGCGCATCAAGGAGGCGCTCAAGGACAAGGCGGCCGATGTGCGCGCCACCACCCGGCTGGTCGATTCACCGGCTTGCCTGGTGGTGCAAGACGGCGGCATGTCCATGCAGCTGGCGCGCATGCTCAAGGCCGCCGGTCAGGCCGCGCCCAGCGTCAAGCCCATTTTGGAAATCAATGCCGAGCATGCGCTGGTTAAAAAGCTGGAGGCGGCCGACGCCCACTTTGACGACTACGCGCACATCTTGTTCGACCAGGCCCTGCTGGCCGAAGGCGGCCTGCCCGAGGACCCGGCGGCCTATGTGCGCCGGGTCAACGCCTTGCTGGCCTGAGGCGCCGTGCACGCGCAGCCGCCGGCCGTTCTGGCCTTCGATGTGTTTGGCACCGTGGTCGACTGGCACGGCAGCATCGTGCGCGAGCTGGCCGCGCTCTATCCGCAGATCGACGGCGACGCCTTCGCCCTGGCCTGGCGTGCCGGCTACCAGCCGGCCATGGCGCGGGTGCGCTCGGGCGAGCTGGGCTGGACCCGCATCGACGAGCTGCACCGCATGATCCTCGACGAGATCCTGCCGCGTTTTGGTCTGGGCCATCTCAGCCAGGATGAGCGGGCGCACCTCAACCGCGTCTGGCACCGGCTCGACCCCTGGCCCGATGCGGTGGCGGGCTTGACGCGCCTGAAAGCGCGCTACACCATCGCGCCGCTGTCCAACGGCAATATCGGCCTGCTCACCCACATGGCCAAGCGTGCGGGCCTGCCCTGGGACTGCATCTTATCGGCCGAGGTGTTTCGCGCCTACAAGCCCGATCCGGCCACCTACCTGGGGGTCGCCCGCGTGTTCGACCTGGCGCCCGAGCAGGTGATGTTGTGCGCGGCGCACCAGGACGACCTGGCCGCCGCGCGCGACTGTGGGCTGCGCACGGCCTATATCGAGCGGCCGCTCGAGTTTGGAGCGGGCCACATCAAGGATGTGTCGCCCGAGCCTGGCAACACGCTGCATGCGCGGGACATCGGCCATCTGGCCGATCTGTTAGGCGCTTGAGGCCTCGCCCAGGCGCTCGGCCACCAGCTGGCGAAACAGCTGCATGACCGGCGCTTCAGTGCGACCGACCAGGCTCACATAGGCAAAGCGCGCGCCGATGGCCAGCGTCGGGCGCACCGGCAGCTCGATCAACTGCCCGTCTGCCAAGCCCTCGCGTGCGGCGGACACGATGCCCAGGTAGATCGCGTCCGTTTGAGCCACTGTCTCGATCAGGCTGCCGATGTCTTCGCAGCCTATGGCGGTGATGCGTTCAGGGTGCACGCCGTATTGCTCGAGCAGGGTGCGCGAGACTTCATCGGACAGCGGCGTGCCGGCCAGCGGGTACTCGAGCACCTGTGCCATGCTCAGCGTGCGCCGGCCTGCCAGCCGGTGCCCCGCCCGGCAGATGAAGCCCGCGCGCAATTCACCCAGCGACTCGATCTGCAGATCGGCCGCCGGGCTGACCCGCCGGGCATCGACCACCATCGCATCGAGCTGGCGGTTGCGCAGCTGCAGCAGTTGCAGCTCGGCCGGCCCGCGCGTGATGCTCACGCGCACCTTGGGATAGTGCTGCGCCCCCAGGCGCATCAGCGGCAGCATCAGCAAGGCGCCCGGCCCCGACCCGAGGCCCACACGGATAACCCCGCCACCGCCGTGCAGCAGCTCGGCGCTGCGCTTGAGCTCGGCGGCCTCGCGCACGATGCCGCGCGCCCGCTCGACCACTTGCAGCCCCAGCGGCGTGAGCTCGTTGCGCTTGCCGATGCGGTCAAGCAGCCGGCCACCGAGGTCCTCCTCCAGCGTGGCAATGCTGCGGCTGAGCGCCGACTGCGTCAGAAAGCAACGCTCGGCCGCGCGGCTGAAGGAGCCGGTCTCGGCCACGGCCAGCAGGTGTTCGAGGCTTCGGGTGTTCATGGTGCAGGCCTCCTTAGTATTCAGTTAAGTCATGGTTCTAACAAAAATTATGCAATAGACTCATCAGGAGCGCCTGCTTAGCATTGACCCGGTGGCTGCCTCCACCCCTCATCACAACCCATTCCGGAGACTTCTGATGTCCGCTCAAACGCATCGTTTCGCTCGTCGCCTCGTCCTTGCCCTGGCCTGCGCGGCCGGCATGGGCGCCGCCCTGGCCCAGGGTTTTCCCAACAAGCCGGTCACCCTGATGGTGCCCTACCCGCCCGGGGGCGTCTCCGACGTCATCGCCCGTACCTTGAACAACACCCTGGCCAAGCACCTGGGCCAGCCGGTCATCGTGGAAAACCTGGGCGGTGCCAATGGCGCGATCGCGGCGCAGAAGGTGCTGAGCTCGCCGGCCGACGGTTACATCATCTTCCAGGGCTCGCCCAATGAGCTCATCCTCGGGCCGCTGGTCATGTCTTCGGTCAAATTCAAGAGCGAGGACTTCCGCCTGGTGCAGGCGATCACTGTCAACCCGCTGATGATGTTCGGCCGCAAGGACCTGCCGGCGAGCAACGGCGACGAGCTGCTGGCCTACGCCACCAAGGCCGCCAAGGAGGGCAAGCCCCTGACCTACGCCAGCGTGGGCCCAGGCTCGCTTTACCACCTGCTCGGCGAGCACCTGTCCAAGGTCACCGGCATCCCTATGACGCAAGTGCCCTACAAGGGCGGCGCCCCGGCGGTGCAGGACCTGATGGCCGGTCAGGTCGATGTGTTCATCACGCCTTACGGCAGGGCGCAGATCGAGATGGTGGCTCAGGGCCGGCTCAAGGCGGTCGCCGCCTTGTCGGCTGAGCGCCAGAGCGCTTTGGCTGCGGCCGCGCCGCTGCAAGACGCCAAGGGCCTCAAGGGCTTTGTGTTCGACATTTGGGCCGGCTTTTTCGTGCACAAGGACACGCCCGAGGCGGTCGTGCAGGCGCTGCACAAGGCGCTAAGCGAAGTGGCCAACGATCCGGTCGTGCGCGCTTCGCTCGAAGCG
>Ga0164292_10005049_pt1 | contig 10782 bp, 11 predicted proteins | sample GEODES117metaG_FD_111486 | JGI IMG/M metagenome (GOLD analysis project Ga0164292, IMG submission 111486) | Eutrophic lake water microbial communities from Lake Mendota, Wisconsin, USA - GEODES117 metaG | ecosystem: Environmental > Aquatic > Freshwater > Lake | place: USA: Lake Mendota... | reverse complement strand
CGGTACGAGGCCGACGAGGAAGCTGCGCGCGGTCCACGTGAGGTGACGGCGGGCGAGCACGGCGAGCGCCGCAATTGCGCCGACGACGTACGACGCACTGAAGGCCCAGGCGAGGCCGGCGACGCCGTACGTGGGTGCGAGAAGTACGGCGAATACGACGTTCGCCGCGTTCTGAACGATGTTGATGAAGAACGGTGTTCGAGTGTCGCCGCGGGCATAGAAACCACGCAAGGCGAAGAGATACGTGGAGAACGCGGCGAGACCGATGCCGAATCCGGTCAGTGCACCCGCGGTGGCATCGGCGGCTGCGTCGTCGAACGCACCGTGCTCGAGCAACACGCCGACGAGCGGACGAGCAATGGCAACCATGCCGAAACCTGCCGGCAAGGTGAGGAAGGCGGTCATTCGCAGACCCGAGAGCAACCGGCGCGAGTACTCCGCGGCGTCACCGGCGTCGGCAGCCTTGGCGAGAAGTGGAACGAACGTGACGGCGAGCGACACCGCGAGCAGACCGTGCGGCAATTGGAAGAGGGTGAAAGCCTTGACGTAGGCGTCGAGGTTTCCAGTACCGGGTGACGCGAGGTTCTTGACGACGACGAGAGCGACTTGATTCGTCGCGATGTACGCAACCGACCACGCCGACAGCCGCACCACTTGGCCGACCGCCGGGTTGCGTACGTCGAGAGAGGGGCGCGGAAACGCACCGGCCCGAAGCGTGGCGACGAAGACGATGGCGGCCATCGTTGCGATGCCGAGCGTCGTGCTGCCGACGAGCCACCAGAATTCGGCCCGCTGCGGGTTGGCGAGTTCGATTGGGACGGGTCGCTCGACAGTGGTTGCGCCGAGGGCGAGGAATCCGGCGATCGCCACGACGTTCGCCGCAACGGGTGCCCACGAAGCGGCGAGGAATCGCCCCGTCGCATTGAGCAATGCCGATCCGATCGTCGTCACCCCGTAGAACGCGATCTGCAGCACGAACACGCGCGTCATTGAAGTGGCCGTGGCGCGGAAGTCGGCGGGGTCCACGCCCGTCGCCATGTCGACGGTGAATGCGCGCACGATCAGCGGAGCGAGTGCGACGGCGGCCGCCGTGACCGCGACGAGCAGTACCGCTGAGGTACCGCACACGGCGCCGATGCCCGCCGCGTCGTTGCGTGCACGCAACTTCGTGAAGAGGGGAACCAGGGTTGCTGCCAGTGCGCCACCGATGACGAGTTCGTACACGACGTTGGGAGCATTGTTGCCGATCTCGAAGGCGTCGGCGAGCGACGTCTGGCCGACGATTACTGCGAAGACGACGATGCGCGCGAGGCCGGTGACCCGCGACGCCGCAGTGCCGAGGGCGACTGCCGCATTCGTTCGCGCCAGTGACCCGGCGGGTTCAGTCATCAATGAGGCCGTCGAAAAACAAATGATCGAGCACGTCGTGGATGAGATCGAGGCGACGGTCCACCGCGTTCTCGTCATTTTTTGCATCGAACTCGGTGATGACGATGCCGAGCGTGTTGCCCTGGAGGAACGATGCCAGCGCCCGGGGATGATGACGCGTTGCGATGAGTCCGCGGTTCTGACAATCGACGATGAGTTCCTCGAGTGCATCGGTGAGACGCGTTTGAGCTTCTTCGAGTCGGGCGCGCAACTCGGGCCGACCTCTGGTGCCGGCGATGATGCCGGCGCGGTTGATGCGGTTGACGTTGCGACTGCGCTGGTGGGTGAACGCCGTCGTCGCCCGGATCGCACTGCGGAGATCCTTCGCAGTCTTGGCGCTGCCCATCACGGCGCGCATCGCGGTGGTGCTTTCGGCCACCTCGTCCTCGAATTCCTTGGCGAGAGCGGTCGCGAGGAGGCCGTCGCGACCGCCGTACCGCGCATAGATCGAACTCTTCGACAGCTTCTCCGCTTCCATGAGGTCCTCGAGGCGGAAGCCGCTCTCGCCGTCACGGTGGAGTAGTTCGATCGTCGTGCGGATGATCGAATCGGCGTCGGGCGTTCGACGCGGAGCCCGTTTGCCCGCTCGATCGGCCGGTGTCACGTGCCCCACGCTAGTTCGCTGCCAAGTAGCGTGAAGCGCGTGACCACTGCATTTGCCTCGGTTCAGGACGTACGCAACGGATTGAGGCAGGTGAACTACCTGGCCGACGATGGCATCGCGGGCGTCGTCTACCTCGCCCAGAAGCTCGGCAAGCCGGTGCTCATCGAGGGCCCTGCGGGTACGGGCAAGACCCAGCTGGCAAAGAGCGTGGCCGAGCTCACGGGTGCGCGGCTCATCCGTCTGCAGTGTTACGAGGGCCTCGATGAATCGAAGGCCCTCTACGAGTGGAACTACAAGAAGCAGCTCCTGCGCATCCAGGCCGACAAGTCGAGCGACTCGTGGAACGAAGTGCACGACGACATCTTCAGCGACGAATTCCTGCTCACGCGGCCGCTGCTCGAAGCCATCTCTTCGACCGAGCCGGTGGTTCTGCTCATCGACGAAGTCGACCGTGTCGAAGTGGAGACCGAGGCCCTGTTGCTCGAGATCCTCTCGGAATACCAGGTGTCGATTCCCGAGCTCGGCACAATCACGGCGAAGCAGATTCCGCTCGTGTTCCTCACGTCGAACAACACGCGCGAGCTCTCCGAGGCGCTGAAGCGCCGCTGCCTCTACCTCCACGTCGATTACCCCGACGTCGATCGCGAAAAGCAGATCGTCATGACGAAGGTGCCCGACATCGGCGAGAACCTTGCCGACCAGTTGACCCGCATCGTGCGCAGCATCCGCCAGCTCGACCTGAAGAAGTCGCCGTCGGTGAGCGAAACGCTCGACTGGGCGCGCACCCTGCTGTTGCTCGGTCTCGACCACGTCGACGAGCAGAACGTAAAGGACACGCTCCACGTCCTGCTCAAGTACCAGACCGACATCGCCAAGGCGGCCAAGGAACTGTCGGTCGACGAGTAGTCGTCGCTCGCCACGACTTGCGCCATGAACGGCCTGCTCGAGCTCATCTCCGGCTTCGTCGCCGAGTTGCGCCGGGCGGGACTGCCGGTGAGCCTCACCGAGAATCTCGACGCGCTCGAAGCGGTGAAGGTCGTTCCCGTCGAGGATCGGGAGGCGTTCAAGTACGCACTCGGGGCAACCCTCGTGAAGGATGCGGCCCACTGGCAGGTGTTCGAAACGATCTTCGAGGTGTACTTCTCGCTGCGCGGTGACGAGTACAACATCGTCCAGGACGGCGCGCAGACGGAGTTCTGGCGCGACGAGCAGGATCGCGCGGGTCAGGACGACCAGCCGGGCCGCGGTGCCGGCGGGGGAATGGATGGTTTGTCGCAGGAGGAGTTGGCGAAGCTGCTCATGCGGGCGCTGATGACCGGGGACCAGGCGATGATGCGTGCACTGGCCAAGCAGTCGGTGAGCAGGCATGCGGGCATGGAGCCGGGCCGACCGGTCGGTGGCACGTATTACCTGTACCGCACGCTGCGCAACCTCGATCTCGACAACATGCTGCAGTCGCTGATGGATGCCGACGGTGCCACCGACCGGCAGTCGATGGAGGAGCGCCTCATGCGCGACGAGTACCAGTCGCGCATCGAGCAGTTCAAGCAGGAGGTCGAGGCGGAAATCAGGCGCCGGCTCGTCGCCGATCGCGGAGCGGAGGCGATGGCGAAGACGTTGCGCAAGCCCCTGCCCGAGGACGTCGAGTTCATGCACGCCACCCGTGACGAGATGCAGGGGTTGAAGAAGGCGCTCGGTCCGCTCACCCGCAAACTCGCCGCGAAGCTCGCCCGCAAGCGACGCAACCGTCGGCGTGGTCCGCTCGATTTCCGCAGCACGGTTCGTCACTCGCTGTCGTACGGAGGCGTGCCCGCCGAGCCGAAGTTTCGTTTTCCGCGTCCGGCCAAGCCCGATCTCATGGTCGTTGCCGACATCTCCGGCAGCGTCGCCGCATTCGCCCGGTTCACGCTGATGCTCGTGTACGCGATCCAGGGTCAGTTCTCGAAGGTGCGATCGTTCGTGTTCATCGACGGCATCGACGAGGTGACGCGGTTCTTCAAGGGCAACGAGGACATCCAGGATGCGATCCAGAAGGTGAACACCGAAGCCGACGTCATCTGGGTGGACGGTCACAGCGACTATGGGCACGCGTTCGAGACGTTCTGGGAGCGCTACGGCAGGGACATCACGCCGAAGACGACCGTGCTCCTGCTCGGCGATGCGCGCAACAATTACCACGCCGCGCAGTCGTGGGTGGTGCGCGAGATGCGCAAGAAGGCCCGGCACGTCTACTGGCTGAATCCCGAGCCGACGTCGTACTGGAACACCGGTGACTCGATCGTCGGTGAATACGGTGTGCACACCGACGGCGTCTTCGAATGTCGCAACCTGCGCCAGTTGGAAGGCTTCGTCGAGAAGCTCGCATGACCGCGCGGGTCATCATCGTCGGGGCGGGACCGGCAGGGGCGCTGCTCGCACGTGCCCTGCGGGTGCAGGGGGCCGATGTCGTGCTCGTCGACGGCGCGGTATCACCGTGGACCGCGACGTACGGGGCGTGGTGCGACGAGGTCGAGGAGCCCTGCACCGCACTCGCGATCGATGTGCCGTGGCGACGGAGATGGTCGACGACGCGGGTCGTCACGGGTCGTGAACGACTCATCTCCCGTGTGTACGGCGTTTTCGACAACGACGCGCTGCAGACTGCATGCACTTCCGGAGTCGAGATCGTCGTCGGATCCGTCGCGTCGATGACGCAGGGAGGAACCGATGCGCTCGTGCGCCTCGCCGACGGACGCGAATTGCGCGCAGACGTCGTCGTCGATGCGCGCGGTGCCGACGCCGTGGGCGACGGTGAAGCCGGCGTGCAAACCGCTTACGGCCTCGTCGTGTCCGTCGACGAGCTCGAGAAGCGCGGACTCGCCGGAGACGTCATGACCCTCATGGACTGGTCGGCGGTCACCGCGTCGATGCCGCCGACGTTTCTTTACGCGATGCAGTTGGCCGACGACGAGGGACTCGTCGAAGAGACCTCGTTGTGTTCGCAGCCGGCGTACGAGCACGCCGAGTTGCGCGGCCGGTTGGCGCGACGCATGGGAGGCGACCTCACCGCCGTGGCCGGCTCGGTTGAGGTCGTGCACATTCCGATGTCGTCGACAACCCCGCCGCACAAGGTCGACGTGTTGCGCTTCGGCGCTGCAGCGGGGCTCGTTCATCCCGTCACGGGGTATTCAGTGACGGCGTCCGTGCGCCTTGCGCCGGTGGTGGCCGGGGCACTGGTCGCGGCGCATGCACGCGGAGAGCGCGCGGCAGCGTTGCGCGACGCAGCGTGGTCGGCACTGTGGTCACCGGCGATGCGCCGGGTGAGAGCTTTGCACCGGCTGGGTGTCCGCGTCACCCGAGAGCTCGATGCCAACGACACGCGGGACTTCTTCGATGCGTTCTTTTCGCTGCCCACCGACGTGTGGGGTCCCTACCTGCGCGTCGATGCAACGCCGGGAGAGGTGCGCCGGGCGATGCTCGGCGTGTTCAGCTCGGGTTCGCTGCGCCTGAAGCGTCGTCTGATGTCGTATCCCGGCGAGCTCGCGCGAGCGATCGGCGCACGATGAAGAACCAGGCGACCACTGCGAATGCGCTGAACACGAACCACTGCACTGCGTAGGACAGGTGCGGACCGAGCGTGAGTTCGGGCTCGGCGATGCGAGAGAGTTCGGGTGCGTCGGCGGGATCGCTGTCGAGCACGTCGACATACACACCGACGACGTCGCCGCCGATCTGGGGTGCGAGCCGATCGATGTCGATGCGTTGTGCCTCGGTGAGCGGGCCCGTCGCGGGATCGGTGAGCATTCCGCGACGCCGTTCTTCGGGTGGTCGCACCCGACCGAGGAGTAGGACCTCACCCGTCGGCGAGGAGGGCGGTGCAATCGTCAACGGGACGAAACCGCGATTGATGATGACGCGACGCCCGTCGGCGAGTGCAACGGCGCCGACGACGTTGACCCCGGCCCGACCGTCCTGCGAACGGTTGACGACGAGTACCTGCGGTTCGTCGAGCCACGTCCCGCGCACGGTCACCGTCGTCCACGGCAGCTGCGCAGTCGGGGTGCCCGAATCGAGAAGCACCTCGAGTGCAACGGGGGTCCGGCCGGCGCGCTCGCGGACCGAATCATTGAAGGAGAGTCGTTCGTCGTGGCGGCGCAGTTGCCAGAATCCGAGTGACACCATGAGAACCACGAGAACGACGGCAAGGAGGTGAACCCCGATGAGTCGCCACGATGACAGCACGCGCCACGGCGCACGGGGAGCGGATCCTTCGTTCGTTCCCCCGGACGGTGACGCAGCGGGAGACGCCATGGTGCGCACGACGCTAACGCTGCAGACTCCCGTGCTCATCTTCGACGGCGAGTGTGACTTCTGCCGACGCTGCGCCGACTGGTTGCGCGCGCGGCGCAACGCTCTGCAAGTCGTCGACTACCAGACCGCGCCGCTTGCACAGTGGGGCGTCAACCGCGCTGATTGCGAGCAAGCGGTGCAGTGGGTCGGCGCTGATCGCCGCGAGGGTGCACGGGCCGTCGCGGCGGCCCTGGTGCATTGCGGGGCGCCCTGGTCGTGGGCGGGGTGGCTCATCGCCGCTCCCGGTGTGCGTCGTATCGCCGATCGCGTGTACCGACGCGTTGCCGAACGCCGTCGTTGCCGCACGACACCCCCGATAGCCTGACGAACGCATCACGAGCGACCAATAGGTCCGGCAACCGGGGAGACCAACGGTGCCAAGTCGCCAGGCGACGATGTGGCCCACATGGGCAACGGTCCTGGCGAACGTTCGGGGCGCACGAACTATCCGGCGACGAACACGACTTCAGCGACCACCGACAAGGACGACGAACATGATGCGCACCGACTACCCGGCAACCGGGGCGTGGCAGCCCGGCCAGCCCGCGGGTCGGCGTTCGTTCCTGCAGCTCGACGCCGATCGCCCGGTGGCACTCGACTGCGGTGAGACACTGCGCAACGTCACGATCGCCTATGAAACATGGGGCACCCTGAACGCCGACGCGAGCAACGCGGTGCTGCTGTGTCACGCGTGGACCGGGGACAGCCACGCCGCAGGATCGGCAGAAGACGGCCACCCGACACCGGGATGGTGGGAAGACGTCGTCGGACCGGGGTTGGCAATCGATACCGAGCGCTGGTTCGTCGTGTGCAGCAACGTCATCGGTGGCTGTCAGGGATCGACCGGTCCGGCATCGGCGCATCCCGACGACGGGCGCCCGTACGGATCGCGCTTCCCGGTCATCACCATCCGTGACATGGTGCGCGCGCAGTTGCGTCTCGCCGACACCCTCGGAATCGCGCGCTGGCACTCGGTCATCGGTGGATCAATGGGCGGAATGCAGGTACTCGAGTGGGCGATCATGTATCCGCATCGCGTCAACTCGCTCGTCGCGATCGGAACCTGTGCGCAGAGCACGGCGCAACAGATCGCATGGGGTGCAATCGGTCGTCGAGCAGTACGTCTCGATCCGCGCTGGCGCGGCGGTGACTACTACGACGCACCAGTCGGTGATGGACCGTGGGAAGGTCTGGCGATCGCCCGCATGGTCGCGCAGGTGACTTTCCGCAGCGACAACGTCTTCACCGATCGGTTCGGTCGCGATCTCGCCGACCGCAACGCGCAGAACAGCGGACTCGGTCTGTGGGACAAATTCGAGGTGGAGCGGTACCTCGACCACCACGGCGACCGACTCATCCGCCGCTTCGACGCCAACAGCTACTTGCTCATCGGCAAGGCGATGGATCTGCACGACGTGGCGCGCGGCCGTGGCGACCTGCGCCACGCGATGTCACGAATCACCGCACCGACGCTGGCGATGGGAATCTCCAGCGACATCCTCTACCCGAAGTACCAGCAGGAACAGATCTGCAACCTCGTGGCGGCAGCCGGCACCCCCGCCGAGTACGCCGAGATCGTGTCACCTCACGGTCACGACGCGTTCCTCATTGAGCACGATCAGGTGGGGGATCCGATCGCCGATTTCCTCGCGCGCGTCGCGCCTTCGCGCGGGCATTGAGCGGTGAGTTGACGTCGCGCGACTTGAGCGTGCGTCGCAGCCACAACAACCCGGCAACGAATGCGGCACTCGTCACGACGTTGATGATCGTCGAGGTCATCGGGGTGAACCTCCGGGACGTGACGCAATGCAGCGTCGCACATGCGGCGAGCAACGGGGCATGACAGGTAGTTTGGCATCGTGATCCTTGCCGATGCGGGAACGTGGTTCATCGGGATGTCGCTCATCGTCGTCGGCGTCGTTCTCGCCGGGGTATCGGTGTGGATGTGGATCGGGACTCGACCCGACGATCCGCTGCTTGCGCCGCTCGAGGTCATCGGCGACCGGGGATTCGCCGAGGGATCACCCGAGGAACGAGCCGCGATGTTGAAAAAGGCGCGCACTACGGTGTTGTCATGAGCGAGTTCTCCCCGCAGGAAATGGTCGAGCGCTTTCGTGATCGTGCGGCGTCCGTGAAACGCCGCCCCCTGCCGCCGGTGGCGGGCGAGGAGCGGCAGCACTTCGTGCGCCAGGCGCAGCTCGACTTCCAGGACTTCGCGATGATCGGTGACGCCGAAGCGACGCTCGAAGACGGTGTGCTCACGCTGCGCATCGATCTGCGTCCGCAGGCGAAGAAGTAGTTCGGCCAATCCCCTTGAATTCCCCCGATCTTCGTCCGTGGTGGCGTCGCGAACTGCCGCTCGTTGCCTGCTGGACGGCGGTCGTTGCGTGGGCGATCGGTCCGGTGTTCATCGCGAAGATGTCGGCGTCGATGCCCACGATCGTGATGTGGCGACAGCTGATGTGGCTGCCGGTCCTGTGGAGCCTGGCGCGCACGTTCGGTGACGGTTTCACCCGTCACCACTTCGCCGTTGCGTGGAAGCCCGGCATCTTCTTCTCCATGTCGGCGATCACCGGATTCTGGTCGTACGACCACACGACGATCGCCAACGCGACCCTCCTGAGCAGCCTCACACCGGCGGTGCTCCTGTTCGTCGCACCGCGAATCCTCGGCGAGAAGGTGACGTTGTCGCGGGTGATGTACTCGCTCGTTGCGTTCGTCGGCGTCGCCGGCGTCGTGTTCGGGGCCGAGCTGTCCGAGGCCCCCGGTAACGCGCTGTTCGGTGACGGGCTCGCGCTCACGAACATGGTGATGTGGACGATCTATTTCATCGCCGCGAAAAAGGCGCGGGACGAGGGGATCAACACATGGTCGTTCCTCACGGGGGTGTGTCTCATCAACTGCATCGTCTCGACGAGTCTCGCCACGATCGCATCCGACGACGTGTGGCAGCTGACGCGGACCGACTGGCTGTTGCTCGTTGCAATGACCGTCATTCCGGGAACGATCGGCCACTATCTCATCACGTGGTCGGCGCGTTATCTCGACGCCACGGTGTCGTCGCTCATCACTCTCGCCGGCCCCGTACTTTCCACCGCGCTCGCATTTGCGTTCCTCGGGCAGAACGTCGCCGTCGCACAGATGATCGGCGGCGTCGTCGTCCTCCTCGGCCTCGGGGGAGTCATCATGTCGGCACGACCCCGTGTGCCCAACGTTCCCGCGTCCTGATCTGACGTCGACCCGGCATCGGACCGTTCGGGTGCCGGCCCGATACACTCAAAGCCCTACGCGGACGTGGCTCAGTTGGTAGAGCATCACCTTGCCAAGGTGAGGGTCGCGGGTTCGAATCCCGTCGTCCGCTCCATTGTGAGGGCCGTACGGCTGGGTATCCGCCTCCTGTTCGGAGCCGCGTGTGCCGTCGCCGTCACGGGGTGCGGTCGATCCGCGGCAACAACCGATGACCCGGCTGACGACGGGCCGCTCGTCGTTGCCGCCGCGAGCGACCTGCGTGACGCTTTCGGCGAACTCGCTGCGACGCTGCGCGAATCACCGGTGGGTGAGGTGTCGTTCGTCTTCGGCTCGTCGGGCATGTTGCGCGAGCAGATCCTCAATGGCGCCCCCTACGACGTGTACGTGTCGGCAAGCGTCGATTTCGTCGACGAGGTCATCGCTGCGGGTCGGACCGTGTCGTCCGAGCCGACCGTGTATGCAATCGGTGGTCTCGCCGTCGTCGCGTCGGACGGTCGCGAGCTCGTGTCGGTCGAGCAGGCGGTCGGGACCGCGAAGCGCATCGTCATCGCCCAGCCGCGTCACGCGCCGTATGGAGCAGCCGCCCGACGTGCGCTCGAGACACTCGGTCTGTGGAACGAGGTCGAATCGCGCATCGTCTACGCAGACAACGTGGCCGACGCGGTTCGTATCGTCGAATCGGGCGAGGTGGACGTGGGAATCGTGGCGCGAAGTCTGGTGATCGACGAACCGCATTTGATCGTCGATCCGGCGCTGCACGATCCGCTCCGTCAGGCTGCGGTGGCGTTGACCGGTGACCGACGTGATCGTGCCCTTGCATTCATCGACGCATTGCGGACCGAGTCGGCTCGTGGTCTTCTCGCGCGCTACGGCTTCGTCACCGACCCGGCGTCCATCGGTGCAGTCGCAGGGGGCGGGTGAGCACGGTGTCGGACTGGTCACCGCTGTGGATATCGCTGCGCGTCACCCTCGTCGCGACGACCTTCGCCGCCGTCGTCGGAGTCGCGGTCGCATACGCACTGGCGAAGATGCGGTCGCGGTGGGCGAGCGTCATCGAAGCCATCATCACGGTGCCGATCGTGCTGCCGCCGACGGTGCTCGGCTACTACCTGCTCACGCTTCTCGGATCGCGAGGACCCGTCGGCAAGGCATGGGAATCGGTGTTCGGCGCG
>Ga0164292_10005047_pt1 | contig 10786 bp, 4 predicted proteins | sample GEODES117metaG_FD_111486 | JGI IMG/M metagenome (GOLD analysis project Ga0164292, IMG submission 111486) | Eutrophic lake water microbial communities from Lake Mendota, Wisconsin, USA - GEODES117 metaG | ecosystem: Environmental > Aquatic > Freshwater > Lake | place: USA: Lake Mendota, Wisconsin... | reverse complement strand
TGGAATTAAAGAAGTATTTTATGAAACTTCTTTTAATAGTGGAGAAAAAGCTTTAGTTAGAGATTCTTTTGTTAACGAAGGTTTAGTTACAATTAAGCAAGTTCAACTTTCTGAAAATATAGCCAAAAAAGCTGCTTCTATCTTTATGGAAGGTGGGTTAAATTATGGCTAGTTGGGTGAGATGGAGTAAAAAGGAAAATGAAATATTAGAGGAATATGTAGGATTCCACAGCCCTGAAGACATATCTCTAATATTAAAAAAACAGGGATTTAATAGAACTCCAGAAGCCGTTAGATCAAGGTTTAAGGTTTTAAAAATATCTTACGCAAGAGAGTTTGATAATCTATCTCTTTCCAGGATAGGAAAATTATTAGGAGTAAGCCGTAGCACAACATCTTCTTGGCATAGGACAGGAAAAATAAAAGGTAAACCTTTAGGGAAGGGTAGGGAAATTGTTGTAAAATATGAAGAAGTGAGGAATTTTTTAAAGAAATATTCCCAGAAACTTAAAACTGTTTTAGACAAAGACGGATTAAACTTTTTCTTAGGAGGAGAATAGAACCTTATGCTTTACTTTTACGCTTACCTTATTTTTGGATTAGGTTTTACTTTCCATGCAGCCTTGAATGATTTTTCTAATTTAATCTCAACCCCGATAAAATCATTCTTCTACCTACTTGCACTCATCGCCTTTTACCCAATCTTTGCTATTTACGGGATTTATCTCAGAGTATTCACGCCCTAAACCCTTGTTTTTTAACTTTTAACTTACTACTTGACGACGATATAGGAAGTGTGTAAAAATTCTTTTATATCGTCGTCAAGTTTTTTTTAAAATGAAAGCCAAAAAAGAGCCTTGGATTATTGTCACAGAAAAGAACGGTAATGTTCATAGATTTAATTATTACACCATTTGTAGTTTACACAACATAAAAGAGGATGTGGTTCTTACGCAAACTAATGGGAAGTCACATACATTCGTTGGCGATGCTGCTAAGAGTTGTTTAGAACAATGGGAAAGAATTGTAAATAAAGAGGAAAATTAAGGACGAAACTCCTGTTTTAAGCTTAAATTAAGCTCAAAAACGTCATTACCCTTAAATATCCAATTCCACTCTAAGCAACTCCATAATTGGGAGTTAAAGTTAAATGGCGCACCATTTCTGGAAGTTAAAAACTCTTCAATTTCTTCATAATCATCCCTTGTTACTGCAATTACTTTAGCTTCTTGCATTTCCCTAACTAAGTTTAGTTGAAAATTAGTCCCCCTTAATTCAGTCCCGCCCTTACGCCTATCTGCGTTTGTGGCGGGACTTTGCTTTAGGGATAGGGGATTCTCCCAAGTTAAAACAAAACTTTGTGGTGCTGTGGGGTATACTGGCATAAAATTTAAAAAATAGGTAAGGTTATGGACATTAAGAAGAGGAATGAGGAAATTAAGGGGTGCGTAGGATTAATAATTCTAATGAGCTTGGTATTTTTCATTAAAGGTGTTGTAGATGGGGATATTAACCTCAATCCTCCTACGAGAGTAATCAAGATTGAGGTTAATGAAAGATAAATTACCTATCATATAAACCACCTCTATTTAAGCTACCTCCAGGACGACGCTCTTGCTTGATTGTCTCTTGGATTTTTGCTTCTAAAGCTTTTTCAAACAAGGCTTTGTTAATGTTGCCGTTGCCACCCTCGCTATTATTAATGTTCACGTTAGGCGTAATGTTAATCGTATCTCCACTTCTTCCTACGTTATTAATATTCCCTAAACCTTCACCTATCATACCGCCGCTACTAAAACTCTCCAATTTATTACTACTGTTTAGTTGATTCCATAACTTAGTTTCTTTTGGAGTTAAAACCCGTTCACCTTCGTTAGCGATAATTAAGCGTGGGTTAAACCCACTTATCGCCCTTTCCTTGTTTAATAAATCCCCAACCATTCCGCCTTTAGCAAAACTAGGGAGCGTAGCTGAACCAAAGTCTAATCCGCCGTCTAAACCACCTAAGCTAAAACCATCGCTAAAGTCAAATGCTCCGCTAGAACTAAATGGGATTGCGCTACTGCCTTCGAGTATTCCAAAACTACTCTCTCCAAACGCTCCAAAAATACTATCTAGCACTCCGCCATCTTTGCTACCTGCGCCCATAATATTTTGCAAGGCTAAAGCCGCTTGTTGTAGCATTGTAGCGGACGTACTTAGATTAGCTCCCGCGTTATTTAAAGCGATCGCGCCCACGTCTTTAGCTTTATTGCCAAAAATAATTTCAGTTAATTTACCAAATAGTTGGTTAGACAGTTCCTTACTTGCAACAGCAGCTAAATTGCTTAAAATACTTTTTGCAATCTCGCTAAAAGCATCGACTATACTTCTTTTACTCAACTCTGTCTTTTTCTTTTCTAAGTCTCTCTGCGCTCTATCTAATTCTTTTAGTTGTTTGTTATTGCCTGAATTTTGGTATGCGTTTCTTACTTCCTGAATATTACCGGACGTATTCATTATAATGTCGCGGCGTTTCTTAGCAATCTCATCTAGGGATTTATTAATATCCTGTAAATCGCCAGCGTTTTTATTAACAGAGTCGTTCATGAAAAATCCCTTTAGGATATTGTCAAAATCTCCTTTAATTCCGCTAATAGCCTCGGTGAACATATTAAATTCTTTCGCAACATTGTCTAGTTTTAACTCGTTTAGCTTAAGTAAATTTTCACTAAGTACAGATATTTCTTCTGCTGAATAATTACTTGATAATCCTAGTTTAGCTATTTCGTTTTTTTCCTTCTCAAAATCCATCTTAATTTGTGATAAAAGCTGTGCTTTTTGCAATTCCTTGTCTCTAACTCCGAACAAACCCCGACCTCTTATTATCTCGGAAGAAATTGCACTACCGGATGAATTTAATTTTTCCATCCTGCCGAGTTCAATGCCTCTATTTGTAATCGGCGCGAGCTTAGTTTGGTAAGAATTTTCTGCGTCAAGGTTAGATTTTTCTTTTCCGTAATTACGGAAAGCTTTTAGTCGTTCTATTAATTTTTCTTGTGGACTAAGTAAGGTGTTACCTTGAATTTCCAATAATTGTTTCTTGTAAGCATTAGTTAGCTCGTTAGTTTTTATTGTTAATTCATTGGTTAAGCTGACTAAACTAACCATCCCATCCTTATTGTCAATCGCAAACCGTTCATTGTCTAGTTGCAATGATTTCATTTGCGAGGCTTGGATAGTTTGCGATTTAGTTAATTCGTCGTTAGCTTGCTTAATTCGCTTAACTGTATCGGCATAATTAAAGTTAAGATCAACGCCCTCTCTTTTAACAGAATTAACATTGAGAATGGCTTTAAATTCCTTCTGAAAAGCTGCTTCACTCATGTTACCGCCCTTACCTCCGCCATCATAATAACGTCTTTGGAGATCTAGTAATTGTTGGTATTGGTCACGGGTTAATTCTAGTAAGCTAATATTTCTTTGAAGTGATGGAATTTTTAAAACCAACGGATTTAGCGGGTCAATTTCCTCAAGTTTTTGAACTAACTGTAACTGTTGTTGTAGTTGTTCAATAACTTTTGATTGTTGCGATATATCCTGCTCGCTTAATCTGAAAAACTCTTTTTTGTCAAAATCTTTCATTGACGCTTTGAGGATGCTATCAATATTGGATTCTAAAAATTTCAAGCTATTTTTAGCTTCTGCATTTTTAAAAGCTGTAGCTTTAAAACTTAGATCGTTTGTCTGGATTGCGGCTGCGGCTAATCTCGGATCATTAGGAAATCTCTTCATTGCCAGATTAAATGCGGCTTGTAAGTCCGGTTTTTGCGCGATCGCTCCATCCGTTTCTCTAACAATTTGCTCTAACAACTCAACATCTTTCTCTAATTTGCGGCGTAATTCATTAAATTGGAGACTAAACATATCCGCATTACTCATGGTAGGAGATAAACCTTTTAACACCGTTATTCTAGTCCCTAGAGTAGAATCTTTCGTACTGCTGATGTCTCCTATCGCGGTTTTTTGAGAGGACATAATAAGCCTGTAAGCCTCTAGCCTTTGTTTTAGCTCATTTTCTCTGATTTGTTCAGGATTTAGGTTGCTGTTAGTTTGATTAGTTTGATATTGTTGGGCAGCGGTGTTTAATTTAAGTCTACTAGCTTGTGTTACCGCTTCCTGCATTTGGTTGGGTTGAATACTTCCGCCTTGCATAACAATCTGCACCAATTGTCGCGCTGTATTGCCGTACCGATTTTCTGCTTTGGGGAGGTAATTACCTAGCGTAATATCACCATCCCCTACTCCTAATGATGCGTTAGGATTTCCCGCAAAAACGGTAGATAAAACTTTTCGGAAGGAGTCTAGCTTTTGCCCTCTACTGTTCTGTTTTAAGTATTTCTGAACAAAGACTAATTGCTCTTGTGGACTCATTTGAGACAGAGCGTCTATGTTTGTACCCAGTCCTCTAGCCGTAGCGGGCATGAACTGAATTAAACCTGTTGCGTTTGTGCGTTTGTTCCTAGCAGATGGCGAAAGTGTACCACCTGTTTCATACAGCATCGTTTTAAGCAGGTCTTCAGGGTTTGCTCCTACGCTTTGAGCTATTTTAGCCACACTTTGCAGGAACTTGGTATCTATACGTGGATCTAGCCCTGGAACAAGCGGAACTGATTGGCGTTGTTTAGCAATGGGTTCGACTACCGATATCAAGCCTTCTGCCGCTTTTAATGCGTAAGGTGTAATAGCTTTTTCGTAAGCACTAAAATCGCCTGTTTTCACACCTTCTTCAATCAAGGTTGTAAGAGTTGAATTTAATCTATCCAACTCTAGTATAGAAATTCCCTTGTCAATAGCTCCCAAGCGTTCATCAGGGTTTTTTCTAACGTCTTTACCACCCACACCCCAAAAATAACTAAATGCTCCAAATTTGTTTGCTAAACCAACATCCATTGGATTCAAATATTTACCAGACGGATCGTATTTACCCCCTGGAATTACGCCGGGTTTACCCCCTTTAGGGTCATCAAAATGTAGTTCTAACGCATAAGCATTTTTGCTTTTCTCTAACTTAGCAAGTTCCGTTTGATAATCTTTTCTGGCTTGATCCCCTCTAGCTGACGGTAGTGGGGGTGGCTGAATGAGTTTAAACCCTTTTTGAGCAAAGACTCGCTCGAATACCTTGACGGCTTGCTCAGTCCCAATAGATTCAATAGTTCTATTTTCGCCTTTGTAGTTTAAACTTCCTGTTTGATTTGTTCCGCCTGTACCTGTTTTGATGTCTAGTCTGTGTCCAGGGGTTAGTATTATTGATTTTGTTGGCTGTTGTTGAGGCATCGGCCAATCTGCTACCCTGTTCAGCATCTTGTTGTCTTGTGTGGTATCAACAACCTTTTTGGTTGTATCCAATTTAATCCCAGGTACTTTAAAAGTTTTACCTAACTGGGTAGTTGGGTTTATCCTTTGACCGTTGATCGTTACCTCCCAATGTAAATGCGATCCTGTGCCACGCCCAGTGCTTCCAACTTTACCTATTACATCACCTTGCTGTACAACGTCCCCAACCTTTTTAAGTAATTCAGATAAGTGAAAAAAGCGGTTTACAACTTTTTTACCTTCTGCGGTGATGGTTTCAACTTCGACCATATTGCCCGCACCACCATTCCAACCACCTTTAGATGTGATAACCGTGCCTGTCAGTGGTGCTTTAATTGGTGTTCCTGTAGCGTCTTCAAAATCAACACCGTCGTGCATTTTTCTAGTGCCGTCCAATGGGTCTGTACGCATTCCGTACTTAGATGTTACGCGCCCCGGCGTAGGTCTAAGCAAAGTTTGATTAACAGTCTGTAAATTATCCAATCCGTAGAACTTTTTGACAGCCCCTAACGGATTACTAACGAACTCTTTAGCACCCTGCTCTAACTGTTGCCCAGCTTTTTCCCCAAACACCGTGCTAACCGCCGATTGAACACCGCCCGCTAAATTTTGTAACAAGCCTTGTCCGGTATACAGGGAAGCTAACCAGTTGGAGGTTTTTATTCCCATATCAGCGATCGCAGTCCCCACGCGATCAAAGCCGTTCTCAAAAGACTTAACTAAATCTGCAAACTTAGTACCAAGACCTTCTATCCATGAGTTGCTAGTTTTACTTAAGTCTTTAATACTATCTTCAGCTTTTTTAGTTGCGTCTACAACACTGTTAGATAAGTTATTTATATTCTTATTAATTTCATCAACCGTCCTGTTTACGTTTTTAAGACTGAGATTAAAGTTATCGGCAATACTAGAATCTATCGAGATAATTTTTCCTGGTAAACTCCGTTGTAGTTCTATAGCTTGTAGCTGAATATCTTGGACGTTATTCTGGTAGTCAATCCTCTGTTTTCTTGCTTCTAGTCGTTGTTTCTCTATTTCGGTTGTTTGGGAAATTACATTAATAATCCCCTCAATAAACTGAGTGTAGATATTGTCCCCAGCACCAATTAAAGCCTCTCTAAGTTTATTCTGTACTTTAGGGTTTTCAAGGGTCTTTTGCGCTTTCTCAAATTCAATACCCACAGCTTGAGATTCTCGAACGGCTGCGCGATAATAGTCGGTGACTTGCTTTGTTTGTTGGTAGAGGCTTTGGATTAAATCAAACTTACTCTTGGCAATATCAGAGGTTAATTTTCCAAGACCTACGCCATCATCCGCTATTTGTTTCTTAAGATCGTCCATCTCCTTTTTCTGATCTTGCTCTCTGTCCACGTTGATGATTGCGCTCATCTCTTTTAGGGTATTTATCCTAACGCTTAAAATAGTGGATAAGTTTTTAGCCTGCGCTTCCTGTTCTGCAATTTGAGCTAAATTACTTTCGTAGGAAATTTGTCCAGGCAAATTATTAGAAGAATATAAGTCTTTCTGTCTTCCGCTTAAGTTAATTTCTGCGTTATTTTTTGCAGTTTCGTAATTAATCTGTGCATCTTTTAATCCTGCTGCTAATTGTTTGTAATTATTTTCAGCAAAGTTAACGGGAAGATATTTCTTAACATTTTCACTAGCCTTTTTAGCAAAATCCTCCAAAGGCTTAATTTCGTCTAGTAATTTAATTTTTAACTGTAGAGGTGCTGTGGATTTGTTTATCTCATCGCGCAATTCTTCCACAAAAGTCGTAGCTTGTTTTGCTGCGCTACTAAATCTTGACAGGGGTTTTAGCTCTTTATCTCTTTGGACTTGTAAATCTACAGCCTTCTTATCTAATTCCCCAACCTTAATAATTGATTTAGAATCTCTTCTTTGAGCTAAGACCTGTCTTTCCTTACTTAACGTAATTAAGTTTTTATCAATATCCTTAATGATATTAATTTGTTGTTCTAAATCCTTATTTTTTGCTAGAAGTTCTTTTTCTCCTCCTAGTAACCCTAAATCATTTAATTCTTTCTCAAACCCCTTAACGCTAGAACGAACATCTTTAAATGCTCCTAAAGTTTGAGACTTACTAATATTTAAGAATGATTCTTTACCTGTGAAAAATTCTTCTATCCCATAATCTTTAGCTTCAGCAAGGGCTTTTTTAGTTGCGTTATCCTGCTTTCTAGCACCAAATAATGCACCTATAGTATCTAAAAATGGAGAAGCAGAATCCGATGGTTGCACCATTCTGGAGAAAAAGGCAGACAAGTTGCCTTTAATTCCCTTCTCTTCAGATTTGTTAACAACATCATCAAACTTAATACTTTTGCCCCCCATCCCTAATAAGTATTGGGGATTTAATTCCGCGCCCTTAGACGGAAGTTGAATAAACTTTTTAGCTGTATTTTCAGCACTGTCACCAACACTCTTAAACTTCTCAGCCAATTCCGCTAACGACGACTTCATTGTTTTGATGCTGTCGTTAACTCCCTCAGCCATCTTACCTACAGAATCACCTAACGGGTTTGTAAAATCTCCCTTAGCAAAAGATAATACTAAAAACGCAAACCCAACCGTCGCCATGACTGAAGCTAAAGCCATAGCTGCAACTCTTAATTTTTCCATAAGCGCAACTCTAGCACCCATAGCCGCATTAATCATCGCCTCTCTTTTTATGAAGTCGCCAAAATTCATCGTAGCTGTATTCGCAAAAAGTACCCGGAGTCCTGATGCGCTAGTCCAAAGGCTTTTTACTGAACTAACAACTGCATCAATCATTCCGCCCAGCGCAGTACCTAACCCTTCCATAACGAGAGGCGCGTTAATTAAAGCTCCTATGCTCTGAATCATAAACGTCAGAGCGGCTAACTCTACTAATCCAGACGGAAGAATCTTTGTAAGAGACTTGACTCCATCTATTAATCCAGATAGAGGATTTTTACCAGCCTCTTTACCAATAACGTCGCCAAATAAAGGGATTCCTTTTATATCTCTTTGAATTTTTTCTAAGATTCCTAATCCGCCAACAATCATGTTTTTAAAACCTTCAAACATATTATCCCGAAGGTCTTTTTGTGCGCCAACCATGGTGTCTGCAAAGTCTACGACTATACCAAGGAAAAATGGAGCAAGTGCCAGTGTTATATTTCGGAATGAAGACATTAAGAAGTTCTGTATTGTACCTATGGCAGCGGCTAATGGACTTACCTGAAGCACGGCTCTTAATCCCACGGCTGCGGTTATCCCCATAGTTATTAATGACGCTGAAACAATATTAGATATTGCAGAAATAGAATTACTAATTATAGTTAAACCACCCGTCAGGACGTTAATAACTCCCGCCATTACACCGCCAAAGGAGTCGGTAAGTCCTACCGCTATATCGAATCCTGCATTACTCAATCTCGCTAAAGCATCTATTACGCTATTTACAGAATTAGCGACACCCCCAAACTCGCTTAATAAAACTTTCCCGACCTTGGGCAAGACTTCATCTGAGAGTACGCCGCCATTAGATACCATTTCGACCATTGCGGGAATACTTAACCCCATTGCTTTAGCGAAAACAGACATGGCGGGTGGGAATTTTTCACCAAGTTGTTGGCGCAGTTCTTCCATACTTACGCGACCTTTAGAAAGCATCTGCGTATACGCCATAAATATAAGGCTTTGCTCTTGACCTGCAATACCTAATTTATTTAAGGATGCAGAAATGCCTTCATACAACTCACGAACGCCCTCACCTGCCATTTTTGTGCCTCTAGCGGCAACTTGTAACTGTCCATAAGCACCCGCGCCAAATTCAACAGAGGTACTGTATTTTTTGCCAACACTCCGAACATAATCTAGTTCGGTTTTTCCTCCCAAAGATCCGCCGCCAGCAAAATTAAGCTGTCTTTGAATTGGTTCAACTCTTTGCGCCATGTCGACTAATTTATTCACGTAGGGGAACAAAGAATCGGCCATCATTTTCGCTACTTGGATAATTGGCAGTAGTGGTAAAAACAAAGGAGCGATCGCAGTAGCCATCACTTGAATTGGTGCAAGAAACGCAGCATGGGAGAAAACTCCGCCGACAGCATCAGCGCCTAAAATATCTTGTTCGGACTTACTAGATCCTTTTGGAGAGATAGCTTTTTTTACAGTTCTTCCCAAGTGTCCGTAAAACTCATCAAACATTTCTACGGGAACAACGCTACCTCGGCTCATGCGTTTTTTAACATTCTCACCAACGTCTTGCATATTAGCTTGCCCCAAAGCTTTTTTGGCAGCATAAGTAGCGTCGTCTATGGAGTTTAGCCAATTCCTCTTACTGTTTTTAAAACCTTCCGCTAGGTTATTACCTAACGCGAACCCTTCTTTGTTAAATCTAGCTTGTAGTCCGGTTATTGCAGCCAAAGCTGTTCCAACAAATCCCTTGATTTGGGAAACGTTTAAATTTTTAATACCCTTACTTTGAGCAAAATCATTAAGCTCTTGTGATATTGAATCAACGTCTCCTGTTGTGTAACCGGACATTAATTTCTCTAACCTACCCTTACCTAACATCTTAGATATTTCAGGCGCAAACTTAGCAAGTTGTTCGTTAGCCATACCTTGCATAACGCCAGCTTTAATTCCTGTAATCCCTAAGTTTTTGAGAACTTCTTTAATTATCGTTTGTCCGAAATTATTTATTAATCCAGTCGTCCCACCACTAAGGTTGATGTTTTTAAGGTTTTCTTGGATTTGCTTTTTATTTACGTTTTCTAACTCTAATCTTTCTTTTGGCTTACCGCCAATTCCTACCATATTTTTAAGCGTATCAAATCCAGGAGTCTGTTTTAAATTAACTCCGGTTATTGATCTAAACACATCCATTAAGAACCCTGGCTTGATTGCAGAATTGCCAGAAAGTATTTTAACTATTGTTTCGCCTAAGTTTAGCGATTTTAGTCCCAACATCGGCACTATCAATGGCAGCATCTTAGCCATAAATCCGCCCTTAGAGCCTCCAGACAACATACTTATAAATGCTGAAACAAAATCACCCTTGCCTGTTTTTACACCTAAGCTTGAAAGTATAGAAGTTGCCCCGGCGGTAGCTACGGACTGGAAGAGTTGTCCTAAAGTTAATTCACCCCTCTTCCTTGCGGTATTTAAAGCGTTGCTGAGGGAGTTAAAGAAGTTATTTACTGCGCCAGTAAAACCAGATTGAGTTGCGGCGTTGCTTATTGTGCTTGGAATTGGACTGTTTTGAGGTTGTTGTTGATTTTGACTGCTAAATACCCAATTGGGTGTATAAGTAGGTTTCTGTCTAGTAAAAGGTTGAAAACTTTGAGGGGGAGTATTGCTTAATATTTTAGTAAAAGGTTGGAAACTTTGAGGGGGAGTATTGCTTAATATTTTAGTAAAAGGTTGGAAACTTTGAGGGGGA
>Ga0164292_10005045_pt1 | contig 10789 bp, 12 predicted proteins | sample GEODES117metaG_FD_111486 | JGI IMG/M metagenome (GOLD analysis project Ga0164292, IMG submission 111486) | Eutrophic lake water microbial communities from Lake Mendota, Wisconsin, USA - GEODES117 metaG | ecosystem: Environmental > Aquatic > Freshwater > Lake | place: USA: Lake Mendota... | reverse complement strand
GGCTGCCTCGCTACTTGGGGATCTATAACCGCCTCAGGAAGCACTCAGCCTTGGGCTGGCGCTCACCTCAGCAGCGGCTCGCTGAGCTGCTCGGCTGACGAACGTGGTGAGACACAACAGCTAACGAGCAGCATCTTGCAAGCGGTACGGACGATGATCCCGGCCTGGGCCACTAGGGTGGCGAGGCGTACATCGTCATCGATGTGTCGGCGCAAAAGATGTTCCCTGCAGAGGGGTGTCAGTCGGGCGTTTTGGTGGATATGCCTTGGGGGTGAGATCAATGGATCGGAGGTGAAACCCGGACCATGGCGATCCCATGCCCCCTTGTGCTCTGAACAAACTAGCGGCATTGTGTAGCTAGGCTAGTTTCAAAACAAACCTAGGTATCGCACCGAGGCAACAACGAATCCCCACCATCAGAGAGCTAAGACCTTAAGGTACAACTGACGATCCACATCGCTTGCGAGGCTATTATTGTGCCACAGCAACGTGAATTGGCCGGCCACAGCACGGCAGCGATTTTTAAGAAGTTTGAATAGATCCAAGGCTTCATTGCCGTATCCGAGACCAAGGTAGACCGAAGAAATCACGCTACATTCCATAGCAATAAGAGGCCGCTGGATCAATCGTAGGGGGCGCTGGGCTACGGGGTCAAACATCGAATACGGGTGGCAGGTGCCGCAGCGGAAGCCCGGGCGGTCGGCGTAGCTAAGGGTGCTGTCGTAGCTAAAGCCAGCCTTCTCCCAGCCGTAGGCAGTAGTGGGCCACTGCCAGCGCAAGTAATGCATACGGCCACCCCAGTGGGGCTGCTCAATCCCTTCTTCTGCGCAGATGCGTTGCAGACGTTGACCTTCGCTAACAATGATCTCTGGATGACTGCAGGTGTTATAGCTGGGATGCAGCCCGATTTCATGGCCACGCTGGTGAATACGGCGCATAAGATCGCGGATAGCGGGATGCTCTGGTTCGTACTGGGCGTCGACGTGGGGAGCGGTCCGACCACAGATAAAGTAAAAAGCGCTGCGCATACCAGATGCTTCGCTCGTATCCATCAACCAGTCGAAAGTGTTGAAGGAGTCGCGATGGTGCAATTTATACTTTGTCTTGAGACGAATCCATGGAGCCGAAACTGCATTGATCAGATTCCGGCGTACAAGAAAGTCTCCGGCCATCGCCCTAGCCAGGCTGCGTTTGCGACCAAAAGCATAGGCACTCGGGGCATCTACGTCGTGGCTTACGATTACTTCAAATTGGGGCTGAATCAGAGGCAATCGAGGCCAAAGGCGACTAATCACCTGGCGCAAGATGCCGAGCCACTCATCTACGATGGGTCTCTCAAGGTAGCCATGGTGGAAGGCATGACTGGAAGTGGCCGGAAAACGTTGATGCTTGTCAAGTAGAAGTGCAGGCGGGGCGACCTCCTCACAACGGGCCAACATCCAATAAGTGAGCCCGAGAATGTCGTAGCCGATATGAAACCCAGCTATGGTATGTCTAACTAGGGGCAGCGACAGCTCTCCAAGGGCAGGAGCCTCCAAATGGCGCTCTAATCCAATAAAGTTTTCTTCAGCTAAATCCAACAGTGCGCAGGGTAGATCAGCCTGCGGACCCAATAGATAAAAATTGGGAAGTATAGGAATAGAGATCTCTTTGGTGGAACCAGGCAAGACGAGTTGCCACGAAGTATAGACGGGATCAGTTTTTAGCTGAAGCTCAGAACTTATGCGCTCGCCAATTACGTGCTGCAACCAGCAGAGTGCAGCCCTAGAAATAGATGGAAGGCGGGTGTCAAGCATCACTCATAAGTCGTAAACACATTCAGCACTTACAAGCTTGAAGAACCGTACGGGCAGCTTTTACCGCCGCTAAGCGCCTTGAATTTGTATGGGAAATCGCAAAATATGGTGTTTGAATAGCACCAAAGCCCCTGATAAAGCGCTCAACTGGCTCAATCATCGAACCTTCGAAATCGAAAATGCCGGAAATACTAGCTGAAAACATTATTGCTTCCCACATGGCCAAACTTGTGGCACCACTATTGCGGAGCAATGGGTCACCTCCACCCATTAGATAATAAGCACAGTGGTCATTCCAGACTATATAATTGGCGGCATGAACAGCACCATCAGCACCTCTGGCAATGAAAATTGTACTGGCGTTATTGGCTTGGCAAGCATTATGCAAGCGCTCAATAAAAGAACGGGAATATGGAAGACGAAGCCCTTGACGCTCAAATGTCTTTTCATTAACATCAAGGAATGCATGAATATCGCTACTTCTTTCAACAGTCACACCATTTTTTTTTGCCTTTCTAATATCAGTTCGGATCTTGTCTTGCAATCCACTCCAAAGCTGTTCTTGGCAAGAGAGCTCTGTCAATCGATATGTATATCGGGTTGTCTGCTGGAATCCCTTCCAATAGAAAGGGAGCCAGTTGGTAATTTCAGGTGCAAAACTTTGACTGAAAAAATGATAAGGAGGCAGCTGATCAATCAATTCTTCCATCAGATCTTTTTCCCTTGCAAGACGCCTTGCATATTTCGTGCCGATCGGAGCATCAGATAGCCAGGGGCCGAGAGTCTGAGTAAGTTGTGGCTGGGAAATAATTCTTAACCCGAAGCGATGCTTCAACACCCAGGGCATTGATGCTACTACTTCATTATTTTGCTTAATTTCACAGATGCCCCAGCTATCTTCACCAGCAGTTGCATCTAACCACCAACTAGAAGCAAAAACAGCCCGTTGATTTGAAAACATAAATAATCAGAGCGGTCGAAACATGTAAAGTTCATCGTCGACAAATTGATATTTTTTGAACTGATCTGGTATCGAAAATCCTAACTTTCTTGCAGATGAAATAGAGGCAAGATTGTCTTTTTTTATGCGGGTCGTTATTCCGTCCAAGCTAGAGAGCTTAAAATGCATGTAAGCAGTCTCTCTTATATCAGTAGCGAGCCCTTTACCGCGCTTCAATCTATGAACACCAATAAATGCTTCGTGCACAGTATTTAGACCATGAGTCGCATCGAAATCATTAAAATAATAGATATTCACGGCCGAAACAAATGTGTTTTTCGGATTACAATCTACATCATGGGCCAGAAAAATTAACCTATCGCCAATCATGTTATACAGCAATCTGGTTCTAATGGAAACTCGAGGAGAAAACTCTGTTTCCTTCAAGAAAAGATAAAGAGGACTATTTAAATCTCTACTTAAGCCTAGAAATAAATTACTTCCAGATTGCGATGGGCTTATCTTGAGCATGCTAGCAGACCGTAAAAGGTTTCTAGCAAAGAAATTAGACCTTTCTAAGTACATTCTGCTTACTGCAATGGAGCTTCATTCAAAGAAATTATCAAAGTCAAAAAATTTTGATAATGGATTATCAAGAAAGACAATGGACATGTTAAGATACGCTAGGTTTTATCGATTTCATTAAGATCAAAAAATATCCAACATAGCCGATTAAAGATCCTATAGAGTAGACAAGGACGGCAACTGAAAAATCCTGGTTGGAAAAATAAACTAATATGAAAAGTGGAGCGGTCCTAAAAAATGTGAGCACTAGCTGAGCAATGATTCCTTCTTTCATTCTTCTTCTTGCTTCAAAAGCAATGCCAAGCGGAACAAAGGCAATCTGTGAGAATAGGAGTGGAATGAGGCATAATAAAATTTGGCTAGCTTTGTGCCATTCTTCCCCAAGGACTACCGGCATTAATGGGCTCACTAACAAAACCATCACACAGGAAACAAATGCTATTTTTGCAAGGCTTGAGCTTGTAAATTTAAACATTCGAAACGCTTCTCCTTGTGTCTCTATCGAAGCTAATCGCTGAAGAAAAACCTGCCCTGTAGATAAAGCGACTAGCGATGCAGGAAGCATGGATAGCCTTTCCGCTACACTTAAGATTCCAAGGTTAAATACACTATAGTTTTTGGCAAGCAGCAAAATTGGGACTTGAGCTCCAATCACATTTATCAATCCGGCCAATACCGATGGCCCACCAACATCACGGTACTCAATTAAATTTCTTGATGTTTGCTTAAAAAACTCGCGTGGAAGGTAGATTTTCGCCATAAGCTGGTTGATACCTGCGCTCTGGCTGACAATCTGACCTATTATTAGGCCAATGGCGCCCAAAGGGGCAACGACAAAATTAGCAGTGACTCCATAGATACTCTGAGTAAACTTAGTTCTCGCTAGCAGCCCAAATTGTTTGCGCCTAATCGCCAAGTAACTGAGAGGCTGATAAACTCCGGTGAGCAGTACAGTAACCGGGAGCAACCAAAGGAAAGGCTCCAACTTCGGCTGGTGAAGCCAAGCCGCAAACTGGCTTCCCCAAAGATATATACCTAGAAAGGTCAGAGTCGTTGAAAATAGAACAAGAACAAAGCACAGCCAGACCAAAGAAATAGCCTCATCATCCTCCTTAGGTATAGGGATTGCCAGCTCATAGCGAAGACTGCTTACCACATTCAACAGAGCTAGAATTGCTACAAACGTAGCTAGTATTCCAAAGCTCTCCGGCCCATACAGGCGAGTGAGGATCGGTGCGGCCGCCACCGCGATGACCTGGCTGCCGGCCGTTCCGCCAGCCAGCTTCAGCACATTGCGGACTGACGCAGACTCAGGCCTAAAGCGCTGAAACTTCTTCGCAATAGTTTTGAGCAAAGCTCAGTAGTCCAACGGCAGATGTACCGGCCGCCCGTCCCGTGCCGAGCGGTAGGCGCCAATCAGCAGCTCCAGGCTGCGCAGGCCCTCGCGTCCGTCACATAGCGCCTCTGCCTTGCCCTGCAAGGCATCCAGCACATTCGCATAATAGGGAGGATGGCCAAAACCATACACACTGGTGGTGGCATAGCTGGCCTGCTCGACTTCAGCGTCGTCTGGGCTCTCATCTGCAAAGGCCCATTGTTCAATCTTATTGACTGCAGGCCCACCGATTCTCACCGTACCAGTTTCGCCCAACAGAGTGATTGAGCCCTCCAGGTTCTTCGGATAGGTAAGCATCGTCACGGCCATCGTGCCTAGGGCTCCACTGCGCCAGCGCAGCTGTAAGGCGGCGGTGTCCTCCACCTCAATGTTGCGTCCAAGCGTTGCAGTAGAAGCGCTCAAACTTTCCACCGGCCCCACAAGCCAATCGAGCAGGTCCACGTAGTGGCTGGCCTGGTTCATCAAGGCCCCGCCATCAAACTCCCAGGTGCCGCGCCAGTTGTCCTGGTCGTAATAGGTCTGCGGCCTCTGCCAAAACACATTCACTGCCACCATCGCCAGCCGCCCAAAGCGGCCGGCTTCCACTTGTCGTTTGACTAATTGCAGGGTGCTGTTGAAGCGGTTTTGCTTGACCACAAACAGATGCACACCGGCCTGGTCGCATGCCTTCACCATCGCTACCCCATCCGCCCAACGGGTCGCCATCGGCTTCTCAGTACACACATGCAGCCCCGCCTCAGCCGCCGTGATCACCTGGCCCGGATGCAGGCCACTGGGTGTGGCTAAAACCACCAGGTCCACTGGAGTTGTTCCGTTCTGGGCGGCAGCTATCAGATCAGCGAAGCTACTGAACTGAGACGGGTTGGTGGCAGCTCCTGGGAGCTCTACAGCTTGTTCAGTAATCAGATTCTTGGCTTGCTCCAGCCTCTCGGGCTGGGTGTCACAAATAGCGATGAGTTCGGCCCGATCATGGTGGGCGGCGATCGCCTTGATGTGATTAGCGCTGATCCTTCCGCAGCCCACCAGGGCGATTCGGATGCGGCGATCAGTGATTGGGTTGATGGGATGAAGCATTGAAGAAGGCCGCCTGCAAGGGTCGATAGAACGAAAAATCTTTGGTCAAAGCGTGAGCCCCAACCATGCTGACGCGTGCACCAGAGGTCAGGCCCGCACGATCTGGGCGCCCGGCGTCAATCGCCCGCGCGTGTCAATCAGCAGCTGGCTGTGGGAGGCGATTAGCTCGTAATCAAAAGCATCGTGATCGGTGGCGAGCACCACCGCATCAAACGCGGCGAGGGTCTCGTGCGTGAGGTCAACGCTACGCAGGGCAAAAGTATGTTTCCGCATTGGAGGAAAGCTCGCAAAGAAAGGGTCGCTGTAGTGCACCTCGGCACCCTTGGCCCGGAGCAGCTCCATCACCTCCACCGAAGGCGACTCCCGCATGTCATCGACGTTCTTTTTGTAAGCTATGCCTAGAACGAGCACCTTGCTGCCCTTCAACGGCTTGCCTAACTCATTGAGCGCATCCATCGTTTTCTCGATCACATAGGCCGGCATGGCCGAATTGATCTCGCCGGCCAATTCAATAAAGCGCGTGTGCATCCCAAACTCCCGCGCCTTCCAGGTGAGATAGAAAGGATCAATAGGAATGCAATGCCCCCCTAGGCCAGGCCCAGGGTAATAGGGCACAAATCCAAAGGGCTTAGTCGCTGCGGCCCGGATCACCTCATACAGATCAATCCCCATCCGATCAGCCAAGGGCTTGAGCTCGTTCATCAACCCAATGTTCACCGCCCGATGGATATTTTCCAAGAGCTTGGTCATCTCAGCGGCGCGGGTACTGCTTACCGCCACCACCTCACTGATCGCCTGCTCATACAGCGCCACACCCACCTCACCGCAGGCAGCCGTGCTACCCCCCATCACCTTGGGAATCGTGGCCGTATTGAAGCGAGCGTTGCCCGGATCCTCCCGTTCCGGTGAATACACCAGAAATACATCCTGACCCACCGTGAAGCCCCGTTGCTCGATCAGGGGCCGTAGCTCTTCCTCTGTGGTTCCTGGATAGGTGGTGCTCTCCAGGCTGAGCACTTGTCCGGGGCGCAGATAGGGCAGCAATGCCGCCATCGTGTCGCGGATGTAGCTCAGATCGGGCTCCCGGTATTGATTCAGCGGTGTGGGCACACACAGAATCAGGGCATCGGCCTCTGCAGCCCGGGCGAAATCGGTGGTTGCCTTAAGCAGCTGTTGCTGCTGGGCCCGCGCCACCCGCTCACCATCGATGTGCTGGATGTAGCTGCTGCCCTGGTTGATCGCATCGGCCTTGCTCTGATCAATATCAAGCCCAAGGACCCGGTAACCCACTTCGGCATAGGTGAGCGACAGCGGAAGTCCCACGTAGCCGAGGCCCACAATCCCGATCAAGGCCTGCTTGCTGCGCAGCTTCTCGAGCAGCTCAGCCTGGATGCCTCCACTGGGAGAGGATTGAATTGAGGAAAGCTGACTCATGCTGCAGAGGGAATCGAGATGGATTGAGAAATACCGGCAAGGGCGGAAACAACACGGTCTTGATCCGCGTCGCTGAGCCAGGGGTGCATGGGCAGGCTCAGTACCCGTTCGCTCGCGGCCAGGGCTAACGGAGTATGGCAACCGTTGCTGCAATGGCTGTGCTGACACCTCAGCGCCGGTTGCTGGCAGAGCAGGGTGGGGTAGTGCACGGCCGTTGGGATGCCCTGGTCCTTAAGCGCTGCCTGCACCGCTGCTCTGTTCTCCACCTGCACCGTGTACTGGGCGAAAACGCTGGTGTTGCCTTCCGCAAGCTGGGGGATTGTACTGATCCCGGTTGCCTTGAGCTTGTGGCTGTAGGCCGCACCAATCCGGCCCCGGGCCTCCACTTCCTGCTGAAAATTGGGCCATTTGGCCAAAAGAATCGCGGCCTGAAGCGTGTCGATCCTTCCGTTCACGCCGAGGTCGCTATGGAAATAGCGCCGCTCCTGGCCGTGCCGGGAGATGCGCCGCATCCTCTCGGCCAATGCAGGATCGTTCGTAAAACAGGCTCCGCCATCGCCATAGCCACCCAGGGGCTTGGAGGGGAAAAAGCTGGTGGTGCCGATCGTGCTCAGGCTGCAACTACGGCGGCCCTGCTGGGTGCTCCCGAAGCTCTGGGCACCGTCTTCAATTACCGGCAAGCCATGCCGATCGGCAATCGCATTGATCGCCGGGAAATCAGCCGGCTGCCCGTAAAGGCTCACCGGGATTATCGCCTTGGTGCGAGGGCTGATCGCCTGCTCGAGCTTGGCTGGATCGAGGTTGTAGCTGGCCGGATCGATGTCTACATAAACCGGCGTGGCCCCAAGAAGGGCGATCGTTTCGGATGTGGCAATAAACGAAAACGGCGTGGTGATCACCTCATCACCGGCCTTCACGCCTAGAGCCATCAGGGCAATCAGCAGGGCATCGGTGCCGCTGGCCACGGCAATGCAGTAGCCCACACCCACATAGGCCGCAAGCGTGTGCTCCAGCTCCTCAACCTCCGGGCCGAGGATGTAGCGGCCATGGTTGAGCACCGCGGCGATACGGGCATCCACCGCCTCCCGAATGGTGCGGCCGTCGGGCAGCCGTTCCTGTTGCTGCGCCTCAAGGTCAATGAATTGCATGGTGTTGTTAAGGCTGGCCGTTGAAAGGAGCTCGATTCACCAGCTGTTCAGCCAGAGAGCGGGCGGTGGTCCACTTGCCACCAAAAACAGAGAGCAAGCGATCATCCCGTTGCACATCCGCCTCACGGCTGGCGCTGGAGAGATCAGCCCTGCTGCGCACGATCGGCCGCAGGCCCGAAAACCATCGGCCCTGTTGTTGCGCTATCGGTAACCAGTCCGGCAGGTAGTGCTCCAGCACCCCCAACAACTGCTTTTGTTCAGCTGCACTTACCTGTACCGGTTCATGCAGCATTTGGGCTTCCTCGGTGGTGCCCACCAATAACTCTCCCTTGTAGGGAAGCAGGAAGGCGATACGCCGGCTAGAGGGCACCTCTACGAACAAACCCTGCTTGGGCAATGCAAGTGCCGGTGATGGTGGCACTAGAAGATGGCTACCGCGTACCAGATCCAATTGCACCGAACTTCGGATCTCGGATCGTTCCAGGAGATCAACTGCCCATGGCCCAGAGGCATTAACCACCCAAGAAAAAGCGTGATTGGATGTGATGCCGCTTTCACTTGTTTGCACAGTGAGCTCTCCTTTGGTGGTGACCTCACAAACATCGCAGCCTTCATGGATCACCACGCCGGCACGTTGGGCCTGATCAAAAACCCACCCACCTAGGGCTTGCTCATCCATCTGGCCATCCCAGAACTGCCAGGCTCCAAGCAATTCATCGCTTTGCAATTGGGGATGGAGCTGCCGCACTCGATCCGGCTTTAACCACCGAGCAGATCCAGGAAGCTGGCCGAGGGCGAGTCCGTCGTAGAGGCCTAGACCAACACGCCACTGCCAGCCCGGGCGGCGCTGCTGCTTGTAGATGGGCAAAAGCAGCGGCAGCCAATGGCAGTGCTGAGGTGCATCCCGCAGCCAGCGGGCCCGTTCCCGCAAACTTTCAGCCACCAGAGCCAGATGGCCCTGCTCGATGTAGCGCAAACCGCCATGCAATAGTTTCGTACTGGCGCTACTGGTTTGCGCCAGACAGCGGTTTTGTTCAAAAAGACTGACATTCCAGCCGCGTCGTGCCAGCTCCCAGGCGATGCAGAGCCCATTGATGCCGCCACCAACGACGGCAACGCAACCAAGGGACATTATTGCTCAGTTCTGATCGGGCAAATAATTCAACACATCACCGGATAGCTCGTAGCGATCTCCGGTATCAGGGCATGTCCACGATCCTTCACCTTGGAGTGGAAGCTCAACCCGTTCACCGAACGCACTCATCCAGCCAACCTGCCTGGCCGGCACGCCCACCATCAGGGCAAAGGGCTTGACGTCTCGATTCACAACAGCCCCAGCTCCAATAAAGGCATGATGGCCGATGCGCGTGCCGCAAACAATGGTGCAATTGGCGCCAAGCGTTGCACCCTGCTCCACCCTGGTATCGCGGTATTCATCCTTGCGGCTTACGGCCGATCGGGGGTTGTAGACGTTGGTAAACACCATGCTCGGGCCGCAGAACACGTCGTCTTCCAAGGTCACGTTGTCGTACACCGACACATTGTTCTGGACCTTTACGTTATTGCCGATCCGCACCCGATTACCCACAAACACATTCTGACCAAAGGAGCAGCGTTCCCCGATCACAGCACCTCCACTAATATGCACCCAGTGCCAAACACGGCTTTCGGCTCCGATCGTGGCCCCTTCGTCAACGACGGCCGTGGGGTGAATGCTGACGGAGGGATGGATCGACACGAGAAAAAGGCAATGATTAATGCAGCCTTACAAGGCTACACAAGAAGTTCTCTACCAAGCTCTTGCTGGTGAGAAGTTGGATATTCTAAAGCTCAGATCTCCACTAGCCTTTGGAGTCCAAGTTAAAGATCTTGACAACCAAGCAATTAGACTTACTCCAGAATCATTGGGCAGGATGTTGCCCTGGTCCGCGCCATACTTCGAAATCAAGTTTAGAGTAGTTCTGCCGCAAACCTTGGGTCCCGGGCTTCTAAGCACTGATTCAGTTGAGTCAAGAGCTCGGTCAAAATGGATTGTTCCAAGCTTTTCTAATTCGCCTGGCGAATCAACGGATGCCCCGTGGGCTGAGGATTGTCAGCCAGCAACCGCTCTTCATAGGGCTTTTCGCCTGGCCGCAGGCCTGTAAAGGTGATCGGAATATCCCAGCCTTGCTCTTGGCCGTCCCGCACCGTGCCGCCCGAAAGTTCCACCATCTGCCGGTCCAAATCCGCCAACTTCGCCGGTTCGCCCATATCCAGCACAATCACCTCGCCCACCACGGCAGATCGGCCACATCGGGAACACTGGTTCCAGCTCGATGCCCTCTGGCCAGGCCTTGCCATGAAGCTTTTGGTGGATGTGGGTTTGCATCTGGGCTGTAGCGCCAGATCGTTTCAGCTCAGCTACAGCCTCACCAGC
>Ga0164292_10005043_pt1 | contig 10792 bp, 4 predicted proteins | sample GEODES117metaG_FD_111486 | JGI IMG/M metagenome (GOLD analysis project Ga0164292, IMG submission 111486) | Eutrophic lake water microbial communities from Lake Mendota, Wisconsin, USA - GEODES117 metaG | ecosystem: Environmental > Aquatic > Freshwater > Lake | place: USA: Lake Mendota, Wisconsin... | reverse complement strand
CGCTGGAAGGCCTGTTCATACTGCGTCGCTGCCGCCTTGAACTGGTGTCCGATGTACAATCCATCTGCTCGGCGCACCATTGCCTCTATCGTGTATCTTGACTGCGGGAATGTTGATATCAACTCCTCAAATGCCTTCGAGGATTTTGTGAAGTCGCGCCGACGGAAATACGTCCATGCCAGCCCGTACATTGCCTCTTCTCTGCGAGGACTTGCTGTGTACCTGCGGACGATTTCTTCGTAGAACTCCTGTGCATTCTTCAGCAGGTTTTCTCGATACATACATTCTGCGAGCCAGAATGTTGCTTCGTCGCGACGATGATCCTTAGGATGATTACCGAGAAAATCAGTCAAAGCGGCTATTGCCAGCGCAATCTGATTTGTCTGAGCAAGTCCAATGCCCTTCTGCAGCCTAGCTGATGCAAGCAACTCGAGCTTCTGCGGCACAGCATCCTGGTCTGACTGCTCAGCAAGCGCAACGGCTCTTTCGAACACTGATGAGGCCTTGGCCCATTGTTGTCTCTGCAGTAGGCAATTTCCGAGCATCACCTGTGCACGTATAATCACCGTTGCATCTGAGGCTTCTCGTTCGGCCTTCTCAAAGCTTTTTGCTGCACGCTCGAACTCTTGACGTTCATATTGTGCTTGTCCCACTTCTATCAATGCATGGGGCTTGTAGGGATACCCAGACTCAATAGACAGCGAAGTAAACAGCTGTTCGGATTCTGCGGATCGTCCAAGTCTCTGCAGGCATACTGCCCGGTATAGTAGTGCCTGATTACGGATCTCAGTGTTTTCGGCTTCTTGCGATGAAATGATCTTGTCATACTGTATCAGCGCAGAATCGGGCTGTTGCAGGTTCACATAACTGTACCCTGCCGAGAGACGAACGAGTCCCTCGTTAGAAAGTGTCTGTTTCCGGCTTAACGCGCGAGAAGCACTGTCAACAGCCTGCCTAAACAACTGCTGCTGAGCAAGAGCCTGTAGTCGGATCACTGTGACGTACTCCGCCAGCAATGCACAGCGTGCACTGTCGCGAGTCTGCATGAAATGGAGAAGATCGAGGTCAATCCCCTGTAACTCATCTAGTGCTCTCACCGGACTTCGTTTGCGCGTGAAAATCACTGCGCGCCGAATCTGAGATTCAGCGGCAAACTCCGTTCTTGGAAAAACGGACAACACCTCTTTGTATGCTTGGAATGCAAGGCTGTCATTGCCATTGATCTCATGCATCTGCGAAATTGCAAAAAGTGCTTGTGCCGCCAACTGATCACGTGTCGACAATGAAGCGCACTGCGTCCACTCGCGCTGTGCATCTTCATACTGTCCCAGTTTCGCATAGCATGCGCCTAACCAGTAGTGCGACTGCAGTGCCAGCGTACGGTAGTTCGTATCTGTTCGCGAAGCAAGATCCCTGGATACAATTCGCACGGCCGTTCGCAAGTGCCCCACTGCAGCCGTCAGGTTGGAGGATTCGATACTCTGGAATCCTGCCTCCAATGCACTTGAGACAGCGTAGGGGGAATTGCTATGCTCTGCAAACACGCGCGAGTACTGTCCGACAGCTCTATCCGACATACCGCGGTCTCCGAAGATCCGCCCCCTATCAAGAACAGACTGCTCAAAAGCGACTGACTGAAGATATGTAGGCTGCATTGCACGCAATACTGCTCGAGAGCGCAGGAGATCGCCCTTGCAGATGACATCATGAGATGCCGACAGGCGCAGAAGCGGCGGATCGGGCAACGGCTGCCCGAGCACTGAAACCATAGCGCCGAGAACGCAATGAACTGCTATTGCGAGAAGTATTCGATCCAACGGTATATCATCCTCCTGACTGCAAGGCAAATCTACGAACTGTCACCCCCGGTATGGATAGAGGTCCGTAGATTTGCGAATCATTGTTCAACGACGGAAAGGGGTACATCTCCGTGTATCATGTGCTCTTATACTACCAGTTTGTAGCGATCGACGATCCGGAAACATTCGCTGATCAACATCGCCAACTCTGCAACGACCTTGGTTTGAAGGGGCGGATTCTCGTGGCACCAGAGGGTCTCAATGGAACCGTATCGGGTACCGTTGGAGCATGCAGCGCCTACAGAGAAGCCGTTACCAAAGATCCTCGATTTGCAACGATGGTCTTTAAGGTCGACGAGGTTACGGGGCATGCGTTTCAGAAGATGTTCGTGCGGGTAAAAAAGGAGCTGGTGACCTTCCGTGCGGACCTTCCATCAAATCCACTCGATACTACTGGTCATCGCCTACGTCCGGCTGAATGGAAAGAAAAGATTGAATCAGGCGACGTCATTATCATTGATGGACGGACGGACTATGAGTTTGACATCGGGCACTTTCGCGGTGCAATTCGTCCGGATTGCGAGTCATTCCGTGAATTCCCCGAATGGATACGTGCAAACTTTGGCGACAAAAAAGACAAGACGATCCTTACGTACTGCACAGGAGGTATCCGCTGTGAAAAGCTGACGGCATTTATGATCCATGATGGATTTACCAATGTTTATCAGCTCGACGGTGGAATCGTCTCCTATGGCAAGGACAAGGAAACTCAGGGGGCCCTCTGGGATGGATTGTGCTATGTTTTTGATGAGCGTGTCACTGTACCTATCAATCACACTGACGACAGGCGCATCATCGGTACATGTCACCACTGCGGCCAGCCGACGGAACGCTATGTAAACTGCAGGAACTACTGCTGCCATTCGCAGCATCTTTCATGCGAGCCATGCGAATCGCTATTTAACAGTGCGTGCAGCATGGAATGCATGGTTGCTCCTGAGAGACCCGTCTACGCCTGAGACTAACTCTCTTTTTAAGCCCCATAAAAGAAAAGCCCGATACTTTTTCAAGTATCGGGCTTTGTTGTTCGTGCATGTGTTACTTGCGGATCACCATCGGAGCAGAGATGCGAAGATCTCCGCTACTGATGACCACAGTGTATGTACCGTTCGCCAACGCAGAGACCGGAAGCGACACAGTTTGAGTGCCAGCTGAGAACACAACGCTGTTCAATACCTCCACTGTTTGACCGAGGCCGTTCACAATTTCCACTGTTGCTGTAGCGGCTTCAGGCATATCGATGCTGAGCATAGCTTCTGTTGATGCAGGCTGCGGCAATATGCTAGCAACACCCGACATACCCTCACCACCAACTTCTACTTCTACGGCAGATGTTGAACCACGGGAACCATCACGATCGATCGTCGTAAGACGATAGAGGTAGCGTCCTGCAGGCACGTTTGCATCGCGGAAGATATAGTCGCGGCTTGTCTGCGTTGTTCCAGCTGCTGCCAATGATCCAACAGTTGCAAATGCACCGTCGGAGCCTGCAAGAACATCGCTGCGTTCAATTTCAAAGCGATCTGTTGCCTTCTCAGTGGCTGTTGTCCAGCTTACGTCTACATTGCGTCCGCGGGCCTTTGCATCGAACGACGACAACTGAACCGGTACGGCGATGCCGCCGTTTGTTTCAAAGAAGTCAACGATTCCGCGAATAATCCGCTCGGTACCCGTACGGATACCTGTAGACTGCCAGTGACGCCAATCAACACCGAGGTATACGGAATTGAAGTTCAACGAAGCCGTGGCAGTACCCATCACTGAGTCAGCTGCAACTGTACGATCACCAAGAGGATACACGTACGCACGCTGTACAACGCCCGACGTTGTTAGATCGCTGTATGTGCGCACGAGAGCAGGCTGCGGCTCTGGGTCGTTAGCAACGCCTGTACGCACTACACTCTCAACGGATCCACGCGCAAGAGCTTCTCCACGCACGCGTCTTCCGCTATACGGAGTTTGCGTTGGTGTGTTTGGTGTTGCTGACGTTACGCGAAGCATGCTTTGAATGAAGCTTTGATCGTTGATAACGTTCAATCCAACGTGCTGACGCGGATAGTTCTGCCCTGCAAGAGCGAGGTTTTTCTTATCGTTTGCTTTACCAGCACCGACAAAGAACCGCAGATCACGACGTTCGAAACGTGACAAGGCATCATCACTCGATGACCACCATACCGTCTTGTACATCGTGTAATCGATGGCGCGCTCTTCAAATCCATCACGATCAAGAACATCAAAGCTGATATTGTCACCGATAGGATCAACGATGTAGCCTACACGTTCAATGGTTGTTCGGAGGCTGTCGCCATTCAAACGTGACGCGATCTGATTCGAAGTTGAAGCTGGATCTGTAACGTTTACTGATCCGCCACGCAACGAAACGATCATGCGCTTGTTCGAGCGCAGCATGAAGAAGCGAACAACCTTTGACGTCACGTTATTGCTTGCATTTTCATCAGAAGAAACCGACACTTCGATCACGTAGCGCGGTGTTAGGTTGTTAACCATAGCCGACTTTGAAGCTGGCACAGTGTATCCCAAACCTGCGAGCTGCTGGTATGATTGCGGCTCCCAGTTGATATTAAAGGCTACGCTGGCTTCCTGGCCATTGTTCACGTTTGCATTCACAACGCGATCGAGAACCGGCGCGCTACTCCAAACTGGCGTAGCAAGCATGGCATTGTTCGATGTTGGTGTTTCGATGAAGATTCGGCAACGAATCGGTGAGTTGGTCTGTGGAAGTCCGCCGTTGTTGCGAATAAGTCCAGTAACCGCTACCGGTGCCTGAGTCATGATATATTCGGCATCGGAATTACCGCCAGTTGTTGCACGGTATACTGTAGGCTTGAGCACAGTAACTGCCTCAAGATCCTTTACGTACTGACGACCATCAAACTCGTCTGCACCAAGATCGTAAGGCTGCCCCGCAGCACCACGAGCATTACCATCAATGTCGTTGGTGATAGCTGCGATGCGCTCGCCACGGTTGCTTAGAAGCGAGCCAATCGGAGTTGGGTTTGTCTTAATACGAAGCTGTTGGTTTGGTGCTACACCGTTAAACACAAAGTCATTCGCGAAAGAACCTGTTACCGAATTGTTGTCGCGCTTGGTCCATGAACGCCATTGTGAAATCGTCCGGAATTCATCATCAGAACCTGCACTGATGAGATCCGAGTTGTTATTGATCTCAATGAAACGTACCATTGATGCAGTACCTACGTCAAATGCATTGCGATCACTAACGAGCGCCATCGGATCATTACCGTCAGTCATCTGGATGCCTTGGTACAACATTGCCGCGTGCATGATAGCGCCCGAGTTTGCTGCCCCCTGCATCATGATCGCGTTGTTCTTCACAACCGCACCATTGGCATGTTGCACCCCGAGACCCACAACTGCACCAGAACCAACAATGTTGTCGTTCTGCATCATGATCGTGTTGTTAACGATCATATCCTTGCGTGTGAAGTAGTTGTTGTTGTTCTCTGAAGGAGAAATCAGCCTCTGAACCCCTGTTGCAGTTGTGCTGCGCTGGGTGTAGAGATGGATACCTGCCATATTGGCTCCGGCAACCGAACGCCTTACTCCCCAGATAACGTTGTTGGCTACCATCGTAGCTTCATTAAGCTTCGGGAAATACTCTGTACCACCAACACCAAGCGCAGGATACGCATTGCGAACCTGTTCAACAACGATACCACGTGCCCATACGTCACCCGAGACCGCTGAGATCTCGTTACGGTCAATGCGAGTATTGATGTTGTGGTAACGGCTTACGCCCCCTACTACGATACCAGCTGCTTCAATGTTCGTTCCACCAGTTGCTTGCGTACCTACGTTGTAGATACGATTTCCTGTTACCTGTGCATTATCCTCATATCCAAGGAAGATACCAGCTGCACGAACGTTGAAGATCGTGTTACCGCTGATTTGAGTGCCTGTTGAATAGTACGGACGGAATTCATTCACACCACCCTTAATCAGCGTTCCGATACCAATCGAGACCACACCATAACCAAAACCTGAGATTTCGTTGTTCTGGTAAACGTTGTTCGATCCTGGGATTGTATCAAGCCTGTCGGCATTGTTGCCATCACGTCCAAGCGGCACTTTCTGACGGCTTACGATACCAGCAGAGTACGTTACGTTACCTGTACGCAGGTCTGCATCAAACTTGAATTGGTTGAATGCATAATTGATCGAAGGCAGCGATGTAGAATAGCTGGCAGGAGAGCCCGGCGAGTTACGAATAACGAGGTTCTTCACGTGAATGTCACGTGAACCGTCGCCAAGGTAAAACGGCGCGCGGAAGCTCGATGTGGTCTGTAGCTCGATATTCATCGAACGCTGCGAACCACCATCGAAGCGAATGTTACCATCTGAGTTCGCGAGCGAAGGATCCTTCTGGAACTCAAACTGCACCGCGTTCGGGTTTGACGCCAGAATGGTCTGTCCGAGCAATACCCCTACACCATTACCGCTGTTAAGGGTAATAGTGATGCTTCCCTTTGATACCGAACGCTCAACCGAAGGTTTGAATGTTATGGTATTGGTTGCGGAAACACCAATGATCTTACCGCTGAGGTCGAGTGCAGGCTGCCCGAGCAGGCCGTTACCAACCGTATATGAAGCATCGGTCAACTCAAATTCAACCGGACCAGCAACACCCTTGCGATATAGATCGTCAACGGCTAGCTGAACATTGAGATAGTTTCTAGGATTGCCCGCCTTTAGTGTACCGATCGTATAGGTTCCAGCAAGTGCCGGTTGAACGGAGAACAGCTGACAGATCTGATTATTCGTAGGCACTGGGTCGCCAGGATACTCCGTGGTTAGGCATGCCTCATAATCACCAGCTTCTGAAGGAGTGAACGCTGGAAACTCAACGCTAGAAACATTGAGCGGAACCTCTGCTCCAACATCTGGAACGTTTACAAGCTGATTGTATACCAGCGTACGTGCAGGAAGTCTGTAGATCTGCAGACGCGTAGGGATGTTTGAGAGATCCTGAATACCACCATTGATGATCTGTGCACGCGGCAGGAATGGGCGTCGCGAATAATACATGCCCGAATTAATCGGGGCTACAATCGCATTAGCACCAACTTCTTCGTTGTACAGCGTTTGGAACTGATGCTGGCCTGTCAACGGTGCACAATCGTTGGCTGCCTGATTGTCTATTGCGTTGAGAAGGTTGGCGCAGATTGTTATTGAGAATTTGCTGACTTCGTTTGTTTGGAAATTATCGAAGTCAATTGTTCCAACCTGACCTGTTGTCAATGCACCTTGGAACTGCACGGTATCTGCCCAAATCTGCACGTTGTCTGGCTGACGGAACACTCTCGCAATGATCTCAGCGCTAGTCACATCATTCACACCAACGTTTTGGATCGTTGCCGATACAGGAATTGATACACCCTTCGGGTACTTTCTAGGAATTGCCAACGGTGAACGTATCGAGCGAACAGAAAGGTCGTTCGGGTATGCGATGATAAACTCTTTCAGGTACTGCTGAGTGTATCCAGGTATAGAGTACACGGCTTCTACGCGATAGGAGCCTCCGGCAATGTTTGTCAGGTTTAGGGCACCCACTGGGCCTGCAGCAGGACCAGTTGCTTCATCAAACGTGTAGGTAAACAAACCTGCTGCAGCTGCAACATGGCTGATTAGCGGGTTGCCATTTTTGCGAGCCTGATAGATAACGTTTTCACTTGGCAGCGGACCTACAATGCGGTACTGAAGTGTGATGTTCTGATTGAGGCTCTGGCGGAACGACAGAGATGGCTTCGGAAACGCAGGATCTACACCGTCGTATACTACTCCCGTGCGCAAGATGCGGCGAGGATCTACATCGTCTGGGAACGACTGCTCGATACCAGCCAATACACCAAACTGGAGTGTTGGACGAATTGCGTATCCGGTTGCGTTAGGGTTTGTAACGCAGAAATTCTGCCCGTCAGAGTAGAAGAACGACTGTGTTGCGTAAATCGGGACCGGTTGCACGTACTCGTACTCTGGGAAGATAAACGCAAACCCCGTGCGGTATGTACAGATCTCGATGTGGAGGTTACTCACGCCGTCCCATTGAAACGGCTGGCTGAACGGGAATGTTAACCACGTAGGCGTGTTCACAATCGTCGGCAGCTGGTATGCACCTGCTGAAAACACCGTTGTCATACCGGCGTCGGACTGTGGATTCGTAAGCCCCGCATTCGTAGTCTGACGAATCTTAATCGTTACGTTACGCGCCGTGTATGGAGCAGCGTTTCTCATCCTAAGCGCCATGGAAACGATTTGCCCGGGGTTCATCCCGTGAAACGTTAGCTCAGATGCGCGAAGGAAGTACTGGCTACGAATGGTCCACCAATAATCCATGAATGGGTTAGGGTAGATGGTCTGACCCCAGAATGGCCCTGCGGCACCTGGTCCGCCACCCACCGTGACGAAAATCTGAGCCCGTGTCTCGCTGATGCTGATTGTGGCCAACGCCACTATCACCATCGCGATCGACGTGATCAAAGTTGTAATCGAACGCTTCATAAACGTCCCTGTAAAGAAGTTTGACATTAACACATTGTTACGCTTGGCTTAGGCATGTCGCACATATCCTCGTCTTCAAGGCACTCGGCGTATGCTCTACACCGAACTGTATGAAAAACAACGCTGGAGATAAAACGTTCCATGCCTGCGGAGGAAAATTAGATATTTTCCGAGAGCAGGCAAGTCCAGACTTTTGCACAAAACTTGCCCATACGTCCGATTTTCCAGGGCCCCCTAACACGATTTCTCCAACTCGCGCTACAGCAGTATGACATATACAGAAGTACAACAGGCATATGCCAGCGTCCGGTCCAGATACGACGGGACACCAACAATAGGCATCATTCTCGGTACAGGCTTGGGTGCCTTGGTAGACAAGGTAAATATTGTACTTTCAATACCTTATCAGGAAATTCCAGGCTTTCCAACCAGCACAGTGGAATCTCATAAGGGGCGACTGATCTTTGGTGATATTGACGGCGTCTCCATCGTAGTTATGCAGGGGCGCTTTCATCAGTACGAAGGATACACCCTCCAGCAGATCACACTACCCGTGCGGATCTTTAAGCTATTGGGGGTAAAAACACTTATCGTATCGAATGCATGCGGGGGGATGAATCCATTGTACAAGCGTAGTGATATCATGCTTATCGATGATCACATCAACCTCTTGGGGGATAATCCTCTCGTTGGACCAAACATGGACGAGCTGGGCCCTCGTTTCCCTGACATGAGCGAGCCATACTCCCAGCAGCTGCTAACACTTGCAGAAGAAACAGCTCTTGAGCTCGGCATCAAGGTTCACCGAGGAGTCTATGTTGCTGTTACGGGACCAAATCTTGAGACTCGTGCAGAGTACCGGTTTCTCCGAACGATCGGGGCAGACGTCGTGGGAATGAGCACAGTGCCCGAATGTATCGTTGCTCGACACATGGGTATGAACGTACTTGGAGTAAGTATCATCACCGACGAATGCTTCCCAGATTCGTTACAAGCAGTTAGTTTGGAACACGTCTTAGAAGCTGCATCTATTGCTGAACCGAGGATGACTACCCTTATCACAACTCTTTTACCCAAGATTGTATGACACATTCGCTACTGAGATATGCGCTCGTTCTCGCATTGATAACGTTGTGGAGTTGTAGCCCAGAAGAGCCCCTTATCAATTCCTTTGTTGATGAATGGAGACTTCTCTCAACTACTGGTAAACAGAATTTAGTTGTAGCAAGCATTCCCGAAGGCACCTCTTCTAATGTAAATCCCAACAACGTTGACTTTGGAAGTTCGCCATCCATGGTGCGATTCCGTAACAACATTTACATTTTCAGCAACAACCGACCGTGGATTATTGTATACGATGCAGAGAAGTTGATCTACACGGATACAATTTTCACCTTTGGACAGCTTGACGGCATCACCGACCTTTGTTTCGCAAATGCTACTGCGGCCTACGCTGTCTCCCCAGTCAACAAGTGCATTGGTGTCGTCGATCTTACGGCGTCTGCTGTGGCAAGCACAATACCAACGCCAGGTGCGGCGCGGCAGATTGCCTGCCTTGGCAATCAGCTGGCAGCAACTATTCCTGATTCCAACGCGGTAATCATCCTTGATACGAGGACAAATACGATCGTGGATAAGATTGAGATTACGCAGTCACCATGGTATATCCGCGACGATGCTGCAGCAAATGTGTTTTGCGTTGTGAGTCTTGGTAACGGCAAGGTCAATCGTGAGGCCCCCACTACGCCAACCATCTCATTCATCAGCCCTACAACACGTGATGTGCTGAAAACACTTGATCTGACCATCAAGGTCACAGATGGTCCAAAGCAATTTCCGCGCGGACTTGCAATCTCATCATCACAACAGGCCTATGTTCCTGTGCAGTCCGGTCTGTTGCGGGTTAGCACCCGCACACGGTCAAGAGTATCGTCGGCGATTGCAGACTCGTTTGACATCGTCTCATACAATGATGCTCGAGCAGAAATCATTTGCCAACGCGCTGCAGGTGGGCAAACACCTACTGTCGTTGTGTACAATGAAGATGCATCTGAAAAGAAATTTACAATCATCCGGAATGAACGTGCCAGTGCCCTACTTGGCGTACCGAGATGATTTCTGAAATACTTGCAGAACGTACATGCGATTCTCGTAAGCGGGTAGTGTTTGCAGATGCGCACGACAGCCGAGTGTTGTCCGCAATAGCAACGCTTGCCTTCGAGCGGTCATGTATTCCAATTGCTCTTGTTTCACAAGAACAGGCGCGGGCCATCCATGGAATGGACTTCCCGTCTGAGGTTCATTTCGTTGATCCGGCAAAGCATTGCGAAGAGGTTGCATCGTTTCTCGCAGCACGTAGGTCTGCAAAGGGGCTTACAGATCTGCAAGCACAT
>Ga0164292_10005041_pt1 | contig 10797 bp, 11 predicted proteins | sample GEODES117metaG_FD_111486 | JGI IMG/M metagenome (GOLD analysis project Ga0164292, IMG submission 111486) | Eutrophic lake water microbial communities from Lake Mendota, Wisconsin, USA - GEODES117 metaG | ecosystem: Environmental > Aquatic > Freshwater > Lake | place: USA: Lake Mendota... | reverse complement strand
ACTGCTAAGTCAGGTGCAACGCCAGCTAAGTCTGACGTGTTCTTGATTGACCGCAACGAAGTTGGTACCCTCCTTGTCAAGGATGAAATGAGCACAGATCAGTTTGATGATCCAACTCGTGACATTCGTCAGATGAAGATGAAAGAACGCTATGATATCGTAATGCTTGGTGACGGTGAAGGTATCACTGTTGCTAGAAACGTTAACCTTGCTCGTAACTACGAAGTTCAGGTTACCAACGATATTTCAGCATAACAAAAAACCTTAGGGTTAGTTATAGTTACGAATCCCTAGAGAATGGGGGGTGTGAGAGAAATCTCCACCCCCTATTTTCATATTTCCGTTTTGTTTATTACTATTGATACTAGTTAATAATTTTGGAGAATAATTGTGGCCCTATTTCTCATCGATCAAGCTAAAGTAAATGCGTACAGTGCATCTATAAAGTTTGGTAGAACAGTAAAAATATCTTCATTAAAAAATGAAAACTTTAAAGTCTATACAGATGCAGCTACCCCGGCACAGGTAAGCGCTCCATTTGAAATTATTAATACAATAAAAGATTATAATCAAATTTCTAGAATTATAAGTCTTTATTGGAAAGCTAATTTAGTTGATGGCCAATCTTATTTTATAAGAATTGAAAACATTGTAGATTCAGCTGGATCAATGGTCCCTTATGAAATAATAAAATTTACTTACGTTTCTTCCGCTACGCCATCAGATAAAGAATTTGTTGATCCAGGTACAATCCCTGTTTTGATCGAAGATAGATCCGTAAAAACAGAAGTAGACATTAGCTACAATATTATAGCTAAAAATCCTTTATTTTACATAGAAAATATTGACCCAGTTGATGGTGATTTTTATTTATCAAATGATTACAACTATGGAAGAGTCACTGTAACCTTTAACGAAAAACCAGCTTCAAACTTTTTAAACAATAGATATTTTTTGTGCCAAAGAAAGAAAATACAAAAAGGTCCTTCTAGGTGGGAAAACATTACCACAAGTGTGAGCACCCATTCTTGGAGGGCAGAAGTGTATATTGACTTCCCTTCGCTAGACGCAACCCCATCTTATTTTACTGCTGATAAAGATTATTTTGAACAGGGTTATAAATATAGAATTAAAATTTCTAAAGATATTGGAATTTAATATGGCTAATTTTGTATACAAAAAAGCTAAAGAATCTTTATTAAATGGTGAATTTAACTTAAGTTCAAATAGCTTAAAAGTTCTTCTTATTGATAAATCTTTATATACACCAAATGAGAATTCAGACCAATACATCTCAGACATACCAGCAAGTGCTATAAAAAAAAGATCAAATAGCATGACTAATGTGGTTAACTCATTAGGCGTATTAGATGGAGATAATGTTTCCATAGCTGACTACAATGGGCAGTATTTTGATGGGGTAGTTTTATATCAAAGCGGAAGCTCAGATTCTAATTCAAAGTTAATATTTTTTATAGATACTTCAAGTGGTCTACCATTTGTAGGATCTAACAGTGACACTCCTGTTACTATAATCTGGAGTGATTCAAATACTAAAATACTTTCTATTTAGGAGTTTTTGTGGCCACAAACTATCCAGCATCATTAGATAATTTTGTAAATCCAACAGCTAATGATACTCTAAATTCGACTACAGTACCACACCATCAGCAACATACCGATCTAAACGACGCGGTAGAAGGAATGCAAACTGTTTTGGGAATCAACCCAGCAGGTTCTCACCTTACAGTTAAGGATAGAATTATTGCAGCAGAGTCAAATATTTCAATTCAATCAGTTTTAAATGGGATGACAGATGTTACTATAGATTCAGCTGCGAGTGGTCAAGTATTAAGATATAACGGCTCTCAATGGGTTAACTACGCGGAGTCCAATCTTGTTGATGGAGGGAATTTTTAAAAATGTCTAATACACTAAGGATCAAAAGAAGGTCTAGCGAACAAGCAGCAGGCGCCCCAGGGAGTCTTGAGAATGCTGAATTAGCATTTAACGAAGCGGACAATACCCTTTATTATGGAAAAGGAACTGGCGGAGCCGGTGGCACTGCCACCAATGTCATAGCGATTGCAGGCTATGGAGCATATGCTACGCTTGGAACAGAACAAACAATATCTGGTAATAAAACTTTTTCTGGGACAATAGCAGTTGCAACACCAACTGCAAACGCACACGCTGCTACCAAACTATATGTAGATCAAGCAATAGGTGGAGTCGCTACTGCATTTACGGTAGCCGCCAATACTGGTTCTAACTTAACAATAACTAGTGGAAGTGACACGTTTACAATTGTTGGCGGTACAGGAATAACTACTGAAGCTAGTGCTACAGATACTATTACCATAACAAACCAAGGTGTTGTTTCTTTAACTGGGACAACTAATGAAGTATCTGTTTCCGCATCAAATGGTTCGGTAACTTTAAGTCTTCCAGCTAACGTTACGATTAGTAATAATCTCACTGTAACAGGCGATTTAATCGTTAACGGAAATACAACAACGCTTAACACTGCAACTTTAGTAGTTGAAGATAAGAATATAGTTTTAGCCAACACAGCATCTCCGACAGATGTAACAGCAGATGGTGCTGGTTTTACAGTCAAAGGCGCAACAGATAAGACTTTTAACTGGGTTGACTCAACAGACGCTTGGACATCATCAGAGCACGTTGACCTAGTATCAAGTAAAATCTTCAAAATTGATGGGACTTCAGTATTAAGTAACACCACACTTGGTTCAGGTGTTATTAACTCAAGTTTAACGTCGCTTGGTAATGTTGCAACAGGTACTTGGAGTGCAACAACTATAGGGATTGCCTATGGTGGTACTGGCGCAACTGATGCAGCTAATGCAAGGACTAACTTAGGTTTAGCAATTGGCACAAACGTACAAGCTTATGATGCGGAACTAGCAGCAATTGCTGGCTTAACTTCTGAAGCAGATAGAATTCCTTATTTCACTGGAGCAAACACGGCAGCTCTTGCAACTTTTACCGCATTTGGCAGAAGTCTTGTCGATGACATAGATGCATCTGCAGCTAGAACTACACTAGGTCTTGGAACAATTGCGACACAAAATTCAAGCAACGTTTCAATCACAGGTGGTTCTATAGACAATCTGACCTTTGATGGTGGAACCTTTTAAGTAAGAAAGGTTTTTAATGGCCGTACCGAATTTATTGAAAGGGCAAATAGCCCTAGACCCAACCAATGATTTATTGTATTATGTCAACGAATCTAATACAATAGTCTCAACATCTTTATCTTGGGTAAAAAATAATAGCAATATATCTACGGTAGAAAATGTTGTTATAAGTGGAGACTTAACTGTATCTGGTTCAACAGTAACAGTTAACGTGGAAACTCTTCTAATAGAAGATAATATTATAGTCTTAAACACTGGGGTCACTGGTACGCCAGCCGTAAACGCTGGGATAGAAGTAGAGCGTGGGACTTCAACAAACGTCCAAATTCGTTGGAACGAATCAACGGACAAATGGCAGTACACTAATGATGGAACTACGTTCTATAATATAATTGGCGAAGGAACAGATCTTACTGGAAATCTTACTGGTAACGTAACGGGCAACGTCACTGGTAATGTGATCGGAAATACAACTGGAAATCTTACTGGTAATGTAAGCGGTAACGTAACAGGCAGCGTAACTGGTAACGTAACAGGAAATCTTACAGGAAACGTAACTGGGAATCTTACTGGTAACGTAACTGGGAATACAACTGGAAATCTTACCGGCAACGTAACTGGCAACGTAACAGGCAGCGTAACTGGTAACGTAACAGGAAATCTTACTGGCAATACAACTGGCAACGTCACTGGGAATGTTGTTGGCGATGTAACCGGTAATGTAACCGGTAATTTAACGGGTAATTCTACCGGGACCCACACAGGCGCGGTAGTTGGGAATGCGGATACTGCAACTAAGTTATTAAATGCTAGAACCATATCTTTAACAGGGCCAGTTACTGGGTCAGTGTCTTTTGATGGTACATCTAATGTTTCCATAACGACTTTACTAACAGCAGAATCTTCTGGCATTACTAGCCTTTCAGATGTTACGATTACTTCTGTTGCTAGCGGCGATTTATTAAAATATAATGGAACTAATTGGGTAAATGCATCAGGGTATGCAACTCTAGATTCTCCAACTTTTACGGGCACAGTAAGTGGTATTACCGCAACGATGATTGGCCTTGGGTCAGTCAATAATACTTCTGACACGGCTAAACCAGTTTCTACCGCTCAACAAACTGCACTTGACCTCAAGGCCGATATTGCTTCACCCACTTTTACGGGCAACGTTTCTGGTATCACCAAAACGATGGTAGGTTTAAATTTGGTTGATAATACCGCAGATACGGCAAAGCCTGTGTCTACCGCGCAACAGACGGCTATTGACCTTAAGGCAAATATTGCTTCACCGACATTTACTGGAAATGTTTCTGGCATTACCGCAACTATGATTGGTCTTGGGTCTGTAGACAACACTTCAGATACCGCAAAACCTATATCAACAGCTACGCAAACTGCCCTCGACCTTAAGGCGCCCCTCGCTTCACCTACTTTTACAGGTAATGTAAATACGTCTATATTATTTGTAGGCAACATAGAGGTCGACACAACAGACCCGATTATTGGTCAAGTTCTTAAATATAATGGAACAAAATTTGCACCCGCTGCAGATAACGTGGCAACATCTGGCAGTCTTAACGTAACGGATTTAGCTGATGTACTCGTCTCAAGTGTGTCAAATGGCGAGGTTCTAAAGTGGAGTAGTAGTACTTCAAAGTGGATTAACTCAGCCGACAATGCTGGGACAGTTATTAGTGCCCTTGATGATATAGGTAATGTTTCTGCGGCAACTCCTTCAAGTGGGCAATTCTTAAAGTGGAACGGTACCGCTTGGATACCTGAAACCATTATTGGTGGCGCAACTATCTCTGATACAGCCCCAGTATCACCCGTGACAGGGCAAATTTGGTATGAGTCAGATACTGGTAAAACTTTTGTTTACTATGACTCATTCTGGATTGAAATAGTTGGTTCAACAGGTGCTCAGGGTCCTGCTGGTCCTACTGGCGATACTGGTCCTGCTGGTCCTACTGGCGATACGGGGGCAACTGGTCTTACTGGTGCTACTGGCGATACGGGTGCTGCTGGTGAAACAGGTGCGACAGGCGCGACAGGCGCGACAGGGGCAACAGGTCCTGCTGGTGCCGATGGTGCAGGAAGTGTCAAATACGTTTTTGCACCCGGTGCAGACCCAGTGGCTTCTGGACAGATAACTTTTGGGTCGCAAGTTTACTTCCCATACGTCACTCAAATAAAAATTCATACCTATTCAAAGAATGGAACAATACAAACCGCGTGGGTCAATCAATGGCAAATTGGAAGTAAATTACTAATCTCCAACAGCGCAGGCGATGTAGCAATGTTCACAATAACCTCCGCACCAGATTTGAACGGTGCCATTTACACGGTCGGAGTTGTGAATTTCAACACTTGGGACGCCGCAAGGGCTCTAGAACTTTCTTTCGGGTTTGACGGAACTACCAACTTTAATGAAGATGTTTCAATCATTTACCTTCCAGTACCTAGAACCCATGTTACAAAGTACACAACTTATACTGATAATTCATGGACTTGTCCTGCTGGTGTCACACAAATAAAACTCACACTCATCGGTGCGGGTGGGGCAAGTGGTGATGCATCTGCAATAGGACAAAATACAACTGCTAGTTTTACTTCTGCTGCGGATACCGCAGAAGCAACAACATTCACGGTCGGCGGAACCGCGTACACCGCACTCGGTGGAAGAAAAGGATTGAACCATATTGTCACTGCGGACACCCTTGCTGTGGAAGGGGATTTTGACCTATGGATATCAGGGAGTAGTTCTAGTTCGGGAACGGAAGTTGATGACATCAGATACCCGGGTTGCGGTGGTGGACCGGTTGTGTGTTCTGCAATATCACAACGAAACTTCATAATGGGTGGTCTTTCTGACCGACTTGTCACTTATATAAGAATTTTGGCACGTTCGTTGCGTGGTCAGGATGGTTTGACAGAAGTTTTCCAAGTTGCTGTTACGCCAGGAACGACGTACGCATTTAGTATCGGAAAAGGTGCTGGCTTTGTCGCTAATTCCAATGTTACTGATACTTACATGGGTTCAAACGGTGCCGTCATCATAGAATACGTGGTTTAAGGAGACATCATGGAATACACATATGAAATAGACGACCAAAACAAAGTCACTATCACACAGACGGGAACTGTCGGGGTGGCTACTTTTTGCAATACCGCAACTCAAACCAGATTCCCCCATAACGGTGCACCTTGGACAAAAGAAGAAGCCGAACAATGGGCAGAAACGACCATCCAAGCCATGAAAGACAACAACGACACTTTTTCCACTCTAAATAATAATTTGGAAGCATAACAGTTATGGCTATTAACTTCCCAGACTCCCCAACAAACGGTGAAACCTATACCGTAGGTTCTTTTACTTGGCAATACGACGGCGAAAAATGGGTTTCCGCAAATGGCATTGCTTTGGATGGCTTGTCGGATGTAACAGCGCCAACACCAACATCTGGCGACTTTCTGAAATGGAACGGAACTGCTTGGGTTAACGACGCAATAGATTTAGGTACAGACACTACTGGTTCATATGTTTCTTCGTTGGTTGCAGGAACTGGCGTTACCCTTACCAACAACTCTGGTGAAGGGGCAACACCAACAGTAACGGTTGACACAACAGTCATTCAGGCGAGAGTTACAAACGTTACCGACACAGAAATAGGTTATCTGGATGGCGTTACTTCTTCCATTCAAACACAGATAGATACAAAAGCACCTCTTGCTTCACCAACTTTCACAGGCGTACCTGCAGCCCCAACTGCAGCAGCTTCAACTAATACAACTCAAGTTGCTACCACGGCGTTCGTTCGTGCAGAAGTTGCGGCTCTTGTCAATAGTGCAGGTGCGACATTAGATACACTTGGGGAAATTGCTACCGCACTTGGAAACGATGCTGCTCTATCCACAACACTTACGAACAGCATTGCCCTAAAAGCACCCCTTGCTTCACCAACTTTTACAGGCACCGTAACAATTCCAGCAGGTGCATCTATCTCAGGTTTTGCAACCTTGGCTTCACCAACATTTACTGGAACTGTAACTCTTCCTGCAAATACAGTTACATCTTCAATGATTTTAGATGAAACGATTGCTAATATTAATATTAGTTCTTCCGCCGCAATTGATTATTCTAAACTATCATTGAGTAACTCTATCGCTACAACCGACTTAGTATCTGGTCCAGCTAGGGCAGGATTTAATTCTACATTAAGAACAGTCACCTCAAGTAATACTCTTATAATTTCAGATCTAGCTAAATTAATAGTAGTAAATAGTTCTTCTACTGCTAATATTACGGTCCCTGCAGATAATACAGTTAATTTTAATGTTGGTGATAGAATAGATTTTGTTACAATTAATACTGGTTTAGTAACATTTATTGCTGGAGATGGAGTTACCGTAAACGGAACTCCTGGTCTTAATTTGCGTACACGATACTCTGGTGCTACACTAGTTAAGTTAGCTGCCAACACTTGGGTAGCAATGGGCGACTTAAAGCAATAAAGGCTTAACTATGACAGTTCCAATAGGCAGTTCGGGTCGGAGTTAGAAAATCTCCCAAGCCTACGGTAGCTGCACGGGACAGCAGATTCCACAGCTAACGCAACTATAACTGCTGCTGGCTTTGTTGTTGGAACAGTAACGAACACTTCTATAACTGAAGGAATAGCACCCTTTAGTGAGCCTAACGGAGCTACAGCTCCAGCAACTCTTAACACTGTCAAAACTGCATTAACTGATACCAGTCTTACTCCATTGGGTACGAGTATCCCTTATGAAAGAAATGCTCCATTTTTCCCACCTTACTTCCCACCTTACTTCCCACCATTTTTCCCACCGTTCTTCCCACCATTTTTCCCACCATTTTTCCCACCATCCTTCCCACCACCTGACCCATGTGCAGGATACACATGCGTTTCCTGGCCAGATGCTGGCATGTATTTGTACACCTTTGTGGATTATTCTCCAAACTCAGTGGCCTACGGTTGCTGGTTCGGCGGAGTATGGAACGCATATGGCGATGCGAATTGCAATTGTCCAGCAACCTTTGCAGCATTCCAGTACTGTGCAGCATTCTCGTAAACTAGTTAAGATATGATATAATTGAAAATCACAATCAGTAAATAGGAGAAAAAATGAGCGACTCAACAGGTATTCCAGATATGACCGGATTTCCGACATTTGTTTATGTAGTAGATGGCGAAGTTGCTGACGTGCAGGTTGTTCCCCCAACCGATGAACGTAGGGTGGCGGTTCTTTCATCAAGTCCGCAAATTTATGTTCTTGACGGCGGATTTCCAGCCAATGGTGTCCCTCCTCGAATTGGCTTTCCGTACCCATAGGCGCAGGGCTCAGTCTTGATTTTTTGGCGCAATATCGATATGATGTTTTCATGACCAGCCCATGGCAAGAATATAAAAAGAAACTTGGAACAACACGTCCATGGGACATACTTAATCCAAATGTCGAACATGCTTCGGAAGAGGAATCGGTAACACGAATGGACATCTGTAATAATTGCGACAGACTATTGCCCGTTACTCATCAGTGTAAAGAATGTGGTTGTTTTATGAAGATGAAAGTTAAGTTAAAAAACGCAACTTGTCCACTTCAAAAGTGGTAGTATTATATTACTATAATTAAAGATTTTATCTAAGGAAAGAGGAAGACATGGCTTTTAGTGGTTCAATTTTTGGCGTAAACAACACGCTACTTTTAAAGAGGTCAGACACAACTACTCAAGAGCCAGCTTCTCTTGTACTTGGAGAATTAGCGATTAACGCAGCTGATGGTAAATTATTTTATAAGAACAGTACATCCAATTCAATAATACGGAGTTAATTTAATATCCAATGTTATTGGAACCGCAAACCAAGTTACGGTTTCAGCTAACGCCACATCTGGAGTTTATACCCTAAGTCTCCCATCTACTATCCAGACTACTCAGGCAAATGTTTCAACACTGTTTGTAGATGGCATAGAGATTGACACAACTGGCGCTACAACCAATCAAGTATTAAAATTTGATGGAACTAAATTCTCTCCAGGAACAGATACTGGTTTAGCTGGAACGGTTCATGTCGAGACTATAGGTGACAACACAAGCTCAACCTATACGCTCACTCACAATCTTGGAACTCGTGACGTTGTTGTTGTCGCCAGAAATGCTGCTAGCCCTTACGAAGTAATAGAGGTTCGTTGGGAAGCAACATCAACTTCGACTGTAACTTTAGATTTCTCGCTCGCAGTCGCCACAGACTCGGTTAGAGTTGGCGTTTATGCAGCAGTTGCTGGTTCCACTATATCAATAGCTTCAATTGATGATCTAGGTGACGTAACTCTATCAAACGCAGCTAACGGAGACTTCCTCCGCTACAATGGTTCAGCCTGGATCAACGATGCAGTAAACCTTTCAACAGATACTATTGGCGATTATGTTTCTAGCTTAGTAGCTGGAACTGCAATCACTCTTACCAATAACTCTGGCGAAGGTTCTACTCCAACAATAGCAGTAACAGCCAATACTTTTGATGCTTTTGGTGCTGCTTCAAGTGCTCAAACCGCAGCACAAACTTTTGCTACAAACTTAGTTGCAAACGTAGCTACGTCATTTGAAGTTGCTGGCGATTCTGGTACAAGCAAGACAATTACTTCTGGCTCAGATACACTTAGCATTTTGGGTGGAACTGGTTTAACATCTGTAACTTCAAATACAGATACAATTACACTTAATCTTGATAGCACTGCAGTAACAGCTGGTTCATACGGCAATGCAAACACCGCAGCCAGCTTCACTGTAGACGCACAAGGTCGTTTAACTTCAGCATCACAAAATGCAATTAGTATTTTGGCTAGTCAAGTTTCAGACTTCACCGCCAACACAAGAGCGCAGATTAGCGTTGCAGGAGATCTTGCTTATAACTCAAGCACTGGTGTAATTAGTTTTACGAATGACGCTGGCGATATTGAATCAGTTACTGCTGGCACTGGACTCACTGGCGGTGGCACTTCTGGTGCAGTTACTCTTGATCTAGCTTCAACAGCTGTTACTGCCGGTTCATACGGTGCAGCAGGCACTGTTGGAACGTTTACAGTTGACGCTCAAGGTCGCTTAACCAATGCAAGTAATTCAACTATATCAATCCTTGCTTCACAAATTAGCGATCTTTCTTCTAACGCTGTAACTTCTTTGGCTGGAACTGCAAATGAAGTTGAAGTTTCATCTTCAGCTGGTGCAATCACAATCGGTCTTCCTTCTAATGTTACAATTGGTCAAGATCTCACTGTCACTGGAAACTTAACTGTTTCTGGAAACACTGTAACTTTAAACACCGAAACACTTGCAGTTGAAGATAATAAAGTTCTTCTTAATTCAAGTGTAACTGGTGAACCAAATGTAGATGCTGGGATTGAAATTGAGCGTGGTACATCAACTAACGTTGAATTGCGCTGGAATGAAACCTCCGATAAATGGCAGTTTACTAATGACGGCACCAACTATGCTAATCTTGGAGACGTAACGGCAGCTGCTCTTATTGCAGCAGCTGGTGGTGACGGAACTAATGGTCAAGCACTTACAACTAATGGTTCTGGAGTATTGGACTTCACGACAATTGTT
>Ga0164292_10005040_pt1 | contig 10798 bp, 9 predicted proteins | sample GEODES117metaG_FD_111486 | JGI IMG/M metagenome (GOLD analysis project Ga0164292, IMG submission 111486) | Eutrophic lake water microbial communities from Lake Mendota, Wisconsin, USA - GEODES117 metaG | ecosystem: Environmental > Aquatic > Freshwater > Lake | place: USA: Lake Mendota, Wisconsin... | reverse complement strand
GGCGAGGAGGCAGTTGCGGGCGAAGCTGGTTTCTTTGGGGTCTTTGATGCCGTAGAGGTCGAGGGTGGCCTGGGATTCGTCACTGGTGTCCATCAGTTCGGGGGCACTGGTTTGCATGCGGTAAGCCATTTCATAGGCGTTGATGCGGGTGGCGATTTCGTCGTCGCCGGTTTCGACGAGGTGTTTCAGATTCAGTTCGCGAACGGAGTCGACGACTTGGCGTTGTTGGGTGGGGGTGATTTGGGAGGGGGTGGAGAGGTTGACGATGGGGTCGCCCTGGTTGCGGAGGGGGACGCCCTGGTAGGTGGTGGGCAGGACGCCGCTGCCCCAAAGGACGGAGCCGCCGCGAGGGCCGCGGGGGCCGCTTTGAAGGACGACAAAGCCGGGTAGGTCTTCGCACTCGCTGCCGAGGCCGTAGGTGACCCATGAGCCCATGCTGGGGCGGCCGAAGAGGCCGCTGCCGGTGTTCATGTAGAGCTTGGCGGGGGCGTGATTGAAGAGGTCGGTTTTGCAGGTGGTGACGATGCTGATGTCGTCGACGATGGAGGCGGTGTGGGGAAGGAGATCGCTGACCCAGGCGCCGGATTGGCCATATTGTTTGAAGGAGCGGCGGGAAGCGAGGAGGTCGCTGCGATGGCTGCTGTCCATGAAGGCGAAGCGCTTGCCGGCGGTGTAGCTTTCCGGGATGGGTTTGCCGTTGAGTTTGGTGAGTTGAGGTTTGTGTTCGAAGAGGTCGAGTTGGGAGGGGCCACCGGCCATGAAGAGGAAGATGACGTTTTTGGCCTTGGCGGGGAAGTGGGTCTTTTTGGGCTCCAGGGGGTTGCGCATTTTGGGTGCGGGCGCTGCCATGAGGGATGACAGAGCGATGGAGCCGAGGCCTACGGAGCAGCGGCTGAAGAAGTGGCGGCGGGTTTGATGCTGGAGCGGGTGCATGGAGGTCATTCGCGGGTGACGGTTTCGTCGAGGTTGAGGAGGGTGCGAGCGGCGGTGAGGGGATCGAGTTTTTGGAGGATGGCGAGTTCGTCCGGGTGAGGGGGGCGTGAGGTGCAGCGGCGGAAGGCGGCGTCGAGGCTTTCTGATTGGATGATTTTTTCGAGAGCGGTGGCGAACTCGAAGAAGCCGGAGTCGTTCATGAGGGTGAGGGCCTGGAGGGGGGTGTTACTGCGGATGCGGCGGGTGCAGGTGGTGAAGCCTTCCGGGGCGTCGAAGACGGTGAGGGGGGGGGGTGGGGAGGCGCGGTAGATGAAGGTGTAGAGGCCGCGGCGGTATCTGTCGGCGCCTTTGCTGACGGTCCAGGTGCGTTTGACCTGGCCCTGGCCCATGACGCCATCGGGGATGGGAGGGTAGACTGGGGGGCCGCCGATTTGAGGGGCGAGCAGGCCGCTGGCGGAGAGGGCGACGTCGCGCACGACTTCGGCGTCGAGGCGGAGGCGGGACTGGCGGGCGAGGAGGTAGTTGCCGGGGTCTTTTTCGCGGAGGTCGGGGCGGTTGGAGGAGCTTTGGCGATAGGTATGGGAGGTGACGATGAGGCGGTGGATGTCTTTGAGGCTCCAGTTTTTGGCGAGGAGTTCGGTGGCGAGCCAGTCGAGGAGTTCGGGGTGGGAAGGGGTGGTGCCTTGCATGCCGAAGTCGTTTTCGGTTTCGACGAGGCCGCGTCCGAAGTATTGCTGCCAGATGCGGTTGACGATGACGCGTGCGGTGAGGGGGTTTTCAGGGCTGACGATCCATTTGGCGAGATCGAGGCGGTTGGGTTGATGGGGCGTGGACTTGAAGGGGTGGAGGACGCCGGGGGTGCCGGGAGTGACTTCGTCGGCGGGGCGGGTGAAGTCGCCTTTGATGAAGACGGTGGTTTTGCGGGGTTTGGGGAGTTCCTTCATGACCAGGGTGGTGATGCCTTGGTTCAAGAGGGTATCGATTTCTTTGTAGCGGTCGTTGAGTTCGCGGAAGGTGCCGACGCCACCGACGCTGGCAGCGAACAGGCTTTGGGTTTGTGCGAAGGAGCGTTCGTTTTTGGGGATGGCGAGGATTTTGGTGAGGGAGGATGCGAGGCTTTTTTTGATGGCGGGGGTGAGGCCGGCTTCCCAGGCGTCGAGTTCGGAGGCGTGGTCTTTGATGAAGGCTTTGATTCGGGTTTCGAGCTGTTTGAATTCCTGAGTGAGTTCGCGGACATCCAGATTTTGATCGAAGATCTTGAGGGTGGGTTCGTCCTGATTGTTGAAGAACGCGAAGAGCTGGTAGTATTCCTTTTGTTCGATGGGATCGAATTTGTGGTCGTGGCATTGGGCGCAGCCGATGGAGAGGCCGAGCCAGACGGTGCCGGTGGTGGCGACGCGATCGAAGACGCTGTCGATGCGGAACTGTTCTTTGTCGATGCCGCCTTCCTGGTTGATCTGGGTGTTGCGATGGAAGCCGGTGGCGATTTTTTGGCTTTCGGAGGCGTTGGGGAGGAGGTCGCCGGCGAGTTGTTCGATGGTGAATTGATCGAAGGGCATGTCGGCGTTGAGGGCGTCGATGACCCAGTCGCGGAACTTCCAGATTTGGCGGGGGGCGTCGATGGAGTAGCCGTTGCTGTCGGCGTAGCGGGCCTGGTCGAGCCACCAGCGGCCCCAGCGTTCGCCGTAGTGGGGGCTTTGGAGGAGGCGGTCGACGAGTTTGGAGTAAGCTTGGTCGGAGGGGTCGGCGAGGAAGGCGGCGACTTCTTCCGGGGTCGGGGGGAGGCCGGTGAGGTCGAGGGAGACGCGGCGGATGAGGGTGGCGGGTGAGGCGGCGGGGGAGGGGGAGAGATTTTCCTGGGCGAGTCGGTCTTGAATGAAGGAGTCGATGCTGCTGCCCGGGGAGGGTTTTGGGGGTTCGAACGACCAATGGCGTTCGTATTTGGCGCCTTGCTCGATCCAGGTTTTGAGGATGGAGCGTTGGGCGGGGGAGAGGGGTGGTTTGTGGGATTTGGGTGGGGGCATGACCTCGTCGGGGTCGGTGCTGATGATGCGTTGCCAAGCGGCGGATTGGGTGAGGTCTCCGGGGACGATGCCGCGAATGCCGTCGTGGTCTTCGGTGGCTCCGGCGAAGGTGTCGAGGCGGAGGTCGGCCTGGCGGTGTTTGGGGTCGAAGCCGTGACAGGCGAAGCAGTTTTCAGAGAGGATGGGGCGGACGTCGCGGTTGAAACTGATTTGGGGCTGCGGTTGGGCGGCGTGGAGGGTTGCTCCAGCGAGGGTGGATAAGAAGAGGAGAAGGCGTTTCATGCGAGTGGGCCGGACCGATTATTATAACGAATGTTAGGGGCGATGTCTGGCATGCGGGATGTGAGAATCGGTGAATCATGCAGGCTGGTGGTGGCGTTGGTTTGGCATGAGACGGATCTTGTTTTTGATGGGAATGGGCGGGTTGGTGACGCTGGCCGGGGCGGGGGAGTTTCGGGCAGGGGCGGCGGCGGTGGATGTGACACCGAGGGAATTTCCTTTGAACATGCCGGGGGGATTCAGTGCGAATGTGGCGGAGAAGGCGCATGATCCGTTGTTTGCGCGGGCGTTGGTGATGGATGATGGGAAGGTGAAGGTCGCGATGGTGCTGGTCGATAGTTTGGGAGCGGGGCCGGAGGTGGTGGATGAGGCGAAGGTGATCGCGGCGGAGGCGACGGGGATGGCGGTGGAGAAGATGATGATTTGTTCGACTCACACGCACAGTGGGCCGCCGAGCAATGCGAGGGAGGGGGCTGCTGCTGCTGCGGTGGCTTACAGGAAGGTGCTGGTGCAGGGTTTGGCGGACTCGATCATCAAGGCGCATGGGGCGTTGGGGCCGGCGCTGGCGGGGGCTGCGGTGGAGGCGCTGCCGGATGAGGTGTTCAACCGGCGCTGGTATTTGAAGGAGGGGAAGATGCCTTTGAATCCGTTTGGTCGGTTGGATCGGGTGAAGATGAATCCGGGGACGAATCCGGAGGTGCTGGAGCGACCTGCAGGTCCGACGGATCCGGACATTACGATTCTTTCGGTTCAAGATGCGAAGCGGCAGCCTTTGGCGCTGTGGGCGAACTATTCGCTGCATTATGTGGGAGGCGCACCGGGGGGGCAGATATCGGCGGATTACTTTGGGGAGTTTGCGCGATTGATGCCGTCACGAATCCGAGGGGATGAGGGTTTTGTGGCGATGATGTCGAACGGGACGTCGGGGGACATCAACAACATTCCCTTCAAGGTGACGAGACCGCCGAGGGAGCCGTTTGAGCAGATTCGGATCGTGGCGCAGAAGGCGGCGGATACGGCGTGGCTGGCCTATCGGAAGATTGGCAAGCATGAGGGGGGAGTGAAGCTGGGGATGGAGCAGCGGGAGGTGACTTTGGCGTATCGGAAGCCATCTGAGCAGGAGGTGGCGGAGGCGAAGGCGGTGCTGGCGGTGAAGGACAAGGCGGCGATCGAGAAGATGCCGCGATTGGCGCAGAACTATGCGCGGGGCACGGTGAGTGCGGCCGAGCGGGTTGAGAAGAGCTTGGCCGTGAAGGTGCAGGCGATTCGAGTGGGGGAGTTGGTGATTTGCTGCATCCCGTTTGAGGTGTTTGTGGAGATTGGCTTGGAGCTGAAAAAGCGCAGTCCGTTTGCCCGGACGATGGTGGTGGGACTGGCGAATGCGCGGCATGGTTATCTGCCGACGCCGGAGCAGCATCGATTGGGGGGGTATGAGACGTGGATTGGAACCAATCAGGTGCAGGAGGATGCGTCGGTGATTTTGACGGAGCAGCTGATGGAGATGGTGACGGCCCTGCACCGTGGGGATTGATGGTTGGTACGATGGACAAAAAAGAACCCTGGAGCCGACACACAACGCGCAAGGTGTCGATCTCCAGGGCTGTTTACCAACCAAACAGGGCAGGTAAAGGGAGGGCAGTTTGAACTGCGTTGAATCAGGTTAGGCGGCTGCCTTGGCGCGGGAACGGAACTCGCTTGGGGATTCGTCAGCGATCCGGCGGAAGCTGCGGTTGAAGTGGGAGAGGCTTTGGAAGCCGACGTCGTAGGCGATTTCGGTGATGCGCGCGGCGGGGCGAAGGAGCATGCGTTTGGCTTTTTCGACCCGGGCGCGGTTGACGAAGTCGGTGAAGGTGAGGCCGGTGGAGCGCTTGAAGAGCTTGCAGAAGTGGAAGGGACTGACGTTCACGGCGGCCGCGACAGCTTCGAGGCTCATTTGTTCGCCGAGGTGACGATGGATGAAGTTTTTGGCGTTGCGAACGGGTTCGGGTTCGTGGGTGGCGTGGGCGAAGAGGAGGCGGTGGGCGGACTCGCCGAGTTGGAGCGAGAAGGAGGTGAGGATGGCGATGGCGGCCTCATAGCGGACGGGGTCCATGATGGGGACGTGCTCGAAGTGGACTTTGGCACCGCGGATCTCGGCGGCGGAGTGGTCGCCGTCGAGGAGGGCTTTGGCGACAGGGGCGAAATGGTCGGCGGTGGCGGGTTGGAGGCGAACGCCGCCGGTGCGAAGGGCGGCGAGATGAGATTTGCCAATCTTAACCGGGACGAGGGTTTCGACGACTCCGGCGACGCCTGTGGAGGTTTGAGGTTCAGAGAACTCGGCGCCTTCGGCAATGACTTCGAGGCCGAGGGGCAGGCCGGTCAAGGTGTGGAAGGCGTGGTGATAGTGCTGGAAGAGCTCGCTATCTGCGAGATTTTGGACGAATCGACGGCGACCGGCGGCTTGGGCACGGGTGTTGTCGGTGGCAGGGGTGGTGACGGGATTGAGTTCGATATTCATGGCGCGCTGTGGTTTGAGGTTGTTGGGCACAGGGCGACATTAGGGTGAGGCGAGGGTTTTGAATATTGGGGTTGGATACGGTTCTGAGCATGCGGGAGGGCCGCAACAGGGCCATAGTGGAATCCATTAGTGGGGTGGGTGGAGGCGACCGGGCACAAAAAAAACACCTGTCTACGGGCTGGCCGTGGACAGGTGTCGGGTTAAGACTTCAGGTAGTGGGGGAAATCAATCAGCTCCCGGCGATGGCATCGGCCCCGCGCTCACCCGTGCGGATGCGGACGGCTTCGATGACGTCGCTGAGGAAGACTTTGCCATCACCGATTTTGCCGGTGTTTGCGGCCTTGACGATGGCGTCAACGACGGCATCGGCGCGGCTGTCATCGACGACCACTTCAATTTTGACTTTTGGGAGGAAGTCCACGGTGTATTCACTGCCGCGGTAGATCTCAGTATGGCCTTTTTGACGGCCAAAACCTTTGACTTCCACGACGGTCATACCTTCCACTCCGACTTCAGAGAGGGCCTCCTTAACATCCTCCAATTTGAAGGGTTTAATGATCGCTTCGACTTTTTTCATGGCTTGGAGCAATTATGATGTGTTTCCGCAAAATGCAACGACCAAGGGAGTGCGGTTGCTAAATAACCCCTGGACGCAGTGCGTGTTGCTTCAATAAGCGGCAACCGTGCCAAGTTTCAAAATTTATTTTGGATAGTTTTGATTGGGGGAGGATCAAGTTTCCCTGGGGTTGCATTTTCTGGTGGGTCTTTTAGCAATGGAGATGCCCGAATTTCAATGTTTGCGATGGTCTCAGATGCTGTGTTTTTTGCTCCTCAATGTGGGCGGGATCGGGGCATTGAAGGCGCAGGAAGCGGGGAAGGTGGATGAGAACACGAGGCGTTTGGCATGGCGTTGGGAGCTGGGGAAGCGCTATTTGTTTCAAACGGAGACGGAGACCATTCTGTCGTTGAAGGCCTTGGACAAGGAAGGGGACCAGGTGCTTCAGGTGATTCAGACGACTGATGTGACGGTGCGGCCTGGCAAGGTGGCAGGAACGAAGGAATTGAGCGTACGGTTTGTGACGTTGCGAGCGCGGATGCAGGCGGAGGGGAAGACGTTTCTTTATGATTCCGAGGAGCCCAGTGAGTCGGATCCGGCGTTGAGGCAGATGCTGGCGGATAGTTCGGGGCGGGGGTTCAGTTTGATTTACTCAGCGGAGGATCGGTTTGTCGAACTTGGGACGGTGGACCAACCGGCGGCGACTCCCGACAGTGAACCGAGTCTGCTGGCGGTGGTGGATGCCCGGCAAGTGGCGGAGCTTTACCGAAGGTCGTTGGAGATGGTGCTGCCGAGGCCGGAGGTGATGGTGGGGGACAAGTGGACTTCAATTGAGCAGATGACGTTTCCGCAGTCTGGGGAAATGGATGTGAAAATGAATTGCCATTATGTGGAGAACCTGGATCGCGATTCGAGGAAGCATGCCAAGGTGTCCTTTCAGGGGCGTTTGGCCCAGGCGGCCAAGGGAGCGGGAGAGGCGGACAAGCGGGCGATCAAGCTGGGGGGAGACTCGATGATTACGGGGCACATCTTTTTTGATCTGGAGAGGCATGCGGTTTCGCTTTCGATGTTCCTGGGGAGCCTTGTGATTGTGCATGAGGGCAAGAATTTGCCGATTCGGCAGAGTGTGACGACACGGCTGGAGGGGATTGAGGACGCGCCGGCGTTATGATATTTGAAGCCGGAGGCATGCTTCCAGGCTTGACCTAGGGGGTGAAAGCCGTTGTTTTGGAGGGTAATTCCAACCCTGAATTTTCTATGCAGCGCTCTTCGTTGATTTTGGCCGGTGTGCTCGGTGTTTTTGTTTGTTCGGCAGATGATCTGCCGGGGCAGGAATTTCGGATGTGGAAGGACAAGTCGGGTCGGGCGCTTGAGGCTGAGATGGTGGGGGTGGACACGGCGGCTGGGGCGGTGAAGATGCGGCGGAAGGATGGCACGGAGGTGAGTGTGCCGATTGCGCTTTTGAGTCCTGAGGATGTGACGTATGCGAAGGCGAAATGGCAGGAGATGCAGGCGGCACCGGCTGGGACGGCACCGATGCCGGCCCCAGGTGGGGCGACTGCTCCGACGCCGGTGGCAGCGGCTCCGACCGGGGCGCCTGCTCCAGCGAGACCGGCCTTAACGGTGACTCCGGCGGCGAAGTTCAAGGTGCCTGCGGCGACGGAGTATCTGAGGACGGTGCCGAGGGTTCGGCCGAGGTTGATTCATGCGAAGGCGGGCTGGGATTATGTGGCGAACTTGGCCAAGACTGAGCCGACGGCGACGGCCTTGTTGGGGCGGATTCAGGAGTCTGGAACGAAGCTGCTTGAGGCACCGGAGTTGACGCGGATCTTTGGCGAGCAGACGGGACGAACGACGCCAGGGTCGCAGGCGTTGTTTCGGATTGCGCAGTTAGGGACGTTGCATTTCACGCAGCAGGATCCGCGGTGGCTGGATCGGGGGGTGCGGGAGTTGGCGGCGCTTTGTGATGCGTCGAGTTTTGCGGATTGGTATCCCGATCAACCGCATGTGACGACGGATTTCCTGATCGCGACCTGCCTGGGGTATGACTGGTTGCATGCGGGATTGAACAAGCAGCAGATTGATCGGGCCCGGGAGTGCATTGTGAATCAAGGGGTGGGACCGTTGGTGGCTTTTTTGGAGAAGATTGAGGCGGACAAGACGATGGCGGATCAGCCTCCAGGAAAGGAAGAGTTCGGGGCTGCGAGCGCGTTGCTTATAGCGGCGCTTTGTTTGGCGGATGATGATGCGGCGACGGCGAAGAAGGCGGCGGGAGCGGGGGCGAAAATTTTTGGCAAGGGGATGCTGCGATTTGCGCCGTCCGGGGTTTGGCCTGACGGGCCGGATGATGGTGACCGGGTGCTGGATTATGCGATCATGGTGATTCAGAGTTTGAAGTCGTGCAGTGGCGGGGACTTGGGATTCACGTTGCTGGAGGGGTTTGTGCGTGCGGGTGATGCGCGGGTTTTTCTGACGAATCCGGCGGGGCAACTTTTTAACTATGGGGATGCGGGCGGGGTGACGCTTTCGGCGCCGTGGGTGGGGAGTTGGTTGAGCGGGGTGCACGGGAATCCTGGATTGCCGGCGGTGGTGGCGGGACCGGCTCAGGGGACGGAATCGGCTTACTTTGGACTTGCTGGTTCGTTGTTTTATCACAATCCGCATGCGGCGGGCAACGGTGTGGCGGTAGCGCTGGATGCGGCTTTTACCGGGGCTGAGGTGGCGACTTTGCGTTCGGCTTGGAATGACAAGAGCGCGATGTATGTGGGGATCAAGGGAGGGGATACGAACCAGCTTTTGAGCCAACTGGATCTGGGGACGTTTATTCTGGATGCGGGCGGGGCGCGCTGGGGGATCGAACTGGGAGCGGAAGGGGATAGGGGACCGGGCATGAAGAAGCCTAGTGACCGGGTGAAGCGCTACGGCAACTATCGGGAAGGATCGGGCGGGCAGAATGTGATTACGAGTGCGGGAGAGAATCAGCCATTGGATGCGAAGGCGGCGATAGCGGGTTTTGTTTCGACCCCTGAGCGTGGCGTGGCGATTGTGGACTTGAAGGAGGCGTATTCGAAGGAAGCGAAGGAGTATAAGCGCGGGGCGATGGTGGTGCGTGGGGCGCAAACTTATGCGGTGATTCAGGATGATTTTTCGGTCAAGGGGACGCAGGCGTTGACGTGGTCGATGCACACGCGGGCGACGGTGGCGGTGGATGGGAAGAAGGCTTTGTTGACGCAAGGCAAGCAGACGCTGGCGGCGGTGATTCTTTCGCCGGAAGGAGCGACGTTTACGAGTGAGGAAGCGCCGGAGCAGGTGACGCCGTTGACTTCTTTGAAGGGGGTGAATGTGCTGAAGGTGAAACTGAATGAGGCGTCAGGGGATCAGCGGGTCACGGTGGCGTTTGCGCTGGGGGCGGAGGTGCCAGCAGCACCGGTGCTGCCGTTGAGCGAGTGGATTCCGAAGAAGTGATCAGCTTTGGGCGAGCTGCACGATGCGCTCTCTGAGGGCGCGCAGGCCGTTGAGGCGGGTGGGGGAGAGCATTTTGTGCAGTTGGCAGGCTTCCCAGACTCGGGGTTCCTCGGTGGTGATTTCGGTGGGGTCGGCGTGGCTGTAGAGATCGCAGAGGAGGGCGGCGAGGCCTTTGACCATAGGGCTATCGGCATCGCAGAGGAAGACGGGGAGGCTGGAGATGGGGTCGATGGATTTTTCGACCCAGACGCCGGAGACGCAGCCTGGGACGCGGCGGTCGGGGGATTTGAGAGGGTCAGGGAGGGCGTGGCGGGTGCAGCGGCGGACGATTTCTGCGAGGCGTTCTTGGGGGTCGGGGAGGAAGTTGAGGTCTTCGATGAGGGCGTCTTGTTTGGCGGAGAGGGACATGGGCGGGGCAGTCTAGCGTTGTCTGGTTGACGAGGGAAAGGGGGAAATGGACTGTGATGGGGAGTCGAGTGGAGGGTGGTTTTCAGGCTTCGGAGATTGATTTCGTGTATCTTCTGACGTGGTGATAAGATGAAAAGAAAAGCGGCAATCTTCGCGGGGGTTTTGGTGCTGTTCATTTTGAACGCATGGTTACCGATTATGAGTGTGCATGACGGTTGCTCGTGTGGATACCGGAGGGTTTGGTATGAATTGCCGAACAGCCCGTTTCACGACAGGAGGTGGGGTCTTCATGTCAAAGCAGTGGGCGACCCAGCGCATGTTCACCGTATTTGGGATCCTCAATGGGGAGTCTGGTTTGGGTTGCCATGGCAAAAATGAAGACCTAGCCTACGAGAGGATGAACCCAAAGTTCAAAGAACTCAGCATCGTGACTTTGGCTTGTGTTGTTGCGGCAATCCTTGTGTTTTTTCTTGGTCCGAGCGTCGGCAAATCATTGCTTCATATCGCCACTCCGGTATCTGCGATCAGGGGCTGGGAATCCGAGTATGAGCGGTTGGATCAGATTTTCCCGAGAGTCCCTGCTAATGAAACTCGAAGGTTTGAGGTGATCCGGAAGTTGCGGCAACGTGGGATTCG
>Ga0164292_10005039_pt1 | contig 10801 bp, 12 predicted proteins | sample GEODES117metaG_FD_111486 | JGI IMG/M metagenome (GOLD analysis project Ga0164292, IMG submission 111486) | Eutrophic lake water microbial communities from Lake Mendota, Wisconsin, USA - GEODES117 metaG | ecosystem: Environmental > Aquatic > Freshwater > Lake | place: USA: Lake Mendota... | reverse complement strand
GCGAATGATCGCAAAAGCCTCCGTCGCCCTATTTAAAGCGGCGCGCTCCAAAAGACGTTTAGCGTCCTCAACCTTTGCCACAGAACCGATTCACCCCACGCAACGGATACGCGTAATAATCAACACCCAAACGGGCAGCAGACATAGGGGGCCTACAAGACGCATCAGGAACATTTCTACCTGAAACCATCATAGAACGCTTGCGGCGACCCTTGGGATTAACGGCCCTGATCCAAGCATCCACAGGAGGCAAACCAACCATGCCCCTGAAAATCACGTTCAAAGGATCAACCATGATGGTCGAAATCCCCTGACGGGTCATGTATTGGGTTCGCATGGGCAGAGCGCAATCCAAGTTGCAGAAAGATTTCGCCAACTCTGCCGCGTACAAAGCGCACGACAACTTGCCCGCCTCGGGAGGCTCAATCCCATGAACAATACGAACCTCAAACGTATCAGCAACCGTTACAGGCAAAGAAAGATTCTGGTCGCAAGGCCAATCATTCCCGTCTACACGCACCAAATAACGCTCATCTTGCAACTGATAAGCACTAGGAGAAAGCGTCACACCATCAATTTTGACGTGAAGAACACTCTGAACAGGGAAAAATCCCAACTCAATCTTATTGGTAGGCGTGCAAACACCAGTTGCGGAATCGAACTCCCCCCAAGAAGGAACCCAACCCGGAACCTTAAAAGGAGTAGAAGTATCCTCAGCGCAAGGACGTACAGAAGAAGTCTGAGAACCAGACCACCGCCGTCCCGTCATTTCATACAGGACGGCAGTGGCAATATCAATACCGGCTTGCGCCGCGACATCATTAACGGCCTCAGGAAGAGGGCAGAGAACGTCTTGATAGTCCTCGTCCGTCAAATCCTCAATCGTGATCCACGGTCTTGGTTCGATAGTCATCGAACCTCCTTTTATTTATCAGGAGGCGATGGCAGGAACTTCGATGTAACCACACTGAGCAGCAGGCAGCGTATCGTCAAGGAACCAGCCACCAGCAGTGGTGATACCACCAGCCGACACCACAGGCGTCGGGAAGTCCTGATACGGACCATCAGCGGGCATCTCGCTGTTTTCCTGAGCGTAACCAGTCACAGGAATACGGAGAATGTCGTTCTGGAGGGTCAGGGCACCCATCTGGAAACGAACCGAGGGGAAGAACCAGCGGAAGTAAAGAACGTCGCTGGAAGAACCACCGATGAGCGAAGCGTTCGCCTGCTGGTTGCTGTCCCAAGCCTTCGTCCACAGTTCCATCGCCACACCATTCGGCGGAGTGTCAGTCGAAGAGGGAAGAGAGGCACCAATCGTGACCTCTTCCACGTTGTCGTAGAAGGTGTCAGCGCCAACCAGAAGACCAACCAACTCGGAATCCAACTGGCAGAATTCCATGTCGATGTTGATTCGCTTAAGACGATCCGCATCCTTGAAGGTCTGGCAAAGAGCGCCACAACCGTTCTTAAGAACGAAGTCGTCACCAGCCTCCAACTCCACAGTCAGGTTCGCCTGAACAATGGCATCGGAGATGTAACCGGTATCAAGACCAGCGTCAGGAAGGCCACCAGAGGTCAACTGAGCGACCCGGATTCGACACACCTGAAGTGAACCAACACAATTTGCGGACATTTAAAATACCTCGTATTTCCTTAAATGAATAATAGCAGACTATGAGACACCAGAGCAGTCGGTTTCACACACATCAATTTCAACAGCCAATTGAGCGCAGCCCTTCCAATACGCTGCAACAATTCGCTCCGCCCTCCACTCCACGAGATTCGTATCACGATCCATCGCGGACGTGTAATCATCAGGTGAAGGAAGAACAGTGATTTGTGCGTCACGACGAATCTGAACAGGATCCGTCCCGAAGATGAAAGCGGTGGTGTCAGTACGAGGATCGCCAGCAGGACTCATCCCCGAATAGCCGCTATCCGCAACAACAATATTGTCAAAAGCATCAAGAAGAAAAACGCCTTCCCGACGAATAAGCCCTGCCATGTACCAGAACGAAGCAACATCACGAGTAGCGTGAATCATGCCTCGGCCGGGAAGCGCAAGCGCAAGTTCTCTCTGCAAAGCAATCAGGCCGTAGACGGGTGAATGCAAACCAGAAATAACAGTCGCGTTCCCGTCAGTCAAATACGGGTTAGGCAAACCTGCTTCCTGAGCAACATTGCCTTCCCACAGTTCCTTCGCCATAATCGCCGATTCGGCAAGTTCATACGCTGCCGTGGCACGACCAACAAAATCGCGGCTCCTGAACGTAGCAGGAGAACACTTATCGCCAGCGTAAGCCACGTAAGGGCTGTATTCGATTACCCAGTTCTCAGGAAAATCGTTCTTGGGATCTGGGACAGGAATTTCTTCATCGACGGGAGGGCAGAAGAAATGAGTGCCACCGTATTCGGTGCAACCCATCGCATCAAACGTAATACCAGCAATCCAACGATCGGTATCACGAACCTCTTCCGAAGAGGCAATCAAACTATGGCGGGGGGGAGTGGACCGAGGCCCATCAACCGGAACATACGACATATCAGCCACGATCCACCCTATCCCCTACCTAGTCGATAACCTGCGCTCAGGATGCGCAGAAATCGGAAGCGTCGATCCCAGCAGCAGAAGCGCCGTCAGGACACACCGTGGAAGTGATCCACAGCGACTCAACACCCCGATGGGCGAGACCCTCAAAGGTCTCCACGAACGTCTCGTAATCGTTCGTGCTGTTCAGCGTAGCGTCACGCACGATCCCAAGATCAAGGGTGCCACCATCAAGGAACAGGTGATGGCCCTCGTCGTAGAGACCCCACTGGACGGTGCTGGGGAATGGGTTCAGAGCGCCAGCGCCCTGCGCACCAAACACCTGCGAAGTGCCAGTGGTGGGAGTGTCGTCGTAGAACGTGATGTTCACGCCTGCGACAGCAACCGCGCGACGGAAGATCGACTCGCCCTCAGCCACAAAAGCAGCCTCGCTCTGAAGACCACGCATGAGGTCCACATCGCCAAGGGTGGTGATCCACCGAGGAACCAGCGCACGAAGCACCACGCCCGGGGCACGATGACGGCTCCGGTACGCAGCAGCCGCACGCTTGATCGCCTCAGCGAGATCGCGCGAAGCGCCAAACGACTGGCCAACAGTGACAGCAGTCGAAGCGCCCTTGATCCCGTCAAGGAGCATCGTCTCACCAACACGCGCGTGAGCAGCAAGCGCGAGTTCGTTGAAGTTCGCAACGTTCTCGGGGAACGCCCGCGACCCCATGTTGCCAAAGCGAAGACGCTTCACAATGGCCTGCGTGAGGTACTCAGTGAACTCGGGGCAATCGATGGCCTGCACACCCTTGGTGGCACCATCGGGATCTTCGTCAGTGGCGTTGTCCCACACCGAAATGGCTGCATCAGCGTCAGACGCATCATAGGCAACCGTGATATCGGCAAGCGTGGGGGAAGTCGCAACCCGAAGGCCACCGCGAGTCGCGGCAAACCCGGGAAGCGAATCACGCACCGGACGACCTGCCTCGCTGATCTGCACAAGGCCGTAATCCACATCGGTGGGGGCGCACCAGCCGCCAGAAGCGACGATGCTTTCCGTCCAAGACGAGGGGTTCTGGCCAGCAGCAACAACAGCCTCAATCTTGCCTTCGGTGCTGCTTCCGTCCATCTCCGACAGAACGCGATCCTCGGAGTACTCGGCAGCGATGCGAGCAACACGCACACGGTTGCCATACACCCCAGCGGTACCTGAGTTCCAAGCGTCAGCCATTTCCTTGGCCAGACCCTTGAAGCCATCAATCTCGCCGTTCTGACCCATGATCCGGTAGTTCTTCGCCGGAGCAGCGGGACGTGGACGCGACTTCACTGGAGCAACCTTGGCGATGTCTGCGAGAGCAGGAGCAGCAGCCACAACAGCAGCCTCAACCTCTGCCTCAACAACAGCCTCAGCCTCAGCGATAACCTCAGCGACCTCAGCCTCAGTCGGCTCAGCGGTCTCGGCCTCCACGGTCTCGGCAGGAGCCTCAACCTCGGCAACCACAAGGCGCGCTTCAAGCGCAGCGATCTCGGCAGCAGCGGCCTCGGCCTGAGCAAAACGCTCAGCGGCAGCGACAGCGAGAAGTTCGGTGGTCTCAACGATCACGCGAAGGGTGTCAAGGTCGGTGGCGTCGATGCCCTCAACCTCGCCACCACGAACAGCGGTGAAAAGATCGGTGAGTTCGATGTGAAGGTCACCGATCTGGCCATCGGTCAGATCACCACTCTCCACGGTCTCAAGAATTTCAGTAATGCGAGTCATTGAATTTCAGGTGCTTTCTCGTTTAGCCCTTGTAGGCTTCGCAACAACAAAAGTTATGGCGAGTCCGAGGCCACCTGCTATGCAGGATTGCCTGCTGCAACGCTATGCGTTGTTTAACTCAACAAAAGTGTAACACACATTTTAAAGCGGGTGTGTCAGCCAAAGATGCGGAGTGCTTTGCCTGTTTGCTTGCCCACAATGCGCCTTGCAATGCGAGGAACAACGGTGCCCTTCGACAACGCATTCACGTCTCCAAGAAACTTGGAAAACGCGTAAGCGGATGTTCGGACGTTTGTGATTGAAAGTCCCTTGGCCATTTCTTTATTATCTCACACCTGAACGTAACGGCCGCATCTTGGACAATGGCCTCGCACAACATTTTTTAGCGTTAAATCCCAATCACATGCTTTGCATTTGGTGACAATTGTCACAGGATATTCGGTGGGAAGGGATTTTTCTACAAGAGCCATAGGGCTGACTATCCTAACGGGTTTTAAGGGGACGCGCGCTTGGGTTAGAAGTGTCTAATGTCACAACACACGCAAATTGTCCCAACCGTCACCATCAATGGTGTAAGTCAGAATCCCAGAACGCGACTTTCCGCCTCCCCTGTTCTCCCACCAAACACTCCCACCATCCATCGCTGGGCATTGGAAATGGACACGGGGACCGTGGTCCACAACGGAAAGATGATGATAATGCGCAGTAGTCAAATACTCTGCATCACCAATAGGTGACTGCATGAACGCATGATCCTTCCACCAATTCTGCTGCTTTTGCTGAGGAGTGGAACCGCGACCTGCGATATGCCCGTGAGCGAATCCGCACAGTTTGTCATAGATATCAAAAACGACATGAAGGCGATCATCGGGGATGTGGAAATTCACATGCCCAAACGCTTCTGGATTAGTCGCAAGGGTTTCAGCAACCATTTCAAACACTGCAACATCGTCGTTGTCGCTCGGCGTGGTGAACGATTTGCCGTCCTTGCGGTTTTCCCCATGATTTCCGGCAACACCAGAGACAACCAGTGGGATACCCAAACGAGAAAGACCAATAACCAGATCACGAAGAAGCCGTCGAACGACACGAACTTGTTGCCTTCGGTCCAATTCGACCGTAAAAGTTTGTTGGGCATAATGACCGTCGCAGTTTTCTACTAAGTCTCCCATGCCAACAATATAAATCTGTGCAGGTTTAGTTTTGCGTGCGTGTTCAATAATTCTTTGCCAAGAATCCAAGACGCGCAGAACAGTTCCTTCTGTCCCATCTCCATCAGCCTTTCCTATCTGGAGATCTGACGGGCAGATAATAAGCGCCGAATCGGAAAGGGGCTTTACAGATTTGACCGGTTTGTAACGGCTAATGCCAGATAGCAACTCATCGACATCCACTCGTTGCGAAAATCTTCGTTTAAGACGAGCCTTATATTGATAACGCCATTCGCCATCTCCGCCTTCCCAGCGATTGACGTACAAGGTGCCCGGTTCAATTTCCCATTGATCGGGATCCATGTGCCAACCGTTAAGAAGTTCGACCTCATCAGCATCCCTAGAAAAAACTTCTGAGATCGCTGAAGCCTCATTGTCGGACTGGACGACATGAGGTTCCCAACCCGTTGGATAACCAGATCGTTTGCGTCGATTGCCTTCTGGATGTTGAACGCCCTCGTTGGGGGGCAAATACTCGTTAAGAGACGACACTATGGCCCTTCCTCAGAAACCACGAGTCCAACATGGTTTTCGTAATGTGCAGATATTGACCATCAAAATCTTCGTCGTGAAGCCACGCAATCATCTGAGAAGACGAGTGTGTTCTTTTTGTGCGCGCCTCTATCAACTGATCAACAACGTCCTGAGGAAGGAGATCAATTGCAGACTTCTTGTGGCTTGAACCACCCTGCACATCAGCAAGTCGTTTAGGTTTCGACACTTTTATTCCCCTTTACTGTTTACAACCGTAATCAGCACAAGCGAAGTCATAAAAAGCCATATCAGAGAAAAAGTCTGATAGCCCATCGACGACCACGAAAGAGCGGCAAGGAAATTAATGACGAGCAAAATGCTTGCTGTCAGGCGCACGTCCATGGTCCCCACCCTGCTCTTGCGTACAGGTCATAAGCGTAGGCGATATTGGCTTGTGGGTCAAACATGGCGTCCCAAGTCAATCCGCGTTCTTGAAGGTAAGGAATGTGGACTGGATGAATTTGAAAAAGGCCGCGCTCTCCAGCGGATCCAACCGTTGAAGGATTGAATCTGGATTCGCAATAGACAACTGATAGTGCCTTATCGCAATCCCCCGCAAAGGTATCGCAAATCATTTTTTCGATGCCCACCAAATCGGCTGGTGGCGCAACGGGTTCCTCAACAATTGGCTCAGGGGCCGCAGCCATAGTCGTTGGCACCGGAATAACAATTGTTGAAGTGGTGCTAGTAGTGGTACTAGATGTAGTTGTTGTTGAAATAACAGTAGTAGGTGTAGTGGTTGTTGCGTACTCAACGACATTCGCAGGAGATTCCTGCGGGGTCGCACAGGCAACCAAAACAAAAAGGCCCAACACAAAAAATGGGGCGAATGCGACAAACGGCCGCTTTAAAAATTTACTCATAGTGTTCTCCCTTCGGCTTGAAAGCCAAGGGTAACCGCTACTTGTTGATTCGTGCGCCCAACTTCAAAACGGCTTCGTCGGAGAAGCCAAGAATGTCAACAATCGCCTCTAATTTAGCGATTCTTGCCTTCAAAAGATCGTTTGTGACATTCGACTCACCACAGCCGCAATCGTCGTCAATTACGCCAGCAGCAACCAAAGCGACCTGATTGCCTGAAGCAGTAACGCCCGCTTGCACCCCGCGAGGAACCGGGAAACCGGGAACATTTACAGCCAAAGCAGCAACAAGTTCAAGATTGCCCTTCAGGCTTCGCCAGTCACCAGAAAGTGAAGCACCCCTGAATTCGCGAACCTGTTCGGCGTTAATGCCCGGGCGAAGCGCGCCAGCAACCCAAATGCCGTAATCGTCTTCGCCGCAAACAACGTCTGCAACAGCAAAACCGGTGTGTTCGTAGTGGGCGATAGCAGCAGCAGCCGAAACACCCGGACGAGTCGAAGCATGTCCAGTACTCATCGTAATCGACCCAACCGCAACATTTTCACCGTTTTCGCAAACAATGTAACCGGTGCGGAAATACGAATAATCGGTTGCGCTACGAGGAGGCATCAAACAAATGTCGCTACGACCCGTATGGCAGGTGTTCCACAGCGCAAGATGCCCATAAACATACCCTTGATCTGAAATGAACAGAGGGGTAGGCGCATCAAGATCAGGGTTTTCAAACCAATCTGAAGGAGGAGCAGTGGGGGCTGACGAAGCAATCAAAGCGTGATACGTCGCGTCGTCAAGGTTTTCGGGGCCACCCCAAATATTCGCGGAGGCCACCTGAACCACTTTGGCTGATTCAATCGCTTGAAACGGGGCGAGTGTCACGGCCCCAATCTTTCCTTCGACGAGATGCATAATCTCTTCGTTGTCGTATTCGATAACTTCGTCACCGACCTCCATGCTGACACCAGTCAAGAAGCCATCACGAACCTCTGCGGCGACCTGACGACCAAAGTCCGTGTTCAGATTGAATGTCGCTGACGCAACAAGAATCGGGCCGGTGCCATCACCTGAAGAAGCATCGATCGAATCGACAGTAACGCCGTCCAGCGACATGACACGCAAGAAGTTATCGATACGGCCTGCACGCTGATTGGGGTCATGATTGACCGTCAACGAAAGAGGCGGGTTACGCCAAGACAACGATCCTAGATCGGCAACACGCCCATCTGAAGTGACTTCGCCTTCAGTGGCAACAACAATAACGGCGCGAGTAGGAAGATCAAAATCGGTGACAACCATAACGTCTTCGTTGTCGTCCTCTTCGTCCTCTTCGTCTTCAACCCCCGGCACGATCTGAGGATCAGACATTTCCTCGTCGTCCTCGTCGTCCTTAGGGCCTTTGTAACCCAGTTCGTTCTCGGCACGCATGGAAACAATTGTAGCCGAAGCCTCACCCTCGCGCTCCAACCTAGCCGCGGTTCGTTCCGCCCAACGCATTGCGCGTTCAGAAACGGGTTTTGTTACGCCGCCACCCCACAAAAGGTGAGCGACCTGACCCGGTGACGGATAATCCTTGTCGCCCCGTTGAGGCGCTGTATCCAAATCAACCATGTGACGGGCGAACCATGCAGCCATACGCTTAGGTTTGTTGTCAGGAAGGTCGCCGTCTTCTACGGCTTGACGGGCCTCACGCACCGTTTGGGGCATCATGCCGTCGCCTGATTGACCTGCCTCATGGTAGGCAAGGCCACGACGAAAGTTGTCACGCATCCATTCAGGAACCCGGGGCATTGTGCTTCAACCATTCCTCGGCGTCTTCTGGGACAGGCATGAAAAGTCCGCGATTGAAACCTGCTGAAAACGCTTCGTCGCTGATGTCGGAAACTTCCTGCTGGAACTGGTTGATCGTAATAACCTTTTTGCGAATCAACGGTGCGATAACAGCAGAAAGCGCAGTAACAAGACCAATAATGGCTGCGATCTGATCGGTTGACCAGTCAATCCAACCAAACGTTTGCGCCAAGCCGATAGCGGCGGCGACAAGGACATTTAGGCTCGCAAAACCGGTAACTACTGGTTCGTTACGCATCGCATAAGAATACCAGATAATTATTATCAATTTTCTGATGTGGCTTGCTGCGCCAAGATGCGAAAAGCGTGGGCGGCTTGTTGTGGAACTACCCCATTACCCAAAAGTTTTAACTGTGCAGTTCTAGAATCAACAATGTCGGTTACCCAACCTTCGGGCAGCCCCATCATCCACTCAACAAACGAAGCGTTCAGTCTTCCGGAGGCATCAACGGCATCTGGAGCGCATCGCCCAACCACGAACTCCCATCGGGCAATCGCTGGTCCGTACTGTCCAAATCGGTCATGACCATCACTACAGCGTTTAAAGGCAGGGTGTTTCGTTTCATCTGCGCAGGACCGCCCGTGTTGGACGCGTCCTGACAGGTAGGAGTCGGCAAAAGATGGGGAATATCCCATAAGTTCCTGCCAAAAGCATTCGCCCCCACATCCGGTGTCGCCCCATGTTTGCTTGCTTGCGCTGTTGGGGTCGGCATGAGACGCATCGCTTCGATTTCCAAACTGCGTCCGTGACCGTTCCCGTTCCCGTGTTTCGCTTTCATTTCTGATGTCCAAGCGTCCCACTGTTCCACAGTTTTGCGGGCACCCATGTCCACCACTGTCGGTGTAGGCAAGACAGAACCAGCGAAGTCTGTTATGAGGCGCTCCGACTTCTGCCGCTGGTAAATGTGTCCATTCCGCAGAGAACCCGTTTTCGGCCAAAGCAGAAACAACTCTGGAAAAAGCATGTCCACCGTTAGCGGTACAAATGCCTGAGACGTTTTCGAGGAGGAGGAATTTGGCTCCAGCCTCGCGACCAATTCTGCAAACATCGTCAATCAACCAGCGTTCGTCTTCCATCCCGAGCCGTTTACCGGCCTGAGACACCGGTTGACATGGGAAACCTGCTGTTACCACATCCACCGAAGGTGGATTCGAAATTTTTGTTAAATCACCTAAACCGACCGATGTCTTGAACCGTGTGGACATGACATGGTTTGCGTGGTTGTCGGTGTCTGAAAACCATGCTAGTTCGGTTTGTGTGCCGATGTGTTGCAAAGCGAGTTCTAACCCGCCGTAGCCTGCGCACAATGCACCAATTTTGATCATGAGGTTGTTGTTAGCAGCACTTCGAACTTGATGGGTTCGTTATCAAAACGGTCCTGAACCCAAACATCATCATAGCCTTCTTCAACCCATTCCATCGCCAAATTTAAAGCCTCTGACGCCGACAACAAACAAAGGTTTACTTCTCCGCCACCAACCCAAACAGACCAGTTTTCGTCCTTGCTATGCGAAAACCAATCCTCAACAAACGTGTTTACGCCCAACTTTGCAACCTCCAAAAACAAAAACAACAACACCAACACACTACCAACCCAAACCCCAAACAACAACCCCACCCACCCAGCCAACAACCATGGATAGAACCAGCGAAACCGACATATAAATAATAATTACTTACGGCTCTACTTACGGCTCTTTATTGACCCCCCCAAAATGGGGAGGAGGGAGGTACCCAAAATGGGGAGGTCACAACCAACCTGACCTACCCAAAATGAGTACCACACAATTAACACAAAAATAACAAAACCCAAAAACAGAATCTAACCATAGATTGAAAAAACACCGAACAAAATCCGCAACCATGGATAGAACCAAAAAACGTACAAACAACAAACCATGACGTCCGAATAGGGGCCAGAGGCCCGCGGTCCGAAACCGAGAACGATTCCCAACCCGCGGGCAGGGGTAAGGGGGCAAAGGTGGGGCATGCCCTGAGAGGGTCCTAGAATGCCCTGTGTCGAGGTTGGGGGGATCCTGGGGTACTTACCCCCT
>Ga0164292_10005038_pt1 | contig 10802 bp, 9 predicted proteins | sample GEODES117metaG_FD_111486 | JGI IMG/M metagenome (GOLD analysis project Ga0164292, IMG submission 111486) | Eutrophic lake water microbial communities from Lake Mendota, Wisconsin, USA - GEODES117 metaG | ecosystem: Environmental > Aquatic > Freshwater > Lake | place: USA: Lake Mendota, Wisconsin... | reverse complement strand
CTGCTCGAGCACATCGAATCCCGACATGCCGGGAAGCATGAGGTCGAGCACCATCAGCGCCGGGCGTTCGCGCCGCGCCAGGTCGATGGCATCCTGCCCGGACGAGGCCGTGGAGACCCGATATCCCGCCTTCGCCAGATGGTAAACCACCAGCGCCACGATCTCCGGTTCGTCATCCACCACGAGGATGCGTTCAGCAGAAACGGGAGCGGGATTCATGATCATGATCAGAGGGTGCCGGCGTCGGCCGGTGCGGTGTCGTCCGATGCGACCCGCGACAGGGCACGGGTGTTCAGACGACGCTGGATTTTGGCCACGATCATTTCGATCGCGACGGTGTTGCTGCCACCCCGGGGCACGATGACGTCCGCGTACCGCTTGCTCGGTTCGACGAACTGCAGGTGCATCGGTTGAACGGTCGTGAGGTACTGGTCGAGCACCGATTCGAGCGTTCGTCCGCGCACGGCCGTATCCCGGCGGATACGACGAATGAGACGGATGTCCGGATCGGCATCCACGAACACCTTCACATCACACTGCGCACGCACGTTCGGATCAGAGAGCAGCAGAATGCCGTCGATGACGACGACGTCAGCCGGTTCGATGCGACGCGTGCGGGCGCTTCGTGAATGCGTGGCGAACTCGTACACCGGCATGTCCACCGGCTCCCCGCGGCTGAGGGCACCGAGATGTTCGGTGAGCAGCTCCACGTCGAAGGCATCGGGGTGATCCCAGTTGACGTGGTGCAGCTGCTGCAGCGTGAGGTGCCGGAAGTCCCGGTAGTACGCGTCCATCTCGAGGAAGGCCACGGAGGCGTCGGGCAGGGCTTCAGCAACCTTGCGGGCGACGGTGGACTTTCCCGAGCCGGTTCCGCCCGCGATGCCGATGATGAGCGGTTTCATGAGCGGATGATCCGGTTGGGCCACGGTGATGTCTCAAGCTTGGACCGCCGTCGTTTCCGGACGGTTACGGCGGTGTAACGAATGGGTATCGGCCGCCGGCGCCGATTGGACCGTACCTGCGGAACTTCGCGGGAGCAGGGGGGAACCGGCAAGGACGCGATCGGACCGGCCGCCACAGGACTCCACACACTCGTGGGGAGCGACTAGCATTCCCCTATGGGACGTCTCTCGTTTGCGCTGGGTGCGGCGCTGCTCCCCGTGGTTGGGTCGAGCATGCTGGCCACCCTCCCCCCACGCTCGCTGGCTGCCCAGCGTGCCCCCCGCCGCGCGGAACTCACCATCGCGGCCACCACCGATGTACACGGCCGCCTGCGCGCGTGGGACTATTACGCCGGCGCAGCCGACCCCACGCACTCGCTGGCCGCCGCCGCCACCATCGTCGATTCTGCCCGCAAAGCGAATCCCGACGGGGTGGTGCTGGTGGAGGGGGGCGACATTCTGCAGGGCAACCCGTTGCTCTACGTGGCGGCGCGCGTCCGCCCCACGCCGGTGCACCCGGTCATCGCGGCCATGAACGTGATGCGCTACGACGCCGCGGTGCTGGGCAATCACGAGTTCAACTACGGCGTGCCGCTCCTCCAGAAGGCCGTCGGGCAGGCGGGGTTCCCGTTCGTGGCCGCCAACGTGCTCGATGCGAAGGGCAATCCCTGGGTGGCCCCCATGACCATGGTAGTCCGGCGCGGCGTGCGGGTGGCCATCATCGGCGGGACCACGCCCGGGTCGATGGTGTGGGACCGCGAAAACCTCAAAGCGGCCGGCCTCACGGTCACCGACATCGTGCCGGCGGTGCGCGCCCGCGTGCAGGAGGCGCGGAAGCGGAAAGCCGACGTGGTCGTGGTGCTGCTGCACTCCGGCCTGGACGGCGCCGCCAGCTACGACACCGTGAGTACCGGCTTGCCGTCGGAGAATGTGGCGGGGCGCGTTCCACGTGAAATCGACGGGATCGATGTGGTGGTATACGGCCATTCGCACCGGGAACTGGTGGATTCCACCATCAACGGGGCGCTGCTCATCCAGCCGCGCAACTGGGCCGGCTCCGTGGCCCTCGGTACGCTGACGCTGGAGAAGCAGGGCGGGCGTTGGACGGTGGTCGGCCGGCAGGGGCGCGCGGTGCGCGTGGCCGGTCACAAGGAGCACCCCGACGTGCTCGCCGCCATGCGTGGCACGCACGAGGCCACCGTGGCCTGGGTGAACGAGCCAGTCGGGCGGACCGGCACCGCGTGGCACGCCGACAGCGCCCGGGTGGTGGATATGCCCATCACCGACCTGGTGAACGAAGTGATGCGCCGCAACACCGGCGCCGACCTCTCGGCCACGGCCGCGTTCACGCTCGATGCCGGCCTCGATACCGGGGCCATCACGCAGGCGGAGCTCTCACGCTTGTACCCGTACGACAACACGCTGAGGGCGGTGCGCATCTCCGGCGCGCAGCTCAAGGCGTTCCTCGAGCATTCGGCGCGCTACTACCGCTCGGTGGGCGCCGATGGGCGCGCCGAGCGCGGTATCGTGGACAACACGGTGCCGGGCTACAACTTCGACGTGGTGACCGGCGCCGATTACACCATCGACCTCCGCCAGCCGGTGGGGCAGCGCATCACCGCGCTCACATACCGCGGCAAGGCGGTGCAGCCCACCGACAGCTTCACGATGGCCGTGAACAACTACCGGCAGGGCGGCGGTGGCGGCTTCTCCATGCTGCAGGGCACCCCGGTGGTGTTCGACAAGGATCTCGACATTCGCCAGCTCATCATCGACGAGGTGCGCAAGGTGGGCACCCTCGAGCCGGCCCGGTACGCCACGCGCAACTGGCGTATCGAACCGGTCGCGGCGGTGGGACAGGCGTACCTCGAACAGACGCGCGGACGGGGCACCGAAGCGAGTGGGCGCGCGCCGGCCGGCACGGCGCCCGCAGCTGGCGCGCCCGCGCGTGGCAATGCGGGCACCACGGGCGCAGCCCGGCGGGTGCGCATCATCGCCATGAGCGATTTCCACGCCGCGCTCATGCCGCAGTTCGATCAGAGCAACGCGCCTGTGGGCGGCGCCGTCGCGCTCTCGGCGGCCATCCGCCGTGCGCAGCGCGAATGCGTGTCCCCTGCGTGTGAACATGTGGTGGTGGACGCCGGTGATCTCTTCAGTGGGTCGCCGGCCTCCGACTGGAATGCCGGCCGTCCCACGGTGGCCGTGATGAACCGTCTCGATGTGGCTGCCGGCGCACTCGGTAATCACGAATTCGACTTCGGTCAGGACACGCTGCGGGCGCGCGTGCGCGACCTTCGCTACGCGGTGCTGGGCGCCAACGTGCGCGGCCCAGACGGGGCGATGCCCGCGTGGCTCCGCGCCGATACCGTCGTAACGCGCGGTGGCCTCCGCATCGGCATCGTGGGCGCGGCCGGCACGCACACGCCGCAGACGGCGAGCCGTCGCAAGGTGGGGGCGCTCACTTTCCTCGATCCCGTTCCGGTATTTGCCGAACGCACGCGCGCCCTGCGTGCAGCCGGGGCCCAGGTGGTGCTAGCCGTCATCCACGATGGCGGACGGTGTGAGCGTGACCGCCCCACGGTGTGCACCGGCGGTGGCATCGAGATCGGGCGACGTCTCGCCGCCATGGGGAGCGATCGCCCCGACGCGTACATCATGGGGCACGCGCATGTGAACATCGCGCTCGACCTCGACGGGATGCCGGCGGTGGAGCCCACGTCGAGCGGGCGGGGCATCGTCATCATCGATCTGCCGGTGGGCGGTGGCGCAGCCCGTACGGAAATCCGCCCCGTGCGCGGGACCGAGGTAACCGGCGCCGATGAGGCGTTGCCGGCGCTCGTGGAGACGGCGGTGGAGCGGGTGCGCGCACGGCTCGAGCAGCCGGTCGCCATCATCGCCGAGCCCATGCGGCGCGACGGACCGCAGAACGCGGTGGGGAATCTGCTCGCCGATGCGACGCGCGCGGCCGCCGGCGCCGACGTCGGCATGTGGAACAATGGCGGCGTACGCGCCGACATCGCGGCCGGGCCGCTGAATTACGGCGGCATTCACTACGTGACCCCGTTCGGCAATCTCGTGGCGCGTATCCGCTTGCGGGGACGCGACCTGCTCGCCGTGCTCGAAGCCACCGTCGATGGCGGGCGCGCCGATGCGCACGTGAGCGGCGTGCGCGTCACGTTCGATCCCGCCAGGCCCCGTGGCGGGCGCATCGTGCGCGCGGTCGACGCAGCGGGCGTCGCCATCGACTCCGCCAAGGTCTATACCGTCGCCATGAACGACTTCATGGTCGAGAACGATTTCCGTGAGCAACTCCGAGCGGCCGTGTCCACCGAATTCCTTACAGTGCGGGACATCGACGCCATGGCCGAGTTCCTCCGCCGCCAGCCGCAGCCCGTGCGCGGTGATGCCACCGCGCGCCTTCAGGCCATTACTCCAGGGAGCAACTGATGTCGCCAGCCGAAGTGCGTGTATTCGTGAATGAACGTGGGGTCACCGTTCCGGCGGGGGCGAGCGCGCTGGATGCCGTAAAGGTGAACTTCCCTGACGACGCCGAGGGCATCACCGCCGGCCGATTGCGGCTCACTGATAGTCGCGGTTTGCCTGTGCCGCCCGACACCCTCGTGACCGGCGGCTCCATCTTCCGGGTCGTGGCCGCCCGCGAACGTCTCGAGGAGGCGTCGGCGTGAGCGCCACAGCGGTGAGGCGCCTCAATCCCGCCTTCGTGGAGTTTGTGCGGGCCATGCCCAAGGCGGAACTGCATTGTCACCTCGATGGCTCGCTGCGCCCTGCCACGCTGCTGGCGCTCAGCGAGGCTCGCGGTATCGCCCTCCCGCATCACGAATCCGCGGCGCTCGCGCGCTGGATGCGGGTCGACGACGCGCACAACCTCGAGGAGTATCTCGCGCGCTTCGAGATCACGCTCGCCGTCATGCAGACGTCGGCGGAGATCGAACGCGTGGCGCACGAACTCGTACTCGACGCGGCGCTCGACGGCATCCGCTACATCGAGGTGCGGTACTGCCCCGCATTACACACCCGCGAGGGGCTCAGCACCGACGATGTGATGAACGCCATGCTCCATGGCCTCTCGCGCGGTGAGACGGAAACAGGCACGGTGGCCCGGGCCATTGTGTGTTCGCTGCGTAGCTTCCCCTGGCCGCACAGCATGGACATGGCTGAGGTGGCGGTGGCCTTCAAGGATCGCGGGGTCGTGGCGTTCGATCTTGCCGGGGGCGAGCGAGGGAACCCCGCGCACGAGCACGCGAAGGCGTTCGAATACGCGCGGCACCACAACCTCGCGGTCACCGTGCATGCGGGCGAGGGCGACGGGGCGCACTCCATTCACGAAGCGGTGCATCAGTGCGGCGCCAACCGTATCGGGCACGGCACGCGCCTCCGCGAGGATGCCGCGCTGGAGGCGTATCTGGTGAATCGCCGCATCGCACTCGAGGTGTGCCCCACCAGTAACATACAGACGCGCGTGGTGGACACCTTTGGCGAGCATCCCATCGAACGCTATCGCCGGCTCGGTGTCCTCGTCACGGTCAACACCGACAACACGATGATGAGCGGGGTGACGCTCACCGACGAATTCGTCGCCTGCGCCGAACATCTGGGCTGGGATTTCGCGACGTTGAGCCAGGTCGCGCTCAACGGATTCGAGGCGGCATTCCTCCCCTACGCGGCGCGCATGGCTTTGCGCGAGGCGGCCGCGCGCGATCTGGCGCAGGCGGCGGGTGATGTGCCCCCGATGTATCTCCCGGACGAGGAGGCCGCGTGAGCGCGGCGCAGGATCGCACCACGGGCACGACCGGCGTGTCCGCCGCCATGACGGCCGCCGCCTACATCCGTGAGCGTGTGGGAGCAGCATGGAGTAACCCGGTCGCTGGCATCGTGCTCGGGTCGGGATTGGGCGGGCTTGCCGATCGACTCGAGCAGGTGGTGCGCATCCCGTTTTCAGAGGTGCCGGGCTTTCCCACCGCCACCGTGGCGGGGCACGCCGGCCAACTGCTGTATGGTCTGCTCGGCGGGCGGCCGGTGGTCATGCTGGCCGGCCGCTTCCACATGTACGAAGGGCATGACGCGCCACTCGCGGCCTTCCCCGTGCGGGTGCTGCACGCACTCGGCGCGCCCACGTACATCGCGAGCAACGCCGCCGGTGGTGTGCGCCGCACGTTTGTGCCGGGTGATCTCATGCTCATCGCGGATCACATCAACCTGATGTTCCGCAATCCGCTCATCGGCCCCATCGAATCAGGCGACGAGCGATTCCCGGACATGTCCGACCCGTACGACCCCGCCTTGCGGGCGCTCATGCGCGAGGCCGCCGCTGCCGTGAACGTGCCGCTGCAGGACGGCGTGTACTGCGGCCTGTTGGGCCCCACCTACGAAACGCCGGCGGAAGTGCGCATGCTCGAGCGCCTCGGCGCCGACGCCGTGGGCATGTCCACCGTGCCGGAAGTGATCATGGCGCGGGCTATCGGGATGCGGGCCGTGGCCGTCTCATGCATCACCAACAAGGCCGCCGGCCTCTCGGTGGAGAAACTCAATCACCAGGAAGTCATGGACGCCGGCAAGGCCGTGGCCGGACGCTTTGAGGCCCTGATCATCGAGTTCGTGCGGCGCCTGTAGGTCGCCGCACGCCGATGTCAGCGTCGTGCCGGGGCGGCGCTGCGCGGCAGACTCGCCAGCCGGGCCTTGAAGTTCTGGTAGCTGCGCGTGTCGCGCGTGAGTGATCGGATCACGACCGGATCGAGCTTGGTGATCTCCTCTTCGGTCGTGCGGATGCGGCTCTCCTCCACCGGGTGCGACGCGAACCACGCTTCGACGCCGCTGGGATTGCGCTCGCGCTCGCGAAGCAGAATGCGGAACATGCTGGGCATGCCGCGCGGGTCGATCCCCGAGCGGGTCACGTACAGCACGCCGAAGCGGTCGGCCTCGGATTCGTCGTCGCGGCTGAACTTGGCGAACCCGGCCTGGGCGAGCACCGAGAGGCCCGTGCCGGCCACGCCCTGACAGACCGACGGGGCGAGAATGCACCCCACGTTGAGTCCGACGTTGGCCCGCTGCGCGGCGGCCATCTGCTTCATGCTGTGCCGCTGCGTCACATGGGCGATCTCGTGGCCAATCACCCCGGCGAGTTCTGACATGTTGGTGGTGCGCTCGATGAGACCGCGGTTCACGTAGATATGGCCGCCGGGCACCGCGAAGGCGTTGATCTCGCTCTGGTCCACCACGTTGAAGCGCCACGTGAGGCTGCGGTCGTCCACCACGCGCGCGATCGAGTCGCCGAGCACGTTGATGTAGCGTACGACTTCCGGGTCACGCACCATCGGCAACTGCTGCTCGATCTGTTGCGCATACTGGTTGCCCATGTCCACTTCCTGCTGGGTGCCGGGCACACAGGACGCCAATCCCATGAGCGCACCCACCGCGAGACCGCGCCCCAAATGGCGGGCCACGCCGCGCGCTGTACCCCGAATCACGCTCCCGCCTTTCCCCTGTCGCGCCATATTCTCTCCAAAGCCTCCGGGGCCAGTCGCCCGGCGCCGGTCGTTCGGCTATCGTTTCGCCAGCCGTGCTGCCCGGGACCGGGCGCGCACTCCCTCCCTTGTACCCGCGAATCCCGCGAGTTGCCCTGAATCCGGTGAAGCTACTCACACTCGCCCGTGACCTGCAGCGGCGCAAAGCCCGCGAGCGCCAGCACCGCTTCGTCGCCGAAGGGGTGCGTACGGTCGAGTCGCTGCTCGCCTCTCCACTGGACGTCACGGGGCTTCTCGCCACCGACGTACTCCGTACTGACGCGCGCGGGGAACGCTTGCTCGCCACGGCGGAGCAGCGGGGGGTGCCGGTGAACATGGTGACCGAACAGGAACTCGACAGCGCCGCCGATACCGATACGCCGCAGGGGGTGCTCGCGGTGGCGGTCATCCCGAGTGCGTCGCTGATGCCACCGGCCGGCTCGGCACGGTACCTCGTGCTCGACGCCCTCCAGGATCCGGGGAACGTGGGGACCGTGGTGCGTACGGCCGCCGCGCTTGGTGTGTCGGCGACCATCGCCCTGCCGGGGACGGTGGACTTCTGGAACGCCAAGGTTGTCCGCAGCAGCATGGGCGCGCTCTTCCAGCATCCCGTTCACTCGCTCGCGTGGGAGGAGTTGGCCGGTTTCTTCGAGGCCAACCATGTGGCCCTGTGGGCCACCGACATGGACGGGGAGTCGCTCCCCACGGTTGATCCGCTGGGGCTGCCGGAGCGGCTGGCCGTCGTGGTGAGCAACGAAGGCGCGGGGCTGTCGGCGCATGTGGCTGGAGCGGTCCAGCGCACCGTGAGCATTCCCATGGCCGAGGGGGTGGAGTCGCTCAATGTGGCCGTGGCGGCGGGAATCGTGCTCTATGCCCTCCGCGTAGCGCCTGCCATTGCGCCCCCCGTGGCGTCTGCCGTGGCTCAGTCGTCCTGACGACATGCAAGACATGTCAGGGAACCTGCCGATCGGTACCAAGGGCCTCGAGAGCATCCAGTACACTGGCCCGCTCACCAGCGGGCTGATCGGGCATCTTACGATGGCCGAGCTGCTGATGGTGCTGATCCCCGTGTTCATCGTGGGGGCCTCGTTCGGCTCGTTCCTCAATGTGTGTATCGCCCGCTGGCCGCTCGACCTGAGTGTGGTGTCGCCGCGCTCACGCTGCCCGCGCTGCGAACGCCCCATCAAATCGTACGAGAACATCCCGGTCCTCAGCTGGCTCATCCTGCGCGGTAAGTGCGCCGGCTGCGCGCTGCCCATTTCGCTGCAGTATCCGCTGGTGGAAGTGCTCGTGGGCCTCGGGTGGGTCGTTGCCTTCTCCTTCCTCGGCTTCACTTTCGAGGCCGTGCGCGTGGCGGCCTTCGCCACGCTGCTCTTCGGCATCGGTGTCACCGATGCGAAGCATTACCTCATCCCCGACGGCTTCACCGTGTCGGGGCTGATCATGGTCATGCTGTTCGCCATCGTGAATGTGTTCCTCGATGAGCCATCGCACTTCGTTACCCCGTGGCCGGCCATCCTCGGTGCCTGCGTGGGGGCCGGGGGCATCACGATCATCGGTTGGCTCGCCGAAGTGATCATCAAAAAGGAAGCCATGGGCTTCGGCGACACGACGCTCATGGCGGTGGTCGGCGCGGCCGTGGGGGCCGAGCGGTCGCTGCTCACCATAGTGATGGGGGCGTTCGTGGGGTCGGTGACCTTCCTCCTCATCGTGGGGCCGATCGTGAAGATCCGCGCCAGCAAGCGGGGCGAGGAGTTCGCCTTCCCCGATGTCCCCTTTGGTGTGTTCCTTGCGCCCGCCGCGCTGCTCACCTTGCTTTGGGGTGATGCGCTGATTCGCTGGTATATCGAGCGCGCGTTTTCCGCCTGATCCTGCCCAACATGCTCACTTCTCGTACGCCGCGGCTCCGCACCGCGGCGCTCGCCGTATGCGCCGGTGCCGGCCTCGTCGCTGCCTGTGGTGACAAACCCAAGGCTGGTGAGGGCCCCTTCGCCGATCTGGTGGCCGAGGTGGTGCCGAAGATCGAGCGGGAGATGGGGCTGCCCTTCAAGACGCCCCCCAAGCTCGAAACGCGGTCGCGCGACGAAGTCGCCGTGTTCGTGCGCAAGCAGCTCGAGAGTGAGCGCGGAAAGCAGCAGGTGGCGGGGCAGGAGGCCGTCTACAAGCTGCTCGGGCTCATCCCCGACACCATGAATCTCGGTGGGCTGCTGCAGCGTCTGCTCGAGGAGCAGATCGTTGGCTACTACGATCCCGCCACCAAGGTGCTCTATGTGGTGGACGGTGCCCCGGAGGCGCTGCTCAACCAGACGGTGTCGCATGAGCTTGTGCATGCGCTGCAGGACCAGTACATCCGCGTCGACTCCATCCAGGCGCAAACGGACGACGGAGACCGGCAAGTCGCGGCCCAGGCCGTGCTCGAGGGGCAGGCGGTGTTCATGCAGCTCCGCATCGACGCCAATGCCGGTCCGATGCTCAAGATGCCGGGCGGATGGGATCGCATCCGCGACATGATTCGCGACGGCTCGGTGGGTATGCCCGTGTTCGCGTCGGCTCCGCGCGCGGTGCGCGAAGGGCTGCTGTTCCCGTACCTCGGCGGCGCCGACTTCGTGCGGCGCTTCATCAATGCGCGCCCCGAGAAGGAACTGCTCACCGATCTGCCGGTGAGCACCAAGCAGATCCTCAACGACTCGGCGTATTTCAGTGGCGGCGCCGCCACGCGCGACATGCCGACGACGGTGACGCTGCCCGCGCCGAAGACCGGCTCGGTGTTCTACAGCAACACCTTCGGCGAATTCGAAACACGCCTCGCACTGGTGCAGTACCTGCGCAACGATGAGTTGGCGCGCCGGGCGGCTATCGGCGTCGACGGCGATCGCTATGCCGTGATCAAGCTGCCGCAGGGCAACGCGCTCGTGTGGGCCTCGGTGTGGGATTCGCCGGTGGACGCGGCCGATTTCCTCGATGCGATGGGTGATGCCGCCCGCCGTCGCTACGAGCTCGGCAAGCAGGATGTCCCGGCCGGCAGCACCACCCGCCGGTACGATGCGCCGGCCACGCCCAAGCGCGCGGCCCGGACGGTCACCATCAGTTTGGAACAGGTGGGCGGGAAACCCGTAGTGATCTACATGGATCTCCCTGCAGGGGCGTCTGCTCCCATCGATCCCGCGCGCATCACGGTCGACAGCCCGGCCGCCGGCAAAACCAGCGGCCGCTGACACCCGATGCCGGGCGGTCGTGACCTGGCCGAGAGGTGTTCATGACGGTACCCACTACTCCCGACTCGTCCGCCGCCGCGGCGTCGCTACTGGGCCCCTCGCCCGATGCGACACTGCCGGCGGCG
>Ga0164292_10005037_pt1 | contig 10802 bp, 12 predicted proteins | sample GEODES117metaG_FD_111486 | JGI IMG/M metagenome (GOLD analysis project Ga0164292, IMG submission 111486) | Eutrophic lake water microbial communities from Lake Mendota, Wisconsin, USA - GEODES117 metaG | ecosystem: Environmental > Aquatic > Freshwater > Lake | place: USA: Lake Mendota... | reverse complement strand
CCCAACTGGTGGGCCATGGTCTGCATGCCGTAGCAGATGCCCAGCACCGGCACACCCAGCTCAAACACCGCCTGAGGTGCCTTGTCGGTGGTTTCTTCGTAAACGCTGGCATGGCTGCCGGAGAGGATGACGCCCTTCAACTTGCCGTCGGCGGCGTACTGGCGCACCCACTCATCACTCACGTCGCAGGGGTGGACCTCAGAGTACACATGGGCCTCGCGCACGCGGCGGGCGATCAGCTGGGTGACCTGGCTGCCGAAGTCGAGGATGAGAATCTTGTCGTGTTGCATATCAGTGGCCCCAAGCCTTGAGCGCCTGGGCGGGAGTAATAATCAAAAAGCACATGTGGCGCAAGGCAGGGTCGTTCAGTCCCAGCAGGTCCCGGTCCCCTGTCACGAGGTCGACCGCTTCCCCTGCCTGCGCCAATTCAAGAAACATGTCATCAAACGGGTCGCGGCAGCGGGGAACACGCTGGATCTGACTGAGACGCTCCTCGGGCTTCACCACGCAGGCGTAGGGAAGGTACTCCGAGAGCAAATCCTCCCGGTCTTCTTGAGACAAGCGGAATTTCGGGTAGGCCAGCACCCGCACCAGCTCCATCGTGGTTTTCGCAGACACCAGGGGCTGCACCAAACGCTGTTGCCAAAAGCGCCGGATCTGACTCGCCTCGCCTTGCCTGAACAGCAAGGCCGAAACGACGACGTTGGTATCGAGGACAACGCGCCGCAGCCCAGAGTCAGTCACGACGGGCCCACTGGACGGCGTCTTGGATGTCTTGCTCGGTGAGATTCAATTCCGCCAGTTTGTTGCGCAGGGCATCGGCCTTACTGATCCGAACCGGCGTCAGCACGATACGTCCCTGGACAACTTCGATGTCGAAGTACTCGGCCGCAGCCACGCTTGACACGACCGCCTTGGGCAGGGTGATCTGGTTCTTGGAGGTCATCTTGGCCAGCATGGGATCTCCCTTAAGTAAGGATTCCTTACTTTACAACATCCCGGAATCAGTCCGCCCGGTAGTTGGGCGCTTCCTTGGTGATCTGCACGTCGTGCACATGGCTCTCGCGCATGCCCGCGGCGGTGATCTGCACGAACTCGGCCTCATTGCGCATTTGCTCGATGGTGGCGCAGCCGCAGTAGCCCATGGACGCGCGCACGCCACCGGCCAACTGGTAGACGATGGAGACCATCGAACCCTTGTAAGGTACCCGGCCCTCGATGCCCTCAGGCACCAGTTTTTCGGCGTTGGGGTTGCTGGTGGACGCTTCCTGGAAGTAGCGGTCCGCACTGCCCTGCTGCATGGCGCCGATGGAGCCCATGCCGCGATAGCTCTTGTAGCTGCGGCCCTGGTACAGCACGATCTCGCCCGGCGCCTCTTCAGTGCCTGCGAACATGCCGCCCATCATCACGGTGCTGGCGCCTGCAGCAATGGCCTTGGCGATGTCGCCGGAGTAGCGCACGCCACCGTCGGCAATCAGCGGAACACCGGTGCCAGCTAGGGCTTGGCAGACGTTGTCAATGGCGGTGATCTGGGGCACACCCACCCCCGCCACGATACGAGTGGTACAGATGGAGCCCGGGCCAATGCCCACCTTCACGCCGTCGGCACCCGCCTCCACCAAGGCCAGCGCCGCGGCGCCCGTGGCGATGTTGCCGCCGATCACGTCGACCTGCGGGTAGTTCTGCTTGACCCAGCGCACGCGTTCGATCACGCCCTTGCTGTGGCCATGCGCGGTGTCCACCACGATCACGTCGACGCCGGCCTTGACCAGTGCCTCGACGCGCTCCTCGGTACCCACGCCCACGCCCACCGCTGCCCCCACCCGCAGGCGGCCGGCGCTGTCGCGGGCCGCATTGGGAAAGCTGGTCTGCTTGGTGATGTCCTTGACGGTGATCAGGCCCTTGAGTTCGAAGGCGTCGTTGACCACCAAGATACGCTCGAGCTTGTGCTTGTTGAGCAGCGACTTGGCCTGTTCGGGGCTGGTGCTGTCCTTGTCCTTGACGGTGATCAGGCGCTCGCGCGGGGTCATGATCTGGCTGATCGGCACTTCGTAGCGGGTCTCAAAGCGCAGGTCACGGCCACTGACAATGCCGACCACCTTGCCGCCATCGACCACCGGGAAACCGGAGATGCCTAATTGCTCGGACAGTGCCATCACCTCGCGCACCGTGTGGGTGGGGGTGATCACCACCGGGTCACGCAGCACGCCAGACTCGTAGCGCTTGACGCGCGACACTTCGGCCGCCTGCTGCTGCGGGGTGAGGTTCTTGTGGACGATGCCGATGCCGCCCTCCTGCGCGATGGCGATGGCCAGACGGCTCTCAGTCACCGTATCCATGGCCGCGGACACCAGGGGCAGATTCAGGGCGATGTTGCGGGTCAGCCGCGTGGCCAGGGAGGTGTCCTTGGGCAGGACCTCGGAGAAGGCGGGCACCAGCAACACATCGTCGAAGGTGAGCGCTTTGCCAAGTAGGCGCATGGGTGGGAGCTCCAAAAGACGAATTGTACCCAGGGGGTTTCCCTGCCCCACTCGCCAAGCGGTACTGCCCGACATGTTCCAGCCGACCTGTTCAATCATCGGCGGCCTTGGGATGGCCCCTGCCGGGGCCAGGGCGCTACACTGCGACCCATGGCGCCCATACATACTTTTCGACTAGTCTGCCTGGCAGGCGCGCTCCTCAGTGGGGTGCCCCTCAGCCTGGCGCAGCCCACGCCCTCCTCCGGCACCAGCAGCGCCTCTGGCGCTGCCTGGGTGTGGACCGACGCCAATGGGCGGCGCGTCTTCAGCGATCGGCCGCCACCGGCCGACGTGCCTGACCGGCGCATCCTGCGCCAACCCTCCGCCGCCTGGCCCGACGCCCTGCCCCGGGTCGACGCGCTGGCCGTGCCACAGAGCCCTGCGTCGGCCCCCGCCACACTCCCTGCAGGGCCCGGATCCACCGCACAGCGGCCCGCCAGCCCGCCCCAGTCTGCAGCTTCGGCACGGCTTCTGGCCGAGCGCGCCGAGCAGACCGAACGAGACCGGGCGACAGCGCTGCGGGCAGAGAACTGCCGCCGGGCCCGAGGCGCGCTGGCGACGCTGGATTCCGGGATACGCCTCGCCACCACCAACGACAAGGGCGAACGCGAGATTCTGGGCGAGGCCGCCCGCGCCGCCGAGGCCCGGCGTTTGCGCGAGATCATGGCAAGTGATTGCGCGGCACCCTGAGCAGGCAGGTGCAGGCCGCAACCCCTTCAGACTTTTCCGTCTCCGTTTTTTCCGTCTCCCTTGCGGCGCCTGGCAAAGAGGCCAGCCGCACGGGAACCCTGCTGTGTGAAGCGCTCGCGCCGTGCCACCTTCGGGTCCACACGCAAGGCGCGCAGCACCTCGACCCGGTCCTGGTCACGCAGTGGGTGGCCAGGCGCCTGGGCCCTCCCCCACACCGCCACCGTCAACTCGCCCTTCACCAGTGCCTCGTCCGCGTCCGGGAACTCGGCGTGCAGGCCAGACGCCAGCAGCGCCATGGCCAGCGTGGCACTGTCGGCCAACTCCAGCGACCACTCCCGTGTCAGCCGCGGCGCTGGGCTGTAGACCACGGTCACTCGCATAAGCAAGCGGCGTCTACCGCGCCATCTGCGCCATCTGCGCTATGTGCGCCTTCTGCGGCTACTGCGGCTACTGCGACTCGGAACTCAGCCCCCATAGACCTGCTCCGCCCGCTTCACGAAGGCATCGACCAGGCTGCCGGCAATCTTGTCGAACACCGGCCCCACCAGGCCCGCCAGTGTGGCGCTGCGAAAGGCGTAGTCCAGCGAGAGCTCTACCTTGCAGGCGCGCTCACCGGCTGCGCCCACGGGAGTGAAGCGCCAGTGGCCCGCCAGATGCGAGAACGGTCCGTCCACCAAGGCCAGGTCAATCTGGCGCCCAGGCACATGGCTGTTGCGGGTGGTGAAGGTCTGCCGGATGCCGGCGAAGGCAATGCCCACCTGTGCCTGCATGCCAGCCTCATCCTCCTCCAACACGCGGGTGGTGTCACACCAAGGCAGAAACTGCGGATACACGGCCACGTCCCGAACCAGCGCGAACATCTCCTCGGCGCTGTACCAGATCAGGACGGATTTGTGGACGGTTTTCATGGACAATCGTGGGGCCTGCCGCGCGCCCTTGCAGGGTCCCGGGCGGCCCGCGAGCCGTCTCCGGCAACTCCCGCCATTGCGCGGGTCAGGCATCGATTGTATTGAGCCGGACCGGCCCCTCCCTCCATCCCATGTCCAAGAAGCCCGAAGCCCCCGCGCGCATTGCCGACAACAAGAAAGCGGCCTTCAACTACTTCTTCGAAGAGAGGTACGAGGCCGGCATGGTGCTGCAGGGGTGGGAGGTGAAGGCCTTGCGTGAGGGCAAGGTGCAGTTGACCGACGGCTACGTGGTCATCAAGCAGGGCGAGCTGTTCCTGATCGGTTGCCAGATCAACCCACTCAAGACCGCGTCGACCCATGTGACGCCAGACTCGGTGCGCACCAAGAAGCTCTTGCTGCACAAGGATGAAATCCGCCGTCTGATCGGCAAGGTCGAGCAAAAAGGCTACACCCTGGTGCCGCTCAACCTGCACTGGAAGGCAGGCCGCGCCAAGTGCGAGATTGCGTTGGCCAAAGGCAAGGGTGAGCACGACAAGCGCGCCACGATCGCCGATCGTGAGGGCAAGCGCGAGGTCGAGCGGGCGATGAAGCAGCGCAATCGCTGAGGGCCTTTTTCAGGCGGCCTCGATCAGGCGAGGTCCCGCAGCGGATGCGCCCAGGCCGGCCAGGGACTCTCGAAGAACGGCTCGACCATCTCGGGTGTGACATCTTCGATGCGCGCAGGGTTCCACTTGGGGCTGTGGTCCTTGTCGACCGCCAGGGCACGAATCCCCTCCACTGTTTCGCTCGCGGCGCCGCTGCGGGCCAGGTGTTCGGTATGGAAGCAATGGCGCACCATGTCGCGTTCCATGCGCAGGTCTTGCGCCAGGCTCATGCTGCGGGCGCGCCGGATCTGGGCCAGCACCACGTGCAGCATCATCGGCGAGCGCTGGCGCAGCGCGGCCAGGGTTTGTGCGGCCCAGGCGTCGCCCGCTGCGGCCTCGGAGGCCAGGGCCTGGGCTATCTCCGGCACCGTCGGCAAACCGAAGACGCGGTCGATCGAAGCCCGCGCGGCGGGGAGTACCGTTCCCGCCGCTAAGGCCGCAGCGGACCCAGCAGACGCTACCGACGCTACCAAAGTGTCGGCAGCAGCGGTCGTTGCGGGCAGTGTGTGCAAGGCAGCGGTGTCACCATCGGCCATTCGCTCCCACAGCGCCGGCAACTCGGTACTGGCCACCACCGTATCGGCCAGGCCCGCGTCACGGGCGTCCGATCCCCCGATCACCTGCCCGGTGAGCGCGAGGTACTCGCCGACATGGCCGGGGCAACGCGCCAGGAACCAACCACCGCCCACATCGGGAAAGAGCCCGATGTGGGTTTCGGGCATGGCCATCTTCGTGCGCTCGGTCACCACCCGCAGCGACTGCGCCGCGCCGTGGCCGGCGATGCCCATGCCGCCACCCATCACGATGCCATCCATCAACACCACATAGGGCTTGGGATAGCGGTGCACCAGGTGGTTGAGGGCGTATTCCTCGGTGAAAAAGTCCTCCAGCCGCGGATCGCCAGCCAGCGCCGCCTGGTGGAAAAAGCGGATGTCGCCGCCCGCACAAAAGGCGCCAAACGGCCCTTCCCGGCCCATGCCGCGCAGGGCCACGGCGTTGATCTTGTCGTCGTCGGCCCAGTCACGAAGCGTCGCGGTCAGGGCGCGCACCATCGCCAGAGACAGGGCATTGAGCGCCTTCGGCCGGTTGAGGGTGATGAGGCCAAAGCGGCCGCGCCGCTCGGTCAGTATGTCGGGGTGAGAGGGGCTCATCGCGCTTGTCTCCATCCAAGAATCTCATTGCCTAGCAAGGCCGCCAGCACCAGCAACCCGCCCACCAGCACACGGGCCTCGGGCACTTCCCCCGCACCCACCCACGCCAGCAAGATGCCAAACACCACCTCGAGCAATGCCAGCAGTGACAACTCTGGCGCGCTCAGGACACGGGCACACAGCACGGCGCCCACGCAAGGAATGGCCAGTTGGAACAAGCCCAAAAATGCCAGCAGGCTCAGGTCATGGGCCGTTGCCTGAAAAGGCAGCGCCAACGGCAGCATCGCCAGGCAGGACACCAGGGCGCCCACGGCCACCGCCGGTACCAGGTCGACCTGCTCACCGCGGGCTTGGGCGCGCTGGTTCAGCGTCCAGTTGGTAGCGCCTGCGACGGGCACCGCAAAGGCGACCGCGATCCCCAGCCACCCCGCCGGGCCAACCTGTCCGATCTGGCTGCCGTAGATCCAGGCAATGGCGCCTCCGGCCACCGCAATGGCAACCCAGGTTCGCAGCGCAATGCGATGGCGCAGAAAGATCCGCGCGCCCAGCGCCGTGAGCAGCGGGCCGATGGACATGGTCACCAGCACATGGGCCACCGTGGTCAAGGTCATCGCCAACATGAAGGCGGTGAACATCACGCTCCAGCACAGGCCCGAGACCCACAGGGCTTTTGGCGCATGCCGCAGGCGCGCAAACACGCCAGGGCCCCGCAGCAGGGGCAAGATCACTGCCAGCGATACCAGGGTGAATAAGCTACGCCAGAAGGTCACCTCGAAGCGGGCCGCCTGCTCGAGGTGACGGGTGACGACGCCGGCGGTGGACCACAGCAGGGTCACCCCCACCATCGCCAGCACGGCACGTCCATGGGTAAGCCGCATCAAGGCGCCCCGCTACTGGATTACGCGGCTTCGCGGGACGCGCGCTTGCGGTCGTGTTCCTTGAGGTAACGCTTGCGCAGGCGCACGCTCTTGGGCGTGATTTCGACCAGCTCGTCGTCCTCGATGAACTCGACGCCGTACTCCAGGGTCAGCTCGATCGGGGGTGTGATCTTGATCGCGTCTTCCTTGCCGGAAACGCGGAAGTTGGTCAGCTGCTTGGTGCGAGTGGCGTTGACCACCAAGTCGTTGTCACGGCTGTGGATGCCGACGATCATGCCCTCGTACACCGGGTCGTTGGCCCGGACGAACATGCGACCGCGATCATCGAGCTTGCCCAGGGCGTAGGTGAAGATTTCGCCGTCGTCCATGGAGATCAGCACGCCGTTCTTACGGCCGCCGATGTCGCCCTTGTGCGGCTCGTAGCCGTCAAAGATGTTGGAGATGAGGCCAGAGCCACGGGTCAGGTTCAAGAACTCGTTCGAGAAGCCAATGAGGCCACGCGCCGGAATGCGGTACTCGAGGCGCACGCGGCCACGCCCATCGGGCTCCATGTTCACCAGCTCGCCCTTGCGCTCGCCCAAGGCCTGCATGACGCCGCCCTGATGTTGTTCTTCAATGTCGGCTGTCACCAGCTCGATCGGCTCGTGACGCTCGCCGTCGACCATGCGAAAGACCACGCGCGGCTTGGACACGGCCATCTCATAGCCTTCACGGCGCATGTTTTCCAGCAAGATGGTCAGGTGTAGTTCGCCTCGGCCCATCACTTCGAACACGCCCTCCTCCTTGGTCTCAGACACGCGCAGCGCCACGTTGTGCTGGAGTTCCTTTTGCAGGCGGTCCCAGAGTTGGCGGCTGGTGACGTACTTGCCCTCACGGCCAGCCAGCGGGCTGGTGTTGACGCAGAAGTTCATGGTCAGGGTGGGCTCGTCGACCTTGAGCATCGGCAGCGGCGCCGGGTTGGCGGGCTCCGTGATGGTGACGCCGATGCCTACTTCGTCGATGCCGTTGATCAGGACAATGTGGCCGGGACCAGCCTCGGTCACCTGCACGCGATCCAGGCCCTGGAAGGTCAACACCTGGTTAATGCGGCCCTTGACCGCCTTGCCGTCCGGGCCTTCCATGACCAGAACGTCCATCGAGGGCTTGATCGTGCCCTGGCTGATGCGGCCCACACCGATGCGGCCCACGAAGGTGGAAAAGTCGAGCGCAGAGATCTGCAATTGCAGCGGCGCCGAGGCATCACCCGAGTTGGCGGGAACGTGCTTGAGGATGGTGTCGAACAGGGCCGACATGTCGGGACCCCACTGCTCGCCGGGCGCCCCTTCGGTCATCGAGGACCAGCCATTGATGCCCGAGGCATAGACCACCGGGAAATCAAGCTGTTCGTCGGTGGCGCCGAGCTTGTCGAACAGGTCAAAAGCGGCGTTGATCACCTTGTCGGGGTTGGCGCCGGGCTTGTCGACCTTGTTCACCACCAGAATGGGGCGCAGGCCCAGGGCCAGCGCCTTTTTGGTCACGAATCGGGTCTGGGGCATGGGGCCCTCTTGGGCGTCGATCAGCAACACCACGCCGTCGACCATGGACAGGGCCCGCTCGACCTCGCCGCCGAAGTCCGCGTGGCCGGGGGTGTCGACGATGTTGATGTGGGTGCCCTGCCAGCTCACCGCGCAGTTTTTGGCCAGGATGGTGATGCCGCGCTCGCGCTCGATGGCGTTGTTGTCCATCACCGTGTCGACCACCTTCTCGTGGTCGGCAAAGGTGCCCGACTGCCGCAGCAGTTGGTCGACCATGGTGGTCTTGCCATGGTCCACGTGGGCGATGATGGCGATGTTGCGAATGGGAGTGCTCATGGGATGGTTACCTCTTGGGATGCTCTGGATTCCAGGATTTGCTGTATTTCGATGGGGCTCAGCAGACGCCCCGGGATCAATTCACCGGCTTTGACATGCGCCGTGCCCAGGAGGGCCGGCGGCGCGTCGCCGAACACCGCCACGGCACTGGCATCTGGCCACGCACCGCGCCGGCGCAGGCCGGAAAGAAAACGACCCGCATCATCTGTGCCGAGCGTGACGCGGGTATGTCCGGCCAACAGGGCCTCGGGCGGCAGCAGTTGCGCGAGGCGCTCGCCCTCGGGCAGGGCCTCCAGGGCTTCGAGCGTGATCGCGTCCTGCACCGACAAGCCGCCGGTGTCGGTTCGGCGCAATGCAGACAGGTGCGCGCCCCAACCGAGGGCGGCGCCAATGTCCTCACCGAGGGTGCGGATGTAGGTCCCCTTGCTCACCGTGGCCCGAATGTGCAAGGTCGGGTGCCCGGTGGGCGCGGGCGCATGCGGGGTGATGGTCAGGGCGTGGATGGTGACCTCACGCGGCTCGCGCTCGACCTCCTCCCCTGCCCTGGCGTATTCGTACAGTGCCTTGCCGTCCTTCTTGAGGGCGCTGTGCATCGGCGGCACCTGGCGAATGGGGCCGGTGAACTGCGCCTGAACCACCGCCAGTTCCGCCGCGGTGGGCAGGGAAACAGCCCGTGGATCCAGCGACTCGATCACCTCGCCCTCGGCGTCACCGCTGGCGGTGCGAACGCCCAGCACCGCCACCGCTTCGTAGGTTTTGTCGGCCTCCAACTGGAGCCCGCTGAATTTGGTGGCCGCGCCGAAACACAGGGGCAAGGCCCCGGTGGCCAGCGGATCCAGCGTGCCGGTATGGCCGGCTTTTTCCGCCCGCAGCAGCCATTTGGCCTTTTGCAGTGCGTTATTGCTGGAAATACCGCGTGATTTGTCGAGTACCAGCACCCCATGCACGGGGCGCCTCACGACCCGTGCTCGTGGTGCGTTCATGCTCAGGTCTCGGTGTCCTTGGAACGGGAGGCCACCGCTCGGGCGATCAGCGCGTTCATGTCGGCCGCGCGCTCGGGCGTGCGGTCATAGACGAAGTGCAGCGTCGGCACCGTGTGGATATGCAGGCGCTTGAACAGCCCACTGCGCAAAAAGCCGGCGGCCTGGTTGAGACCCTGCGCCGTTTCCTCGACATCGCCATTGAGCACGCTGAAGAAAACCTTGGCGTGGGCGTAGTCTGGCGTGAGCTCGATGCCCTGGATGGTGACCATGCCCACGCGCGGGTCCTTCAATTCGCGGGCGATCAGGTCCGCCAGATCGCGCTGGATCTGGTCCGCTACCTTGAAGTTACGGTTCGGAGCTGCTTTTTTGGGCATCGCGCGGAACGGGGGGACAGCGCGCGCCTTACAGCGTCCGCGCGATCTCCTTGACCTCGTAGAACTCGAGTTGATCGCCTTCTTTGATGTCGTTGTAGTTGCGCAGCTTGATACCGCACTCGAAGCCTTCCTTGACTTCGCGCACGTCGTCCTTGAGCCGGCGAACTGACTCAATGTCGCCGCTGTAGACCACCACGTTGTCCCGCAGCAGGCGGAACTTGCAACCACGGGTGACCTGGCCGGAGGTGATGTAGGAGCCTGCCACGGTACCGATCTTGGAAGCCACGAACACGGTGCGGATCTCGGCGGTACCCAGCGCTTCTTCACGTTGCTCGGGGGCCAGCATGCCGGACATGGCGACCTTCAACTCGTCGACCGCGTCGTAGATGATGCTGTAGTAGCGCAGATCCACGCCGTTGCCCTCGGCCAGCTTCCGGGCGCCAGAATCAGCGCGCACATTGAAGCCGATGATCACTGCCTTGGAAGCAATGGCCAGGTTGACGTCGGACTCGCTGATTCCACCGACACCGGTGTAGACCATTTGCACCTTGACCTCATCGGTCGAGAGCTTGAGCAGCGAGGTGGCCAGGGCCTCCTGCGAGCCTTGCACGTCGGCCTTGATGATGATCGGCAGCGTCTTGACCTCGCCGGCGCCAATGTCGGCAAACATGTTCTCCAGCTTGGCCGCTTGCAGCTTGGCCAGCTTGGTGTTGCGGAACTTGCCAGCACGGTAGGTGGCGATTTCGCGGGCACGCCGCTCGTCACCCAGAACCATGAACTCGTCACCCGCCTGCGGCACTTCGGT
>Ga0164292_10005035_pt1 | contig 10805 bp, 11 predicted proteins | sample GEODES117metaG_FD_111486 | JGI IMG/M metagenome (GOLD analysis project Ga0164292, IMG submission 111486) | Eutrophic lake water microbial communities from Lake Mendota, Wisconsin, USA - GEODES117 metaG | ecosystem: Environmental > Aquatic > Freshwater > Lake | place: USA: Lake Mendota... | reverse complement strand
TCTCGACGGGCCCGGACGACCAGAACCACGAGCCCGACTGCGATGAGCCCCACCACAACGTACTGCAGGAAGTCGCCCCACGTGCCGGCCTTTTCCCATTGGTCCCCGAGGCCCCAACCGATGGCCACCCAGACGATGTTCCACACGAGAGAGCCGGCAGCGGTAAGCAATGTGAACTTGAGAAGCGGCATCTTCTCCGCGCCGGCGGGGATGCTCACGACGGAACGCACGACGGGGATCAGCCGCCCGAACAGCACGACCGCCGTGCCGTGACGCTCGAACCACACGAAGCCCTTGTGCACGTCCTTGCGCTTGAGGCCGACCACCTTGCCCACTGTGGCGAGAAACCGCTCGAGGCGCTCTTCGCTGAGCAGGCGCCCGATGCCGTACAGGAAATAGGCGCCCACCACCGAGCCCACTGTGGCAGCCAGAACAGCGCCGACGAAGCCGAAGCGACTCTCGCTCACGTTGAAACCGGTGAGGAGCAGGACCAACTCCGACGGAATGGGCGGGAAGACGTTTTCCAGGGCCACCAAGAGGGCGACTCCGATCAAGCCGATGGAGTCGATGAAATCTGCTGCCCAATCGATCACTTCGTCGACGCTACTTCACCCTCGGGACGAAGATCCGGATCGCCCTCGTGGGTCGTCACCTAACCTGCGACCCATGGCGACCGACGACGATCTGCACACCTCGCGTGGTCTTGTGGTCCCCCAAGAGGCCTTGCGCTGGACCTTTGCCCGCTCCGGCGGAGCCGGCGGTCAGAACGTCAACAAAGTGTCATCGAAGGTCTCGCTCTCGGTCGATCTCGCCGACATCCTCGGCCCCGAACGCCTTCGGCAACGACTCGCTCATCAGCTTCCCGACACCGTTCGTGTCTCCAGCCAGACCAGCCGCAGCCAGTGGCGCAATCGACAACTGTGCCTCGAACGACTCACCGAGATCCTCGACGCGGCCGCCGCGCCACCCCCTGCCCCTCGGCGCGCCTCCCGCCCCTCGAAGGGCGCCGTCGAACGTCGACTGACCAGCAAGAAACGTGACAGCGACAAGAAGAAATCCCGTTCTGGCCGCGACTGGCAGAATTGAGGACATGGAACACCTGCCACCCACCGGATGGGCAGACGTCGCCCGAAAGGACGACGTCGTACTCGTGCGACGCGACATCGAGCGCGTGGAAAAGCGTCTCAGCACCGTGATCACGGTCGGCATCGCTTTCGGACTGGCCCTGTTGGCCCTCCAGGTTCAGATCATGCTCAGCATCGCGAGCCTCTGAGACGACTCAGCGTTTCCAGCCGTCCTCTTTCATCCGCGATGTGAACTGGGTTCCCGGCGGGTCGATGGCCCACGGGGCTGCTTCACCCCATGTGTCGCCGAACACGAGGTCCGACATCGGTGCGCGACGCACGGGACCGTGCCCACCCTGTGGCTTGCCGAGGCTGATGGTGGCCATGATGGCCGCATTCTCGGGCAGCCCGAGAAACTCGACGAGTTCTTCGTTCACCGGACCATGGAAGGCCGTGAGCACTCCGCCGTAGCCGAGTGCTCGTGCGGCGAGAAGGATGTTCTGGCAGGCCGGATAGATGGAAGCCCCTTCGATGTGCATCGCAGCGCGGTAGCGCACGAGCACGGGAAGGATGAGCACCGGAACGTTCTCGAAGTTGTCGACGTATTCGTCCATGGCGGCAGCCATGCGAGCTTTCGGCGACGTGAGGTCGGCACCACTCCCCTGTTCGTAGCCGTCGTTCGTGCGCTTGCCGCCCCAGATGGCCCGCGCCCCCTTGGCCACGATCTGTTTCACCTGATCGGAGCGATCGGAGTCGGTGAAGACGAGAAACCGGAACGGCTGGCGGTTCGACCCACTCGGTGCACGCGTGGCGGCGAACATGATGTCGCGGAGCACGTCGTTCGGTACGGGGTCCGCCGTGTAACGACGAATGGCCCGCGTGGTGGCGAGCCCCTCGAGGAGGCCGACCGTGTCGGAAGCAAGCGGACGATTCGGGTCAGTCACAGATCATCACTCCGTCGTTCACGGGTCCTTCGAGGAACATCTTGCGGTCAGCCTTGTAGTTCTGCGGATTGACCCACGGCTCGCGATCGCCCTGACGCGGGAAGAGATGCATGACCCGTTTCATGTAGTTCGGTGTGAACTCGTCGATCCATGGTCGCTCGGGCATGCCCGTATCGGCGTCGCGCAGAGTGGGCGTGCAGCGAGTGGTGCCGGTGTCCGACATGTGGTTCAACAACCGGCACACGTACTGGCCCGTCAGGTCCGATCTCAGCGTCCACGAGGCATTGACGTAGCCGAACGAGGAAACGAGATTCGGCACGCCGGAGTACGCCATCCCCTTGTAGGTCCATGTCTTGGCGAAGTCGACCGGCTCGCCATCGACGGCGAACTCCATCTCACCCAAAGTGACGAGTTCGAGACCGGTAGCCGACACGATGATGTCGGCATCGAGGTGTTCGCCTGACCCGAGCACGATGCCGGTGGCGTCGAAGCGTTCGATCGAGTCGGTGGCGACACTTGCCTTGCCCTCTTTGATCGCCACGAAGAGATCGCTGTTCGGCACCAGACAGAGTCGTTGGTCCCACGGGTTGTACGTGGGAGTGAAGTGCTTCTCCACGTCGAACTCGGGGCCCAACTCCTCGCGGATCTTGCCGAGCAGATAGGACTTCACTTTCTCGGGCCGCACGCGCGTCTGGCGGTAGACCTGCTGTTGCATCGTGATGTTCTTCGCCCGCGTGACGCGGTACGCGAGCATCGGCGGAAGGACTCGACGCAATCGATTCGCCCACTTGTCGACATCGGGAGACGAGGCCACCCATGTCGGAGATCGCTGCAGCATCGTCACGTGAGCGGCGGTCTTGGCCATCGCCGGAACGAGGGTCACGGCGGTTGCTCCTGAGCCGATCACGACGACGCGCTTGCCCGCGTAGTCGAGATCCTCGGGCCACTGCTGTGGATGAACGATCAGCCCACCAAACGTCTCCTGGTCGGGGAAGTTGGGCCGGTGACCGTGTCGATAGCTGTAGTAGCCGGAGCACATGAACAGAAAGTTGCAGGTCAGGCTGACTTCTTCGCCCGTCGAGGCGCGCACTCCCCGCACCGTCCACATCGACGTCGACGACGACCACTCCGCGGAAGCGATCCGCGTTCCGAACCGGATGTGCCGGGCAATGTCGTGTTCGGCCACCGTCTCGCGGAGGTACTCCATGATCGAAGGCGCATCGGCGATGGCCTTCTCATGAGTCCACGGCTTGAACGAGTAGCCGAGCGTGTGCATGTCACTGTCGGAACGCACACCCGGATAGCGGAAGAGATCCCAGGTCCCTCCGATGTCGTCACGGGCTTCGAGAATCGTGAACGAACGGTGCGGACAATCGCGCTGGAGAAAGTAGGCGGCGCCGATTCCGGAGATGCCGGCACCGACCACCACGACGTCGAAATGCTCGAGAGGCACGACGTATGTCTAGTTCACGTGGGTTCCGGACCGACCCCCTACAACCACGGGGTTTCAAATCCCGACTGATATAGTCAGGATTCCATGTCAGTTCTGGTCTTTGCTCTCGTCGGTGCCTTTGCACAGTTGATCGACGGCACTCTCGGCATGGCTTTCGGCATCACCTCGAGCAGCCTTCTCGTCGTCTTTGGAGCCACGCCGGTGGCCGCGAGTGCTGCCGTGCACTTCGCCGAACTGGGCACAACCTTCGCCTCGGGCGCATCCCACTGGCGGGCCAAGAACGTCGACTGGCGCATCGTTGCCCGCCTCGGCCTCCCCGGGGCGGTCGGAGCGGGAATCGGTGCCACCGTGCTCTCTCGCTTCTCGCTGGCCGATGCGAAGGTCTGGATGGCCTGGCTCCTCGTGATTCTCGGGGTGGTCCTCCTCGTGCGCTTCGGTTTCGGCGTCCGGCTGGTTCCTGCCGTGTCCGGTCGCCCAACTTCGAAGCTGCTCGTCCCTCTTGGCCTCGTCGCCGGCTTCGTCGACACCTCCGGTGGCGGCGGATGGGGTCCAATCACCACTCCCACGTTGCTTTCCACCACCCATGCCGAGCCACGGATGGTGATCGGCACCGTCAGCGCATCGGAGTTCCTCGTTGCCGCGGCGGCAAGCCTTGGGTTTCTCGCCGGATCGGCCACCTCGGGACTCGACTGGGAAGTGGTGGCCGGCCTCCTTCTCGGTGGAGTGCTCATGGCACCATTCGCAGCGATGCTCGCCGGACGACTCCCCCACGCGCCATTCGGTGCGCTGATCGGCGGGGTGGTGATCATCACGAACACTCGCACGATCATGATGAGCAACGATCGCCCAGCCGGCTCGATCGCCCTCGTTCTGGTCCTCATCGGCCTGATCACCGTGTCCCTCGCCTACAAGGCATGGATCCGCGAGCATCGCGTCGGCGTCGAGCACTCGTTCTACGAAGAGCAGGACGGTGCCGCATGACCTTCAAGGCAGTCGTCTGGGACGTCGGCGGTGTCCTCACCATGCCGATGGTCGAAGCCATCCCCGAGGCGGCCCGCCGGGCACAGGTGAACATGGCCGAGCTTGCACCAAAACTGCTGGAGACCTTCATGCACGACGGCGACGGCGAGTCGGCACCGCACCGCCTCGAGCGCGGCGAGATCAGCCTCGACGACTACCTCGCCCTCATGGGCGAACTCGGCGACGAGATCCGCAAGATCCTCCATCCCGATTCACCCCACTTCGTCTTCGAGTTTCTCGAGCGAAACCATGCGATGCACGGCTTCGTCGACGAAGTAGCAACGGCGGGCTACGCCACGGGCATCATCTCGAACGTCGTGACCGAGTGGTTGCCGTGGTGGGAGAAGTTCGTCCACCCGGCCGATCGTTTCGACGTCGTTCTCTATTCCTGCGTCGATGGCCTGCGCAAACCGAACCTCGAGATCTTCCGCAAGGCGGCTCGCCGGCTGGGTGTGTCACCGAACGACGTGATTTTTTTCGACGATTCGGAGTCGATGGTGGTGGCAGCCCGAGAAGCGGGAATGCACACCGTCCACGTCACGAACAGCGACGAAGCCATCACAGAGGCTCGTCGGCTGCTCGATTTGTGAACCTTTGACGGCGCTCGGTCAGCCCTTGCCGCGGATCTTGAGCGCCATCGTCTCGTGGTAGCGATGGATCTTGCACTCACGCTCGGACAGGATGTGCTCCTTGTAGCCGCTGGAGTTCTTGGTGCGGGCGAGCTGTTCGTAGATGGCGATGTCCTCGCCCACCACGACCTTCAGGCCGTCCCACAGACGCATGGTGCGGTCGTAGTAGGCCTTGTACTCGGGGTCGTTCATGTCGCCCGGGTAGATCAACTGCCAGCACAGGAAACGCGTGCGATCGACGCCCAACGGAATCGGGTTGAACACCTGGATGTGCTCGGGGTTGCAGTTGAACACCGTGTTCGGAAACACCACGTAGTGGCAGATCGCGTACTTGTGGTGGTCGTAGTCCTCGGCCCACTTGTCCATGTTCTCCGGACGGGGCACGAAGCACATGTAGTTGTCGTTGACCACGTGGAAGGCGGCCTTGCGACAGGCCTTGATGAACTCGGGCGGCGAGTGGTGCAGTTCGGCCACGTGGTAAATCTCGTTGAATCCGTCGACGATGGCCTTGTAGCTCACCGGCACGTCCCACTCCACCACTTCGTGGAGGATCATGCCTTCCATCTTGTAGGCACCGAGGTCGGCCATGATCTCCGGGGTCAAGCCCTCGGACAGCGACGGGGCCTTGTCCGGGCCGAGCAGGTTGATCCACACCCAGCCACCCCACTCGTCGGCAGCGACCTGCGGTGCACGCACGTCCTTCAGGTGCTCTTCGGCGAAGTCCTCACGCTCCGGAACGCCCACCAACTTGCCCGTGGTGTCGTACACCCAACCGTGGTACGGGCACGTGAAACGGCGTGCCTTGCAGCCCTTCAACTCACCGACGATGGCGGGTCCGCGGTGCTGACAGACGTTGTGAAACGCGGCAAGCGAACCATCGGGTTGACGGGTGACCACGATGGTCTCGCCGTGACCCTCGAAGCTCAGCCAATCGCCGGGCTCCTTCACGTCAGCCGAACGACCCGCCAGGATCCACGACTTGGCCAACACATGCTCACGCTCGAGTTCGTACTGCACCGGGTCCGTGTACGGATCACGACTCATCTTGCGCGCGCCGTATTCCGGCATGTTCTGAATCTGCGGACCAACGCGAGCGGGCAAATCTCCGCGAGTAGGAATGTGAACCATGTTTTCCCCTGTCCCCTGACCCTCCGCGAGGAGAGCAACCTGTCTTCCTATTCTGCCAAACTTCTGACGTCAGGCAAGCGTCGCAGCACGTTGTTCGACCCAGTTCCAGAGAAGGCCTCGGGCCTCCACTGTGTCTCGTTTCTTGGTGGACGGCAGCCTGTGGATCGGTCGGACCTCACGGTCACACCAGAAAAGTCCCGACGTCTCCCCCGGTCGGGGATCCACGGACAGCCAGGCCACCGTGTCGGCGCCCTGCTCGCTCGACCGCAGCAATGGGAGCATGACGCGGCGGAACCCGGGGATCGAACTGGCCACTCCGGGGGTGTCCGCCCATCCCGGGTGCATCGCATGGAAGTGCACGCCGGGTTCACGCTCCGCCCATATCTCGTTCAACGTGACTTGGGCACGCTTGGCGATGGCGTACTGCTTGGTGCCGTCGTAGGAACCGTCGGGCATCGCAAGCGATCGGTCGTCTTTCAGGAACGGAAGTCCCACCGGGTACATGCCACCTGATGACACGGTGACGACCCGACCGTGCGTTGCACGTAACGCATCGAGCAATGCGGCGGTCATCACGTGCGGGCCGACAACCTGGGATGCCACGATCTGATCCTCGCCCCACGATGTTCGAGCGCGTTCCTTCAGCAACGCACCCGCGTTGTGAACGAGAACATCGATGCGACCACATTGCTCGAGAATCCGACGCGCCACGGCGCGAACCTGATCGAGTTCGCCCATGTCGGCGACACCCACGAACAGCGGTGCATCAGCCGAACCGTGTTTGCGAATCTCTTCGGCAGCGACGTTGCTGCGTTCCTCGTCGCGTCCGACGAGGAACAACCCTGCGCCCATCTCGCGCAGAGCGATGGCCGTTGCGCGTCCGATACCGGACGTGTGACCGGTGAGTACCACGGTCTTTCCTGCCATCGAATAGCGCGCCAGTGGCGTCCACCCGCTCGACCGTGAACGCACCGCGTAGCCGACGCGGCTGAATCCGGGCACTACGAGTGCATCGAGAACTCCGTCGACTGATGGCATGTGCATGACGTCATCAAACACCATCACGCCATGGCTGCGCTTGACGTGATCGACATCGTCGACGAAATCGGACGAATGACGGACGAAACGCCGAAACGAGAGGTAGGGTTGTCTCTGTTCGTGGATGTTCCACGAGTCCCATGGGTGCATTCCGGCGTCCGTGGCCTAGTCCCCCGGAGTCCCACATGGCGGCCGACCGCCCCACCAATTCCTTTGCCCATCTTGGGCTGCACTCGAACCTGCTCGCCCATCTTTCTGCAGCAGGTATCACCACCCCCTTCCCCATCCAGGAAGCAACCATCCCCGACGCCGTTGCAGGTCGTGACGTTCTCGGCCGCGGCCGCACAGGTTCGGGAAAGACCTTGTCTTTCTCTCTGCCGTTGTTGACACGCCTCGCCGAGTCGAACAAGCGCCGCCAGCCCTTCAAGCCGCGCTCCATCATCCTCGTTCCCACCCGTGAACTGGCCAACCAGGTCAACGAAGTGATCATGCCCCTGGCACGTTCGCTCAAGATGTTCACCACCACCATCTACGGCGGTGTCGGGTACGGAGGACAGATCTCCGCCCTGCGCAAGGGTGTCGACGTCGTCGTGGCCTGCCCCGGTCGCCTGGTCGACCACATCGAGTCGGGCAACGTCGACCTCTCTGCAGTCGAGATCAGCGTCCTCGACGAAGCCGACCACATGGCCGAGCTCGGATTCCTCCAGCACGTCGAGAAGATCCTGTCGCTCACGCCGCAGGGCACCCAGCGTCTCTTGTTCTCCGCCACGCTCGACCGTGGCATCGATCGCCTCGTGAAGAACTTCCTCGTCGATCCCGTCACCCACGAAGTCGACTCCGAGCAGTCCCCCGTCGATGCGATGACGCACCACGTACTCCACATCAACCAGGACGACCGCTTCGGCGTTCTGAAGAATCTGTGTGCGGCTCCCGGCAAGACGCTCATCTTCACCCGCACCAAGCACGGCGCTGCTCGCCTCACCGAGCAGTTGATGAAGGCAGGAGTCCCGAGCGTCGAACTGCACGGCAACCTCTCGCAGTCGGCACGCGCCCGCAACCTCTCGGCATTCTCCTCCGGTCGCGCCGACACTCTGGTGGCCACCGACATCGCGGCCCGCGGCATCCACGTCGACGACGTGAGCCTCGTCATCCACGCCGACCCGCCCGAAGAGCACAAGGCCTACCTGCACCGTTCCGGTCGCACCGCACGTGCCGGCGCCTCCGGCACAGTCGTCACCCTGATGACCGACAAACAGCGCCGCAGCGTGCGCGCCCTCACCAAGAGCGCCGGCATCACGCCAATCACCACCAAGGTCGATCCGTCCGATCCGTTCCTGGCGGAACTCGCTCCCGGCGAACGCGTCTTTCGTGAGGCCGGTTCTTTCAATGTCAACGTGACCGAAGAAGCGCGTTCGGCCGACAAGCGCTCCGGCAAGCCCCAGCACGGCAAGCCCCGTTTCGACCGCAACGGTCGTGGCGACGGACCGCGCAGCTACGGCGACAAGTCGAAGCGTGGACCACGCAAGTTCGAAGGTGCCGGCGAACCCGGTCGCGGGCCCAAGCCGGCGAACCGTGGCGGCAAGCCGTACGGGAAGACCGGTGGTTCAGCGGGCAAAAATCGCAACCAAGACCGGCGCCAGAACCAGTCCAGGTAACAGACTCGCCACGCGAATGGGCTTCACGTCCATGAAGCGCAAACCGATTCCGAGGATCATGATGCCACCGGTGGCACTCATCTCCTGCACCATGCGGTCGTCCAGGATCGCATCGAGGCCGGAGGCCGCCAGGGTCATCACTCCTTGGTAGACACCCACCACGAGCGCACTCAATGCGACGCCCCATCCCATGGTGGCGGCGAACAGCACGGAGACCAACCCGTCGAGCGCCGACTTGACGATGAGCACCTGCGCGCCCCTGCCGAGGCCGTCGTCGATGGACCCCAAAATGGACATCGGACCGATACTGAAGAGCAAGGTCGCCGTCACAAAACCTTCGACGAATCGCGGATGAAGTTCGGCGACGCTCGCCCGGCTGCGCATCACCGCCTGCACCCGGTGGCGGGCCCACAAACCCAACGACTCGAAGCGCTCCTCGATACGTAGCATCTCGCCGATGATGCCGCCGAGCACGACGCTCACCAGCGGGAAGACGATGTTTGCGGTTTCTGCAGCGGTGACGATGCCGAGAATGATGGTGGTCATTCCCACCGCCTGTTCGATGGTGAGGCGCATCTTGTCGCTGATGTAGCGACCCACCACGAGACCGAGCGCGGTACCTCCGACGATGGTCAGCATGTTGGTGATGGTGCCGATACCGCGCATGAGAAAAGACTCACCTATCAGGACTGGCGGAGACGATTCACCAGCCGTGCGAGCGGCACGCGGAAATCGTCGAGCAAGGGAATACCCGCCGCACGAAGCGCAGCGTTGTCGAGCACGGAGTTGGCAGGGCGCTTCGCAGGTCGCGGAGGCTGGAGCTCGGCAGTGGCGACCGGCGACACACGCGCTGGATCGAGCCCCGCGGCGATCAACACCTCCCCGGCGAACTCGTACCAGGAGACGGCTCCCTGGTTGGTCACGTGGAACATGCCGTGCGCATCACGATGCACGAGCGTGTGCATCATCCGCGCGGCATCGTCAGCGAAGGTGGGATGGCCCACCTGGTCGTGGACGAAGCGCAGTTCGGGTTGCGCTTCGGCGATGCGCAGGATGGTCTTGACCATGTTGCCACCGTGGAAACCACAGACCCACGAGATGCGCACGTTGAGATCCTCGGGGCGCAGCGCCTGCTCCCCAGCAAGCTTCGACGCACCGTAGACCGACTGCGGATTGGTGGGGTCACTCTCGACGTACGGGCCCGACTTGGTGCCGTCGAAGACGTAGTCGGTGCTGACGTACATCACGCGTGCGCTGCACTTGGCCGCGCTTGCCACGATGTTTGCCGTGGCGGCGCCGTTCACGGCGAATGCCTTGTCGGGGTCGCTTTCGCAGTTGTCGACCGCCGTCCACGCCGCGGCGTGAAGAACCCAGTCCGGGCGGACCTCCGCGATCACTCGATCGACGGCGGCGTGGTCGGTGATGTCGAGGTCACCGTGGGCGACACCGACCACCTCGTCCCCGTGTGACGTGAAGACGTCGACGAGTTCCGTTCCCAACTGTCCGGCGGCGCCGGTGACGAGAACCCTCATTTCTTGCCGCGCAGCGGTTCCCACCACCAGCGATTGTCGCGGTACCACTGGACGGTTTCGGCCAAGGCCTCGTCGAGCGAACGCTGGCGCTTCCATCCGAGCTTGGTGATCTTGTCGATGTTCACCGAGTAACGACGATCGTGGCCCTTGCGGTCCTCGACGTACTGCACCATCTCCTCGCCCACTCCGAAGGAGGCGAGCAACTTGTCGACGAGCACCCTGTTCGGGGTTTCGTTTCCGGCACCGATGTTGTAGATCTCGCCGAGTTCGCCCTTGGTGAGCACCAGATGGACTCCGGCGCAGTGATCGTCGACGTAGATCCAGTCGCGCTCGTTCAGGCCG
>Ga0164292_10005033_pt1 | contig 10806 bp, 16 predicted proteins | sample GEODES117metaG_FD_111486 | JGI IMG/M metagenome (GOLD analysis project Ga0164292, IMG submission 111486) | Eutrophic lake water microbial communities from Lake Mendota, Wisconsin, USA - GEODES117 metaG | ecosystem: Environmental > Aquatic > Freshwater > Lake | place: USA: Lake Mendota... | reverse complement strand
CTTAACGAGGTGATCACCGCGGTCGAATTCGGCGGCTCGTTCATCTCGCCCGGCGGCCGTCAGCGGCTCGGGGTGGAGTTCGGCGTCAAGTTCTAACGGCCCCCGGGCTCGCGCATAACGGCGGCGACGGGGAATGCCCCGCGCCGCCGCATTTGTTTGGGGCGCGATACTTCAACCGCGAGCTACGTTTTCCAGCAGTTCGGCGGTGATCGGGTAGCCGGCATCGCCGAGGATCGTCAGCCACGCCTTGCCCCCTTCCTCGACCACCTGCGGCATGATCGTGCGCACCGGGATAGCTTCGGCCTGCGCGCGGGCTTCCTCATAGCTGGCAAACAACGCGAGGCGTTCGAGATTGCGGCGGGTGGGGAAGATCAGCTTGATATCGCCGCGTTCCGCCGCCTCGAGCGCACCCTGCGCCGAGGTCCAGAACAATTGTGTGTTCTCGGCATGATCGATCGACACCTCGACCGCGCCGGTGCCGAGATTGGCGAGATAGAAGCGCGTGTCATAGACGCGCGGGATGGCCTCGCTCTTGGGAAACCAGCGCGCAAAGGGGGTGATCTGCGCCAGATCGAGCCGCCAGTCGAACGCATCGAGCACCGGGGCGAGCGCGCCGACCTCGGCCAGCATCGCGCGCGCATCGGCCGCGCGGGCGGCATCGATCGCGCCGGCAAGGCCCATCGCAAGGCCGGTTTCCTCGAGCGTTTCGCGCACTGCGGCGATCTGGTGCGCGGCTTCATCGGGCGCTAGGCCGATCTCGTCTGCCAGTGCTTCGCCCAGCGCATAATCGGCAGGATCCACACGGCCGCCGGGAAACACTGCCATCCCGCCCGCAAAGGACATGGTGCGCGAACGCACCGTCATCAGCACCTCCGGCGGCTCGCCAGCAGGCGCATTGCGGAAAATGATGATCGTGGCGGCGGGAATGCCTTGGGGTGCGGATTCGTTGGTCATGCCAAGGCAACATGGCGCGGCGGCAAGTCCTTGCCAAGCGCTTTGGCGGGTTCCTGCCGGTTTGGAGAGGTGTGTCGGGCTGCTTTACAGTCAACCAATTGTACCGGCCACGCTAGGCCGGAAAATTGTGGAATTTCAGTTATTTCCTGCGTTTGGCACGCGCCATGCATAGTAGAAATCGGGCCCTACTGGTCTTCAAATCGAGGCGCGCCCTTCCTGGTCTCCGGGCTGCGCCTCCCCAGAATAGAAACACCCCGCACTGGCCCTGCGGGGTGTTTTTTTATGATGTTTGTTTCGCCCTCAAGCACCAGGCGCGGGCCGTCCGTCCGCCTTGGCTTTCCTCCGGGGGCCCGGGCCTTTCAGGGCCACCCCTTCGGGCGGGCGGTCGCCCTTGCGGCCCTATGGGCCGATTAGCGCTCGATCGAAGTGATGTGCGGATCTCGGTTGCGTAGCAACCGCAAGGCCGAACGGCCCCCGCAGCGACGCGGCCTTCGGGCCGTGTGAGCGAGTATTTCGCGCGCCGGATGCCGTGCGGAAAGCAAACGTCATCCAACCCTCTCGACGCCGCTCTCGTCGAGCAGCTGCTGCAATTCGCCGGCCTCGAACATTTCCATCATGATGTCGCTGCCGCCGACGAACTCGCCCTTGACGTAGAGTTGCGGGATGGTCGGCCAGTCGGAGAAGCTCTTGATGCCCTGCCGGATCTCCATGTCCTGCAGCACATCGACGCTTTCATAGGCGACGCCGCAATGATCGAGGATCGCTACCGCGCGGCTGGAAAAGCCGCATTGCGGGAACAGCGCCGTGCCCTTCATGAACAGCACCACATCATTGCTGGTGACGAGATCGGAAATGCGCGCATTGGAATCGGACATGGTCAGGGCAGCCCTTGAAACGGTTGGATGATGGTTGCGGTTTACGTGGGAACCTTGGTGGTCACTTGCAAGGCGTGCAGTTCCCCGCCCATGCGACCGCCGAAAGCGGCATAGACCAGCTTGTGCTGCGCCACCCGGCTGATCCCGGCGAATTGCGGCGCGGTAACGGTGGCCGCCCAGTGATCGTCGTCGCCGGCCAGATCGGTCAGTTCGACTGTCGCTCCGGGCAGAGCGGCGAGGATGGCTTGCTCGATCGCAGCAGCACTCATCGGCATGGCGGGGCCTTCCTGGACCGGCGGATCAGACGTCGCCCAGCATCTGGCGGCGGGCTTCGATCGCCATTTCCTCGAGCTTGGCGCGGATATCGGCTTCGCTCATCTCGACGCGCGCGGCGGTCAGATCGCCGAGTAGCTTGCGGATGACGTCCTCGTCGCCCGCTTCCTCGAAATCGGCCTGCACCACGGCCTTGCGATAGGCGTCGGCCTCTTCGGGGGTGAGCTGCATCAATCCGGCCGCCCATTCGCCCAGCAGCCGGTTGCGGCGCGCAGCGATACGGAATTCGGTTTCGCCATCGAGCGCGAACTTGGATTCCTCGGCCCGCTCGCGGTCTTTGAAGTCGGTCATGTGCAGTATCCCTCCGGCGTCGATCCGCAGCTAGCGATAAAGCGGGCCGCGCGCCGCTTCAAGCGGCAAGCCGTGCCCGCCCGGCATTAATCCATCGTCACGACCAGCTTGCCCACCGCCTCGCGGTTCTCGAGCTTGGCGATGGCATCGCCGGCGCGGGCGAGGGGGAAGGTTTCGGACACCAGCGGGTCGATTGTGCCGGCCTTCATCAGGTCGAACAGCTCGTCCACCTGCGCGCGGAAGAGGGCCGGCTCGCGCGCGGTGAAGGCGCCCCAGAACACGCCGCAGATGTCGCAGGATTTCAGCAGGGTGAGATTGAGCGGCATCTTGGCGATCCCCGCCGGGAAGCCGACCACCAGGAAGCGGCCCTCCCACGCGATGGCACGCAGCGCGGGCTCGGAATATTGCCCGCCGACAATGTCATAGACGATGTTGGCGCCCTGCGGCCCGCAGGCGGCCTTGAAGGCTTCGGCGAGCGCCTTGGACGCGTCCTTGTCCATCGCCTCGCGCGGGTAGATCACCACGTCGTCCGCGCCAGCCGCAAGGGCAACGGTGCCCTTGTCCTCGGACGAGACCGCGGCGACCACGCGTGCGCCGAAGGCCTTGGCGAGTTCGACTGCCGAAAGCCCCACGCCGCCCGCTGCGCCCAGCACCAGCACGGTGTCACCCGCCTTGATATGCCCGCGATCCTTGAGGCCGTGGATGGTGGTGCCGTAGGTCATGAGCAGCGAAGCGGCTTTTGCGAAAGGCACGCCGTCCGGCACCGGGAACATCCGGCCCGCAGGCACCACGACCTTCTCGGCAAGTCCGCCATTGCCGATCCCGGCCATGACGTGGTCGCCCACGGCATAGCCTTCAACGCCTTCGCCCAGCGCCTCGATCACGCCGGCAATCTCGCCGCCGGGGGCGAAGGGGCGCGCGGGCTTGAACTGGTACATGTCGCGGATGATCAGCGTATCGGGATAGTTGATCGCGCAGGCCTTGACCGCGATCAGCACTTCGCCCGCGCCGGGGACGGGGGTCTCGATCTCGTCGAGCGTCAGGGTTTCGGGCCCGCCGGTGGCGTGGCTGCGGATGGCTTTCATGGTGTCCTCTCCCAAGTCATTCAGTGTCAGCCAGCGGTGCCGCGCATCAGCCACGGCTGGGCAGCGATGCGCGTCGCTTCGAACCCGCCGATCGCCTCGCCCCGCGCCATCGTCAGCCCGACCTCGTCGAGCCCGTTCAGCAGGCAATCGCGGCGGAACGGATCGAGGTTGAAGGCGAAGCGGTCCTGAAAAGGCGTGGTGACGGTCTGGTGTTCGAGATCGACCGTGATCGGCTGGCCCTCGCGCGCCACCTCGAGCAGCCGGTCAACCGCCGCTTGCGGCAGCACCACCGGCAGGATCCCGTTCTTGACCGCGTTGCCTGAGAAGATGTCGGAAAAACTGGGCGCGATCACCACCCGGATGCCGAGATCGCCCAAGGCCCAGGCGGCATGCTCGCGGCTCGATCCGCAGCCGAAATTGTCGCCCGCGATCAGCACCGGAGCGCCGGCATAGGTGGGATCGTCGATGACATTGCCCGGTTCCGCCCGCAGCGCCTCGAACGCGCCGGCGCCGAGACCTTCACGGCTGATTGTCTTGAGCCACTTGGCCGGAATGATGATGTCGGTATCGACATTCTTGAGGCCAAGCGGGATGGCCCGGCCTTCGACGCAGGTGAGCGGTTGCATGGACGCAGGCTTCCTCAGTCCGTCTGCGGGGGTTCGCCCGAGGGGATCGGGGCGGACTGCGCCGGTTCCTCGGGCTTCTTCTTGCTCCACCGCCGCCCGGCATAGAGCAGAGCAGCGGCCACAGCCGCCGAACCAATCGCCGCCGCGCCGATAGCGGCGGTGTTGTTGCCGGTGGACTTCTTGTCGGATTTCTTTTTGTCGCTCATGCTACTTCCATGCGCCTTGCGGGGGCGGGTTTCAAGGGGTTGGCGTCACACCAACGCGCGGACATCGGCGAGCCGTCCGGCAACTGCGGCGGCCGCCGCCATTGCAGGCGAGACCAGGTGCGTGCGCGCGCCCGGGCCTTGGCGGCCGACGAAATTGCGGTTGCTGGTCGAGGCGCAGCGCTCGCCCGGCGGCACCTTGTCGGGGTTCATGCCGAGACATGCCGAACAGCCCGGCTCGCGCCATTCGAATCCGGCGTCGATGAACACCTTGTCGAGCCCTTCGTCCTCGGCCTGCGCCTTGACCAGACCCGAGCCCGGCACGACGATCGCCCAGCGCACATTATCGGCCTTGTGGCGACCTTTCAGGACAGCTGCGGCGGCGCGCAGGTCTTCGATGCGGCTGTTGGTGCAAGAACCGATAAAGACGTTCTCGATTGCCACCTCGGTCATCGCCATGCCTGGGGTGAGGCCCATGTAGTCGAGGCTCTTTTGTGCCGCGACGCGCTTGCTCTCGTCGGCAAAGTCCTCCGGCGAGGGGACGCGGCCACCGATGGGCACGACGTCTTCGGGGCTGGTGCCCCAGGTGACGCTGGGTTCGACCGCGGCGGCGTCGATGACGACCGACCTGGCGAACACTGCGCCCGCATCGCTGTGGAGCGTGCGCCAATAGGCCACGGCGGCGTCCCATTCCGCGCCCTTGGGAGCGAGCGGGCGGCCCTTCAAATAGGCGAAGGTGGTATCGTCTGGCGCGATCAACCCGGCGCGCGCGCCGGCCTCGATGCTCATGTTGCAGACCGTGAGGCGTTCCTCGACGCTCATCGCCTCGAACACCGCCCCGCGATATTCGATCACATAGCCCGAGCCGCCCGCCGCGCCGATGGTGCCGACGATGTGGAGGATCAGGTCTTTCGCGCTCACGCCCGGGCCGAGCAGGCCTTCCACCCGCACTTCCATCGGCTTTGATTGCTGGAGCAGCAGCGTTTGCGTTGCCAGCACGTGTTCGACCTCGCTCGTCCCGATCCCGAAAGCGAGTGCGCCCAGCCCGCCGTGGCACGCGGTATGCGAATCGCCGCAGACGATGGTGGTGCCGGGCAGCGAGAAGCCCTGTTCGGGCCCGACCACATGGACGATCCCCTGCTCCTTGGCGGTCGCGGGGATGTAGCGGATGCCGAAGGCCGGGGCGTTGACTTCGAGCGCAGCCAGTTGCGCTGCGCTTTCGGGGTCGGCGATCGGCACTGGCGCGCCCTTGGCATCAATCCGCGCGGTGGTCGGCAGGTTGTGATCGGGCACCGCGAGCGTGAGCTCGGGCCGCCGCACCGGCCGCCCGGCCAGCCGCAGCGCCTCGAAGGCTTGCGGGCTGGTCACCTCGTGCACCAGATGGCGATCGATATAGATCAGCGCCGTGCCGTCATCGCGCATCTCGACGATATGCGCGTCCCAGATTTTCTCGTAGAGTGTGCGCGGGCGGCTCGCCATGGTGTCTCGTGTCCTTGTGGAAGAGCGCGATTAGACGCGACCCGCGCCCTCGCGCAAGGTGCGTGCTTGATACGGGTCAAATTGGTCATGGATTTGCAAGCTTGCTCGGGTATAACTGACAAATATGTCAGCAACCGAATCCATCGCGATGCCCGCCCTGCCGTTTTCCTACCCGATCAAGGTCGAGGTGGCGGACATCGACTTCATGGGGCATGTCAACAACGCGCGCTACCTCAATTGGGTGCAGGATGCGGTGCTGGCGCACTGGAACAATCTCGCCCCGGAAGAAGATGTGGCGACCAAGGCGTGGGTCGCGCTCAAGCACGAGATCACCTACCGCAAGCCCGCCTTCCTTGAAGACGACGTGATCGCGCATACCGTGCTGGAACGCTTCAACGGCGCCCGCGCGTTCTACTCGACGCTGATCAAGCGCGGCGAGGAAGTGCTGGCCGAAGTGCAATCAAGCTGGTGCTGCATCGATGCCGAAACCCTGCGCCCCGCGCGCATCGGCGAACACCTGCGCGAATTTTTCTTCCCCAAGGGCGAATAAGCCGCGGGCCGCGCCGTGCGGCAGAACCTGCCCGAAAGCCGGACATCGAGCGGGCGTTCCCCGGGCGCCGGGGATTCTGCGCGACCTCTCAAACCTTCATTAAGGATAATTCGCTAAGCGGGCACCGTGGCTCTGTGAACGCGCCACCGGCACGGCAGGTGCGCAAGCGGACTGCAGGGCGACAGGTCGGCGCGCGGCTCGTCTGGTTCGGGCAGGGGGATGGTGATCATGAATATGCATTCGGCGGCAATGATCGACCAGCTTGCCGATCCCAAAGCAGCCGGCGCGGCCGCGCCCGATGCCAGCGCCCCCCAGCCGCGCTACCTGTTCGGCCCCAAAATCGACTTCTTCTGCCTCGGCGGAAGTTCGCTGCTTTTGCTTCCCTTCATCTTCATGCTGCCGGAAGAAGGCCTCAAGCTCCAGCTTGCGACCCTGATGATGGTGGTCGCCAATCTGGTGAACCACCCGCACTTCGCGCACAGCTATCAGATCTTCTATCGCGGCTACGCGAAGAAGGCGTTCGGCAATTCGCTCGGGCGCAAGATGCAGGCGCGTTATCTCTTGGCCGGCCTGATAGTTCCGGTGCTGCTGGCAGCCTTCCTCGCCTATGGCGCGCTTGCCGCTGACACGCGGCTGCTCGGCTACGGCGCCAACCTGATGGCGCTGACGGTCGGCTGGCACTACGCCAAGCAGGGCTATGGCATGCTGATGGTCGATGCTGCGCTGAAGCGGCGGTATCTCTCCGATCGGACAAAGAAGATCCTGCTCGCCAATTGCTACGCGGTCTGGCTCGCTGCCTGGGTGAGCCTCAATCTCGCGGTCCGTCAGGAAAATCTCTGGGGCCTTGCCTATTACAGCTTTGCCGTGCCCCAGCCGGTCTTCATCGTGACGAGCCTTGCCGCCTTCGTAACGACCGCGCTGTCGGTCTGGGCTTTGGCGATGCACTGGAAGGAAAAGCGCGCGCTTCCGGTCAACGGCGTCGTCGCCTATGGCGTGAGCCTCTATTTTTGGCTCTTGTTCGTCGACGTCAATCTGCTCTGGGTGCTGGTGGTGCCGGCGCTCCACTCGCTCCAGTACATGACGGTCGTGTGGCGCTATCAGCTCAACTACGAAAAGGCGCAGCTGGCTTCCGACGACTACCGGAAAGGCTCGTTCATCCGGGCCGTCTTCGGCGCCGACCCTGTCGCGCATATGGCGGGCTTTGTGCTGACCGGCGCGGTGCTGGGGTTCCTCGGGTTCTGGGGCATTCCGATGCTGGCCGACAGCCTTGTGCCCTATGACCGGCAAGCGATTGCAGGGGTGCTATTCCTGTTCGTTTTCTGGATCTTCATCAACGTCCATCACTACTTTCTCGATAGCGTGATGTGGCGCCGCGAGAATGCGGACACGAAGCTCTATCTGTTCGGCTGACGCGGCAATTGCTTGCGGGCGCTTGCAGGCGCTTGCGGTCGGGGGCGAAAGGATGGACACTGCCGCTAGCGCATCCTGAGGCGGGCGCTCGGTCACGAAAGGCAAGGGCCCTATGGTCAAGGCAAGTTGGAACGGTGCGGTTATCGCCGAAAGCGACGCAACTGTGGTGGTCGAGGGCAACCACTATTTCCCGCGCAGCGATGTAAACGCACAATATCTTGTCGCCAGCAGCACCCATACCACCTGCCATTGGAAGGGCGTTGCCTCCTACTATTCGCTGAGCGTTGACGGCGCGACCAATCCCGATGCCGCGTGGTATTACCCCGAAACGAAGGATGCTGCGGCCGAAATCAAGGATCGCATCGCCTTCTGGAAGGGCGTTGAGGTGCGTTGACCCGCGCTTCCGCTAAACGCAATTGCACCGCGGCGTCAGGCTTCTATACGCAACCCTATGACGGCCGCGCGCGTATCCACTTGAGATGAACCCGCACTTCTCCCTTCCTGCCCGCAGCGCCCAGCGCGCGGTTGGCCTTGCGCTGGCGCTCGCCATCGCGGGCAGCTGGCTCGGGCTTCACGCTTACGGGATGTTCGTGTTTGAGCTGACGTGGTCGAACTGGCCTGTCGCGCTGATGATGGCGGTGGTGCAGTGCTGGCTTTCGGTGGGCGTGTTCATTGTCTGCCATGATGCGATGCATGGCAGCCTTGTGCCGGGCCATCCGCGGATCAATGGCGCGATTGGTGCGGTGTTGCTGGCGCTCTATGCAGGCTTTGCGTGGAAGCAGATGCGCGATGCCCATTTCGTCCATCACAAGCTGTCGGGCCATGCCGGCGATCCCGATTTCGACGAGCATCACCCCGATGATTTCCTGCGCTGGTATGGCACCTTCTTCCGGCGCTATTTCGGCTGGCGCTCGATCCTTTACGTCCACACTGTCGTAGGCATCTACTGGCTGGTGATCGGGATTCCGATGGTGCAGATCGTGCTGCTTTACGGCCTCCCTGCCTTGGGATCGTCACTCCAGCTGTTCTACTTCGGCACCTTCCGCCCGCATTGCCACCACGCCGAGCAGCCCTTTGCCGATCGCCACAATGCGCGCAGCAACGATTTCGGCACGCTGGCCAGCCTCGCCACCTGCTTCCATTTCGGCTATCATCTGGAACATCACCACCGGCCTGATGTGCCGTGGTGGGGCCTGCCCGCCGCCAAGCGGGCCGGGGTGGGCCGCGCCCAACTTGCTGAGAAGGTGCCCGCATGAGCTGGCTCGAAGTGTTCCTCACCGTCATGTCCTCGCTGGTCGGGATGGAGCTGTTCGCCTGGGTGGCGCACAAATACATCATGCACGGCTGGGGCTGGGGCTGGCACCGCGACCATCACGAGCCGCATGACAATATGCTCGAGAAGAACGATCTGTTCGCGGTGGTGTTCGGCACGATCAACGCCGCGATGTATATCTACGGCTCGCTCTACTGGGACTGGCTGTGGTGGTTTGCGGTCGGGATCACGTTCTACGGGATCATCTACACGCTGGTGCATGATGGCCTCGTCCACCAGCGCTACTGGCGCTGGGTGCCGCGCAAGGGCTACGCCAAGCGGTTGGTGCAGGCGCACAAGCTCCACCACGCGACGATCGGCAAGGAGGGCGGGGTGAGCTTCGGCTTCGTCCTCGCCCGCGATCCGGCCAAGCTGAAGGCTGAGTTGAAGGCGCAGAAGGCCGCCGGGATCGCCGTGGTGCGCGACAGCGTTGGCGCTGGGGACGACAGCTTCGAGACCCTGGGCCGAAACCTCTAGGTTACACCCTCTGCCCTAACCGAACTGCGTCAGGCTGAGGTTGTTGCCTTCGGGATCGTGGAACCACGCGATTTTTGTGCCTGAGCCGGGATCGGTCCAGATCCCGCGCGCGTCCTGGCCGAAGCCGTCATAGACCGCTAAGCTCACGCCTTTGGCAGTCAGCGCGTCGATCACGTTCTCGATATCGGTCACCTTCCAGCCGAGCACGGTGTGCGGGCTGGGCACGTGGCCTTCGACCTTGGTCAGCCGCAGCAAGGTGCCGGCCAGATCATAGCTAATCGCGAAGGGGTCTTCGCCGGTTTCGGTAAGGCCCAGAACGTCGGTGTAGAAGCTGCGCGTGCGCGCCAGATCGGCGGCCAGCACGAAGCAGACGGGCGGTGATGTGGTGAGCATGATGGCGTCCCTCCCCGCGAGGCGACTCGGCTGGTGCAGGCCCCGCGCCTTCGAGTTTACGCGGCGCACGCGCCAACGCCAAATGCTGGCGGGCAGGCTTGCGATTAGGGGGGAAACCACTGGTCGGGACGAGAGGATTCGAACCTCCGACCCCCACACCCCCAGCCGCCCTTTTTGGGGGTCCCGACTGCATCGAAATTCAGTAAAAACAAATTGAAAAATAATGGTTTTTATGCCATTGTCAGGGTCTGGCAAATGTTGCGTTTGGTTCCGTTATGTTCTGCCGTATTGCGGCAAGTTGCACCACCAGCGCACCACCAGAAATGCCGTTTCGGAGCACAAGGTGGACTGAAAAATGCGAGCTGCCCTGACCCAGCAAATCATCGAGAAATTGCCCAACCCGCGCAAGGTCGAGGGCCACCGGGATACCCGGTTGAAGGGTCTGATCCTGCGGGTCACCCCTGCCGGTGCCAAATCCTTCTACTGCGAATATGCGCGCGGCAAGCGGATCTGGCTGGGCAGGGCGTCTGTGCAAGAGATGGTGCAGCCATCGCCATGACCACACTGGTAGCCAACGCACAGGATGTAGACCTTGCGAACACGGAACACGTCATCGGCGGGGTCCTATTGGGTTGGCACACAGACACCGGCGGCGGCTAAAGCGCAGGTTCCGGCCAAGTTGTCGATTGCGGTATTTTTCGTCGAGTCTCCGACCTCAGTTAAGCTGTCGACCGCAGTCGTAACGGACAAGACCGGAGTGGTCCCCGGTAAAGCATCGCCAGACCGTGGCAGGGGAGCGGTTGCCGATAGTTGACTGG